>Ga0163144_10003674_pt1 | contig 34866 bp, 37 predicted proteins | sample OliLak19BULKMAT1_FD_123175 | JGI IMG/M metagenome (GOLD analysis project Ga0163144, IMG submission 123175) | Freshwater microbial mat bacterial communities from Lake Vanda, McMurdo Dry Valleys, Antarctica - Oligotrophic Lake LV.19.BULKMAT1 | ecosystem: Environmental > Aquatic > Freshwater >...
GCGTACCTTCTCCCGTGGTTCCGTCTCACCCCCCGTCCTGTATCAGAGGAGCAATTCGCATGGCTCGCCGATTGTATCTGGCGTTCGCCGCCGCACTACCCGCCGCGTTCTCCACGGCCGTGGCACAAGCCAACAACCCCGGCAATCCCGCGGCCAACCCGCGCGTTGACTACGCCCTCACCAATGTGCGGATCGTCACGGCACCCGGAAGGGTCATCGAACGGGGCACCGTCGTCACCCGCGACGGACGCATTGCCGCCGTGGGAGCGAACATCACAATCCCCGCCGGCGTCGTGCAAATGGACCTCGCGGGACATACGGTCTATCCTGGCCTCATCGACGCGGCCACCAGCGTAGGTCTGCCCAGCCCTTCGCGCGCCATCCCCGGGGCAGATGACGCCGCCGGTGGGCGTGGCGGTGGTGGTGGTGGCGGACGCGGAGCAGCCCCCGCACCAGCCGGGCGCGGCGCCGTACTGGGCCGCGGCTCAGCACCGCCGCCACCAGTGGTGCTCCCCGAAGTTGACGCGGACGCCGAAGCCGCCGACATGTTTGCGCCCACCGACGACGAGCTCAAGACCTTCCGCGCCAGTGGCGTGACCACGGTTGGGCTGGTGTTTGACGGCGGCATTTTTCCCGGCCGCGTTGGCGCCGCGCTGACCGGCATGCGCGACGGTTCAAGACTGTCACTCCGCTCTACCGTCGGCCAACAAGTCTCGTTCGGCACAAAACGCGGCGGCGCGTACCCGGGTACCAGCATCGGATCGGTCGCGTTCATTCGCCAGGCTTACCTCGACGCGCAGTACGAGTCGCGCGTCGAGAAGGCGTTCAAGGCCGGCACGCCCGGAGCACGTCCGTCCAACGATCCGTTCCGACGCAGCCTCATGTCCGCCAGCACCAACGGCCTGCCGACGTGGTTTGTGGCGTCAACCGAACGGCAGATCACGCGTGTCGCCGAAATCGCCAGCGAGCTTGAACTCAAAAACCCGGTCGTTGTTGGTTCGCAGGAAGGATGGCGTTCAATCCCGGCACTGAAAAAAATCGGCGCGACCGCGCTGGTCAGCCTTCGCTGGCCGTCGCCCGACTCCGTCACCGGTCGCAATTTCCTCGCGGTTGGGTCCGGCAAGACTGGCGTGGCTCCTCCGTCAACCATGGCCGACACCATCGCCGTCCGTAGCAACGCGGCGGCGTTGATCAAAGCCGGAATCCCCGTTGCCCTGGCGTCATTTGGCGGCGAAAGCGGCACGAGTTTCCGCGACCGCATTCGCACCACCATCGCGGCCGGCCTCAGTGCGGATGATGCACTGCGCGCAACAACCGTCACACCCGCTGCGCTGTTAGGCATTTCGTCAGCGGTCGGCACCATTGAAACCGGCAAGCTCGCCAACTTCGTGGTGGTCAGTGGCAACGACCTGTTCGCGGCAGGCGTTCCCATCAAGCACGTGTTCGTCGAAGGCCGCCTCTACTAAACCGGAAACTCTCACATGCGATTTTTCATCAAGCTTTCAATCGCCGCACTGTGCGTGCCCGGTGTACTGGCCGCACAGGACGTGGCAATCCGCAACGCAACACTCATCACCATTGCCAACGGTGATATCCAGGCCGGCAACATCATTGTGCGCGGCGGAAAAATCACGGCTGTTGGCGCCAACGCGGCCATTCCAGCCGGCATGCGCGTCATTGACGGGACGGGCAAGTTTGTCATGCCCGGCATTATCGACGCACACTCGCACGCCGCACTCGAAGGTGGCATTAACGAAGGCGCCGAGTCCGTGACGCCTGAAGTCCAGGTGCAAGTACGAAACGACGATCCCGTCATCTATCGCGCACTCGCCGGCGGCGTCACATCGGCATTGTTGTTGCACGGCAGCGCCAACACCATTGGCGGACAGTCGCGCGTGATCAAGATGCGTTGGGGCGCACCGGTTGATTCGATGTACTTCAAGGGCGCGTTTCGTATTGTGAAGTTTGCGCTTGGTGAAAACGTCACCCGCGCAAGCGCGACCACACCCGAAGATCAGCGGCGCTTTCCCATGAGCCGCATGGGCGTCGAGTTCACCGTCAACTACTGGTTCCAGAAAGCCAAGGAGTACGACGACGAATGGAAGGAGTATCGCGCTTCGGCCAAGGCCAGTCCTAACGCGATCATGCCCCGTCGCGACCTGCGTCTCGAAGCACTCGCCGATATTCTGCACGGCGACCTCAAGGTGCATTCGCATAGCTATCGCGGCGATGAAATACTCATGCTCATTCGCGTCGCGGAAGAAAACGGCTTCAAAGTGCACACGTTCCAGCACGTGCTGGAAGGCTATAAAGTGGCGGACGAAATCGCGAAACACGGCGCCATGGCGTCGACGTTTGCCGACATGTGGGCGTACAAAGCCGAAGCATGGGACGCGATTCCGTACAACATGGCGCTGATGACCGAGCGCGGGGTGGTGGTGTCGGTCAACTCCGACTCGGACGAACGCATTCGCCGGTTATATCAGGAAGCGGGCATTGGTGTGCGGTACGGCAACATGAGCGTGAACGAAGCCCTCAAGATGGTCACACTCAATCCCGCCAAACAGCTCGGCATCGACAAAATGGTGGGCACCCTCGAAAACGGGAAGGACGGCGACATTGCCGTGTTCTCCGCACACCCGTTCGCACCGAACGCGATGGTCGAGTACACCATTGTCGACGGCAAAGTGCTGTTCGATCGCTCTGAAGCGAACACCCTGCGCAAGCAGGCTGCCACGCAAACGCCGGGAGGCACGCGATAATGCGCACAACTCGCACATTGTTCACGGCGGCGGCGACCGTGGCGCTGACGTTTGGCGCTGCCCGCAGTGTCGTCGCACAAGCGGCGCCCGGGGAGGAAGGACCGTTTCTGCTCAAGGGCGGAACGCTGGTGAATCCGGGCGCAGCGCCTATGCCCAACACCGATATCCTCATTCGCAACAATCGCATCGTGGCAATTGGCGCCGCGGCGACTTCGGGCGCGGCCACCGCGAAGGTCATCGATGCAGCCGGCAAGTTCGTGTATCCCGGCATGATCGATGCCAACACAGGCATCGGTCTGAACGAGATTGGCGGCTTCCAGACCATGAACCTGCGCAGTGAGATGGGGCAGTTCAATCCGCACATGAAGGCCATCGTCGCCCTCAACGTCGAAAGCGAAATACTTGGCGTTACCCGCATGAACGGTGTGACCACGGTCGTCACATCTCCCACCGGCGGAGCCATTAGCGGGCAGGCGGCGTTGATCAACACTGCGGGATGGACCTGGGAAGATCTCGCCGTCATGAAGTCAGCGGGCATGATGATCAATCCGCCCGGACTGAATGGTGGCGGTGGTGGACGTGGCGGCGGTGGTGGCGGCGGTGGACGTGGCGGCGGCAATGCCGCTCCGAATGCCAACGCGTTGGCGGAATTCGAGTCGTTCATGACCACGGCCAAGGCCTATCACGCAAGCCGAACGGCCGGCACAGCCAAACTGGATCTCATTTACGAGGCCATGCGTCCGCTGTTCAGGCGGGAAGTGCCGGCGATCATCACCGCCAACGGCGAAACGGCCATTCGGGGTGCCGTCGCGTTTGGTGAGAAGTGGAACGTTCGCGTGGTGATTTCCGGTGCAAGCGGCGCGTGGAAGGTACGGAAGTTTCTGGCCGAGAAGAACATTCCACTCATTCTGGGGGCGATCGAAACCGCACCGGGGGACAGTGTCCCGTACGACGAGATTTATGCGCAGCCCGGGCTGTTGTACGACGCCGGCGTAAAGTTCGCGTTTTCCACCGGCAATGGTTCGAACGCGCGACATGTCGCGTTCCACGCCGCGCTGGCGGTGGCGTATGGGTTGCCGGCAGACGGCGCACTCAAGGCGCTCACTCTCTGGCCTGCGGAAATTCTTGGTGCAGAAAAAGAGATTGGCTCGGTGGCAACAGGCAAACTCGCCAATCTGTTTATTACCACCGGCGACCCCATGGATTTGCGCACGCAGGTAGTCGAGGTGTTCATCAAGGGGCGGCAGGTGCCCGATGATGACCGGCACAATCGGCTGTATCTCAAGTACAAGGGCCGGCCACTTATCAAGATCGTACCGTAGGGCGTCGCTTCGCACTTTTGAATTGGCGCGTGTCAGGGCACGCACGGTGCTCTGACACGCGCAAGTGACACTTTTCGGCATTGGAAACTGCGACTAGCTGTCAAGGATGAACTGCGGAGCCACTGTGGACGAACTGCGGATTAGCAGCACGTTGCAAGGCAAAAGAAACCAAGTAGAAAATGTTTTGTCGTTCTCGCGGCTTCGCACTCTTGACCGCCCGATAGCCAATCAGCGTATCGGGCGAACCCGCGAGTGTTCGACTGGGAACTTCCCTACGCGTCAGAACGTCACCAGGAACCGAAAAATGGGTTGGTGCGCACTTACTTCCCGTTCCGGTTACTTCCGCAACCGTACCAGTTCCGCCTCTGACACAATGAACCCAAAACCAGGCCAACCGCCCGACTTCACAGCCCGCTCAAACGCCGCACGCGCATTCGCAGTATCACCCCGCACCAAATACCAATTGCCCAATCCGTAGCTCAACGTGGCGATCTGCACATCGGCGGTATCGGCCGGTGTAAACAGCGTGGCGGGATTCAACTGGCCCCGATACAGCTTGAGTCGTTGCGCGTATGCGTAGCCCGGCGGCGCTTGCAGCGAGTCAGGGCGTCGCGCCAACAGCGCCGTCGCCTCGGCCAATCGCCCGGCGCGCGCAAGCGACATCCACAGCCAGTCGGTCGATCCGGCCAATTCACCCGCATCGGGTGCGCGCGGTTGTGCTTTCGCAAAGAGCCGGGCGGCTTCCGTGAATTCGCCGCGGGAGAAGTGCAACACCCCCAGATGAAAGAGAATGCCGTAGTTGGTGCTATCGAGTGCATAGCCGCGTTGCAAGTCTGACAGGGATTTGTCGAACTCGCGCACGGAGAGATAACGATGCCCGCGCCAACGGTAGAGCATAACATCGTTTGGGGCGATAGCGAGACCACGCGTGAATGTGGCGATGGCTTCGCGGAATTGACGAGCGCCAGATTGCGCGATACCCAGCGCGATGTATCGCTGCACGTTCATTGGCTCGGCCGCGAGCTGTGCTTCTGCACGCGCAATCGCGCCGGTGTCGGGTTGCGAGCGAAATGCGATGCCGGCGGGGGAGCGATATTGCACCGATTGCGCCGCAATGGCGGCGGGTGTGCCGAGCAGTGTGCACACGACGGCGCTCATCGCGACCATTCGCCGCGCAGTGTTCGCCGAGACTCCTTCATGCGTGTTCATGATTTCTCCGGTGTATAGGGGCTGTCCGCTGATAGTCGCGTCGGTCGCCGCTTACGTCGCCGGGATCGCACTGATGGAAACGTCGTAGCCGTCGGGATCGCGAAGTGAGAACTCCATGGTTTGCGCGTTCGGATGCAAGTGCGGCTCCTCCTCAAGTTCTGCCACCAGCGTGCGCGCTCGCAGCAAAGACGTGTCGAAATTGTCGACGCGAAAGAAGAGGAGCAACCCGTGCACAACTATTTTTTCTTGGCGAAGTACTTCACCTCAGCGAGATCAGCGAAATCGGCGTCAAACGTCCAGATCGTCGCACCGAACTGCTTCGCGGTTGCGTACACAATGCTGTCGGCCAGCGGAAGTTTGTGGGTCACGCCGAAGTGTGCAGCGCTCAGCGCCAATCCACTATCCAGTGCTATCACTTGCCCCTGATGTAAGACCGCTGCGATTTGCAGGGCGGCATCTTCATCCCTCTGCTGCATTACGCGCCGGGTCACTTCGACAAGCACGATGGTCGGCACAATCAGTCGGTCGACGTCTTCAATGGCCGCCGCAACCTGGTTGGCCTGCGGACCGCCAGCGAAATATTCCAGCCAGGCGGAGGAATCGACCAGGTTCACACGCGTTCCTATTCGCGTGTGAAGGTCGTGTCCATCCCTTTCAAAAAGCCGCGCATCTTCCGCATGGCTTGCACGGGAATAAACTCAACGCGATTCTGATACCGTAACACCTGAACCTTTTGCCCCGGAACGAGCTGCAACGCTTCCCGAATTTCGCGAGGAATGACGACTTGGAATTTTGGTGAGACGGTGACCACAGTCATAGAGCCTCGTCGATTGGCGTATCGTACAACGATAGTGCTATCGATCCGGTTCTTCAAGTCCGGTCAGGGTAGTCGCCAATACGGCGCGGTCACTGGCCGGCGCAGGTTGTGCTCACGACTGCTGCGCAGCGCGGTGACGCTTGATTCCATGTTGAACGGCCCAGAGTGAGCGGCAGCGCTTATGTCGCGATTGTCCAGCCGAATTCACACGTTGTCGTGACCTGCCGGGCGAAACGGGCAGATTGCTCGCACAGCTCCGACCGCGACGCCCCTGATGGTGCTCCCGATTGGTTCCACATTCGGCACGCCCGCGCGCTCAGCAACCAGCGAAGGCGGCAGATCACCTTCGTAAAATGCACGGAGCCGCGTCCGGGTGATGACCAGCTCCCCTCCCGGTGTGGGCTCCCTCGCAATCGTCATCAGCAAACGAAACGCGAGCACTGCCGACGACCGTCCCACCGTTCCCGGTCGCGAAATGTGTTCGATCATCGCGGCAGTGTCCGATGCGGTGGTGCAAGTCCACATCAGGCGCGGCGTCGGGCGCGACTCCCAGCAACAACGGCACCGCGACACCACAGTCGCTCCCGTTTACCCGGCTGCACAACAGCGTCACTAGCGGATTCGCGAGTCCGTCCGAGTTTGTCATGCAGGACATCGACGAGTTCACCAGGCGTTGGCGGGGTGTGCTGCAAGGGTCGCCCGACGCGACCATGCCCGCGGTGGATTTCGCGAAGACCACCGTGGTGCTCGTGGCCAATTGCCGCTCCACGTACTTGAGAGACAAACACCTCTCGCACTTTACCTTCGACGTACCGCCCCACGAATCATACCGGCACCAGCTGGTTCAGGGTGCGCTCAAGCTTGATGGTGAATTTGCGGTCGGCATCGGTCAGCCACTGATCGTAAAATGGCGAATAGTCGCTGATGTTCAGGGTGACGCCGTCGGGCTGGACTTCTACCAGGCGCAGGAATCCGCCGCCACCGTTTTTGCGGTCGGGCACCACGCCACATTGATAGTTCACCAACATCTGATGCACCGTGTTGCCAAGCACGCCGCGGCTTGCCACATGGCCAATACCGTCATTCAGCACATGCCCGTTAAACGTGAACGCAAACTGTTTGTGGCGCCCCACCAGTTTCTGCCACAACGCTTCACCGTCGTTCACGCCGTGTTTCTTTTCTTCCGGTGACGTCCCGATGCCGTACGCATTCGGATTCCACGTTTGCGACGCCGCCTTTGCGTTCCAGTCATATCGCGTGCCATCGGAATACACATAGGCGTGCGTCAGCAGAATCGTGTGATGGTCCGGGTGACGTGCCACCACGGTGTTGGCCCATTCCACGACCACGTCGCGTGGACCGAATTCGAGACCCACAATAAGAAACTTCGAGGCCCCCACCGTCACCGTCATGAACGCGTTTTCCGATTCGCCTGGCACGCGCGCGTTGCGCTGAATGAAGTAGTCGCTGAAATGTGATGTCCGTGCGCCGCCGTTTCCCCACGGACCAAGGTCGTGATTTCCGACAACCATCAGATGCGGAATGCCGGCGCGCTTGATCACGTCCATTGCACGACGCGCATTCACCCACTCGGGATGCACGTTGTTGTTCGTGATGTCGCCCAGATGCAGGACAAATTGGATGTTGCGCGTGTAGCGATTGCGGACAATCCAATCGGTTTGACTCATGAAGACTTCGGGATAACTCTCGCTGTAGCATTGTGTGTCCGGCAGCAGCACGAAGCTCCAGGCGCCTGGTTGGGCGGTGGCATTGTCCGGGTGCGCCATAGTCGCAGGCCGTGCAAGGCCCGGTGCTGGGCCCGTATTGGCGAGGCCCAGCATAGGCGTGAGGCCGAGGAGTTTCAGGAATGGGCGTCGCTGCACGTTGGTTCCATGGCTGGAGGGTGAGGCGAATTTACTGGCCGTCGCCCATGATTGTGCTGGGGCTGGGTAACGGGCTTGTCTTGAGGCGGCGGCTGCCAATGCACCGGTCGGGGTGCCAGAGCCATGGCGGCTCGGCCACGCGTTGAACCCGCTGGCTGCAGGTGCGATATCATGCAGTATCCCACAAACAACGATACGGGCGCAGCCTGGTGTTGTCGTTATCCGTCGAAGAACTCGCAGAACAACCAACCGATGACATCACCGTTCAGGTACACACTGGCCACGGCCCTCAGTGTTGCGGCGTTGGCCGCCGGGTGCAAGTCCACAGCAGGTGCAGCGCCGGGCTCGACGTCCAACACCAACGGCGCCGCGACGCCTCAGTCGCTCTCGTTTACACGCCTGCACAACAGCGTCAATAGCGGATTCGCGAGTCCGTCCGAGTTGGTCATGCAGGACATCGATGAGTTCACCAGGCGATGGCGGGGTGTGCTGCAAGGGTCGCCCGATGCGACCATGCCCGCGGTGGATTTCGCGAAGACCACCATAGTCCTGGTGGCTATTGGGTCGCGGAATACGGGCGGGCATACGGTGCGCGTGGACTCGCTGATATCGGCATCCGGTGGAACGACCGTGCATTACACCGTAACGTCGCCTGGTTCGCGGTGCATGAGTATGCAGATGCTGACGGCGCCGGTAGAGGTGATCAGCATTGACCGCGTGTCGGGGGTCGTGCGGTTCAAGAAGCGCAGTGTGTCGGGCGGGTGTTGAGGGCCAGACTGTAGTTCAGGCGATGGTAACGGCGCCGTTAATACCTGCGGCTACTCACACATCGCGGACGCCGTTTCCTCCACCGGTTGTCGAAGCGACGCGGTTACCTGCGGCGAAATTGCCTGCCACTCCTGCGCCGCCACCGCCGCAGAGGTCCTGGCGTCGCCCGACGCATCAAACACTGCTAGCACCGCAGGATCAATAGGCGGAATGGTAGTTGCAGCTCCGGCAAGTCTTCCAGAACTCGTCCGTCGAAAGGCAGGTCGCCAGGAGATCCAGGACGTCACTCACACGAATGCGCATGTAGTTTGACGTCATTCCCGCTCGGCACTGCGCACATCAAGCGTGGCCGATCAGGGCAGCTCGATGTCGCCACTCCAGCGCGGCGAGCCATCCTACTACCACACCTTCAGCGAGCAGGTGCGCCACGCCGAACGGAGTGGCAGAAGTGGCGAAATACACAGCGGCGGCCATGCAGAACACAGCCCACAGTGCGTTCGCGACGACCAGCAGCAGCACCTGTGCTCGCGGGCGCATCACGCGTCGCGCCAGCGAAAACGAGTAGAGTCCGTAGCCGAGGTTTGCGGCACCGGTAGTGACAAGCAGGGACTGGGGCAGCAAGTAGAAGCCGGTCAGCCAGGACGATCCGGCGAGCACCAGCACACCCGCAAGCATGCCCGCCGTGCAATCAACCCACAGCAGTTTCGAAGGGGCCGGCGCTTCGGGAATTGTGGGTCTCCGCTAATGTGACAGAAGGGCGCCATAGCTACCTATCCGAATTGGAATGGCGGTAAGATCTGACGCCGACGGTCGCGTTGTCAACGGGCCGATATTCCTCCAACACTTCGGGGAAAATGCGATCCGTGCGGGGGAGCCTGGCTTTGGTTGACCTTGCCACGCGACAACCCACCCGCACGCGCTGCTGTCCGATGCCGGGTTGCTGGTTACCGTTTCACGTATGCGTATTCTGATCTTTCGCCAAAACTGCGGATTCAACGGAATCACGCCGTGGGCGCTGGATCTGAGTCGAGGACTTCAGGCGCGCGGGCTCGATGTCTCGTTCTGGTTTCTTGGTGGGCCCGCCGAGCGGCTTCCATTGTTTGAAGCGCTTGGCCCGACATCGGTGGAGCCAATGCCGGGACTTCTGGCGTTGGTCGAGCGCGAGCGCTACGACGTCGTCCATGTAACCAGCGGTGATCTCTCCTCGCTTGCGCTCACGCTGCCCCAATCCGATGCCCGCTTGGTCGCCACTAACCAGGCGCAGGTAACCGGGGTGTGGAACAGCAGCAATTGCCACGCGTTGACGGCGATCTCGAAAGACCTTGCAACCCTCGAGGAGCCGTACACCGATCTCGCGATTGATCACATCTACACCGGAATCTCGGTCGATCGATTCGCCCGGGTGCAGAGCCTCGACGACGGGCGCCCGATCATCGCCTGGATCGGCCGCGCGACAGACGCCCGCCAGAAGGACTTCGCGCGGTTTACGCGTATTGCGGCCGCGCTGCCCCCCAATCGCTATCGCATTTGGGTCGTGGAAGCAACCGGCAAGTCGGCAGAAGACTTCACCGGTGAGGGATTCGCGACGGTCGAATACGATCGTTGGTTGCGACGCGTGGCGATCAATGATATGCCCGCCATTTATCAGGCGATTGCCGCATCGGGTGGCGTGTTGCTCATGACGTCGCGGTACGAAGGCTTGGGGTACGTGGTGCTCGAGGCGGCCGCTTGCGGAGCGTCCACGATCGGACCCAACGTGGTGGGTCTACGTGAGGCAATCCTGCCGGAAATCGGAGCGATGTTCAGCGCCGCCGCCTCTGATACTGAAGCGGCGGCACTTGTCGTCGACTGGATTGACGCCAATCCACGCTCGATCGCCAGCGGTACGGCGCGTGCTGACGTTGGTTCAGCTTGACCGAGATGGTGGATCGCTATGTGACCGTCTATGAACGACCGACGCCAGCCATACAGAAGACACCGGTAATGCTGCCCAACCCGCTCCCGGCGGGGGCCGAATTAATCCTCGGCGCGGCACAGGCGCCGACGCTCAGGCATCGCGCCCTCTGGCTTCCAACCGCGCGCGCACTGACCGATGCCGGCGCGCACCGCCTGGCACTTCGCGCGGCCGAAAAGCCGTTCGGTACGACCCGGCACTACTCCTGCGTCCATCGGATGCCAGAAGCATACTCGGCATCACGGCGCGAGCACTGGTGCGCGGCTTGAGCTGAGACAGGGAACAACTGCACCGGCGGCAGGCGCCAGTGGTTGTGCTTCTCCAAAGAAACTGGCCGGTAGATTCTATTGATGCCTACTTCACAACGCACCTTGCTCGTCACCGGCGGTGCGGGCCACGTCGGCTCGCACCTGGTTGAAGTCCTGCTCGAGAATCCCGCCAATCGGGTCATTTCGCTCGACAACTATTTCAACGGGAACAAGGCGAATCATATTCCCGGCGCCGAATATCGCGAAGGGCACACAAAGGATATCGCGACGCTGGTGCCGGAGCGACCGGACATGGTCTTTCATCTGGGTGAATACGCGCGAGTATCGACCAGCAAGGAAGACATTGCACGCGTTCTCGATCTGAACATTGTCGGCACGTTTGCGGTCGCCGAGTATTCCCGGCAGAAATCAGTGAACAAGCTCGTGTATGCGGGTTCGAGCACGAAGTTCGCGGTTGAAGGTGACGGGCGCGATCAGAGCCCCTACGCATTCACCAAGGCCACCAACGTCGATCTGGTCAGGAACTACGGACGCTGGTTCAATGTGCCGTTTGCCATTTGCTACTTCTACAACGCGTTCGGTCCGAGAGAAGTTGGCACGGGCAAGTACGCGACACTCATCGCAAAGTTCGCCGAGTTGTCGCGAAAAGGCGAAGCGCTCACCGTGGTGCAGCCGGGAACACAATTGCGTGCGTTCACCTATGTGAAAGATCTGGCGCGGGGCATCGCGTTGGTGGGAGAACGTGGTCTTGGCGACGGGTTTGCCCTGGCCAATCGCAAGAAGGTTTCGGTGCTGCAAATCGCCGAGGCGTTCGGCGGGCCAATGGTGATAGTTGACGGCGACGGCGGGCGCAGCGATGCTGAAAACGATGCCTCGCAGGCGGAAGCGCTGGGGTGGGCGCCAACGATTGACGTAATGGACTACATTCGCGAATTGAAAGCGAACGCGTAAGCGCGTCAGCGCCGTCCGGAGTCGGTTTGCTGCGCGCCTACACCTGCGGCCGGCCTATCGAGTGATAGGTGAATCCAAGCGCAATCATCTTTGATGGGTTGTAGAGATTCCGACCGTCCACCACGACACGTCCGGTCATCGTGTCGCGAATGCGCAAAAAGTCCGGATGGCGGTATTCATTCCAGTCCGTCGCAATAGCTAGTGCGTGGGCTCCCTCCAGCGCGCTGTAGTTCGTGGCGCTGAACGCGACACGATCACCGAAGATCTTCCTTGCATGTTCCATTGCCACCGGATCATGCGCAGTAACCTCTGCCCCCACGGAAAGAAGCGATTCGATCAAGGTGAGCGCTGGAGATTCGCGAAGATCGTCGGTTTGCGGTTTGAACGAGAGGCCCCAAACCGCAACGCGCGATTCGGAGAGGTTTTCACCGAGTGCGGCGGCAAGTCGGTTGAACATCAGGTTTTTCTGTCGGTCGTTGGCGACCGCGACCGCATGGACGACACCGAGGGGAACATGGCGATCACGCGCGGTGTGCAGCAGCGCCTGGACGTCCTTGGGAAGACAGGAACCGCCATAGCCGGGCCCTGGAAACAGAAACGAGGGCCCAATTCGTGAATCACTGCCAATCCCACGTCGCACACTGTCGACGTTGGCACCCACACTGTCGCAGAGCAGCGCAATTTCGTTCATGAAGGAGATACGCGTCGCAAGCATTGCGTTGGCAGCGTATTTCGTCATTTCCGCGCTGGCAATATCCATGAACAATATCGGCTTGCCAGTGCGAACGAATGGCGCGTACAACTCAGCCAACACACTGCGCGCGAAGTCACTCTCGACACCCAGCACCACGCGGTCGGGGCGCATGAAGTCTTCGACCGCGTCCCCTTCCTTCATGAATTCGGGATTGCTGCAGACATGGAACGGCACGCGGCAATGTTGTGCGAGCACTTCGGCAACTTTGGTAGCCGTGCCAACAGGAACCGTCGATTTCGTGATGACCACGGCCTCGCGTGTGAGGTGCTTTGCGACCGTTTCGGCAGCGGTCAGAACGTAGCGCAGATCGGCCGAGCCGTCTTCGCCCGGCGGTGTACCGACCGCGAGAAACACCACTTCCGCCTTCTTTGCCGCGCTCGCAACGTCAGTCGTAAAGTGCAGACGTTTCTGGTCCTGGTTGTGTCGGATCAAACGGTCCAGGCTCGGCTCGTAGATCGTGATGTCGTTGGCCGACAGACGGGCAATCTTCGCGGCGTCGATGTCGGCACAGACGACGTCGTTGCCCGTTTCCGCAAGGCAGGCGCCGAGGACGAGGCCGACGTAGCCGGTGCCGATTACCAGGATTTGCATCAGTGAGCAGCAGGTCGGTTTGGAGAGTTGAGTTTACTGCAGAGACGAATGTGTGCACCATGTGGAACTGGTGCCGCCACTGAATAGCTCCGGTTCAGCGGCGGCTGAATGCGACCGTCCTACCTGACCCCCATCACGTCCGGGATCTTCGCCGTGTCGATGTACTGCTGGAACCTCGTCACCTTCCCGTCTTTCACGTCCCACACCTCGCAGAACTGCGCGTCCATGCTTCTTCCGGTCGCCTTCTACGTGCCACTGTAGCGGCCTTCAACGGAGGCGCTGTCGCCAGCACCGTGGAATGCCTTCGGATGGACCGAGAAACCGTCCCACTCGCGCCCAGTTTCATGAGCAGATTGTTCTCGATGCCGTCCGGCCCAACAAAGGCCTCGCCGCTCGGCATGTAGGGGTTTCCCTCCGCCTGATGGCAGTGGATGTCCGAACTCATTGCCCCAAGAACGGTCGGCATATCTCCGTGGCTAGACGCATCGTAGAAATTCTTCAGAAGGCTTCCGTTGTCTATGCTCTCTCCTCGAATTTGAAGTGCTGCCTACCCGTCCCCAGCGGTACCATTCAGAGACACCGCAGAATTCGTCATCGCGGCTACAAGTGAATGCGCAGGGTATCATTGCGCCTTCGACAGCGCGTGCGAGTAAGTCACTTCGAGACCGCGACCACGCCAACAATCAGAACGATCACTGCTGGCAGAAACGCTACGCCGGCGGCGTAGCCCGGTTGTCCCGCGCGCATCAGGAAAATACCGGCCGCAACGCCCAGCAGCGAGAAACTGGCCATCCAAAGGTTGAGTGCCCGAATTTCAGCGGGGGTAGCATTCGCCCCTATGCCCATACCGAACGTGACGGCCGTCAGGGTGGCGAACACCGTGCACATGCACGCAACGACGGGCAGGAGCCTCCCGAGGTGAATTCGTCGAAAGTGGAGGCTGACGCGAAGAGCAGTGCCGGCGGGGTTCATGAAAGGACCGCGCGAATGAAACTCCGGGAAGCGCGCATGTTCATCACGCTTCGCCCACTGTCATGCCTCCTCCCACGGATTCACGACCGTGATCCCGCAATCGGCGAAGTCGTGCACGTTGCGGGTGGCCAATCGTGCGCCGCGTGAGCGCACGATCGCGGCAATCTGCGCGTCTATCTGGCTGATCGGTTGGCCCTTGAGACGCCGACCAGCTGCGATGTGGGCATAAGACTGGGCTGCGTCAGTATCGAACGGCAGGATGCGCCCGGCCAGATCGACGTCGAACATCGGGCGCGCGGCCGCGAGCAACTCAGCTCGGCGGCGCCCGTCGGGAAGCCGCGCCAGCCCGCACAAGATTTCCGCCTGCGTCAGCGTCGTTGTGAATACACCCGCTATTGGCTGGTCGCCCAGCCATGCCATGACCCTGGCATCGGGTTCGCGCCGCATGAGCTCGGAAAGGACGTTGGTGTCGAGAACGATCATTCACCAAAGTCCACCGGCTGGCGGATTGGCTCGCGCGGCACATCGGGAAGGTCGACCCCGCCGAGCACACCAAAGCGCTCGTGAATTGCTTGTCCGAGATTCCGGGGCCGCGGCATTTCGGTCGAGAGGGCCGCGCGCAGGATGTCGCGCGCTTCTTCCTCCATTGACCGACCATGCATGGCCGCACGCAGGCGAAGACGATTCTTGATTGTCTCGTCGATGTTTCGAATTGTCATGACCGCCATGAAATCCTCTTTAAGTCAGTGACTTCAAATTAGTCAATGCTGTCAGACCTTGCAAGATCTGCTCATGGGTCGCGACCAGCCAACCCCTCGCCGCCCCACGCCGCCCTGTCGGGTTCCGCCCCGCCGTTCCGCTCAAGAGAGCAGGGGACGTCCGCCCCCGCGATAGTCGGCAAATATTCCCGGAGAGTCTTATGCGGTGCTTACGAATGACACGACTGCTGGCCTTGTGGGCACTGGCAGCGGCCTGTGGCGGCGGCGGCGATAGTGCCGTTGCGCCCCCACCAACCCCCGCAGCAGTCGCAACGGTCACCATCACGTCGGGCACGGTCGCGCTCGACGTTGGTGCCAGCGCAATTCTGAGTGCGGTGACACGCGATGCAGCGGGCAATACCCTCAGTGGGCGTGCAATCACCTGGTCGTCATCGGCCGCAAACATTGCGACAGTTTCCGGGACGGGCGCGGTGACGGCAATTGCCGCGGGCGTCACGCAAGTGACCGCAACAAGCGAAGGAAAAAGCGCCGTAGTGCCCGTAAACGTGCGGGCACTGCGTTGGGCGCTGACGGGAACACTCATAGCAGGTCGCACATTGGCTACCCTGACGTTGCTGGCCAACGGCAAGGCATTGCTGGTGGGAGGGCAGACGGTTGGCGCTCCATTTCAAACCCTGGCGTCCTGCGAATTGTACGATCCGGCAACAGGCACGTGGAGCAACACCGGTAGCCTGGCCACGGGGCGCGAAAATCACGTCGCAATCCTCCTGACCGATGGCAGAGTGCTCGTGGCCGGCGGTTTGTCTACCAATCCCACAGTGCGGCTAAACAGCGCTGAGCTGTACGACCCGGCCACCGGCACCTGGAGCACAGCAGCGACCATGGCGGTAGCACGCCATATCGCAGCCGCGGTACGACTCACCGATGGTCGCGTGCTTGTCGCTGGCGGCTCTGGTGTGGGAACTGACTTCAACGCGGTCGCCACCACCGAGATCTATTCGCCCACCACCGGATTATGGACCACAGTCAGTCCAATGACCGCTGCCCGGAGCGCCCACAGCGCTGCGTTGCTGGCCGACGGCACGGTGCTGGTGAGTGGCGGTGGTGGTGGAACCTTCGCCTCGCCCAACCTGCTCTCGGGCGCCGAACGCTTCAACCCGATCACCGGCGCGTGGACGGCCACGGGCGGCGTGACCACCGCGCGTGGCTTTCACCGCACACTCACGTTGACCGACGGCCGCGCATTGATGATTGGCGGCAGCAACTTCGTGTCGACCGTCTTCAGCGTATCCGACCTCTTCAACCCCGCCAACGGCACATGGACGCCAACCGGGGCACTCTCGGCGGCGCGCATTTCACACTCGGCGACTCTTCTTGCTGGAGGCCAAGTGCTCGTTGCGGGTGGAGCGGGCGGCTCGTTGCCGCTTGCAAGCACCGAGCTGTACAACCCGACCACCGGTGCCTGGGCCTTTGCCGGTGACATGCGCGTCGCGCGATCAAATCACGCGGCGGTGCTGCTCGCCAACGGCAAGGTGCTGGTGGCCGGCGGACAGGCGGTCGGTGCATCAACCAGCGCGGAGCTTTTCGACCCAAGTGTGATCCCGAACATTTCATTGCGCGTGACTCCGTGGCCATGATGCACCCGCTACGGCGCGGAGGCACTCCATGCAGTCCGTATTCCACGCGCACATTGGTACTTTCGTCAGCGTTGCGGGTTGTTCCGCGCGGTGCTACGATGTGCGCGCCCCGAGCCCCCTCTCCTTGGCTGCACTTCCACCCGACGAACTGTTCGCTGCACTCTACGACGAACTGCACCGGCTGGCCGCCGCGCAGTTGCGACGCGCGGGCAGCGACCTCTCGCTCGGCGCCACGACGCTGCTGCATGAGGCGTACCTCAATCTCGCCGGGCGCGACCGCGCGAAATTTGCCGACGAGGCCGGATTTCTAGGGTACGCGGCGCGCGCGATGCGCAGCATGGTGATTGACTATGCGCGCCGCGGCATGGCCAAAAAGCGCGGCGGCGGTGCGTTTGAAATCACACTCACGAATTCGCTGGACGGCAACGCGCTGATTCAAGCGAGTGAAGTCACGGAGCTTGAGCAACTCTCCGGCGCGCTCGACCAGCTGGCACAGCTTGAGCCCGCGCTGGCCCAACTTGTCGATCTGCACTTCTTCTGTGGCTACAGCTTCGTCGAGATCGCCGCGATGCAGGGACTCTCCGATCGAACCGTGCAGCGGCAATGGCGAAAGGCGCGCCTGCTCCTCCAGCACTCGCTGGAAAACGGCGCATAGTCGGCGCGTTCACCACTCATTGCCGCAGCGTATCGCGCAACGCGCGCGCCGAACGCGTCCATGTGTTGTCGACACCATAACCGTTCGAGAGCGCCACAATCGCGCGCTCCGCTGCCGCTCGTGCAGCTGGTAACTCCCCACGCGCGCGCATCGACTGGGCCCGCAGCAACTCGGCCCGACCGGCCAAGCCACTGCGGGTTGGCGCCAGTGAATCAATCACAGCAGCTCGCAGCCCAAGTCGCGCCAGCGAGTCGGCGCCAACAGCGTCGCCGGCCGCGAGTCGCCACGCGCCGGCAGTCACCATTGGGAGCGTGAACAATGACAATGTCTCTTTCGACTCCGTATACAATGCCGAGAGTTCGCCTTCGAGCAGTTGGGATGCCTCCTGGGGCTTCCCGCTGGCCCGCAGCAGCATGGCGTTCACCATCGCCGCCGTGGCGCGTCGGCCGCGGAGACCGCCCGGAAGGCGCGCCGCAGCGGTTCGCGCGTCGGCCAGTCTTCCCTGGTTCATCCTGATTTGCGCGAGCACGGACGGCAACCAATTCGTCATGGTACCGCCCTCTTGCCAGGGTTTACTCGTGGAAAGGGCGATCCACTTGTCCGCGGAATCGGTTTCACCCAACCGGAGCTTGCCCTGCCCGTAGAGGAAGGCCATCAGCGACGGAACACGCCCTGGCCCTGCAACTCCCTCGCGCTGACGGATCTGTGCCCCGACGATGGAGTCCGACGCCCTGAATTCCCCCAGGTCAGCGAGCGACCGGTCCACGAACGTCACGACATTCGGCAGCATGTCCGTATTGCCATATCCTGCCCGCTCGAGCTCCCTGAGCACGCGTTCTGACGCTTCGGCCGATTCGCGATGTCGTCCGGTAAAGCGCAGCACCTCGGAGAGCGAGATAATCAGCGCGAGGCGACGGGTGTCGTTCGATATAGCCAGTCCGACCGCTTGCCTCAGAAACGCAATTGCCGAGTCGGGTTGACCGCGGGCTTGGAGTGCTTTGCCTTCGGCCTCGAGGCAGGTCGCCCGAATGACGGGATCTACGGGGGCCCCGGTGGCGCCCAGCGCAGCCCTTGCGACGGTGAGCTCGCTCCGCACCGAATCCATCAGGTCATCAACCCAGAAACTGGTGGCCCGCGTGCACGCGGCGACCGCGACCAGATTGGGCAGGCCGCCCTCCTGCGCAATGGCGGCTGCGCGCGCCAGCATCGCTCGCTGCCCCCCGCGGTCAAGCGACTCGAAAAGGCGACCGGACAAATCGATCATCACCTCGGCAATCAGCCAAGGCTCACCGCGGAAGCGCTGCACCAGCATCTCTTCCGCGAGACCGATTCGCCCCGCTGGTGTCAGCGGGAGTCCATCGGGATCGCGACTGTCGCTGGCCAGCACATTTTGCAGCTCGGACATCGCCATCGCGCGTCGCGCCGAACGAATTGCCGCATCCCGCTCTTTCGTGGCGCGCCTCGCTTGCACCGTCGAGAACACCGTTGCGACAATCAGCACGGTCGACACAAGCGTTGCCGCAGCGACCGCCGTGCGATTGCGGCGAAGGAACTTGCTCGCGCGATAGCCCAGTGAGTCGGGACGGGCACGAACCGGTTCGTGTCGCTGATAACGACGAAGATCATCCGCAAACGCGCCAACTGTGGCGTAGCGTTCCAACGGCGACTTGCGGAGCGCCTTGGCGATGATCGTATCGAGATCGCCAAGCCCAAGTCGCCGCGGCTCGACCTCGAGAATACCTCGCGCGCTTTCGATGGGCGTCGTTGCTGCGCCGCGCGTAGGATGTTTTCCCGACAGGAGCATGTAGAGCAGTACGCCCAACGCGTATACGTCGGTCGCGGTGGTGATGTCTTCTCCCCGAATCTGTTCCGGCGAGGCGTAGTCGGGAGTGAGAGCGGTACCAGCCGTGGCCGTTAGCGCCGTCAGCTCTTCCTCGCCCTGCTCTTGCAGCAACTTGGCAATTCCAAAGTCCAGCAGCTTCACCTCGCCGGCGGTGGTGACCAGAATGTTCGACGGCTTGAGATCGCGGTGCACCACCAGGTTCGCATGCGCGTGACCGACGGCGTCCATCACCTGCAGCACAAGTTCAATGCGCTGGTGTTGCGACAGGCTTGTTGAATCGGCATGAACATCTATTCGCTGGCCGTCCACGTACTCGAGCACCAGGTACGGTTGGCCACTCGGCGCAACGCCCGCGTCCAATAGTCGCGCAATTGCTTGATGCGTGAGCCGCGCCAAGACGGTGCCCTCCCGGCGAAAGCGCGCCTGCCCGGTCGCACTCATCAGCGACAGGTTCATCAACTTCACGGCGGCATATCCGTCAAATCGTCCGTCGGTGCGACGCGCGAGCCACACCGATCCCATTCCTCCGTGACCCAGTGGTTTGATCAGCGTGTAATGGCCCACCTGGCTTCCGGCCAGCGTCGCTGCTCGTGGTTCGAGGAAACCACGTTCGTCCGCGGTCGCTGGACGTGCTTCGAGGAAACCGCGCTCGTCCGCGAGGGCATCGGCCGAAAGCAAAGCGGTAAGTGTACTCGCCAGTTCAGGCGTGTCAGTGCGAAGCTGCGCCAGCCACACCTCTCGCGATGGGCCGGTGAGTTCCAGCGCATGATCGAGGAGCTGTTCCAGTTCGGGCCACTGGTTTCGATCGATAATTGCCATGTTAGTCCGCTCGCGTCGGGCCGTAAAAGCTACTGCGCGAAAATGCACTCGCGTACGCCACCTTACCAATGTTCGTAAGCGAACGAAACCACCGAACGATACGATCGCGGCGATGCAGTCGGGCCAGGAACGCAGTGACCAGTTCTCCGACGTGGCCGAGTGCTGCGGGCTCCTCGAAGGAGTGGCCGGCGCCGGGGACCACGCGCAATGTCACGGGTCCGCCAAGGTGTGAAGCGCTTTCGCGATTTCGCTGCAAGGTTTCGTCGTCTGCGCTTCCGACTACGAGGAGAGTCGGCGTGCGCACGCGCCCCAGTGCTTCGCGCGCGAGATCGATGCGGCCGGCACGCGCCACCACCGCCGCGACTCGCGCTGGCAGCTCGGCGGCCACCCCCATGGCCGCCGCCGCGCCCGTGCTGGCGCCGAACAACACAATACGCTCCGATCCTGGTGCGCGCGTGTCAATGCACCACTTCGTCGCGGCGAGGAGTCGGCGCGTAATCAGTGCGATGTCAAAACGCACGTCGCCCCGTGCGTCGGCTTCGCACTCGCTGGCCCCAAGCAGGTCAACACGCAGCGTGGCCCAGCCGGCCAAACGAAAACGCGCGGCGAGGTAGCGATTTCGGTAGCTCCCGCGACTGCTTCCGCCGCCATGCGCGAAGATGACCAGGCCGCGCGGTGGTTTCGCGTTGCCAGCATGACCGAGGTCGCCGGCCATTTCGGTGGTCGGGCCGGCGTCGCCGGTGGGAATGGCCACCACTATTTCGGTGGTCGGCCCGGCGTCGACTGTGGAAATCGTGACGACAGTCTCGGCATGTGTTGTCGCGTGCGAAGCGTCACCTCCCGCAACGAGTGCGCGCCGGCCCAACAGTGTTCGCACGGCGGCGTCACCAACCGAGTCGTACTCATGGTACCAATCGGAAACCGTTCCAAAGGGTTCCGGTGTCGCCAGGGCCACCACCACATCGAACGTTGCGGCCGCGTGCTGCTTGCCGGCAACCAATGCCACCGGTACTGCAGCGATGAGCCGCCCCGGCTTGAATTTTCTCAGTGCAATTCCCGCCGCACGGAGTGTCGCACCGCTGGCGAGTCCGTCGTCTACCACAATAACCGTGCGTCCGGTAAGCGGAGGCAACGACAATCCATCGCGATAACGAATCACTCGCCGCGCAACTTCCCGCTGTTCGTGCGCGAGGACTGCACGCACCACCGTGCGCGGCAACCCGATGAAACCATACACGTCATCGAAAACCGGCGCACCGCCCCCTTCGGCAATCGCGCCAAACGCGACTTCCTCGAGGCCGGGAACGCCCAGCTTCCGTCCAATGAACGTGTCCAGCGGGGCGCCGAGGGCCCGAGCGATTGGCGCCGCGACTTCCACCCCGCCACGCGCCATGCCGAGGACGACCGGTCCGGTGCTATTTCCGTGCCGGGCCGCTGCGTGTTGCAGACTTTGCGTGATTGTCGGTATGAGTGCCTGTGCCAGTGCGAGGCCGGCGGCGTGCCGGTCGCGAAACAATGGCATAACCGACACGGTGACCTTCACTCCTTAGTTGGCGGCCAGCCTGTTCAAGGATTCGGGAGCTCTCGACGCTGCGACCAGCGCCGCTTTGGCTTTGGCCGCGCTGACCTCCGGTTCCAAATTTGGCGCGGTCGGGCTGGAACAGGCACTGAGGGCGAGGCTGGTGGTGATGAGGGCGATGAGCGCTTTCATGGCTTCTCCGGTGTGGGAACGCGGCAGCCAAGTGCTGCCGCTATTCGAAAGAGCGGAGAATGCGGGGGAAAGCCGCCAGCGGTGGGACGGCCTCGCCTGCAGTGTGACGATTGCTGGCCGGCCTACCCCGCGCCGCGCCGCCCGGAAAGCAACTGAGACAGATGCGCGGCCGGGCAATGTCAGCGCTTCATCCCAAACACCTCGCCCACATCGAAACACAACGGCTCGGACGCACCATTCGGATGCCAACACATGCTGTCGCGAACACCTGCATCAGCGCGTTCCGGTTTAACAATGGCAACCGTGCGCTCTGCGCCATCCACGATCCAGTATTCCGGTACCCTCGCGTCCAGGTACAACGCACGTTTTTCGTTGTGGTCGCGGCGCCAGGTGGTGCGCGACGAAATCTCGACGACTAACGAGGGGGTGGGTGCGGTTTCCCACGCTGGATTGTCTTCGTCGGGATGCGGAAGTCGTACCATAAGGTCGGGTTCGACCTGCGAACCGTCGAACATCATGACTGCCCTTGGACGATAGATATAGCCGAGGTTGTATTTGGCAACATAGAGCCCGAGCAGGCTGTGCAGCCTGGCGCCAATCGTCTCATGCGGATCGCTTGGCGTCGGCGTCACAAACAACACCCCGCGCACGAGTTCGTACCGGTTGCCGTCGTCGGGCAGACGGTGAAGCTCTGCCAGCGTCCATTGTTTCGTCTCGGTCGACATGACCATTGGGCACCAGTCCCCGGGCGGTGTAAGTATGTTGTGCGCATTCGCCAAGGATCGCATGCGAACTCGCGCGGAGCGTTACCAGAACGTTTCGGCGCGAATCAGAATCAAAAGCAGCACACGCTCTCCGACGCAGCGCGGGCTTTTCAGCACACGCTCGGCCCACGCGCCGAGTCAGGAGGAGCACCTCACGGACCGGCGCGAACTGCGCTCATCACTTCGTAACGGGAAGCCGCTTACCGCAACCGCGGATTCGTCGACGTGAATCCCTTCGGACACGTGTCGGTCGTTCGCGGACCCTGCACCGCACCACCGCGGCCACCACCACCCGCACCGCCACGACCACCCGCACCCGGTGCACCACCGCGACCACCCTGCGCCGCATTGGCGGTCTGACGCATAATCAGCGCCACGGTCGAATCACGCTTGATAAAGTCAGGCTCTTCCGAAGCGAGATACACCAGCATCGCCGTCAGCGTGGCGTTGCCGCGCAGATCATCAAACACCACCTTGTCGTACGTGTCCTTGTCGGTGTGCCACGTGTATTCGCTGTAATTCCATCCTGCTGCGCCCAGGCCGAATGTGGGCGCGCCGTAACACGCAAACGACGCATTGTCACTGCCGCCACCTGCCTGGCCAATGGTGTTCTGTCCGCCACCACCACTGAACGGCGCCTGTTCCTGAAACTCCTTCGGTAACTTGTCATGCCACTCCAGCAGCTTGTTCGCCGCCATTGGCCATCCGCTCGCGGACACGCGCGTAATGCGGCCCGTGCCGTTGTCCTGATTGAACAATCCCTGCATGCCGTTTACCACGTCCGGATGTTTCGCCGCATACACGCGCGAACCAATCAATCCTTCTTCTTCACCAGCCCAGTGACCCACCAGAATGGTGCGCTGCGGATTTGGCAGCACCTTCTTGAGAATACGCATCGCCTCAAGCATGACAATTGAACCCGTGCCGTTGTCCGTCGCGCCCGACGACGCATCCCACGAATCAAAGTGCGCCGACATCATCACGTACTCGTTCGGCTTGGTCGATCCCTTCATCGTCGCAATGACGTTCGACACCGGCTGTTCACCGAGCAACTGCGCGTCGAGATTCAGGCGCAACTTCGGCCCCTGCTTCCGCTCGGCCAACCGAAACACGAGGCCGTAGTCTTCGCAGGTTAGTGCAATGGTTGGGGTGGTTTTGTTGTACGTCTCGAACACTTCCATACCGCCGCGCGACTCCTTGAAGCGGAAGGTGATGGCGCCCGCAGCCCCCGCCTGCTCAAGCCGCAGTCCAAGCTCGCCTCCACCCAATGCCGCCGAGTAGCCCGTACCGCGAACGTTCGATCCGCCCCACGTGAAGCGCAGGGAATCGCGCAGCGCTGCCATCTTTGCCGCAGACGCGGGTGTTGCATTGGCGGTCCAGTCGCTGGTCGGACGACAGCTTTGCTGCGGCGCCGAGATCATGACCATCTTGCCCTTGGCCTGTGGCAGCCACTTCACGAATTCGAGGCTGTCCTTGAACGCGGGAAGAATGATGGGTTCAACGACGACGTCCTTATCTTTCGTGCCGGGGCTGAAGCCCACCATCGTGCCCTCAAGGGAGCGCACGCGCGGTGCAATGAGATCAATGTGCGAGACCCCGCGCCGCCATCCGCGCCACGTGCCGAATTCTTCCTTTTTGGCATCGACGCCCCACGAGCCGTACATCTTCACCAGCCAGTTCTGAGCGGCCACCATATTCGGCGAGCCCAGGAGGCGCGGCCCGAGGGAATCGAGCAGCGTCTGGGCAAGAGGCTCGACCTGCGAGCTGTCCTGCCCCAGCCGCCAGATGCGCTGGATGATGGGATCGGCCGCGCCGGTGAACGTTTGTGCGTTCGTGGGTGCTGACAGAAGCGTGGCCAGGGCGGCGGCCGTGATGAGCGGAAGGTGACGACGTGTTTGCATGGGAGCTCGCTTGATGGACGGCGCTTCGGGCGCGATGCCCCAATGTATGCGCGGGAAGCGGGCGTGCCATGGTTCTCGCTGCATTGCGGCGGCAGCCGGTGCGACGTCAAGGTGCGCTGGCTTTCCCACTCGTCACCTGCCATAGGCCGCCCTTCTTTTCCACGTTCATTGTATGCACCATCTTGTCTGTCCACGATACGTTCTCTCTGGTCTTCATACCTCGCAGCACTTGCATCGAAACTGTCGCACATCCATGGGGAGTTGCGGAATCGGTTAATGGGCACGCGTTCGGGTTCCACCATCCACAACGGCGCGCGAATCGGCAGCAATGCGAGCGCCCGAATCGCACCCTCAAGCCGCTTGTGCGCCGCCCGCGGCAGGTTCTCGTCCAGCTTGATTCGCACGCGTCAGGCGGGTATCGGAACAACTCACTCGTGCGCCCGTTCCGCCGCGAACGCCAGCGCGGCGCGAAAGTGAGCAGGCTGGAGGCCCGGAAACTGATCCATGATGACCTCAGGCGTTTCTCCTGCCGCCAGATTGTCCAGAATGACCTATACCGGAATGCGGGTGCCTGAAAGACACGGAGTGCCGTGCATTCGCTCAGGATCGAACCAAATGTGGTCGCGCCAGTTCATGAAGCCTCCGGATTGGCTTTCTCTACGTGAGGCGTAAAGGGAATCTGGTAGGCACCGAACCTGTCCATCCGTGTACGGCGGTAGTCGGTGGTACACGCTGATGTTTCCACTAATGTCCGACCATGGCATTGCCGTCGCTATCCCGCAATACGTATCCTGCTACCCATGCCCGACACCGCCACCGACAAAGACCGCCCCCTTCGCGACGACATCCGCCTACTCGGCCGCATTCTGGGCGACACCGTGCGCGAGCAACAAGGCGCGGCCACATTCGATATCATCGAGAATGTTCGGCAGTCGGGGGTGCGTTTTGCGCGTGAGGGCAAACCGGAAGATCGGTTGGCGCTCAACGACCTGTTGAACGGGGTTCCGCCGGACACCATTGTGTCGGTCGTTCGTGCGTTCGCCTACTTTCTGCAACTCGCAAACATTGCCGAAGATGCGCACCTCATTCGTCGTCGTCGCGCGCATGACATTGCGCGCGATGCACCAACCGCCGGTACGCTGGCGTTTGCGCTTAACACCGTTACGCCGCCCGCAACCGCCGACGATATCGCGACGTTTTTTGCGAGCGCCAGTATCACCCCGGTGCTGACGGCGCACCCCACCGAAGTGCAGCGACAGAGCATTCAGCGCGCCATGCAATCCATTGCCGCGCTGCTGGACCGGCAGGAACGTGTGGAACGAACGCCCGACGAACAGAATGAAGACAATCGCGAGCTGCAGCAGCTTGTACTCACGCTGTGGAATACGCGCATGGTGCGTCCCAGTCGGCTGCAAGTGATTGACGAAGTCAAGAACGGCATTCACTACTTCAACAGCACGTTCCTGACCGAGCTGCCGCAGTTGTACGCCCAGACAGAAGATATGCTTCGCGCACGTTTTCCTGACGGCGATTGGGAGCTGCCGGATTTCTTTCACATTGGCAGTTGGATTGGCGGCGATCGCGACGGCAACCCGTTTGTGACCGCGGACGTGCTCAGGGAGACGCTCCGTCTGCAGTCGTCTGCGGCGTTCTCGTTTTATCTGGCAGAGGTGCACGCGCTCGGTGAAGATCTGCCGCTGTCCGAGCAGATATTGCCAGTCACAACCGCACTGCAGGAGTTGTCAAAGCGTTCACCAGACACCTCGGCGCAGCGTCTTGACGAACCGTACCGGCGCGGGCTGATTGGCATTTACGCACGACTGGCCGCCACCGCGAAGTTGCTGGATAGCACAGAGCCCGCGCGCAAAGCGGTGGGTGAGGCGGAAGCGTATCCCGGTCTGCAGGCGTTTGTGGATGATTTACTGGTTATTCGTGATTCGTTGCGTGCCAGCCAAGTGGCGCGCCTGGCCAACGGGCGTTTGCGACGCCTTATTCGCGCAGCCAATGTGTTCGGGTTTCATCTGGCGCCGTTGGACTTGCGTCAGAATGCCGAAGTGCATGAACGCGTCGTAGCTGAATTGCTGGACAAGGCCGGCGTATGCAACAACTACGCGACCATGTCGGAGGTTGAGCGTGTCGAGATGCTCAGTCGCGAAGTGAGCGGGACGCGTCCATTGTACGCATCGTACCTGCCGTACTCCGAAGAAACCCGCAAAGAGCTCGCCATTGTTGATGCGGCGCGCGAACTGCGTGTGAAATATGGAAACGCCGCGTTGCCGCACTACATCATTTCAAAGTGTGATGGCGTATCCGACTTGTTGGAAGTGGTGCTGCTGCAGAAGGAAGCGGGATTGATGTCGAACGACAGGAGCACGCACGCAGTCGCGCTGCAAGTCATTCCGCTGTTCGAAACTATTGGGGATTTGCGCCGAGCGGCGGGTACGATGGATGCGGCGTTCAAGTTGCCCTTGTATCGCAATCTGGTCGCCTCGCGCGGCCACGTGCAGGAAGTCATGCTCGGCTATTCCGACAGCAACAAGGACGGCGGGTTCCTGACGTCCGGTTGGGAACTGTTCCAGGCGGAAGATTTGTTGTTGCGAATATTCGCCGCGCACGGCGTCACACTGCGATTGTTTCACGGTCGTGGTGGATCGGTTGGTCGCGGCGGCGGACCAAGTTATCAGGCCATTCGCGCGCAACCGGCGGGCACTGTTGACGGGCAAATTCGCATTACCGAACAGGGTGAAGTGATCACGTCCAAGTACGCGACGCCGGACGTTGGGCGACACCACCTCGAAACGCTGGTGGCGGCGACGCTCGAAGCGTCGTTGCTGGGACGCAAGCAGGCCGAGAGTGCGGAATACGAGGCGCAGTTGAAAGCCGTGTATCCCGTCATGCATCGGTTGTCCGGGCTCGCGTTTCGTGCGTATCGCAATCTGGTGTATGAAACGCCCGGATTCCCGCAGTATTTTCGTGAGTCCACACCACTGCTGGAAATCGCGACGCTCAACATTGGCAGTCGCCCGTCGGCCCGCACGACCTCCGGGCGCATTGAAGATTTGCGGGCTATTCCGTGGGTCTTCTCGTGGGCGCAGTGTCGCCTGTTGTTGCCTGGGTGGTACGGATTTGGATCGGCCGTTGAGGGGTGGCTTGCCGAAACACCAAACGGCATGACAACCCTGCAGCACATGGCGAAATCGTGGCCGTTCTTTCGCGATCAGTTGGCCAACATGGACATGGTGCTGGGCAAATCAGACCTCGCAGTCGCGTCGCGTTATGCCGAGTTGGTGGCCGATGTCGAATTGCGCAACGCGATTTTTGGACGGATTGAGCGTGAGTGGTATCGCACGCGCGATGCCGTATTGTCCATTACCGGGCAGTCACGATTACTCGAAGGTAATCCCGCGCTCGAGCGATCGATTGCGACGCGTTTTCCGTATATCGATCCACTGAATCACCTGCAGGTGGATTTGTTGCGGCGGCATCGAGCGGCAATCTCGGAGAGTACGGGCGAGCCCAGTGAACGCATTGAACGCGGCATACATCTGACGATTAACGGAATCTCGGCGGGGTTGAGGAATAGCGGGTGATGGTGTGGGTGCGAAAGCATGGACGAGCTCCCGATTTTTCCTGCAGATCGACCTCAAGCCCATGGCGGTCACGATATTGGAGAATCACGGCATCAAGCGGCTCCGCATATTCGCGGACATCTCGCACCCCGAACGACTCAATCAAGAATCCGAAAAGTCTGGGCTGTGTCATCAGTTCGGCGGGCGTCGCGTTGAGCGCAGCGACAGCAAGCGGCGGATCCCGTCAGAATGAAGTGGCCGTCAGCCTGCCGCGCATCAATCGCTCGACGGATGTGATTCCACAGGGCCGGCACAACTTGCCACTCATCGTTCCATCGGAGCACAGCGCCCTCCAGCACGATCTCCGGGATGCCCGCCCCAATGGCGGCCCTTGCGTTTGTGTCTGCGTCCAGCGCTTCACTCTGTGCAGCGCACTGAGTCGTCAGGGTCGTTCCGCAGGCTTTCGGCCCTTCGATCAGGACCGCACCACCAGGTGTTTTCAAGGCCTGAATGTTGTCAGCTTGAAGGCATAAATGCAGATTGGCGATATAAGTCTCCCAGCGCAACACCGTTCCGAAGTAGGCCATCATTCCGCATGCTGGAGGCCGTCGGCATCCGTAACCGCCAAATCGTGCGAGGCTTCCGTCATTGACCGCTGAAACTCGTGGTCAGCTGCCGGGACATTGTAGGCGGCGTAAATGACGGCTTTGCGCGTGCCTCTGACTTTCTCTTCAACCGCCGATTCCACGAACGCACTCAGGTTATCGGCAGCACCCGACTGCACCATTCCCTTGGCCGCTTGCAGAACGTCGGCACGCAAAAACAGCATCGACCGTGTCAGATTCAGCCCCGTCACCCAAACACCCGCGCCACAGCGAACGCGAGTGGCTCCAATGCGCCGGCCGGATGCCAGGTCATCTCATCGGTAACAACCATATCTGCTTGCGCCCGCCGTATCACCACAAATACACGCCGTTCCGGATCGACCAGCCAGTATTCGCCCACGCCGGCGTCCGTGTACAAACCGCGCTTCTGATTGCGGTCGCGACGCTTGGTCGTTGGGGAAAGTACTTCGACAATCGAACAACATGCTGCCCCCATCAGCGTTGCCAAGGCCGAGGCCACCCGCAAACCATTGATATTTCCCGACGGTCGCCGCTCTTCCCGTTGAGGGCATCGCCCTTTCGCGTTGCTTCAGGATTCGAACGCGCCATTGCTAGCCGGGAATCGGCCACTGGCACGCCTGACGATCCGCTTTGTCTTTGTCGGTCAGCGCAACCAGCTGTCCCACCGACATCTCCGCGAGCGTCACCGCTGAAATCAGCGCTTCATCCGGCAACATCGCCGCGTCGTGCAAGCGCGGCAGCAAAACCACAGTATTGGTGTCGAGTATCCCGCAAGAATGTCGAGCGCGGTCAATCATAGCGAGCTGTCGATGACCGAATCGATGTCCGCTCGGAGAGCGATTGGATCAATGACCGGCAGGCGGCGCCAACGCCGGAGCAGCTCAGCGGCCGGCACGCCTCCCGATTGCAGCGGGCGCAAACTCGGCCACCGGTTCGCCGTCCATCGTGACTGTCAGCGACTCGCCGTTGGCCATGAGGACTCGCCCGCCGTGTTTGCGGAGGTCCCGCACGGAAACGTGGTTCATTGGTGAAGTGTATCACCCGTGATACACGCTGGGCTGGCAAGACCGCGTCAGCCCAGCACGGTCTCGCACCGCGGGGGCGGCTGCCGCGAATCCGGGGAACGCAAGTTTCCGCTCGTTGGTCGATGAAGGACGTCATTACGGCATTGACGCCCGCGCACACAACTCTATACTTCACGAAAGCACTCTATACAGGTATACCGTGGCGCTCAGCATCAAAGACCCCGAAACCGACCGGCTGGCCCGGGCACTTGCGGACGCCACCGGTGAGTCCATCACCGAGGCCATTCGTCGGGCGCTTGAAGAACGTCTCGCCCGCGAAACACGGCTCCATACGCACTACCGGCTCGAGACGGCGGTGCGGCGCGTTCAGGAGCGGCTGGCTACGCTGCCAGTGCTCGACGCCCGAGACGCCGACGATGTGCTTGGGTATGACGAACACGGCGTTCCGCGCTGACAACACATGGTCATTGATACGTCGGCGCTGGTCGTGATCATGTTGAAAGAAGCGGGCGCCGAACGGCTTGTCGCCGCCATCGAACAATCTCAAACCCGCATGATTTCCGCCGGCACCGTAATAGAATTGTCACTCGTGCTGCTCGGGCGATTCGGCGAGCCGGGCGAGGCCCAACTCGACTCGCTGCTGCGTAGCATGAAGGCGGAGATCGTGGCCTGTGATGCTGCACAGGTGGAAATCGCACGTGATGCTGCGCGAACGTTTGGTCGGGGACGTCATCGCGCCGCACTCAACTTCGGCGACGGCTTCAGTTATGCGCTCGCAATTGCGCGCGGTGAACCGCTCCTGTTCGTCGGCAATGATTTCGCAAATACGGATGTCGCGGCGGTGGCGTGGTGAAGTCTGTGCGCGGGTGATGAGGACGTGATCCCCACCTCGCTCTCGCAATGGTTCGCCGCCGACGTTCGCTCCCGCGGCGACGATTACTACGCGAGCCGCAAAGTGCGCATGATGCGCACAACCGCCAAATGGTTGCAGGCACGGGTCACCGGAACAACGGTCTACACCATCGACATTACCGCCGGTGCTGGTGAAATCCACCTGGCCTGCAACTGTCCTTACGCGGCCGACAATGGCAGTTGCAAACATCTCTGGGCAGTGCTGCGGCAGAGTGAGATCGATGGCACCCTGGCTCAGGTGATCAAAACAGCAGGGTCGCGTCCAGTCGCCATTTTTCAAATGGACGATAGCGACGATTTCGATGAGTATGCTGACGAATTCTACGATGGCGAGGAACCTGACGACGCAGAGCAATACACGATCGACGTACCGCTTCCAACTACACCAGTTGCGCCGAAACGCAATCCGCAACGTCCGAACCCGCCACCAGTGCCCGCCGTGCCGGATTGGATGCGCGTTATCGACAACGCGCATCGCCAGATGCAATACCAGACGCACTACCCAACGCCACAACCTCAAGCAAAGGGCGCAGCAGTCTGGCCGGACAACCGACGGCTTGTGTACATCCTTGACGTCGACGCGAGCGCGCACAATGCCGGAGTGGTCATCGACCTGGGCACGGAACTACGCGCCCGCGACGGCACATGGGGCGACGCAAAACGCTTCTCACTGGGCGCACCGGTGTGGTTTGCACACCCGGACGCAATCGATCGGCAAATCGCTGAAATGTTAAGTGGATCGAACGACGCCATGACACACGGGCACGCGCGCACCACAGGAATCGTGCTCGGCATGCGTGCATTTTCAACAACGCTGCGCATGATTCTCGAAACCGGCCGATGCCGGCTGCGCAGCAGCAAGCCCGGAATCACGGGACGCACCCTGCACTTCGATGACGGCGCGGGGTGGAAATTTCGGGTGCGCGTGCATCGTGATACATCAGGGTTGGTAATGTCTGGCATACTCGCGCGCACCGATCAGGAGATGCCGCTGGCGGAGCCATTGATGTTATCGACATCGGGTTTTCTCATCGCCAACGACACCATCGCGCGCTTCGATGATGCCGGGGCGTTTCCGCTGGTGTACGAGTTGCGGCAACACGGGCCATCGCTTGCGGTTCCGGACGATATCGCCGAGCTGCTGGCGCGGATGTATGCGTTGCCAAACGTACCGGAACTTGATCTGCCCGTTGACTTGTCGGTTACCGAGCTCCGCGACAATCCCGTGGCCGTACTCACAGCCACGACACGAGTGACCGGATGGCGCGCGACACCGACGTTTTATCTCACATGCGAGTTTGGATATGGATCGTTACGCGTGAGCCGAGAGGCGACGACCATGTCTCTGTTCGATAAATCGGCGGGCGTGCTGCACCACCGGCAGTTGGAATTCGAGCAGACGGCCGTCGCACGGCTGATGTCACTTGGTGCCAAGGAAGAATGGGATTATCAGCGGCGCCACGTATCACTCACGGTGAGTCGCACAAAATTGACGGGGCTGATGTTGACATTGGTTCGTGAAGGATGGCACGTGCAGGTTGAAGGGGTGTCGTACCGCGCGCCCGGTGGAATTTTCGCCAGCGTCACGTCGGGTATTGATTGGTTTGACCTGGACGGGCATGTGCGTTACGGCGAAACCGATGTGCGCATCGCGACCATTCTGGACGCACGCAGGCGTGGTGATGAATTCGTTCAAGTGGGTGAGGGAACACTGGGGCTGATGCCAACGGAGTGGCTCGAAAAACTCGGACCACTCATTGCCGCTGGTGACACCGCGAACGGACGTACGCGCTTTCGTCGCTCACAGCTGTCGCTGCTGGATGCACTGCTGGCTACGCTGCCCGATGCGAGTATCGATCAAACGTTCGAACGCGCGCGCGCCGAACTCGCGAGCTTCGGCAGTGTCAGTGCCGTCAATCCCCCAGATACGTTCAACGGCACGTTGCGAGAGTATCAGCGCGAGGGATTGGGCTGGTTGCATTTTCTCCGAAAGTTCGAGCTCGGTGGATGCCTGGCCGATGACATGGGACTTGGCAAAACCGTACAGGTGTTGGCGTTGCTGGAGTCGCGCCGTCTGGAGGGACACGGTCCGTCCATTGTGGTGGTGCCGCGTTCATTGGTGTTCAACTGGTTGCGCGAGGCGCAGCGCTTTGTGCCCGGGTTACGCCTGCTTGACTTCAGCGGCAGCGAACGCCGGCTCGATTCTATTGCGGCGGCGCACGTTGATGTGGTTGTCACCACGTATGGAACGCTGCGTCGTGATGCCCCGATGCTGGCCGATATCGAATTCGATTATGCGGTGCTTGACGAAGCGCAGGCGATCAAGAATGCCAGCACGGCGACGGCGAAGGCCAGTCGGCTGTTGCGTGCGCGTCATCGTCTGGCAATGAGTGGTACGCCCATCGAGAACCGCATCGAGGAGCTGTGGAGTTTGCTGGAGTTTCTGAATCCCGGCATGCTTGGCGCTTCGACGAAATTTTCAGCACTCGCTCGGCCGGCGACGACGACTACGGACGTTACCGGTCATGCGTTACTCGCGCGTGCGCTTCGGCCGGTGATGCTGAGACGGACCAAGGAGCGCGTGGCGTCCGAATTACCCGCGCGCATCGAGCAAACGCTGGAAGTCGACCTTGAACCAAAGCAGCGGAAGTTTTACGAAAGTATCAGGGCGCAAGTACAGCGCAAAGTTTTGGATCAGGTGGCGCGAGCTGGCATCCAGAAGTCGCAGCTGCACATTCTCGAGGCGCTGTTGCGGTTACGCCAGGCGGCGTGTCATCCAATGCTGGTGGATGCCAGCAAGGGGGCGTTGCCGAGTGCGAAGCTCGACGCGTTGATTCCCGCGCTCGTTTCGGTTGCGGCGGAGGGCCACAAGTCGCTGGTGTTCTCGCAGTTCACGTCCTTTCTCGCGCTCGTGCGCCAGCGGTTGGATGCGAGCCGTATCACCTACGAATATCTGGACGGGAAAACGCGTGACCGCGAGGCGCGGGTTGCCCGGTTTCAGTCGGACGCTGATTGTCCGGTGTTCCTGATCAGTCTCAAGGCCGGCGGTCACGGTCTCAATCTCACGGCGGCTGACTACGTGTACCTGCTCGATCCGTGGTGGAATCCGGCGGTGGAAGCACAGGCCATCGATCGGGCGCATCGCATTGGGCAAACCCGTCACGTCATGGCGACGCGTCTCATTGCGCGTGACACCATTGAATCAAAGATTCTGCAGTTGCAGGCCAGCAAACGTGCGCTGGCCGATGCGGTGTTGACGGAGGACAAGGGCGGGCTCGCGTCGATTGGAAGAGCGGAGCTGGAGTTGTTGTTGGGGGCGTGACGGCGGATGGGCAGCCGTCGCCCGACCAGCCTGTCCAACCTACTCGTCGCCGTCGAGACTGATGCCAAGATGATCGAGTAGTCGATCCTCAATTTCTCGTCTGATAGCCAGGCTGTTCAGGAGACCCAGGCGCGTCATCAGTCGTGACTTCGAAACAGTCCGTATTTGTTGCGGCATCACGATGCTTTCCAGTGGATTGCCTGCTGCTGCAGCGGGCAACACCACTTCGAATGGGTAGACTTTTCGCGTCTTGTTTGCGGTCTTTGTGAGCGGTACGACCGTTACCACGTCGAATACGCGGTTGAAGCCGTCGTTGGAAACGATGAGCACCGGACGTCTTTCACCCCCCTGTTCTCGACCGACGGAAGGATCGAGATCGGCGTTATAGAGTTCCCAGCGCAACACTGTTCCGAGATAAGCCATTAGTCACTATGCTGGAGGCCGTCGGCATCCAAAACTGCCAAATCCTGCACCACTTCAACCATTGACCTCTGAAACTCACGGTCCTCGGCCGCCGCTTCATAAGCAGCATACAAGGCCGCACGTCTTGTGCGTTTAACCTTTTCCTCGACGGCGGATTCCACGAATGCACTCAGGTTCTCAGCGGCACCGGACTGGACGATTTCTTTGGCCGCTTCCAGAACGTCTGCACGCAAAGACAGGGAGGTCTTTTCCCGGGGCCGCTGGTCTTGGCGGCGGCGCCGGAGGGCTTGACTGGGGGTTGCTGGGATGCGTGCGCTCATAGAACCTCTAAGGTAGGTACTTTAGTATGGCGTTAAGTATTACCTAATGCAAGGTGATGGGTCTGCGTTCTGCGAGGACCGCGCACGGGTGAAGTGCTACTGCTACGCACTTTTCGGATCCGACGCCGTCGCCCGGCGCGCTGGTAAGTAGGCCGAGAAAACGGCGACACACACCATAAATGCGATTGCGGCCGTCGCCGGCGGCCAGCATTGCTGTCACCCACGGCCAAGCATTGACAAGAATGCTGCGTAAGTACGCATTGCTGGTATTGCCGCACGTCAACCAGACAATTTGTGGTGGCGAACCATGTTGCATCACGAGATCAACGAAATCTCGGTATTCACATGATCCGAACGGGGGTCGCTAC
>Ga0163144_10003675_pt1 | contig 34865 bp, 28 predicted proteins | sample OliLak19BULKMAT1_FD_123175 | JGI IMG/M metagenome (GOLD analysis project Ga0163144, IMG submission 123175) | Freshwater microbial mat bacterial communities from Lake Vanda, McMurdo Dry Valleys, Antarctica - Oligotrophic Lake LV.19.BULKMAT1 | ecosystem: Environmental > Aquatic > Freshwater >...
GAAGCTATGATCGGGTTGTGTCCATCCGCCAGAACATCCGCGACTTCTTCCACGGCGCCGCTTACGGCGCCTACGAGCGCGAGCTGCGGATGCAGGCGGCGGAACTGAACGACCTGTTCTTGCTGCTGTGTTACATGGAGATCGTGGGCCTGCCTAACCCGGCGACGCTGTATCTCCTCGACGTGTATCCCTACCTGCTCGAGCAGTTCCACACCTGGCACAAGCGCATGGGCATGGACCGTTCGCCGCTCGGTAATCTCCCGTGCTGCTGATACTGATGTTGACGACCTTGCGGGCCCTTTCCCAGTCACGTTGTGCCACCCCGTCTCGCGGTGTCGCCCCGTCCAGTGGTGTCACCCCGTCATGAACACGATGCTCGACAAGAAGGTGCTGTTCTTCGGCGGCAAGGGCGGCGTCGGCAAGACGACGTGTGCGTCGGCGACGGCGCTGGCGGCGAGCCATGCCGGCAAGCGCGTGCTGCTAGTGTCCACGGACCCGGCGCACTCGACCTCCGACATCTTCGAACGCGAGATTGGACCGGAGCCAGTCGAGCTGCTGCCGAACCTGTGGGGCCTGGAGATTGACGGCGCGCTCGAGTCGCAGCGCTACGTCGCCAATGTCAAGGAACAGATCAAGGGCCTGTTCGGCCATCACATCCTGCAGGAAGCGAACAAGCAGATCGACCTGGCCGCCAGCATGCCTGGCGCCGAGGAGATGGCGTTGTTCGATCGCATCGGCGGCTTGATCCGCGGCGAGGACACGCGGTTCGACTTGATCGTCTTCGACACCGCGCCGACCGGCCACACGCTGCGGCTGATCCGCATGCCTGAATTGATGGAGGCGTGGATTCGCGCGCTGTCGCGTTCGCGCCAGGCGATGCTGGGCATCGAGCAGGACGACAAGACCGATCCGGTGCTGATCTCGCTGACCGGCCGGCTCGAAGGCCTCCGCGAGTTCCGGGCGCGGCTGTTGAGTCCCCGCGTCAGCGCGTTCATGCTGGTGCTGGTTGCCGAGCGCCTGCCGATCGAGGAAACCGCGCGCGCCATTACGCAACTGGACGAGGCCGGCGTCACCGTGGGCGGGTTGATCGTCAACCGCGTGCTGCCCGCGAGCAGCCCCGACCCGTTTTTGCAATCACGTCACTCACAGGAAGTGATTTACCTCGACGAGATCGACCGGCGGTTCGCGAAACTGTCCCGAGTGCGCGTGCCACAGTTACCTTCGGACGTTCACGGCGTCAAAACACTTGAAGCCCTGTCCGAGATCCTCGTGCCATAGGCTCAACCCCAAGCCCCCAAGCCCCCAAGGATCCCAATGACCATCGCCCGCCCCGCCGAAACCGAGTTCGCACCCTTTTATGCCGGTTACATCGCCAAGGTCGGCGACCGGGGCCCGCTGGCTTTCCTGACGGCACAGTTGACCGAATTCGAGGCGCTTCGTGGCGTCCCCGAGACCAAGGGTGATTTCCGCTATGCCGAGGGCAAGTGGAGCGTGAAGGAAGTGCTGGGCCACATGGCCGATGCCGAGCGCGTGTTTGCCTACCGCCTGCTCCGCATTGCCCGGGCCGACCAGACCCCGCTTGCTGGGTTCGACGAGAACGCGTGGGCCGAAGTCGCGCCACACGGCACACGCACCATGGCCCAGGTCGTGGACGACCTGATCGCCGTCCGCCGCGCCACCATCACGCTGGTCGAGTCACTGGACGAGACCGCGGTCGGCAACACCGGCGTCGCCAACAACCACCCGGTGACCGGCCGTGCCATCTGCTGGATCGTCCCAGGTCACGCGCAGCACCACCTGGGAATTCTGCGAGAGCGCTACGAGGTCTAGCGGGTCCCGGGCACGAGCCGCGTGACACCTTCAGTGACCGATTCGACCTTCGCGCGAGAGTAGGCCACCGGGAAGTACGACCCCTGCGCCCACAACTCGAAGAGGTCGCGATAGTGCGGGCTGTCGGGGTCGCCGGACTGGCCCGGGGTGTTCAAGCCGACCGTGTTATCCCAGTCGTCCGTGTCGGCGATGATCTTGAGCGAGCCGCCCGCGGTTTGGTTGTCGCCGCTGCCCGTGGCACTCACCGTCATGCTGTCGCCGCCGCGTGGCATCGGCCCGACCTCGAGCCTGGCGCGCGTGGCGGCGTTGACGACCGGCGACAGCGGATGACGCAGCAACGCGTGGTGATACTTCTCTTGTCCGTACTTCCAACCGTTCATGTCGGGGCCAAACCGCTTGCTCAGCTCGGCGACGGCCTCGTCCATGCTGCGCGCCACCAGCGCATCGCGGCCGGCGATGGGGTCGGTGCCAAAGCGGCCGTCGGGTGCATGCAGCCAATCGATGACGCGCTTGGTCGACACCAGGTTGGGACCCACGGCCTTGATTGCCGCCGCCGGCACGACCACCCGCCGGGCATGGTCGAGAAGGCGTCGCTGCCACATCGCGTAGATCCCGGCGGCGACTGAATCTTTGTCGAGCACGAAGTCCCAATTGGTGAGCAGGTCTCGTGCCCTCGCGCTGGCGGGGTTCGACAGCGTGACCCGCCTCAGGAGCGGGGTCAGCGCCCGCGCGACGACCGACAGGTCGTCGTTCTGCAGCCGTGCCATTTCCGCCACGTTGAAGAGCCGGCCCGAGCCGAGCACCTCGGTGATGCGCGAGGCGCGGAACGCATCGGCCCAGTTGGTGACGTGCAACAGATCCTTGTAGGGATAGTCGGCCGGCAGCAGGTAGTTGTTGGCGGTGGCAATGAAGCCTCGAGCCGGGTTGGTCTCAGCCGGCAGCGCCGAGACCGGCAGGTAACCGTCCCATTCGTAGCGGCCATCACCCGGCACCGGCAGCACGCCGCTCCAGTTGCGGCGAATCGGTTGAATGCCGGCCGCCTGCCAGCCAATCGTGCCGCTGCGGTCGACCCACACCATGTTCTCGGAGGGCATGCGGCTGAAGGTGCAGGCCTCGCGGAACTCTTCCCAGTTGGTCGCCTGGTTCATCCGCAGGCTGGCGAGGTACGGCGCGCCCCCCGGTTCCAGCCATCCCGCGCGTAGCGCGTAGGCCTTGCGGTTGGCGCGGTCTTCGAACACCACCGGTCCGTGACGCGTAAACTTCAGCTCCACCGCCTGGAGCGTCGTGCCCTTGACCGGGATCGTGTCGGCGATCACGCGCATCGCCTCCCAGGCGCCCCGGTAGCGATACTCGTTCGCGTTCGCCGGATTGGTGTCGTAGACGTACAGGTCTTCCGCGTCTTGTCCGAAGATCGTCAGGCCCCAGGCGCCATGTTCGTTGTGGCCAATTGACACGCCGGGCAGCACCGGCTCGCCTCCGCCGATGACGTTCCAGCCCGGCGCCACCAGGTGCACCCAATAGCGCAGGGATGGGGCGGCCACGACCCGGTGCGGATCGTTGGCGAGAATCGGTTTCGTGCTGACGGTCTTCGAACCCGACACCACCCAGTTGTTGGAACCGATGTCGCGCGGATCGGCGTCGAGTGACACCGGCCCACCCGGATCGGCCGCGATCGCGTCAGCAACGTTCGCAGGCGGCGCCGCCCCGCGGTACTGGGGCAGCACATCCTCGGGCCTGAACTCGATGGCGGCGCGAAACGCGTTGTAACGACCCAACACCTCGTCCGGGAACGTCGCGAGGTCGATGGCGGCATCGAGCTCGAAGCGGGGAGCGCCGCCCTGGAAAGACATCAGCTCCCGTGTCTGGTCGATGCCGATGGCCTTGATCGCGCGCATCGAGCGCAGCTCTTCGCCGGCGTTCGACGTCAGCGCCTGGTGCCGCGAGATCACCACGGCTGGTGTCCAGCGCCCGGGCGTGATGCCGAGCATTTTGAATTCCATGGGGAGCAGCGCCGCATTCGTCTCGGTTTCGGCGACGTAGGCGTTGATGCCTCGCACGTACGACTCGACGATCAACTTGCCGCGCGGGTGGTAGCGGCCGAGCTCGTCGTCCAGATCGCCGCGAAACATGTGGAGGCGGGCGCCCTGGTCGCGCTGCGTCTCGCGCGGTCCGAGGATCTCGGCCACGGTGCCAGTGGCCTGCCGCCGCCACATCTCGAACTGGAACAGCCGGTCCTTCGCGGCCGCATACCCCTGGGCAAAGAACAGGTCGGCTTCGTTCTGCGCGTAGATGTGGTTGATGCCCCAGCGGTCGCGCAGGATCTCGACCGGCTGGCTGAGCCCCGCCATGCGAATGCTCGTACTTGGCGCCTGGGCCGAAACGTCGCTTCCGGCCGCGGTCAGGGCCAACACCAGAAATAGGACACCGCCGAGGAGTTGTGCCGTCATGACCCGCAATATACTGCTAGTAATGAGATTTGCACCCGAGTACGTTGCCAACGTACTCAACGAGAACTTCGAAGACGCCAAGCAGCTGCTGCTCAAGCCCTTGATGGCGATTAACTACGCCCATCTGGTCATGCTGACCGAGCAGGGCATCATTACCAACCAGGACGCCCGCTCGCTGCGCACCGCGCTCGACGGCATCTCGCTCGACAGCATTCGCCAGGTCCTCTACGACGGCACCTACGAAGACCTGTTCTTCTACATCGAGCGCTCGATCAAGCAGGCGTGCGACGAAGACGTGGCCGGCCGTCTCCACACCGCCCGCAGCCGCAACGACATCGACATGACGACGTACCGCATGCTGCAGCGCGAGTTCATCGCCACGCTGGCGGCGGCGACGCTGGAGCTGCGCGAGGCGCTGCTGGCGCTGGCCGACCGTCACAAGCACACCGTCTACGGCGCGCACACGCACACCCAGCCCGCGCAACCGTCCACGATCGCGCACTACCTGCTCGCGGTGATCGAACAGCTCGAACGCGACACCACGCGCCTGGCCGCGGCCTATGAATCGACCAACCGCAATCCGCTCGGCGCCTGCGCCATCACCGGCACCGGCTTCCCGATCGATCGCCATCGCACCAGCGAGCTGCTGGGCTTTAGCGGTCCGACCTGCAACACCTACGGCAGCATTGCCACGGTCGACTACTTGCTGGAGAGTGTCAACGCCACCAGCATCTTGATCGTCGGCCTCGGCCGCGTCATCCAGGACTTCCTGCTGTGGTGCACGATGGAGTTTGGCTACCTGCGCCTCAGCGATGGCTTCGTGCAGGGCAGCAGCATCATGCCGCAGAAGCGCAACCCGGTGGCGCTTGAGCACGCGCGGGCGATCGGCAGCAAGGCGGTGGGCCAGGCGCAGGCCATCACCACCACCGTCCACAACACCCCCTTCGGCGACATCGTCGATACCGAAGACGACCTGCAGCCGCTGGTCGCGTCGATGTTTGACGATGCCATCCGCATGGTGACGCTGGTCGCCGCGGCCATGAAGCTTGCGGACTTCAACGTCGCGCACCTGGCGTCGCGAGCCGCCTATGGCGGCACGACGCTGACGGAGCTGGCTGATACGCTGGTCCGCGATCACGGCTTGCCGTTCCGCTCGGCCCACGGAATTGCCGCGTTGTTGCTGAAGGCGCAGACCGAAGACCCGAACGTGTCGTTGTCGGCGGCGCTCCACAGCGCGTCGAGTGCCATCCTGGGCCGGCCGCTCGAATACTCGGAAGCCGAGTTGCAGAAGGTCATGAGCCCGGCTCACTTCGTGAACGTGCGCACGACCTACGGCGGCCCGGCGCCTGAAGAGACCGCTCGCGCCGTTGGCGTGTCGCGCCGGCTGCTCGATACCGATCGCGAGAGCTGGACCCTGCGCCGCGAGAGCCTCGCTCGCGCCGAAGCCAACCTCAAGTCGCGGGTGACCGAGCTATGACGGCCATGGGCCGGACCTACATCAGGGTCGCGGTCGTCTGGGTGCTCACGCTCGCCGCCCTCTATTTTTTCCAGACCTACTTCACTCGCTGATGTCCGCCATCGACTGGGCGATCATCGCCGCGTATCTCACCTGGGTCATCTGGGACGGCCTTCGCCTCAGCAAGAACACCAACGAAATCGAAGGCTACTTCCTGGCCAGCCGCAGCCTGCCGTGGTGGGCCGTCGGCCTGTCGGTGATGGCGACGCAACTGTCGGCCATCACGATGATCGGGACCACCGGCCAGGGCTATGCCATCGGCATGGGGCTGTTGCAGCAGTACTACGCGCTGCCGATCGCGATGATCATCATCGCGGTCACGTTCGTGCCGTTCTTTCACAACGCGCGGATCTTCACGGCCTACGAGTACCTGGAACGGCGCTTTGACGCCAAGACCCGAGCGTTCACGGCGGTGCTGTTCCTGTTTTCGCGCGGCATGGCTACCGGCGTGGTGATCTCGGCCCCTGCCGTCGTGCTGTCGGTGATGCTGGGACTCGACGTCACCACGACCTGCCTGCTGCTGGCGCTGCCGACCGCGGTCTACACCATGTTCGGCGGCGTGCAGGCGGTGGCGTGGACCGACGTCAAGCAGATGTACTTGATCGTGTTCGGGCTGGCAGCCACTTGCATCGCGTTGATGCTCGGCCTGCCCGACAACGTCAGCGTCGGCGAAGCCTTGCAGATTGCCGGTACCACCGGCCGCCTGCAAGTGTTCGATTTCTCGACCGATCCCAGCGTTCGCTACACCTTCTGGACCGGCACCATCGGCGCCCTGTTCCTGTTCCTGTCGTACTTCGGCACCGACCAGAGCCAGGTGCAGCGCTACCTCACGGCGAAGTCGATCGATGATGCCCGCACGTCGCTGTTCATGAGCGCCTACTGGAAGATTCCCCTGCAGGCGCTGGTGATGATCATTGGCGTGTTCATGTTCCTGTTCTACCTCTTCACGCCGCCGCCCATGCTGTTCAATCGGGCGCACGACCAGCAAGTGCGAGAGAGCGCGCGGGCGGGGGAGTACGTGGCGCTTGAGCAGAAGTTCGGCGAGGCGCTGGTTTCGCGGAAGCTGGCCGCCGAACAACTGGCGGCAGCCGCGCGATCGGGTGACGGCACCGCCAAGGCCGCGCGCTCAGCGGCGTTCAAGGCCGAAGAGCAGCGCGTGACGGGTATTCGCGCCGAGGCGGTGACGCTCGTCAAGGCGGTCACGGGCGACTCGGCCTACAACGACATCAACTACATCTTCCCGACGTTCATCGTCACGCACCTGCCGGTCGGCTTGATCGGCCTGTTGATGGCGGCAATTTTAGCGGCCGCGATGTCGACGGTGGCGGGCGAGTTGTCGGCGCTGTCCACCTCCACGGTGATCGACTTCTATCGCCGCTGGGTGAGAGACGATGGCGACCAGGCGCACCTGCTGTGGGTGTCGAAGCTGGCGACCCTGTTCTGGGCGGTGTTCGCGTCGATTGTCGCGATTTGGGCGTCGGAGCTGGGTTCGCTGATCGAGGTGGTGAACCGCTTCGGATCGTTCTTCTACGGATCGATCCTCGGCGTGTTCCTGCTGGCGATTGGCTGGCAGCGCGCCAACTCGACCGGCGCGTTCGTCGGCCTCATCACGGGGATGGTCGTCGTCGGGTACGTCACCATCAACACCTCGATCGCCTTCCTGTGGCATAACCTGATCGGCGCCGTCGTCGTGTTCGTCGTCGGGATGATCGTGAGCGAGTTGACCGGCCCCAGTAAGGGCCCCATGGAAGTGGGGCCAAATAAGGACCCCATGGAAGTGGGGCCAAATAAGGGCCCCATAGGAGTGGGGCCAAATAAGGGCCCCATAGGAGTGGGGCCAAATAAGGGCCCCATAGGAGTGGGGACAAACCTTTAGGTTTGTCCGTCGCACCCAATGGCCGGCCGCCCGCTGATCGTCGCGCTCTTCGCCGTAATTGCCTTGATGGTCGCGTCGTGGATGCTCGGCGAGTGGATCCGCCAGAGAAAAGACAAATAACACGAAGGTCACGAAGGCATTTAATTTGAATGCTTCGTAGTCTTCGTGTCCTTCGTGTTTAGATCTTGTCCAGCGAATCCTTTCCGATTACGACATTCCATGCCAGCAACTCATATTGCGCCACGCCGGCCTGGTAGTAGGGGTCGGCGTCGCGGATGGCGTCGAGTGCCTGCTGCGGATTCTCGTCCGGCACGCGGACCAGGAACATGCCGCCGAAGCGGGGTTCATGGGGGCCGCCGGCGATCATGACGCCGTCGGCCGTGAGCTTTCGCTGGAACGCCCGATGGGCTTCCTGGTGGACAAGCACTTCTTCAATAGGCCGCCGATAGCGGACGATCACCATTCCATACATGCGAAACAGGATACTTCAGTCCCACAGACGGACACGTTTCGAAGCCAGGGGAAAGCCTCGAATCCCGTAACACGCCTGTCGGAGCAAACGGCAGCAGTGTTTTCGCGACAAAGCTGTCTATGATACGGCTATGTCCTCGCTAACATTTCTCGGGGCGGCGCGCACGGTCACCGGTTCCAAGCACCTGCTCGATATCGATGGCCAGCGAATCCTGTTTGATTGCGGCCTCTTCCAGGGACTCAAGGAACTGCGCCAGCGCAACTGGTCGGCGCTGCCCATCCCGGCCGACACCATCCACGCCGTGGTCCTCACGCACGCCCATCTGGATCACACCGGTTGGCTGCCGCGACTGGTCGCGTCCGGGTTCAAGGGCAAGATCTACTGCACCGGCGGCACCTTCGATCTGTCGAAGTTGATCCTGGCCGACGCCGCCCACATCCAGGAAGAAGACGCGCGCCACGCCAACAAGCATGGCTTCTCGAAGCACCATCCGGCACTGCCGCTGTACACCCGGGCCGACGCCGCCGCGGCGCTGGCGCAGTTCAAGGCGTGTGCCTTCCACACCAAGGTGCAGGTCAGCGATCGCCTGGAGGTCGAGTTCATCAACGCCGGACACTTGCTCGGCTCGTCGTTCGTGCTCGCGACCCGCCGAGGCAATGGGGGCGGGCGAATGCTGTTTGGCGGCGACCTGGGCCGCTACGGCCGGCCGATTCTGCCGGATCCCTCCCCCGCCGTTGAAGCTGACGTGCTGCTGCTCGAATCCACCTACGGCGATCGTCTCCACCCGCCTGAAGACGATGGCGCGGCGTTCGCTGCGGTGGTGCAAGAGACGGTAGCGCGGCGCGGCAAGCTGATCATCCCGGCGTTTGCGATCGGCCGCGTCGAAGAGTTGCTGTACTGGCTGCATCGGCTCGAAGACCAGGGCCGCATCCCGAAACTGCCGATCTACGTTGACAGCCCGATGGCGCTCGAAGGCCTCGAGTTCTACGGTCAGCGCCGCAGCGAACTGGATCCGGATCAGGCGACGCGCGGCGATACGCCGCGGTTCACGGCGGTCGAGTCGGCGGAGGAATCCAAGCGCCTCGTCCAGACGCCCGGACCCTCGATTGTCATCGCCTCAAGCGGCATGGCCACCGGCGGCCGGGTCGTCCATCACCTGTTCGCCGAGTTGCCGTTCGAACGCAACACCATCTTGTTCGTGGGCTACCAGGCGGCGGGCACCCGAGGCCGTCAGCTGATCGAGGGCGCTCACCACATCAAGATGTACGGTCAGGAAGTGCCGGTGCGCGCGCGGATCGCGAAAGTCAACGGCATGTCCGCGCACGCCGACGCCGGCGAGATCATGCGGTGGCTGCGGACGTTTCCGCGCGTGCCGAAAATCACCTACCTGGTCCACGGCGAGCTGCCGGTTCAGGAAGTGCTGAAGGCGCGGGTCCAGAAAGAACTGTCGTGGACCGTGGAAATTCCCAGCCACGGCCAGACCGTCGAATTGCCCCTGTAGTTCACATGACTGACACTCGTCCGTACTTGCTCGAACAGATCGATGATGCCGCGGTCGTCCAGTTGTATGCCGATGGCTTTGACACGCTGACGCTTAAGGAGAAGACGCTGGTCTGGCACCTGTGCCTGGCCGCGATCGCCGGTCGCGACATCTACTACGACCAACGCCACCGCCATAACCTGGGCATGCGCGCCCTGCTCGAGAATGTCTTGAGGCACGCAGATGGTGTACCGGCCGAGACCCTGTCGGAGTTGACGCGCTACACCAAGTTGTTCTGGCTCAACACCGGGCCCTACAACAACCTGACCGCCCGCAAGTTCCTGCTCAATCTCGATCGCGCGCGCCTGAAAGAAGCCATCGAGGTCGCCACGCGCAACGGCGCCGACTTCACGCTGGCCGATGGCGAATCGATCGCCGTCCGCGTTGAGAAGTATGCCCGGATGTTTTTCGATCCCGACTTCGAGCCCATGGTCACGAACAAGACCCCGGGCGAGGGCCAGGACATTCTCGCGTCGAGCACCAACAACCTGTACGACGGCGTCACGATGGCCGACCTCGAGGGCTTCAGCGAGCGCCACCCGCTGAATTCACGGCTGGCCAAGCGCGATGGCGTGCTGGTGGAAGAGGTCTACAAGGTCGGTGGTCTCTACGACGCCCAGATTCGCCGCATCGTCGGACACCTGCGCGACGCCGTGCCGTTTGCACCGCCGGCGCTTGGCAAGGCGCTGGCGGCCCTGATCAAGTTCTACGAGACGGGTGAGGATGCCGACCGCGAGGCATTCGATATTGCCTGGGTCCAGAATCGCGACACCGCAGTCGACACCATGAACGGCTTCATCGAGGTCTACATGGACGCCCGCGGCATCAAGGGCGCCTGGGAGGCGCTGGTCTACTACGCCAACCACGAACGAACCGAGAAGATTAAGGCGCTGGCCACGCACGCGCAGTGGTTCGAAGATCACCTGCCGATCGATCCGAAATATCGCAAGCCGACGGTGCTCGGCGTGTCGGCCATGGCCATCGAGGTCGTGATCGAGATCGGCGAGTCCGGCCCCATTACCCCGATCGGCGTCAACTTGCCGAACGATCAGCGCATCCGCGAGGCGCACGGCAGCAAGTCCGTGTCGCTGTCCAACGCCCTCGAGGCCTATGAGAAGGCCCTGCCCAGCACGTTTCGCCAGGAGTTTGCGTGGGACGATGCGGAGGTGGAGCGGGCCAAGACGTGGGGTGCGTTTGCGAGCGAGCTGACCACCGAGATTCACGAGGTGCTTGGTCATGGTTCGGGCCGCATGGCTGACCACATTAAGGTCACGCCCCAGGAATTGCTGAAAGAGCAGTACTCGGCCCTGGAAGAGTCGCGCGCCGACCTGGTAGCGCTGTATTTCGTCGCGGATCCGTACCTGGCAACGCTTGGCCTGGTGCCGGCAGATGAGCAACAAGCGGTGGTCCAGACCGAGTACGAGGCGTATGCCCGCAATGCGCTGGTCCAGTTGCGCCGTGTCCGCGAAGGGGCGCAGCTTGAAGAAGACCACATGCGCAACCGCCAGGCGATCGTCAACTGGCTGCTCGCCAACACCAAGGCGATCGACGTGCGTCGTCGCGACGACAAGACCTATTTCGTAGTGGCCGACACGGATGCGTTCCGGGCCGGCGTGGCGCGGCTGCTGGCCGAGGTCCAGCGGATCAAGTCCGAGGGCGACTACGCCACTGCTCGCGAACTGTTTGAAACCTACGGCGTGCATTTCGACCCGGATCTCAGGGACGAAGTGGTGGCGCGAGTCGATCACCTGAAGCTGCCGTCGTACACCGGGTTCGTAATGCCGAAGCTTGAGCCGGTGATCGACGGATCGGGCACCATCACGGACGTGAAGATCTCGTATCCTTGCGACTTGTCGAAGCAGATGCTCGAATATTCACAAAGTGGACCTGCTCCCCTTTTACGGTTTACGTAAAACGATGCGAAAACTGCTACTCGTATTCCTTTGTTGCGCCACTCCTGCCTCGGCTCAGTCGCTTCAGGAGCGGATGCTTCAGGCTGAAGATGCGCGGGCGACGACCGAGGCGGGCCTGGCGCCGCTGATGGAAGGCCTGAAGGGCAATGGCCGTCGCACGGCGATTCGCGCCATCGGCCGGCTCGAGCGACCGGTGATGATTTCGCTGATCGCGCCCGCGCTGGCCGACGGCGTTGGCATTCGCGCCGAGGCCGCCAATGCGCTGGCCCAGATGGCGCAGACGTCCGAGGCGGTGGTCGAGGTACAGAAGCTGCTGCTGGATCGCGCCGCCATCGATGCCAACCTGAACACCTGGGAACCGTGGGGTGAGATCGCTGCCGCGCTCGGACGCCTGCCGTACGACACCGCCGAGCAGGTGGCCGCCACTGAGGCAGTGCTGCTGATCGGACTGCCCTCGCCCGATTCGATGAACGACGTGGATTCGGCGGCGTTGATCGGATCGGCACGTGGCTTCGAATCCCTGGCGCGCACCGTTCGCGCCAAGAAACTGCCGCCGCTCGGCTCGCGGACGTGGGATCTGTTGCGATGGGCGGCAACTGCACAGCGGCCCGCGGCCGATCCACGTTCGGTCATGACCCGGCGCCTGGCGATGGCGGCGCTCGTCACCGGCAACCAGGCGACTGCATCGGTGATCGAGCGCGGCTTGCTTGATGTGGATGGAGAAGTGCGCCGCCTTGCGGCGGCCGGCCTGGCGACCGACGCTGCCATCAGCGACCGCGATGTGTTGTTGAAGAAGGGGATGGCCGACAAGGACGCGCGCGTGCGGCTCGAGGCGCTGCGCGGCTGGGGCCGCCAGTGGCAGAAGACCTCGTGCGCGCCGGTTCGCGCGGCCGTGACAGACGTCGACGCCCACGTGCGGACGCAGGCCATCGATCAGTTGGGCGCCGGATGCCCCGCGGCAGAAGGATCATCGGAACTAGGCGCCATCGTCAGCACGCTGTCGACGCAACCGCGCGCCTGGCATGCCCCGGCGCATGCGCTGGTCTCGCTGGCGCGCACAGAACCCGCTGACGCGACCAGGGCACTGCCGTTGTTCGTGGCCCATCCCACCTGGCAGGTCCGCATGTATGCCGCTCGCGCGGCCAGCGCACTCGGCGCCGTCGAGACGCTCACGGCGCTGATGGGCGATCCGGTTGACAACGTGCGCGAGGCGGCCCTTTCGGCGCTCATGGAGCTGAAGCGTCCCGAGGCCGTGACCGCGGCGATCGATTCACTGACCCGGACCGACTACCAACTAGTGCTGACGGCGGTCCGCGCGCTCGAAGACAAGAGCCACGCGCCAAAGGCGACGGCGCCGCTGATCACGGCGCTTGGCCGCATCACCAAGGAGAGTAAGGACACCTCGCGCGACCCGCGCATGGCGATCCTCAACCGCCTGCAGGCCTACGGCGATGCGTCGCAGGCCGTGAATCTCGAAGGCTATCTCAGGGACTTCGATCCGGCCGTCGCCGCGAAAGCTGCTGAGATCCTGACGGCCTGGACGGGACGGCCCCGCGTGGCGGCGGCGCAGCCGCTGATCGGGCCCGGCGTCACAATCGCGGCGGTCAATGCCCTCCGCGGCAAGGCACTCCGCTTCCACATGACCGGCACCGGCTGGTTCGACGTGGCGCTCGACGTGGATGCGGCGCCGCTGTCGGCGGTGCGGGTGGCCCGCCGTGCCGGCGAAGGCTATTACGACGGCCTCACGTTCCACCGCATTGCCGTGAACTTCGTGATCCAGGGCGGCAGCCCCGGCGCCAACGAGTACAGTGGCGAGCCGTTCTTCATGCGCGACGAGGTCGGCTTGCACCTGCGCAGCACGGTCGGCATTTCCACGCGCGGCCGAGACACCGGCGACGCGCAGATGTTCGTCAACACGATCGACTCACCGCGGCTCGATCACATTTACACCGTGTTCGGCAGTGTCACTGCCGGAATGGACGTCGTTGATGGCATTCTCGAAGGTGATGTCATTCAACGCGTGGAGTTGGTCACCCGCTGAATGACGTCGGCCCGCCTGCCAGCTAACCTGGAACCAAACGCCCTGGCGCGTGCCATTGAGGCCAAGCGCCGCCGTGGCACCGCCATCGCCGACCTCACCGAATCGAATCCGACCCGCGTCGGCCTGTCGTATCCACCGGGGTTGCTCGCTTCTCTGGCGGATCCGCAGGGACTGGCCTACGACCCGCTGCCGCTTGGCCGATGGCCGGCGCGCGCGGCCGTGGCCGCCGACTTCCGCCGCCGCGGCATCGTGATCTCAGCCGACCGAGTGGCGCTCACCTCGAGCACCAGCGAGGCCTATGCGCTGCTGTTCAAGTTGTTCTGTGATGCCGGCGACGCGATCCTGGTGCCGCGTCCCAGCTATCCGCTGTTCGAACATCTCGCCCGTCTCGAATCCGTCACGGCGCTGACCTACGATCTCGAGTATCACGGCGCCTGGCGGATCGACATCGAGTCGGTCCGCCGTGCCGCCACTCCGCGGGTCAAGGCGTTGCTGATCGTGTCGCCGAACAACCCGACTGGCTCGTTCCTCCATCGCGACGACCTTGTGGCCCTATCTGAGATTTGCGTCGCCAACGGCTGGCCGATCATCGGAGACGAGGTGTTCGCCGACTACGGCCTCGAGCCATCGCCGGCCGCCACCCACGTAATGGCGGCCAGCGACGTGCTGACGTTCAGCCTCGGGGGCTTGTCGAAATCGGCCGGCCTGCCACAGCTGAAGCTGGGATGGATTGGCGTCGGCGGCCCAGCGGCCAAGGTTGATGCGGCCCTGGCGGCCTACGAAATCATCGCCGACACCTACCTGTCGGTGGCGACGCCGGTGCAGATGGCTGCGGCGACGTTGATCGAGCAAGGCGCCCTCGTGCGCGCGCAGATCCTGGCGCGGGTGCAGCAGAACCTCGCGACCTTGCGCTCGCTCGCCGTGGCCTATCCATCAATCGCCGTCTTGCCGGTCGAAGGTGGCTGGTCGGCGGTGCTCCAGGTGCCCGCCGTGCGCTCCGAAGAGGCTTTGGTGCTGGAGCTGTTGGACGAGGACGATGTGCTGGTGCATCCGGGCTACTTCTTCGACTTTCCGCGCGAGGCATATGTCGTGACCAGCTTGTTGCCACCGCCCGCTGTCTTCGCGCCGGCCATCACCCGCCTGCTGCGCCGTGCCTCAACCGGAGGCGCGGCATGATGCGCCGGCAAAGTGGCATCAGCGTGCCGCTGTTCGCGTTGACCTCCACCGAGAGCTGGGGCATCGGCGAGTTCCACGATCTCCCGATGTTCGCCAGATGGGCAGCCGAAGCCGGGCAATCGCTCCTGCAGATCCTGCCGATCAACGAGATGCCGCCGAACGAACGCTCGCCCTATTCGGCGATGTCGGCCATGGCGCTGGATCCGATCTACATCTCGTTGCCGCAGTTGGTGGACTTCGCCGGCCTCGGTGGCGAGCTGGCGCTCGACGAAGACGATCGGACCACGTTGCTGGCGCTGCGTCAAACGCCTCGCATCCAGTATGCGGCAGTGCGGCCATTCAAGGAGCGCTGGCTGCGACGCTCGTTCGAGCGGTTCCTGCGCCTCGAAGTATCGCGAGGCACGCCTCGGGCTGCCCGCCTCGATCAGTTCATCGCCGACGAAGCCTGGTGGCTCGACGAGTACGCGGTGTTCCGCGCCTTGCACGCCTTGCACGAAGACCTGCCGTGGCAGCTGTGGCCCGAACCGCTGGCCCGGGCCGAAGCCGCCACCGTGGCCGCCGCTCGCCAGGCCCTGGACTCGGAGATTCGCTATCGGATGTACCTGCAGTGGATCGCCGCAGAGCAGTGGGCCGACGCCAAGCGGCTGGCGTGGCCCGTCCGCGTGTTCGGCGACTTGCCGTTCATGAATTCCGTCGACAGTCCTGACGTGTGGGCGCGGCAACACGAGTTCCGCTTCGACGCCACCATCGGCGTGCCGCCCGATGCCTTCAGCGAGACCGGCCAGGACTGGGGCCTGCCGCCCTGGCGTTGGGAGGTGATGGCGAAGTCCGACTTTGCCTGGATCCGCGCGCGGGCACGCCGCTACGCGGCCCTCTACGACGGGTTCCGCATCGATCACCTGGTCGGCCTGTATCGCATGTACATCAGGCCCATCGACACGACCCGGCCGGCGTTGTTCGAACCCGGCGATGAGCCGGGCCAGATTCAGCTCGGCGAGACGATGATCGCGGTGCTTGGCTCCGGCTCGCCGACGCCGGCATTGATTGCCGAAGACCTCGGCGTGATTCCCGACTTCGTCCGCGAATCGATGGCACGGTTGGATCTGCCTGGCTTGAAGGTGTTGCGGTGGGAGCGGCACTGGGATCAGCCCGGCCAGCCGCTGATCGATCCCACTGAATTTCCCGAGCGGTCGGTGGCGACGACGGGGACGCACGATATTGAGCCGCTGGCGGCGACTGCAGAGATCACGACCGATGAGCAACGCGCGGCGGTGTTGCGATCCCTGCTGTCGGCCGGCTCATGCCTGACCCTGATTCCGTTGCAAGACGTCTTCGGATGGACCGAACGCATCAACACGCCTGCGGTCGTCGACGACATCAACTGGACCTTCCGCGTGCCGTGGCCGGTGGATACCTGGCTTGATGGCCCGGTCACCGTCGAGCCCGCCGATCGGCTGCGCGCCTGGACGCGCGATGCCGGCCGATAGATCTTGACTGCGAAAGACGCGAGGATGAGCGAAACCGAACACCAGGACCCGCCCGCACCTCAGGGCCCGATTCCCGCCCCCAGTCTCGATGGCGCCGTCGCGTGGCTGAACGTGGCCGCGCCCATTTCAATGGCGCAGTTGCGTGGCAAGGTCGTGGTCCTCGACTTCTGGACCTACGGCTGCATCAACTGCCTGCACATTCTTCGCGACCTCAAGACGCTCGAGCAGCGCTTCCCCGAAGAGCTCGTGGTGATCGGCGTGCATTCGCCGAAGTTCACCAACGAGAAAGACACCGACAACCTCAAGCGCATTCTCGTGCGCTACGAGATCGAGCATCCGGTGGCCAACGATGCCGATCATGAAATCTGGCGCCGCTACGGCGTGCAGGCCTGGCCGACGCGCGTGATCATCGACCCGGCCGGGAATCTCGTCGGCACCGCCATGGGCGAGGGCAACCTCGAAGGCTTCATCAGCGCCATTCGCACCGTCGTTCGCGTGTTTGGTGAGCAAGGTCAGATCAACCGCGCGCCGTTCGCGCTTGATCTCGAACGCGCTCGACACGCCGACCGCCCCTTGCTGTATCCCGGCAAGGTGCTGGCGGACGAGGCCTCGGGCCGGCTGTTCATTGCCGACTCGAATCACAACCGCATTGTCGTGGCCTCGCTCGACGGTCAGCTGATCGAGACCATCGGCTCTGGCCTGCAGGGCGACAGCGACGGCATTTTTACGCAGGCTCGGTTCTATCGTCCCCAAGGGCTCGTGCTTGGTAGCGATGGCGAGCTGTATGTCGCCGACACCGAGAACCACGAGGTCCGCGTCGTTGATTTCCCGGCGCGCGCCGTCCATACGGTGGCCGGCACCGGTAAGCAGGGTGCGTGGAGCGGCGAAGGGGGCGAAGCCATGCGCATCGACCTCAACTCGCCGTGGGATCTCGCGATCAAGCCGGGCATCCTGATCATCGCCATGGCTGGACCGCATCAGATCTGGGTGGTCGATCTGCTGCACGATCGCGTCTATCCCTATGCGGGCACCGGCGAAGAGGCGCGCAAAGATGGTCCGGTGAACACCGCGACCTTCGCGCAGCCATCAGGCCTCGCCCTCGACGGCAACACGCTGTATGTGGCCGACGCCGAAGCCAATATCATCCGTGCGCTCGACCTGCCGCCCGGCAACGCGGTCACGACCATCGCCGGCGGCGACCTGTTCAAGTTCGGCGATGAGGACGGCCAGGGCGATGCGGCGCGGCTGCAGCATCCGCTCGGCGTCGCGATCTACGCCGGCCGCGTGTTCATTGCCGACACCTACAACCACAAGATCAAGATGCTCGATCCGGCAACGAGGCAGGTCACCACCTTTGCGGGCACCGGGGTTGCGGGTCATGTGGACGGTCCGGCGAAGACGGCACAGTTCTTTGAGCCCGGCGGATTGTCAGTCGCCCCTTCGACAGGCTCAGGGCAAGCTGGCACGCTCTACGTGGCCGACACCAACAATCACGCGATCCGGACGATCGATCTCGGCACGCAGCTCGTCGTCACGCTGACCATCGCGGGGCTGACGCCGCCGCCAACCTGGAGTTACCTCCGCGGCGTGGCGACAAACCTTTAGCGGCGTGAGGACAAACCTCAAGTCGCACCTCAGAGCCCCGCACCTCAACCCCCACACCTCAACCCCCACACCTCAACCCCCACACCTCAACCCCCACACCTCAAGCCCCACACCTCAAGCCCCGTGGGGACAAACCTTTAGGTTTGTCCGTACCCGAACTACACTCTTGACCGTGTTCCGTCGACTTGCGCTGGGCCTGCTGATTGTCCTCACGGCCATTGGCTGCCGTCCCGCCCCTGCCCCCGCGCCGCCCGCCGACCAGGCCATCGTCATCCTGATCTCCATCGATGGCTGGCGCTGGGACTATCTGGAGCGGTTTGCGCCGCCCACGCTGTCGCGGCTGGCGGCCGAGGGTGTTCGCGCCGAGGGGTTAATCCCGCAGTTCCCCTCCAAGACCTTTCCCAATCACTACACCCTTGTGACCGGCCTCACGCTGGCGCACCACGGCATTGTCTCGAACAACATGCGCGACCCGGGCATACCCGGCCGGTACTCGATGTCGAACCGCGACGTGCTGGCCGATCCCCGGTGGTGGGGAGGCGATCCGATCTGGAACACTGCCGAGCGGCAAGGCAAGGTGGCCGCCGCCATGTTCTGGCCTGGATCGGAAGCCAAGATCGGCGGTCACCAGGCCACCTACTGGCGGGACTTCGACGACGACCTGCCGAACAGCGCGCGGGTGAGCCAGTTGCTCGAATGGCTGAAGTTGCCCGACGGCAAGCGGCCGTCGTTTCTCACGCTGTACTTCAGCGACCTCGACAACGCGGGCCACAGCTTTGGCCCGGATGCCGGCGAGACGCGCGCCGCCGCACTCAGCGTGGACCGCTCGGTCGGCGAACTGGTCGCCGGTGTCGCCGCCGCGGGACTGACCGCGCGGGTGAACTACGTGATTGTCAGCGACCACGGCATGGCCGCGCTCAGCCGAGACCGCATGATCGTGGTTGACGACTACCTCGATCCAGCCACCGCCGACATCATTGACTGGGCGCCGGTGCTGGGACTGACGCCGAAAGACGGCGACGTGGAGAAGATCTACGCCGCACTCAAGGATAAACATCCTCACCTGCAGGTGTATCGCCGTGACGAGATTCCAGCCGGATATGGAGATGGTCTCGCCGGGCATCCGCGGCTACCGCCCATCATCGGGATTGCCGACGATGGCTGGTACATCACGTCGCGGACCGAAACCGAACGCTGGGATCGCCACGAGCGCGACACTCCCGGCGGCACCCACGGCTACGACGCGCGCGCCAAGTCGATGCAAGGACTGTTCATTGCGACCGGTCCGCGGCTGCGAAGCGGCGTGGTCGTCAAGCCGTTCGAGAACATCCACGTCTACAACCTGATGTGTGCCGTGATTGGCATTCAACCCTCACAAAACGACGGCAACTTCGCTGTTGTCAAGGACATGTTGCGATAACCATGGCGACGACCACTGCTCCGAACAGCCACTCCGCTCCTGATCGCATCACCGCCGCCGGGTGGCGCATTGTGCTGCTGGCCAGCCTGGGCGGCACGCTCGAGTTTTACGACTTCGTCATCTTCGGCGTGTTCGCCCGGGATATCGCCGCGGCGGTGTTCCCCAGCGCGTCGCCGATGGCGTCGCTGATGGCCTCGTTCGCGACGTTTGCCGTCGGCTACCTGGCCCGCCCATTCGGCGGCATCGTTCTGGCCCACTACGGGGATCGCTACGGCCGGCGCAAGGTGTTCCTGTGGTCGGTGTTTGTGATGTCGGCAGCCACGCTGGGCATGGGCCTGGTGCCGTCGTATGCACAGTGGGGCGTGGCGGCCAGCCTGTTGATGGTCGTGCTCAGGTTGTTACAAGGCTTCTGCCTCGGCGGTGAGCTGCCGGGCGCGCTGACCTACGTCGTTGAGACCGCCCCTCGCATCGCGCCACTGGTCTGCGGCGTGGTGTTCGCCTGCGTCACGATGGGCGTGGCGGTGGCGACCGGCGTAAGCCTGTCGGTGCGGACCTGGCTCGACCCGGCACTCGTGCCGATCTACGGTTGGCGCATTGCGTTTGTGATTGGCGGCCTCGGCGGCGTCCTCAGCTTCGTGTTGCGGCGCTCGCTCGAGGAGTCGCCGGAGTTCGAGCGGATGCGCGGCCTGGCGTCGCGCCAGCCGTTTGGAGACCTGCTACGCACGCACAAGACGCAGGTGCTGGTTGGCAGCGCCCTGCTTGCGGGCACGGCCTGCTTCAACGGCTTGTTCTTCTCGCACCTGCCGGCGTACCTGTCGGGTGTGCTGCTGTACGACCCTAAACAAGCGGTGTTCTCGCAAACCGTCGGCGTCCTCGTGTCGGCGCTCGGCATCCTGCTGACCGGCTGGATTGGCGACCGCATTCCGCCTCGCTACCTGCTGCGCACCGGTGTGGCGCTGTTGCTGGTGTTCTCGTATCCGTTCTACCTGGCGCTCGAGACGCGGGCGGTCAACCTGACGCTGCTCCTGGTCCTCGCCGGCCTGGCGGCCGGCCTCACGAACGGATCGTTCGCGGTGTTGCTGACCGACCTGTTCCCCACGCGCATCCGCTTTACCGGCGTGGCGCTGGTGTTCAACGTCAGCTTCACCATCTTCAGCGGTACCGCGCCGCTTGTGGCGACCACGCTGATTCGCGACACCGGCCAGTTCGCCTCGCCGGCGTTCCTGATGATCGGGAGCGCCGTGCTCGCGCTGGTGGGCAGCCTGTGGGTTGAGCGCTACGGCGGCCACGTGATGACAGCGCCGTCGTGAACACGCGTCGCATCCCGCGCCTGGGCTGGGAGGTCACCGGCGTCGGCTACGGCAGGTGGGGCGGCCAGCCCTTACCGCCCGTCCAGGTCGCGGCCCTCCGTGCCTTCCGGTGGGACCGCAGGCCGGACCACCGACACTAGAAGTCCGCGTGGTGTGCGGATTTTTCAGTGGTCGAGGCGGTCGACTGCGAGATATCTCCAACATTCGGCCGGTCCGCTGGGTAAGCGGGAGGTGGCCGCATTCTTGCTATTCCCGGGGTGTGGTCGATCGCCGGCTTTCGCGCATCAGGTACAATGCCGTGATGCTGTCCCGTCCCACCATGTGGCCGACGAGCCTCGAGCGCTTCCGCTCGCTGGCCCGGACGTCTGCCCTGGTGTCGGGAGCCGTGCTGATTGCGTTCCACGGCTGGCTGTTTGCCGCGCAGATCGCTGCGGGCCGCCTCGAAGATCCGTGGCTGGCCTTCCGCTGGACGGTTGCGGCCGGCCTGGTCGCGGCCCTCGCGGCGATTCGGCGCCGTGGCGCCTCGGTGTGGAGCCGTCAGGGCATCGCCATCTGGGTGCTGGCGGCGCTGCTGCACGGCCCTGCGGTGACTAACGACTTCAGCGACTCCATCAACTCACTGGCGCTGCCCGAAACCGTGGCGACCGCCGTCCTGCAGCTGGCATCGACGACCATCCTCGCCATTACGCTGTGGATGCTCGCCGGCTTGCTCGCGCGCCGCGACCGTCACGCGCGGCTCTACACGGGCCTCGTCTCTGCTTCGTCCCTCGCCGGCATTTTCGGCGATGGCTTCTCACCGCAGTACTCCTCTCGACCGCCTCCGCGACAGCTCTAAGAGCTCGTTCCCCAGAAACTCTTAAGTCGTCATTCTTTTGAACTCGGCACGTACGGGTTCGCGGAGCTGTGTCATGCGTAGGATTCTTGTCTTCTTGTTCGCGGCGGTGCTTCTTGCCGCCACCCCAGCACTTGCCGGTACCATTCGCGGCACCGTGTCAGATTCCACCGGCGCCGCGGTGCCGGCGGCGCGCGTCGTCCTTCATGTGGTCGCCACCGGCCAGGAAACCGTGGTCGAGACCGACCAGGAAGGGCGCTATCAGTTCGATGCGCCCGCGGTCGGCACCTATCTGGTGATCGTGACCCGCAGTGGCTTCTCCGAGGTCGCGCGCACTGTCATCGTCGAACAGGCCGAATCGGATCTCGACGTGCCGATGTCGCTGGAAGTCGGCGTGCTGAGCGCGGAAGTGAGCGTGACGGCCAGCCTGTCTGAACGCGAAGTGCGGCAGATTCCCCTGCATGTGGAAACCATCTCGAAGGCGGCAGTCGAGCAGGCGAACACGCTGTCGACCGGTGACGCGCTAGCGACGGCTGCCAACGTGACGCCGGTCGGCAACGGCCCATTTGGCGTGCGTCCTCGCCTGCGTGGCCTGGATTCCACGCGCCTGCTGGTGCTGGTGGACGGCGAACGGTTGAACACCGCCCGCCAGGCGACCGACCGAACGGGCGCTGAAGTTGGCCTGGTCTCGCCTGACTCGATCGAACGCATGGAGATCGTCAACGGCGCCGGCACAGTGATGTACGGCTCCGACGCGCTCGCCGGCACCATCAACATCATCACCAACGAACCGGTGTTCACGCCGACCAGGCAGTTGATCTACGGCTTCAACGGCTTCTACAGCTCGAACGAGACCGGCATGCGCGGCACCATGACGCTGGGCGCCACCACGCCGCGCTTCACCGTCCGCGTCCAGGCCGGCGCAGAGAAATACGACAACTACAAGGCCGGGCAGTTCGACGTGGAAGACACGCGGCCCTACTTCGCCGCCGGCACGCTCAAGCAGGCCGATACCATCGACACCAACTTCGGCTTTGCCTTCAAGGCGTTCCCCGATCCGTTCAACGCGCCCTACGTTCGCACCGACAACGAAATCCTGAACTCGCAGGCGGACGGCAAGTTCGTCAACGCCTCGTCGCTGGTGAAGCTCGGCGATCGCCGCTCGCTGCGCATCCGCTACCAGAGCCGCCGCATGCAAGACGTCGGCTTCCCCGACTTCGAGCAGCCGTACTTCTTCAACGACACTGCGCTGCCCTACAGCAACCTCGACCGCGTCTCGGCGCGCTACGAAGCGCAGGCGGTCACGCCCTGGCTCGCCAATCTCTCGCTGTCGGCCCATTTCCAGCGCACCGAGCGCCTGCTGCGGACGACGTTGCCGGTGCAGTTCCCGGCGCCGACACCGCTCGCGTTCTTCCCGATCACGGTGATGCGTCTCGACATCAAGTCGGACACCGAGCAGCGCGTGTCCACGCCTGGCATCGACCTCCACGCCGTGTTTGTGCCGGCGAAGAATCACTTGCTGACGGCGGGCACCACCTTCTATCGCGACAGCAGCAGCGACCAGCGCACCACGTCGACCACGGCATCGCTCGTCGGCCAGGTCGTGCTGGGCGCGCGTGGCCCGGCGGCGGCGGTGCTGCCGTCGCCCGTGGCCCTGGGGCCGGCGTCGATTGCGCATCCGGTCCGCGTGCCCGACGCGAGCCTGCGCGACATCGCGGTGTTCGCGCAAGACGAGTGGCGCGTGCGCCCGTCGGTGTCGGTGATTGCCGGGCTGCGCGGCGACTTCTACACCGTGGTCACCGAAGCCACGCCTGGCTACGACGTCATCAGCGTCATTGGTAACGCGAAGCCGTCGATCAACCCCTCGACACTGCCCAATCCGGCCGGGACGACGACCTCGCGCAAGGCCATGACCGGCGACATCGGCCTCGTCGCGAACACCGCCGGCGCCATCAATCCGTTCGTCCGCTTCGGCCGCAGCTACCGTCATCCCAATCTCGAGGAGATGTTGTTCGCGGGTCCGGCCACGACCGGCAGCATTGTGCCGAACGTCGAGGTCAAGCCCGAGACCGGCAATAACTTCGACGCCGGCATGAAGTTCCGCGCCGGCAAGGTGTCGGGCGGCGCGTACTACTTCCTGAACCAATACCAGAACTTCATCGCGCAGGACCTGGTGGTGGCGACCAACGCATCGGGTGCGTTGACGCAGGCGACCAACTACGGCGACGTTCGCGTGACCGGCATTGAGGTATCGGCGGCAGCGCCGCTGGTGTTGCGTCCCGGCGTGCTGACGTTGACCGGAGCCGCGGCGTTGACGCGCGGCACCGTCACCGCGGGCGTCAACCCGCTCGACAACAGCTCGCTGGCGGGCACGCCGTTCGACAACATCACCCCGTCGAAGGTGGTCGTCAACGCGCGCTTCACCAAGTCGAGCGGGTTGTGGTGGGCCGAGTACGGCTTGCGCAGCCAGGCGGAAGTGACGCGGGTGGCCGAGACGTTGCTCGACTCGCCGTTCCTGATCGCGCAGGACTTGCTGGCGCTGAAGGGGTTCAGCGTGCAGCGCGTGGGCCTTGGCATCAACCTGGGCCGCGGCCGTGATCGCGCCAGCCTGGTGTTTGCGGTCGAGAACCTGACTGACTCGTTCTATCGCGAGCAGTTCCAGTTCGCGCCGGCGCGCGGTCGCAGCTTCACCATCGGACTCAACGTGGGGGCGTTCTAATGGGCGGATCCGCTTCGCTCGTTCACTACGTGCCGGTGGTCACGACCATTCTCGCGGTGCCGTTTGCACTGGAGATCTACCGCCGCTACCGCGAGCACCCCGAACGCCTGCACCTGCTGTGGTGGGCCATCGGGATTGCCACCTACGGTGTGGGAACCTTCACTGAAGCGACGACCACGCTGGTGGGCTGGAACGAGCCGACCTTCCGCGCGTGGTACATCTCGGGGGCGCTGCTGGGCGGCGCCCCCCTCGCCCAGGGCACCGTCTACCTGCTGTTGGGCAGGAAGACCGCGCACGTGTTGACGACACTGTTGATTGCCTACGTGATCGTGGCGTCAGTGTTTGTGGTGCTCTCGCCCATCGACTACTCACAAGTCGAGGCCCACCGGCTCACCGGCCGGGTCTTGCAGTGGCAATGGGTGCGCGCGTTCAGCCCCGTCGTGAATCTCTACGCCGTGGTCTTTCTCATCGGCGGCGCCATCCTGTCGGCGCTCCGCTACAGCGGCGACCCGTCGACGCGCCATCGCGTTTATGCCAATGTCCTGATTGCGACCGGCGCGATCCTGCCCGGCATTGGCGGCACCGCGACGCGGATGGGATACGTCGAGGTGCTGTACGTCACCGAGCTTGCCGGCTTGCTACTCACCTGGACGGGCTATCGCATGAGCGTGCGGCCCGTGCTGGCTTCCCAGGTCAAGCTCGCGACCTAAGAAGAAGCGCAAGACTCGCCGCTAGGTAACCGGCGCACCAGATTAGGTAGTGGGTCACCTAGCTGGACCTTCCTGAGCTGGCACAGCCCTTGTAGTCAACAAAGGCTGTCATGACCATTCTCAAAGGCGCAGGGCTGATCGTCGCGTTCGCGGTTCTCGTGGCCGGATGTGCACGAGCCGAGCAGAGCTCGGAGCCTGCCCCGGCCAGCGCGTCCACGGTGACCCCTGCCGGCGAGACACCCATTCCGTCGGTGCCGCCGGTGGGCAGCCCGCCGCCGGCACCCGCCACCGCAGCCGCGCCAGACGGCCAGCCGGGCACCAACGCCCAGGCCGCCGCCACCGTCGAGTTCCAGGACCGGATCAAGGCCTACCTGAAGGTTCACAACGAAGCGGAGACCAAGGTGCCGAACTTGAAGCGCACCGACGATCCCAAGGAGATCTATGAGCGCCAAGCATCGCTCGCCAAGGCCATCCAGACGCTGCGCGCCAACGCCAAGATTGGTGAGGTCTTCGCGCCGGAGTACCAGCCCTACTTCATCAAGATCGTCCAGGACGACTTCGCCACGCGGTCGGCTCGTGATCGCAAGGCGATCATCAGTGAGCTGCCCAAGAACATGAAGGTGGACATCAACACCGTCTACCCGACGACCTTGGCGCTGGCTACTTTTCCAGCGGCGTTGCTGCAAAAGCTGCCGGACCTGCCGCCCGAACTCGAGTACCGCCTCGTCGGCCGCAGCCTGATCCTGCGCGACGTCAAAGCCAACCTGATCGTCGACATCCTGCGTGATGTCGTGCCGACCATTCCGAGCTGATGGTGGCCGCGATGATTCGAAACGTGTTCAAGCGATTTCTTCCGGTGACCGTGTGGCTGGCGGTGGCCACCGTCGTGGTGGCGGCCATGGCTGACCAGGCGCAACGGCCGCCAGCCACCGCGATCTCGGCGGCGCCTGTCGCGCGTCCGCCCGTTGGCGAGAACTCGGTGAGGTTCCTCGTCCTCGGCGACACTGGCACCGGCGACCGCGCGCAGTACGACGTGGCCGCGCAGGTGTGGAAGACACACCTGGTGTTCCCGTACGAGTTCGCCATCATGCTGGGCGACAACATCTACAAGTCGGACCGGCCGCAGGACTTCGCGCGGAAGTTCGCGCGGCCCTACCAGCCACTGCTCGACGCCAACATCCCGTTCTACGCGTCGCTCGGCAACCACGACGACCCGAACCAGCGGTACTACAAGCCGTTCGGCATGAACGGTCAGCGCTACTACACCTACCAGAAGACGGATGTCCGCTTCTACGCGCTCGACAGCAACTACATGGACAAGGACCAGCAGGCCTGGCTGGAACGCGAACTCAAGGACTCGAACGCGAAGTGGAAGATCGCATACTTCCATCATCCGCTCTATTCATCGGGCGCCGCCCACGGTTCGGAGATCGACCTCCGGACCATCATCGAGCCGCTGTTCGTGAAGTACGGCGTCAACGCGGTGTTCGCCGGCCACGAGCATTTCTACGAGCGGATCAAGCCACAGAAGGGCATCGCCTACTTCACGTCCGGCGGCGCCGCGAAGTTGCGCGAGGGCGACATCCAGCGGACGCCGCTCACGGCCAAGGGGTTTGATACCGAGCAGAGTTTCATGGTCGTTGAGATCGACGGCGAGGTCATGCGCTTCCAGACCATCTCGCGTCACGGCCTGGTCGTGGACTCGGGCGAGGTTGCGCGGCAAGTGAGGCCCGAGACCCAGCCATGACCGCCACTGCGTCGCTCCGGCTGGTGGTGGGCCTGATCAGTGCCGCGGTGATCGCAGCCGTGCTCACTGCGGTCGGCACCGCACCGAAGGGGCCGCAGGTCGCCAGTCTCGTGGAGCTGTGGCAGGACCCCGTCGATCTGGAGACCCGCGACCTGCGATGGGGCAGTGGCGGCCAGGCCCTGGCGCCCTCACCGAACGTGGATTACACCTTCACGGGGCTCGATGTGACTGGCTTCAGCTCCGGTTACGACGTGGTCGATCCGGATGGCCGCGCGTGGGACGTGAAGATCGGTGCCGAGGCCCAGCCCGAAGTGGTGGCGAGCCGCCTGTTCTGGGCGGTGGGCTATCGCCAGCCGATCGTCTACTTCGTGCCCGACTGGAAACTGAAGAACGGGCCCGTGCCCAAGCCGGTCGGTGGACGATTCCGGCTGGAGTCTGACCACCTCGAGGCGGGCGACTGGCCGTGGCAGGACAACCCCTTCCAGGGCACCCGTCAACTGCGCGGCCTTGTCGTGGCGAACCTGTTGATCAACAACTGGGACTTGAAGACGACCAACAACAAGGTCCTCATGATGTCGGCGGCCCCGGGATCACTGCGCTGGTTCACCGTGCAGGACCTCGGCGCGTCGTTCGGCAAGACCGCCTGGCCCCTGGGCAGTCGCAACAATCTCGCGGACTACGAGACCCAGGGTTTCGTGCTCAGTGCGAAAGGCGGCCGCGTGCAGTTCGATTACCACGCGCGTCACCGGGAGCTGCTCGAAGACATCACCACCGCCGACGTGGTATGGATCTCGCAGCTGTTCGCCCGTCTGACCGATCGCCAGTGGGCCGAGGCCTTCCAGGCCGCCGCCATGCCGGATGACATCAGTGCTCGCTACATCCGCAAGCTCAAGTCAAAGGTTCAGGAAGGGCTCGCACTTCGCGGGCATGGAAAATAACTATGGATCCCAGCGTGATCGATCTCCCCGGCGTCATGGACAACCTCCAGGAAGAGCTCCTGGCGTCAGTCATCCGCCTGCCGCTCGCAGCTTTGCTGGGCGCGACGCTCGCCTTACGCCCCAAACGGAGCGGCACCCCCGAACGGCAGCCGGCCGTCGTGCAAACCCAGATCATCCTCGCCGTCGTCGGCGCGTTGATCATGCTCGTGGTGGGCGCCAGCCTGGCGCGCGCGTTCGGCATTGTCGGCGCCGCGAACCTGATTCGCTATCGCTCGAAGATCGACGATCCCAAGGACGCGGTCGTCATGCTCTGCGCGCTCTCGGTCGGCCTGGCGTCAGGGGTGGGCTTGTACGGCCTCGCCACGATCGGCACCGTCTTCATCGCCGCCTGCTTATGGGTGATTGAAGGCTTCGAACCGCAGACCCGCATCTTTGAGTTGAGCGTCAAGTTCGGAGCCAAGACGGCCGACCTGCGGCCGAAGATTGAAGAAGTGTTGCGCCGCTTCAAGGTGAAGTACGAGCTGCGGACCGCGGCCGAAGACGAGGTCTCGTACATGGCCACGGCGCCTCGCGCGCTGCGGACCGATCGCGTGTCGAACGCCCTGATGGAGCTGGAGCCCTCGGGCAAGGGCGCCATCGAATGGGACGAGAAATCCAAGGACAAGGTGCCAAAGTAGCCGTGAAGCTGATCATTCAACCCGAAGCGGGCGTCGTCCCGATCACGCAGGCGATCAAGACAGCAAAGAAGTCGATCGACGTCTTCATTTTTCGCTTCGATCGCGACGATGTGGAGAAGGCGTTGGCGGCGGCGGTGACGCGTGGGGTCGTGGTCCGCGCGCTGATTGCGTTCACCAATCGCGGTGGTGCCACGCGGTTAAGAAAGCTGGAGCAGCGGCTGCTGGCGGCCGGCGTGTTGGTGTCGCGTAGCGCCGACGACCTGCTGCGCTACCACGGTAAGTACATGATCACCGACTCGACGCTGCACCTGTTGGGCTTCAACTTCACCAAGCTCGACATGGACAAGAGCCGCAGCTTTGCCCTGTCCACCAAGGACCGGCGCTCGGTGCAGGAAGCCGTCAAGCTATTCGAAGCCGATCTCGGCCGGCAGCCCTATGTGCCGGCGAAGTCGAATCTCGTGGTCAGTCCCGAGAACGCGCGCGAACAGCTGACCGCGTTCATCAAGGGCGCGAAGAGCGAGTTGGCCATCTACGACGCCAAAGTCTTCGATCCGGCGATCGTAAAGCTGCTCGAGGAACGCGTCGCAAAAGGCGTGAACGTCCGCGTGTTGGGCTCCATCAAGAGCAAAAAGGACGACATCAAGTCGCGGAAGCTGTCGAACGTGCGGCTGCACGTCCGCGCGATCGTGCGTGATGGCACCCGCGCGTTTGTCGGCAGCCAGAGCCTGCGCAAGGACGAGCTCGAAAACCGCCGCGAAGTGGGATTGATCGTCAAGAACCCGGCCGTGGCGAAGAAGATCCTGCAGGTGTTCGAGAGCGACTGGGATGAATCGGGCAAGGGCAATGACGACAAGGCCAAGGTTGCCTAGGATGGCCAAGAGCCACCTGGGATGGCCAAGAGCCACCTAGGATGGTCGCAGCGTCACCGCCCCGGTTGCGGTGGGCGCCGTCTGGATGAACCGGCTCCACGCGATCTCGGTCTTCACGGCCTGTCCGCGATCGATGGTGCCGCCGCACCACAAGGCGCCCTGGTTCGGCATCGCTACCCACACGCGCTTGACCTTGGCGGTAACGCCAAAGGCCGGCACCCGCAGCGTGAAGAACGGCGGCAGCGCCGGCGGCGCCGCGCCACTCACTTCCAGTCGCACGCCCTCAGCGCTCACGTCCATGATCTTGGCCGACACCCCGTCGATGTGTGACAGCAGCCGCGGCACGGCCTTGCGCGGTGACCGCCGTGCGGGCCGGCCCTCGGCCAGCGCCAGTGCGAGCGACAGCAGGAAGTTGTCGCGCGTGGCGGGGCGATCGATCCAGGTCACGTCGCGTGGCACCTGCTCCAGCGCCAGCGCGGGTTCGCCCACCACGATCAGCGGACGATTGGGGCCGAGAATGCGAATCAGCCGCGGCAGGTCCACTGGCGGTACCAGCGCGATGTCGGCAATCAGCGCCTCAACCGGACGGCTCGACAAGTCACGCGCGAGCAGGTCGAGATCAAGCATGGGCACCGGCTCGTAGCCGGCCGCGCTCAACCACTCCATGAAGGCAGCCCGTTCGCCAAGGATGGGACAGGCCACACCAATCCGCTCGAGAATGGGCATGCGGCAAGGGACTGCAAGGGGCATTCCCTGCCGGCATGTTGTTTCCAGTCAGTGAGATACGCAGGCACCGCGTTGCACGGCGCGCACGAAAGCGTCAGCGGCGCTGCAAATCTGCTTCGGCGGCAATGAAGCCGAACGCATTCCAGCCGCCGCCCGAGGTGACCTTCTGGAACACCTCGCGGGCCTTGGCCGTGTTGCCGGTGACGAAGTAGTAGTTGCCGACGCCGTAGCCCTGGGTGGCGATGGTCGTGTCGTCGGCCTTGGCGGTGTCGAGCAGCGCCTCGGGCGTGTCGAGGCCCTTGTACATCAGCAGGCGGCGGAGGTACGAGCCGTTTTCCAGGATGTCCATCGTCGGCGTGATGCGCTCCAGCACCTTGGCGGCCTCGGCCTTGCGGTTCAGGCGCATCAGCGTCATCCACATCCAGTCGCTCGTCGCCGCCACCGAATCGTCATTGTTCGACACCTTCAGGCACTCGACGTAGGCGTCGTAGGCCTTGGCGTAGTTGCCCTGCAGGTAGTACGACAGGCCGAGGTGATACCAGATGTTGAACTGCAGCGTGCTGCGCGGCTGGCCGGCCGGGTTCGGCGCGCCATCCGGCTCGATCTCATCGGGTTGCCCCGTGATCAACTGCGCGGCCTTCTCGAAGTCGGCTTGCGCCTTCGCGAACTGGCGGATGGTGATGTAGCGATGCGCCCGGTGGCGATAGAACTTCGGGTTGTTCGGGTACATCTCGATGCCCTTGCTGAACATCGCGATGGCGTCGTGGTAGCGCCACAGGTATCCCAGCCGGCGGCCCACCCAGATGATGGCTTCGGCGTCCTTGGGATTCGCGGCCAGTATCTTCTCGGCCTGCGCCAGGTCGGCGTCGAGCTTCTGCCGGTTGGGGATGGTCGCTGGCACCATCAACGGCTGGCCGGCGAGTGAGGTCGCCTCGGGCTTGCCGGACTGGGCCGCCCCGGTGATGGTGGTTGCCGCGAGGGCCGCGGCGAGGACGAATGCAGTTCGCTTCATGAACGTTCTCCTGAGGTGGCTTCGGTCTCTTCCGAGTCTAGTAAACCCTGTTGCGTAGGCGAATCGAGCTTGCGCGCCACTGTTTCGAGCGGCTCGATCAGCGGAATCTCCTTGGCGCTGCCGGCGCCGAGTTCGCGGAAGCGCCGGGCCTTGACCAGCACGTTGTTCTCGAACGATCCCACCACCCGGTTGAACGTCGAGAACGTGCCGTCCATGCGGCGGCGCAGGTCTTCGAGGTGTTCGGCCAGGGTCGCGACGCTCTCGTGCAGGGCCCGGCCGAGCCGGCTGATCTCTTCGGCGTTAATGGTGAGCTTCTCTTCGCGCCATCCGAACGCCGCGGCCTTGAGCAGCGCAATCAGCGTCAGCGGGCTGGCAATCAAGACGTTCTGTTTGACGCCGTGATCGATCAGCAGCGCATCCTGCTCGAGCGCGGCCATATAGATGGCTTCGGCGGGCAGGAACAAGACCACCAGTTCCGGCGACGAGGGAAACTGATCCCAGTAGACCTTGGCGCCAAGCTTGGTAACGTGATCGCGCACCTGGCGCACATGGTCCGCCAGCTTCCCGCTCCTCACGCCCTCGTCTGTCGTCGCCTGCGCATCCAGAAAGGCCTCGAGGGGAACCTTGGCATCGACGACGATCGAGCGGCCGCCGGGGAGGTTGATGATCATGTCGGGACGCAGCCGGCCGGATTCGGAGAAAATGGTGCGCTGCTCGTCGAAGTCGCAGTGGGCCATCATGCCGGCCAGCTCCACGACCTTGCGCAGTTGCACTTCGCCCCACTGACCGCGCACGCCAGGCGACCGCAGCGCGCGAATCAGGTTCTGCGTCTCCAACTGCAGTTGCTGCTGCGTTTGACCAACCAGGCTCAGCATGGTCCGCATGCTGGCGCTGTCGTCAACCCGGTTCTTCTCGACCTCTTTCAGCTTGGCATCGACCTGGAGCAGCGAGTCCTTGATCGGCGCGACCAGCGACCCCAGCTCCTGCTGGCGCCGGGTCAGGTCCATGGCCGCTTCCTTGTGGACGTTGCCGATCTTCTGGTCGGCCAGCTTGATGAACTCATCGGTGCTCGACTTGAGGGTGGCCGCGGCGAGCGACGCGAATGACTCGCGCAACTGTTCCTGTTGGGCGGCGCGTGAGCGAGACGCCAACAGCCACCCAGCGGCGAAGCCGGCCACCAAGGCAAACACAATCGACAGGGTTAGTTCCAATGCGATCGGATCGTAACCCGGGAAGCATCTGGAGTTCAGGCGTTCACGAGTCTGAGCAACCTGGCTCATGGTCTCTTAAACTCCTATGATTACCGATTCGTGACAGGCCGTGGAAATTCGTAACGCACCAGGCGGAGCCGCCGCGGCGCGTTTTCTGTAACTGGTTGCTCTGTATCGGGTTAGCATAGCTACGCTCGGCCGAACCCGTGTGGAAGGGCCGTTGCACCATGATCCGAGTGCTCCCTGCGGTGAACGAACCGACGATTGTCACGGTTGATGGCTTTGGCCGTCGCATGCGTGGCATCGATCCGGATAGCGGCGACCCGATCGAAATCCTCGATCTGTCGCCGACGCTCGTCGAGCATGCCGGGTTTGTGGCGGCGCTCGGTGAACGCGTCGCCCGGTTCGCGTCGGTCCGTCATGCCTCCTACGTCCACCTGCGGCGGCTCGATCGGCCGGCGGCCGATCGCCTGGCCCTGGTGTCGGACGACACCGACGGCTGGCGGCTGTCGCAGATGCTGGAGGTGGCGTCCGCGTCCGGGTTGCCGCTGGACATCACGGTCGTCATCGGGCTGCTACGGCAATTGCTGCCGGCGGTGGCGCTCTTTGGCCGCCACAATCGCGATGCCGCCATCGGCGTGCTGGCTCCCGAGCGGCTGCTCGTCACGCCGCAGGGACGACTGGTGATTGCCGAACACGCGTTCGGCCCCGCCCTCGAGAAACTGAACCTTGGCCGCGATCGCCTGTGGCGCGACTACCGCGTGTGCATGGCGCCGTCGGCCGGCCTGCCGCGAGCCAACCCTCGCGCGGATGCGCACGGCATCGGCGTCGTCGCGTTGTCGCTGCTGCTCGGCCGCGTGCTCGCCGACGAGGAATACCCGAATCAGTTGGGAGGGCTGCTCGCCTCGGCGAACGAACGCCGCGATGGCGACCTGACGCCGCTGTCGAAGGCGCTGCTGACGTGGCTGACACGCGCGCTACAGCTCGAGGTCAGCACGGCGTTTCAGTCGCCGCATGAAGCGCAGGTGGCCTTTGAGTCAGTGCTGGCCAGCGACCGCGCCTACGTGACCTCGTCAAAGGCGCTCGACGAGTGGGTGACGGCCGTCGGCGGCGCCATCGAACAGTCGCGCCAGACGGCGACTCTGGCACCCTTGGCATCCGCCTTCGCTCGCGGTGACTCTGGCGAGCTACGGCGAGACCCCGCCGGAGCGGCCTCCGGCCGCGAAGGCGGGCCCTCTTCGGCCCCGGCCAGAAACCCGTTGGTCCTGGCGCTGATCGTCTTCGCCATCGTGCAGTCCGGCGTCGTCCTGTGGTTGTGGAACCGCGATCCCGGTGCGCCGCGCACAGGCGAGGGCGAGCTGGTGGTTCAGTCGCGACCGGTGGCGGCGCGCGTCTCGATCGATGGCGAGGAGCGTGGCGTGACGCCGCTGACGATCGCGTTGCCGTCCGGCGCGCACGTGCTTGAAGTGCAGAGCGGCAAATCCGAGCCGCGCGTGATTCCGCTGACCATCCAGGCCGGCGTGCAGACCGCGCAATATATCGAGCTGCAGAACGTGGCCTTGACCGGTGGCCTCGAGATTCGCAGCGACCCGGCGGGCGCGAAGGTCACCATCGATGGCCAGGCTCGTGGGTCCACCCCGCTGACCATTCGCGACCTGGCGCCGGGTGATCACCAGATCGTCCTCGAGGGCGGCGGTCGCAAGGTCACGCAGGCCGTTCGCATTGATGCGGGCATAACTGCGCAGCTTGTCGTGCCCTTGCCACGGCGCTAACTCCTCTTTTTGCATACCGTTGCGCCTCGACTTTTGTTAGGATCGACCGTCCTCCAAATGCGTAAACGGTTCCTGGTCCCGGCTATCGCCCTACTCGTGGGGGCCGCATCATCGCCCCTGTGGCTGGTGTCGGCCGCTGGTTCGGTGTCGATGGCGCGGCTCAACGCCGATGTCTCGCTCAAACGCGACGCCGACTACCTGACCGGATACGTTCCGACCCGCACCACCATCAGCTCCGTCTTCGACCATCACATGATCGAAGGGCCCGAGAAGGCCGTGCTGGTGGCCTCCATTGGCAATACCTTCGACCTGCGCCGCATCCGCGCCGGACAGCCGTACCTGATCGATCGCATGCTCGACGGTCGCGTGCGCCGGTTCGAGTACGAGATTGATGCCGACCGCCGGCTGACCGCGACCCGCGGCTCACTTGAAGGCGCGCCCCGGTTCCACACCGCGATCGAGCGCATTCCCAAAGAGACCTCGGTCGTGACCGTCGAGGGCACGATCGATCGCGAGACCAACTCGCTGTCGGCCGCGCTCGACAAGGCCGGCGAGCGGATTGAATTGGCGCTGGGACTGGCCGACGTGTTCTCGGGTGAGATCGACTTCAATTCCGACCTGCAGCCCGGCGATCACTTCAAGGTGCTCGTGGAGCGGCACTCGCGCGAGGGCAAGCTGGCCGGCTACGGCCCGATCCTGGCGGCCGAGTTCGTCAACGACGGCCGCGAGATGCGCGCCATCCGCTTCACGCCCGAAGGCGGCCCGGCCGCGTATTATGACGACCAGGGCCGGTCGCTCAAGCGCTTCTTCCTGAAGTCGCCGCTCAAGTTCGAGCCGCGGGTCACGTCACGGTTCACGACCTCACGCCTGCACCCCATCCTCGGCTACGCTCGCGCTCACAACGGCGTGGATTACCGCGCTGGCACTGGCGCCCCCGTCGTGTCGGTCGCCCCTGGCGTGGTCACCATGGCCGGCTGGACCAGCGGCGGCGGCCGCACCGTGAAGGTGCGACACCCCAA
>Ga0163144_10003678_pt1 | contig 34860 bp, 30 predicted proteins | sample OliLak19BULKMAT1_FD_123175 | JGI IMG/M metagenome (GOLD analysis project Ga0163144, IMG submission 123175) | Freshwater microbial mat bacterial communities from Lake Vanda, McMurdo Dry Valleys, Antarctica - Oligotrophic Lake LV.19.BULKMAT1 | ecosystem: Environmental > Aquatic > Freshwater >...
AAGAGCAAAAGCATCAAGTCCAAACGCTTCGTCGCGGGCCTCGACCACAACTACCTGCTCCAAGTCCTTCGCGCTGGAGCCGTCTGGCCGACCCAACACCAAACTACTTCCCGATAGCCCTGGAGTTGGCGGGGCCTGACCTTCGTTGTTGGCATGCGGAACTCACGTACTTGATTCGTCGGTTCAATGGCCGGAGGGGCGTGTCCAAATGGGTGATTGCCAACATGACGGGGAGAACCCGAGGGTGTGCAACGAGCAGCCCGTCGGGCTGCAAAGGAAAAAGTGACCCGGGGGTGTCGTCGCAGAGCCTCCTCCACGCACCGGCTACGAACGTGCAGCCCTCCGGGCTGAAAAACTCCAGGACTTCGGTGTGGCGTGTCAGTTGGGCTGCTGCCAACAGGTATCGCCAGACCCAGGTAGCGGCCGGAAGTGCTGTTGCTGCTTACCTGGGCACGCCCTTGAACCCGATCCCCACCACGGCGGTCCGCCCTTTCGCCGCATCGCCCTTGAGCGGCCCCAAAACCGTTACTTGGTCAAAGAACGGCGACCATGCCGCGGCGGGCGCGCCGATCAGCACCGCGGGCCTGCCCACCAGCCAGTCCGCGCGCTGCAGGTCGGTTTCAAGCCAGTAGTCGAACTGGCTCGCGCGCCCGCCGATGAAACGGCTGGCGCAATACACCGTCGGATGCCCGGGCAGGTAGAACGCCAACTGCCCCGCCAGCCCGTAGTGGCCGGTCATATATATAGGATGGTCGCCCCGTTGCTCCTGGATGGTCGCGGCCAGGGCTGCCGCGCTCGCGGCAACATCGTCGGCCCCCATGAACCGTCGCAGCGGGACCAAGCCCCCCACCACCGGCACCCTCGCGAGCAGGTCGAGTCGCAGCATGCCCACGCCCGTCACCAGCCCGTAGATGATCGCTGCCGTCCATGCAATTTGTGTGGGAGTTTCGGGCGAACGCCGGAAGAAGCCCCACCGTGGGCGGGGGTGCGGAAAGGCCCGCCACTGCGAGACCCGCGCCCGCCAGTGGCCCATCCCATCCACAATGCGCTGGGCCGCGAGGGGCATCATGGTGATGAACGCGGGCAACACCCAGTTGCCCTCGGGCTCCGCGACCAGGCTGATGAGGAGGTAGAAGACCAGCGTGGGCGCGCTCACGAAGATCAGGAACACTTCGCGCCGCCATCGGTCTGTATCTGCCTTGCGCCGCCGCAACGCCAGCACGGCCTCTGCGACCGCGAGGCCGAGGATCGGCCCGACCATCGCCCAGGGCGCCGCCAGCAACTCAAGGGTCCACTGCGGCCGGTAGTGCCATAGACCAGCGCCCTGCGTGACGGGCACATCTCCTCCAGCGACGCCCAGGTGCCCGAGCAGGTGCCGGATGGTCGGCCAGCCTTCATCGGCGTTCCACAGGATCATGGGAGCCAGACCGGCCGCGAGCAGCAGGAACGCGGCGAACTGCGCCAGCACCAGCCGCGCAGAGGTTGGCCCTGATTGCCGAAAGACAATCGCGTACAACAACACCCCCGCGCCTCCCAGGAGCATCGTGTACTTGAAGAGCACGCCCGCGCCCAGCGCCAGCCCGAGAAGCACAAAGGCTGCCGGTCTGCGCTCCCTCACCCCCCCCCACGCCCCCACCCCCCCCACCGCCCGCCACCCCGCCCACGCGGCGCACGCCCAGCACGCGGCGAGCGGGCCATCGATCGTCATGACCAGCCCGATCACCTGGAACATGGGCGTGAGCAGGAAGCACGCCGCGGCCAGGAGCCCCACGCCCCACCTGTTGGCCCGATCCTTGGAAACGTCAGTCGCCAGCCCGGCCACCGCGAGGCACGCTACGGCCGCGGACAGCACGGCGGGCAGCCTGACCGCGAACTGCGTATCACCGAAGAAGCGCGTCGAGGCCGCGATCAGCCACGCAACCCCGGGGCCCTTGCTGTAGTAGGACAACTCAAGCCGGCGGCTCCACTCCCAGTAGTGCGCCTCATCCTCGACCAGCGTGTAGGGGCAGAGCCAGAGCAGGTACGCGAGGCGCGCGGCGGTGACCGCTGCGATCAGCGCGATGGTGAGATGGAATGGGCTGAAACGGTGAGGTCTCGGCGTGCCGTTTACAGGGCGGTGGACAGGACCGATCCCGTCATCGCCTGTTCGCGAGTGGGCTCCGGGCCCGGGTGAGGTGTTCATGTGCAGTGCCCGGAGAGCATCAACGGTTTCCCGACCCAGGACTCTCCACTCACGGCTTCCTAGTGCTTCGCCAGCGTCCTGAACACCATGAGCGTGTACAGCCCCAACCCTGCCACCCCGCTCCACATCAGGATGAGCCCCGGCGTCCCAACCTGCGCGGTGATCTGGTCGCCGCCGCTGATGGTCACGATCGATGCGATGGCGGGGAAGAAGGTCCACAGGTAGACAGTCAGGGGCTGGTGGCGCGTGAGTTTCAGCGCGGTCAGGGCACCCGTCAGGATCATGACCGCGCACGAAGCGGCCAGGGCCAGGCGCTCGTTCTGCTTGCTCAGCACCTGGCGGGCCAGCCGGGCGAGTTGGTTGTGCAGCGATCCCGCTGCCGCGGCGACGGCTTCATTCCCCGGACCGCGCGCCGCTTTGGCATCTGCCCGACCAAGCAGGTCCCAGGTTCCCAGTTGCAGAAGGCCAGAGGCCGGGCTTTCCATCAGGCGAAGGCCGGTGAGTGGAATCTGCGCCCGCTCGGGGAGGCTCTGCACAACTTGCGTATCGCCCGCTTCCTGAACCCGCGCCCGCGCCAGGTCGAGGCGGAAGTCCAGCCGGCCCGTGAGTTGATCCGGCGCGGCCACGCTGGCCACCGTGGCTCCCCCTGCAAAGATCGTGACCGGGCTTCCATCGGCGCCGGCGACCGGCATGATGCGGACTTGTACCAGCCCGCCCTCGGGGGGCGAGAGTGCCCATGCCGCGCCATCCTGCTTCATACCCGAGGCCTGCACCACGACCGGGCCGCCGCGCTCATCCATGAAGCGCAGTTCGCCGGACTCGGCGAGTGAGGCCTTCATTTCTTCGAGGCTCTCGCCAACGGCGAGGGCGAGCGCGAGGTCTTTGCGCAGGGCGTCGATCCCACCCATCCGCTCGGGGGTGTGGGCCAGCGAGCGCAGTTCGCCGAAGGAAAGGTACTTGGTCTTGTCTCGGAAGGCGTTGGGCACGGTCCACGCCAGGGGCACCTCGGTGGAGCGCACCAGCCGCTGGTTCTGCTGCACACCCACCAGGTTTTTGAGACGGATCACGACGCGGGTGCTGCCGTCCTCCGCGCCCGGCTTGGAACCATCATCGTCATCGGGCTCGGCCCGCCCGGGGTAGAGCCAGAGCGTGGCGCTGGAGGCGGTGGCCTCCGCCACCGGCGTTCCGATGGCGTCGAGTTGGATCACGGCGAAGTTGAGCAGAATCAACTGATCGCTCGCGCCCGAATCCGGGTCGGGGGCAACCCGCAGCGCCTTGTCGGCGTAGATCACCAGGTCCTTGAAGGTGATGGACTTGCCCTTCTGCACCTCCTGGGCGATCAGGCGCGCGACATCCACCGTAATCAGCCGCTGCATCTGCTTCAGGAAGCGCGGGATCAGGCTCTCGTTGAGGCCGATGTGCAGCCCGGAGACCAGCAGTGCCGCGACCAGCGCGGGCACCACCAGGGCGCGGTGGCTGATGCCCCCGGCGTGGGCCGCGACCGCCTCGTTCTCGTGGGCAAACCTGTAGTAGACCAGCGTCGATGCGAAGCCCGAGGCAAAGGGCAGGGCGTACGCCAGCATGGGGGGGATCGCCAGCAGGACGAACTTGAGCAGGTCGCCGGCCTGGAGCACACCATCGGAGAGCGGCTTGACGCAGGCAGCAAACGCGATGATCGTGACCAGCACCCCCGCCGTGATGGCGATGAGGGCGAGAAGGTCGATCAGGATCGATCGCCAAAGCGTAAGTGGGAGTCCGCGGAACATCAGGGACGGATGATAGTGCGAACTGCCACCGACCACAGCCGGCGTCAGACGTTCTTGCCGAGCCACTGCTCTCTGGCCTCGCCCAGCGCCCGCCGCTCCAGGATCGCGGCCTTGACGCTCGAAACTCGAAGAGCTTCCGCCATATCAGCCAGTGTGCGCGGCGGCCCACCATCGCCCCCACCCCCCGCAGCCCCCACACCCCCTACCCCGCCCCACCCAAAGCGGGCCGACAGGAACGCGGTGTGGTCCGGGTGCAGCGTGCCGCGATTGACGGCTTCCCGCACGCGCAGGTCTGGTTCCACGAAGCGGCTCCAGCGCGACACGTCGTGGGTCCAGTCGGCGATCACGATGCCCGCGGGCAGGATCACCGTCGCGCGGCGAACCTCTGCCCCAAGAATGTGGTCCAGGTCCTTGGCCCACTTGGCCGCCAGGCGATCCACCACCAGCCCCGCCGCCGATGCCAGCCGGGCCCCGCGGAAGGGGTCAAAGGTGTCAACCGCTTCACCCAGGCGGTGGATCGCCTCCAGCAACAGCACTGGCGCGGCTCCGGCGGGCCACTGCTCCGCCGGGCGGCCCAGGCGGGATTCCACGGTTTCGAGCATGAGCCGCAGTTGCGACCGGACCAGTTCAACCTTCAGGCGCGAGGCCCACCGCAGCATCGTCTCGGCCTTGTCGATGGCGACAGCGCTGGGGTGCAGGCGGCTCAGGGCGGTCACGAGGCGAGAGCTCTCGAAGCGCAGGAAGTGGTAGGCCACCAGGCGCGAGCGCTCTTCAACGCCCAGGGGCGGCCGCTTGGCCCGGGCCGCGTGGATGAAGCCCAGCAGTTCTTGTGGCACGGACCCGCCGAGCCCGGTGCGGATGGGCTGCGGCCCCAGGATCGCGCCGGGCGCTTCGGGCGCGTGGAAGTCCGGCCCCACCGGCCCGGCGAGCGCTCCTTGCTCGATCAGGGTGGCAAGTCGTGACGCCCGGGCCATGACGATGGCACGCCGCACCGCGGACGGGGAGCGCCGGAACTTGCGGGCCATGTCGGCCGGGTCCACGCCCCGCCGCCAGGCACGGTACACCACCTCGCGGGTGTGGCTGTTCAGCGGCGCGGTCTGCTTGAAGACGGCCTTCGGTCCGGCTTGTTGGTCGTGGCGGCGGAGCACCTGGCGCACCGTCTCGTGGCTGCGCCCATAGCGCGCGGCGATCCTAGCCGCCGCCTGGTTGAGCGTGCACCCGATGACGCGCTGGTACCGCGCGGCCCGCGCCACCATGCGCGACTCCAGGCTGGGCTCGATCCTTGAGTACGCGGCCGCCCGGCCGACCTCGCCCCGGTGCGCAGCCTCAAAGGCCTCGACGGTGCCCCGCGAAAACACCAGCCGCACCCGCCCCTTGCCGCCAAAGACCCGGCGGGCCACCAGCCCGCGACGCCGCAGGCGGCTCAGCGTCTGGCGGCTCATGGCCCAGCGCGCGCACAACGCCGCGGCATCAAGGCCCGCGCTGTCCACCTCGCTGGGCGTCAGGCGGGCGGCATCGCTCAGCCGCTCGACGAACGCCGAGAGTTCGGTCGCGATCGCCGCTCCACCCAGCAGGCGCGGCGATTCAATCGCGGGGCGGAACCCCGTGACGCGGAAGACCAGCCAATCTTCGGGGTAGCGCTGGTTCAACTCGATCTGGCCCGCCAGTTCCTCCGCGCGTTCCATATCCCGCAGCAACGCATCGCGCGGCGCAAAGCGCAGTTCCTTCTCAAGTTCGCGCAGGGCGTCAAGTTTCAGTTTCGGGAGCGGGGGCACGTTGATGAAGCGTAGTGGAACCGCGGCCCGGCGGGTTTGCCCGCCTACTTCGCGCCCGCCAGTTTCCGCACCGTCGAGTCGAACGTCCGCACCATGTTGCTGTGAATGCCGTAGCAGATCCCCGCGTACAGCAGCGCCGCCACCACGCTCCCGCCCAGCAGGCTCAGGCGCGCCGTGGTCGGCCCCGCGCCGGAGAGCGTTTCGCCCAGGGCCTCGAAGGGGTACACGACCGCGAACATGAACGATGCGGGGCTGAGCGAACTGAGCATCGGCCCCACCAGCGGAACGCTTCCCGCCGCCGTCCACCCGCACAGCCCGATCACCCCCGAGATGGCGCCGACGATGCCCACGGTCGCCACCACGGCCGAGAGGGTGCCGCGGCTTCCCAGCGAACGCTGCAACCCCACCATCACGCAGAACGCCATGAAGGGAATGACCGTGACCGGCGCCAGGATCGCCGCTTCGGGAAGGATGACCGGCAGTGACAGCGACACACGGGCCACCGTCGAACTGACATCAACTCCGCCCGCCCGGTCAAAGCCGCCAAGGGCGACGTACAGGCAGGCAGCGCCCAGCGTCCCCAGGGGCACCGCCAGCAGGGGCAACATGTACGCGATCAGCCCGCGCAGTTTCCCGGTGAGGTATGCCGCGGCGGTGATGGGGGTGGTGAGCAAGAGGTCCAGGGTGCCGTCCTCGCGTTCCTTGCTGATGGCCGTTGCGGCGGTGTTGATCGCCACCAGCGCGATCGCCGCGAGTTCGCTCCAGATGGTGGCGATCATGGCGAACTGAAAGCCGGAGTGTCCGAGCCGGCCGGTGTGATAGAAGTAGACAATCCCCAGCCCGAACAGGCCGCCGCTGGCGAGGAAGACCCAGCGGGCGGCGATCTTGGCGGGGGTGGAGTTGCGCGATGCGGCCTCGCGCCAGGCAATGGGGTTGGTCCACACGGCCCGGGGCGCCCGGTGCTCACTTGCGGTGGCGGGCATGCCGAAGGCCTTGCGGTACCACGGTACACCCGAAGCATCGCTTCCCAGTGTCGCCAGGCCTCCCGCGCGGACCGTAGCGGTCGAGGCCGCCATGAACGCGATGCTGAGCAGCGCGCTCCCAATGCACCACGTCTTGACCGGCGATTCGAGCATCCACCGTGAGATGCCCGCCCGGCTGCCCTCCGGGGCCGCGGGGTAGGTCGTGGGGTTCAGCAGCGCGTTCAGCGCGAGGAACGGGTTGAGCGCGGTCATGTACGTCACACCCTGGCCGGTTGGTCCCGCCCCGCCGCCGGCGTTGCGCACCGCAAGGTCGATCGCCAGCGTGACACCCAGGTAACTCACGATGGCGACATAGAAGATGAAGAAGGCTCGCTTCCCTACAAGCCGGCTCACCGAGAGGGCAATCGCCAGCGCCCCCACCACCAGCGCTGCGCACCCCGCCACCAGGTAACTCGCAAAGATCGCTGACCCGGGAACACCCCCAAAGTACTGCGTCAACGCGAAGAGCGGCATGCTCGCCACCAGCAACCCCAGCACGAAGAAGAGCCGCCCGAAGAGGTTGCCCAGCACGATCTCGCTCGCTGACATCGGCGTGGTCAGAAGCACCTCCCACGTGCGCGGGTTGGCCTCCTGGGCGATCGCCCCTCCCATGAACACGGGCGCGAGGATGCAGATCAGCAGGATCTGCAGGTAGGCGATGTACGTGAAACTCTCCGCCGCCGCGGCCGCCAGGTCGCGATAGCTGAGCTCCGCCCCGGGCCTGGTATTGAGCAGCAGGAGCCACAGCATGACGATGACCAGCATGCCCAGGTAGATGGAGCGGATATAGAGGTGCTTGGACCGGCGCGAGCCGTTCTGCACCAACCGCACCGCGATGGGGTTAGTCGGTCCGAGTCGAAGAAGCCATCGCAGGATTGGGGGCATGGGCCGCAGATGGTACAGGGCGCGGGGTGTCCGGGTTCCCACCCTGAGGAATCACGAGGCCGTGCAGCGTGGGGGTCGTGGTCGCCTGCACCCATCGCCGAGGTGGCTGCTGGCTGGGGTGCGTCACACGTCGCTGGCGTCGCGCAGGGCTGGTGCGAGCACAGCCTCAGTTCTTTTGTTTGGTATTTGATTGGATATGAATATTGCTCGCGCTGATGGTTTTTTCGCTTGTCGGCGAGTAATCCGCTTGTGGCGGAGCCCCAACCGATTAGGATGCCCTTATCGGCCCGCGTTCAGCGGTTCGAGTTTGTAACGATTTGCCCCCTGGTTGAAGAGAGAGACAAGACACCTCTCTATTTCAGGGTGCCATAGGGGTCCGCTTGATGTGGGACCCCGCCGTGGTCGCGGCCTGTCGCCGCGGTGCGGGTGCGTTGCCGTCGGCCATGGGCCGGCGGTGTTGGCTTGGCGGAAATAGGAGAGAAGGCATGAGAGCGGGATACCTGGTTCTTTCGGCGGGCGCTGTGCTCGCGGCGTCGACGGTCGCAAGCGCGGCCGGAACGAGCCTGGGCGGGGCGACGAACGTGAGCGGCATCGGCACGGTCAGCGGCGCGCTCGACACCACGGGCAATGTGGCCGCCGTCCTCGGCACTGAGTCGCTCTTTCAGACCTTTGCCAGCCAGAACCGCCTGAGCGGCACGGTCAACACGCACAACGTCGCGGCCCTTCCGGTGGGCGGCGTGTGGCGCGCATCGATGCGGCAGACGGCCGCGTCCGGCGGCACTTCGCCGACCTGGGACTCGTACCTGCGCGCCCGCAACAGCGCGAACGTGGTCCTTGGCACTGACGACGACAGTGGCCCCGGCGCCCTGTCTTCCATGCTGTCCTCGGTCAACGTGCCCGCGGACGGCCTGGGCAACGTCCAGATCACCGGCTACAACGACCGCAACACGTACACGGGCGCGGACACCGCCAACTTCGGCGTGTACGACCTGGATATCCTGGTCCGGTCGATCATCACGCCCCGCCAGTACGGCGTGAACACGCAGTGGTGGCGGTTTGACAGCCTCCCCGCGGGCGCGGTCCTCGAGGCCAGCGTGATCAACGCCGGCGGGACCTTCAGCGACAGCTACCTGGCCGCGTTCAACTCCGGCGGCACGCTCGTCTTCGCCGACGATGACGATGGGGCGGGCAACCTCTCCACGATTCTCGCCTCCGACAACATCCTGATCCCCGGCGACGGCGTCCTTTACTTCGCCGTCACCAGTTATCAGGGCACCATTGGCGCCGAGTTCAATCCCGTTGTTTACAACAACGAGAACAACAACACCGCCTCGGGGTCCTTCGACCTCGTCGTCATCCCCACCCCGGCGTCGATCGCGATGCTTGGCCTGGGCGGCCTCCTGATCAGCCGCCGTCGGCGCGCCTGATCCGGCCGGTTCACGTATTCATTCAAGGCCCGAGTGCACCCGCACTCGGGCTTTTTTCGTTTGTGGCGCCGCCCTGCATCTTTCGCTCCTGGGGCCGCTCCCCGTGTGTGATGGCGCCGACTTTGACCGAGAGCCCGGTAGTGCTTTCGACATCGGGGGTGTATCTGGCGATGCAAGGCGGCCTCCCCTGCCCGGAGAAGCACGCGGCGAGATTGCGAGAATGCACGCGGAGTGCCTCCCGCGTGCGCTGTTCGTTGCGGACTCAGGGCAGCGTGACCATCAGGAACTCGCAGCGGCCCGCGCTGGGAGAACTCAGCAGCGCGCCTTCAGCGCAGGCCGCGGGGAGGAGGGCGGTCTGGCCAATGCCCAGCGTGACGGGGTCGAAGGGTCGATCACCCTCGGTGCACAGCGTGCCCTTGCCGCCGAGCATGATGAGCACCACACCGCCGCCGCGCAGGCCGACGGCGTGCTCTTCCGCGTCGGTGATGCGGATGTGCTCGATGCGGAAGAAGGGCGTTGTCACCAGCACGCCCGAGGGCGAGTTGGCGGGAGCGCTGGTTGCGGGCGGGGCGGGTGCGAAGTCGATGCACTCCAGCGATTCCTTGATGTGCAGTTCGCGCCCGGTGCGGCCCCAGTCGTAGATGCGGAAGGTGGTGTCGCTGGGGGTCTGGACCTCGGCGACAACCACGCCCGCGCCCAGGGCGTGGCAGGTCCCGCTGGGGAGGTTGTGGCATTCGCCGGGGATGGCGGGGACCGCGATGAGATCGTTCACCACGGTGCCGTCGCGGATGTGTTGCTCGAACTGGTCGCGGGTCACGCCGGGCTTGGTGCCCTTGTAGATCTTGCTGCCGGGCTCTGCAAGCAGAATGACCCAGGCTTCGGTTTTCAGGCTTGCGGAGGGGTGCTCTGCGGCAAACGCGGGGCTGGGGTGTACCTGAACAGAGAGGTTTTCGCGGGCGTCGAGGAACTTCACGAGCAGGGGGAAGTTGCCATCGGCCGCGGGCTTTGACTTTCCAAGAAGACCGGCCCCCCACTGCTCAAGGGCATCGTGCAGCGTCCTGGCGCAGAGTGATCCGTTGGTGATGAGCGAGCGGGCCGCACCGCCGCCGGCGCCGGATTCGGAAGTCGAGCCCAGGTCGGCGAGTTCCCACGATTCGCCGATGCGGTCGCCGGGCTTCACGGCTTTGCCGAGTTGCGCCAGGCGATCGCCTCCCCAAACTTTGGGGAGGAGGGTGGGGGCGAAGAGGAGGGGGTAGGGGGTAGACATGTGCTCAGGTGCACGCACACCGGCTGGGAAGCCGGCGCCACGCCTCCGCCCCGAACGCCCAATGCCTCGTGCCCAATGCCTTCCTCTTAGTACGCCCGTTCTTCCAGCATCATGCCGCTGATGCGTGCGTCGAACGCGATGCGGTCCCCAACGACGCCCTGGACGTCGGTGATGAAGCGTCGCTTCTGGGCTTTCACTTCCTTGCAGAGCACGAAGAAGTCGTCGCCGGGAAGCACCTGGGATCGGAAGGCCGCGTTCTCGATGCGGAGGAACGCGACGAACGTGGGTGCGGGCTTCCGGACGATGAACATGAAGCACGCGAGCTGCGCGGCGGTCTCGATCATCAGCACGCCCGGGAAGAGAGGCTTGCCCGGGAAGTGGCCGGGAACCCAGAACGCATCGTGGCGGATGTGGTGGAGGCCGATGCCCTGCGTGTAGTCGTCGGTGTGCCAGACGATGCAGTCGAGCATCCCCATGACGCCGCGGTGGGGGTTCCACTTCTCGATATGTTCACGGGGATACCGGCGCTGCGTCAGGTCGATCTCGCTGAGATCGATGAGCATGCGCTGGGGGGCCTGGACCGGGGACCCGGTTGCGGCTTGCGGGCCTCCGGGGCCTGATGCGGGCGCATCACTTGGAGTCGGGGACATTCCGCAGCTCCAGGATCTTCTGGCGGACTTCTTGGGCCGCGTTCTTGATGTCCTGCATGGACTGGCGGGCACGGGTTCCGGCGGCCTTATTGCCACCCTCGGCCTTGCTCACGTCCTCTTCCGCTTCGGTGATCATCTTCTTGAGCTTTTCGAACTCTTCCATGGGTGCATCCCTTTGTTATCAGCCCGGCGGTGGCTCCCAAGCCAATCTTGATCGCCCCCGGGCCTCAAGGCAAGCCCGTCCGTCGTGGCCCCTGCCCTCAATATGGTAGCCGAGGTCACTTGACGGCCTGTGGAAGGAACCGTTCGATCAGTTCCAGGGCGGCGTGGAGGTACTTTGGGTTGCCCTCACGCTCCAACAGGGCAGGGGCGCAGGCCGCCATGAGCACCCTCCGGGCGTGGCAGAGCTCGGCGTACTGGTCGTCTGTCGGTAAGCCTCGTTCCCGTCGCAACTTAGCCAATGCCGAGACGGGCTTGACCCCGTGCAGCAACTCGGTGTGACCCCAATACTGCCGTTCCAAGTACAGGGCGTCTTCCAGCCAATGGCCGGGGTGCACCATCGCCAGGTCGATGAGAACGCACCCATGCCGACCGGCAAGGTTGGAGCCATCGGGGGAAGCGGGTCGGCGGAGGGCGTTCCCCGGGTGCAGGTCGCCGTGGCACCAGGAGTTCATGCTCCGGGTCTCCCACCGGGTTCGGAGAACGGGCAGGGACCGCTGAACACGCTTGATCATGTCATTCCAGCGTTGGAGTTCGGGAATGCCGCCGGCGCGCACGATCTCGCGCGATCTCCTCAGGGTGCGCTCCCAGTCGGGGGTTGGCGGGTGGGCGCCTACGGGGGCGAGCTTGGTTGCCGCGGCCTGGAAATCGACCACCGCCCTCAGGAGGTCCATGACGGCGGCCTCATCGAAGTTGGCGGCGAGCGTTGGGCCTCGGAGGCGCTCGGTGATGATCCAGGCAAGGTCGTAGCCGCCGAGGTCGGACCCACAGGCGATTACGCGCGGCGTGGCGATGGAAAGGATGGCGGGGTCTGACCAGGCTTGCTCGTCGATGCGCCCGAGGCCGGTAGTCCAGCGGTATTCGCAGGGGCCGATGGGGAACTTCACGAGGCACTCGATGAGGGAGCCGTTGGAAAGCCGCCAGGTAGAGAAGCCCGTCGCCGCTCCGCCGCGCTGCCAGGAGGCGCGGAACCACTCGATGGGTCCGAGGCGCCCGTCGGTCACGTGGTGGAGCACGGGGCTAAGAGCAATGGCGAGGTCGTGGGTGTCACCGTGGGCCGCGCCGTTGAGGACCGCCGGGGCTGACGCGAGCGAATACGGGTCATGGTCTATGCCGCCCGTTGCCATCCTCGTGCAGCGTATCCGGGAACGCGCCGAAAAGGGAGGAAAAAAACGGACATGCCGGGGAAGAAAAGTAATCGGACGTGCGGAGATCGCGGGACGGCTGTTTCAGGGTCCGCGGGAAGATTGGTAGAGTTCGATGAGTTGCGGAACCGTGAGCGACTCTGCCCGATCTGAGGGAGCGACACCCGGAGGCCATTCACGGTCGCGCCCCAGGATTGCCCCGAGTTGCTTGCGGCGCTTCTCGAAGAGTTTCTGGGTGAAGTCGGCGAGGGCGCGGAGGTCGTGAAAAAGCGGCTGCGGCCGGCGGGTGAGCGAGAGCATGGCGCTGGTCACATCGGGCCGGGGCCAGAAGCACTCGGGGGGGAGCGTGGCGACGAGCCGGCCGGTGGCGGCGGCGTTCGCGATGACCGTGAGGGTGCCGAACTCCTTGGTGCCGGGCTGTGCGAGCAGCCGGTCGGCCACCTCTCGCTGGATGGTGACGTAGAGGCCGGGGCACTGGGGATAATCGGTGAGGATGGTGCTCATCACCGGGGTGGCGGCGCCGTACGGCAGGTTGGCGACGAGTTTGAAGGGCTGACCGGCGAGGGCGGTGACGATGGCGGGCGCGAGGGCACGCTTCCCGGCGAGACAGTCGCCCTCGATCAGCGTAAACCGATCTCCCATGGGCGCGAAGCGTTCGCGGAGGAGGGCGGCGAGGGAAGTATCCAGTTCGGCGGCGATGACGCGGCTGCCGCGGGCGAGCAGTTCTTCGGTGAGGGTGCCGGTGCCGGGGCCGACTTCGAGGATGGTGTCGGAGGCGGTGACCTGCGCGGCATCGACGAGTTTGCGGATGAGGTTGTGGTCGATGAGGAAGTTCTGTCCGAGGGCCTTGCGGGGGGCGAGGCCGCGGGCTTCGAGGAGGAGGCGGATTTCGGAGAGGGACTGCATAGGGAATGTCGGATTTGGGATTTGCGGTTTGGGATTTGCGGTTTGGGATTTGCGGTTTGGGAGATGTGGGAAGTGGGAAGTGGGAAGTGGGAAGTGGGAAGTGGAGGCTACCAGTTGCTGGAGAGGATGTGCTCGATGGCGTGGGCGACGCCGTCTTCGTTGTTTGACGTAGTGTGGCGGTTGGCAGCGTCGCGGACGGTTGGGACGGCGTTGGCCATGGCGATGCCCAGGCCCGCGCCCTTGATCATGGACTCGTCGTTGATTTCATCGCCGATGGCGGCAATGCGGGCGGGGTCGATGTTCATCTGCTTTGCGATGACGCTGATGGCGGACCACTTGGTGGCGCCGATGTCGAACAGTTCGAGAATGTGGAGCGACTGGCCCCGGGGGATCCGCGCGGCGTGTTCCTGGCCGATCACGGCGGGGAAGTGGTGGACGCAGGCCTTGCCGGCGCAGGCCTCGGCGAGGTCGAGTTTCATCCGGGCCAGCGCATCGGAGAGGCCGCACGCGCCGACGCGGACGGTGTGCTCGGGGTGTTCATCATCACCGAGGTGGTCGACGGTGCGGGTGCGCACTTGAAGCTTGTCAAACCACCACTGCGTCACCGGGTCAAGGGTGAGCCGTTCGTGACCACGGACCACGAGGTAGTCGTAGCCGGCCTCCGCGGGGTCCTTTAAAACCAGGGCGGGGTGCTTGTGGGCGAGGAGGCGGTCCACAGCGCGGGCGACAAGCGCCTGGTTGATGGCGAATCGGTGGATGGTGCGGCGGGTCAGGGGGTCGGCGATGATCGCGCCGCCCGCGACGACGACGGGGTCGCGCTGGTCGATGGCGGACATGATGTGGGCGGATTCAACCAGACCCCGACCGGTACAGATGACGGTGGTGATGCCTGCGGCCCGAGCCTGGAGGAGGGCCTGAAGGTTGCGCGCGGAGACGCGCCCATCCTTGTCCAGGAGGGTGCCGTCAAGGTCGATGGCGAGGAGGGAGTAGCGGGGTGGCACGGGGGAGGGTAAGTCGAACGGAGGCGAAAGACGGTCCTGGGTCCTAAGTCCTGGGTCCGGGCTAGTGAGCAATGCGGACCGGGGTAGGTCGTTGGTGGGTGGAGTGCATTGGCCACCGTTGCTGGGGCAGATATTGGACCGATCGGCTGGGCCATGCCGCGCGGGCGCGACACACTCGTTACACGCAACCGTGAACCCTTGACCCGGGTAGAACGTCTTATGAAGGGCCTACCATACGCCGAAACCCGTGTAGGCCTTTGGCGGGCCGCGCCGGCGCGGCGAACCGGGAGAAGCATCCATGAACGAAGTCCATCGCGTCGTCCGCCTCGCCTCTTGGCGGCTGTTGATTGTGGACTTCTTTCGCACCTTCGCCGTCACGCTGACGGCGACGCTGGTAGCGGCGCTCATCACGCGGGTTGTCGAGCGCATCTTCGGGCTGGGTGATACGTTTGCGCCCTTGTGGGCGCAGATCGCGGTAGGAGGTGTCGCGGGCGCGGTCGTCGTCGCCGCGCTCTGGACTGTGCTCCGCCGCCGCCGTTCGCTTGCGGTTGCCCGCGAGTTGGATGAACGGGCTGGGCTGCGCGAGAGCCTGAGCACGGCCATGTGTGTCGAGAAGTTCCACGATGACCCCTGGTCCAAGGTGGTCATTGAAACGGCGCGGCAGCGGGCCACGACCGTCAAGGTCGGTCAGGCCATTCCCTTCGAAGCCCCGCGATTCTGGCCGGTACCGCTCGCGACCGCAGTTGCCCTGGCGCTGGTTTGGGTCACCCTTCCAAACTTCGATGTTCTCAAGATCACCGCCAAGAGGGTGGCGCAGGACAAGAAGCAGCAGGAAGTGCTCGCCGTCAAGAGCGAGACGATGGCCAACCAGGAGAAGATGAAAGAACTGCTGGCCAAGGCCAAGGTAGACTTGGGCGAAACGACCGACAACCCCGCCGACAATCAGAAGCCCGAGGCCAACGACCCCGACGCCATCCGGCGGGCTGAAGTGAAGCAGTTGACCGGCCTGAAGGACAAGCTCGAATCTCTCAAGGAGGGAGACAAGGCCGCGCAGGCCGAGGCCCTGAAGCAGACGATGCGGCAACTCAAGCAGCCGGGCGACGGGCCGCTGGATGAGTTCAGCCGCTCCCTCGCCCGCGGCGACTTCAACAAGGCCCAGGAAAAGCTCGACGAGCTGACCAAGGCCATGGCCGACAACAGCCTGAGCCCCGAGCAGATGGAGCAGACTAAGAAGCAGTTGGACAACCTCAGCAAGCAGTTGGAGAAGTTGGGCCAGGACCAGCAGGAACTCGCCAAGAAGCTCGAGCAGGCGGGGCTGGACAAAAAGTCCGCCGCGGAGACGGCCAAGAAAGCCGCGCTGGACCCCGAGGCCCTGAAAAAGGCCCTGGAGCAGATGAAGAACCTGACCGAGGAGCAGAAGCAGCAGTTGATGGAGATGGCCAAGGCCGCGAAGGAGTGCAACAGCAAGTGCAACGGCATGGGCGAGGCCATGTCCAAAATGGCGCAGGGGATGTCGCAGTCGGGCCTGCAGCAGGAAGGCATGGAGGGGATGGAAGAGTTGGCCCTGGAACTCAGCGAACTGGAAATGCTCGAGTCGGACATGGCGTCGCTGGACGCGGCGTTGGATGAGGCCAAGGTGCAGTTGGCTGAGCTTGGCAAGTGCCTGGGCGGGGAGTGCGAAGGGATGGGCGAGGGCCTTGGTCAATGGAAGCCCGGCGCTTCGAACAAGATGGGCAACGGCAGCGGCGGACCCGGCAAGGGCAACGGCCCCAGCCCGGATGCCGAGGCGGTGGACTTCACGCTCGAAAAGAAGAAGGCGGAGACCAAGAACGCGGGCGGCCCGATCATCGGCACGCGCCTGGTGTATGGCGAGCAGGTAAAGGGCGAGTCGACCGCGGAGTTTGCGGACGCGGTGGAGGCCGGGGCCCAGAACGCCGCGGAGGCTATTGAGAACAAGCAGGTTCCCCGCGAGTACCAGGAAGCGGTGAAGCGTTACTTTGGCACCCTGGGCGAGAAGGTCAAAGCCGACCGGCCGCCCGCGGCGACCACTCCCCCCGCGTCACCAGCCACACCCGCAACGCCACCAGCGACCCCGGCCAAGTAAGCGCAACGCACCGTGAGCACCCTCAACGACCGGTACCGTCGCCTGCGGCAGGATGTCGCCTACAAGTGCCGCGAGTGGCTGGAGCGCTGGCGCGCCCTTCCCCGCAGGGAGCAGGCCTCGATCGCGGGCGGCTTGTTGGTCTTGGGCGCCATCTCCCTCTCGCTGGCGCTCTACTTCACGTTTGACCGCACGTCGGCGGGCGCGGAGGGTGTGGGCGCGGAGTCGGTGGTGCTGTACACCAGCGTCGATAGCTTCCTGGTTGGGCCGATCATCGCTGAGTTTGAGGCGATGAGCGGGATCACGGTCAAGGTCGTGACGGATACGGAGGCGACCAAGACCACGGGCCTGATCCAGCGGCTCTTCGCCGAGGGAACTCGCCCGCGGGCGGATGTGTGGTGGTCGAGCGAGCCCATCGGCACCGTGATGCTCGCCAACGCGGGGCTGCTGGAGCCGTTTGTTTCCAAGGCGGAGCGCGACTTCCCCCGCGGCTGGCCGCCCCGCCTGCGCCCCGCCGACAAGACCTGGTACGGCTTTGCCCAGCGGGCCCGGGTCGTCGCGTTTAACACCAACCGCATACCCCGCTCGCAGGTGCCCACCCGGCTGAACGACCTGACCAACGAGGAATGGCGCGACAAGGTGGGGATGGCCCGACCGCAGTTTGGCACCACGCGAACCCACATCGCCACATTGGTCGCAGAGTGCGGCCCCGGGCCGACCCGCGCGTGGCTGGTGGCGATGAAGAACAACGGGCTGAGGCTGTACGACGGCAACTCGGCCGTGGTCCAGGGGCTCTCGGTGGGCGAGATCGAGATCGGGCTCACCGACACCGACGATGTGTGGTCTGCCAAGCGCAACAACTGGCCGGTGGACATGGTGTACGAGACCCCCGACAAAGCGGGGGCCAAGCCGGGGACCACACAGGTGGATGGTTTGTGTGGCACCGGCCCCATCGTCCTGCCCAACACGGTCGCTAAGGTCCGGGGGGGGCCCCACCCCAACGAGGCGGTGCGGCTGGCAGACTTCCTGCTGAGCAGCCGCGTCGAGGAACTTCTGGCCGCGGGGGACTCAAAGAACATCCCAATCCGGCCCGCCTTGGCGGAGGCGGCCGCGGTGAAGGCCCCTCCTTCCCCGGCCGAACTGCGCCCCGACGCGGTTGCCGCGGCATTGCCGATCGCGGATCGGTTGATCGATGAACTCTTTGGGTTCAAATAACCGCGTGGGCAAGGACAAAGCGCACGATCCGCCGGCGGCGGCGCGGCCCGCGTGCAGTTGGATCGGTTTTCATCCGATGCCAGCATTGTGCGACTCCAGTTGGGAACCAAGGTGCGTCCGTTCCGTCTGCGCAGCAAGGGGAGCCTGATCGCGGCGACCGTCCTGCTGCAGGCGGCGGTTATCGGGCTGGGCTGGTTTCTCACGCTGCACTTTGCGCACAAGGGCATCTCGGACCGCACCCAGGCACGGGTCCTGGATGAAAATGCCAAGCACGTCGCGCACTTTGACGCCATGCTCACCCGCGAGGTCGGCGGGCCGATCGAACTGGGCACGCCGGAATGGGAAAAGGCACAGTCGCTGGTGGAGGGGTACAAACTCCCGGGTGGGGCGTTCCTGTTCCTGTTGGATGATGACGGGCGGGTCATCTGCCACCCTGCGCTGCGCACAAACATGAACCTGCGTCGGGTTGACTATTCCGAACAGGTCATCATTCTGGGCGAGGGAACAGCGCCGCTGTGCCTGGGCGATCTGAGCCCCGGCGCCATCCTGACGGGAGAGACGGACTTCCTGGGCGGGCCGGTGGCGCTCGCCATTACCTACAACCCGCAGGTCCGGGCGAAGGTGCTGGTGCACCAGCCCGAGGCGGGCCTGCTGGCCGCCACGCGCCACGTCACGGAGGGGCTGAGCCTCATGTGCGGGCTGGCGGGGCTGCTGGTGCTGGGGGTGACGGTGGCCGGGTCGGTGCTGCTGGTGCGCCGCTACGACACCATCCTGATGCGCGCCAACCAGCAACTGGAAGAAGAGGTTGAGCGGCGGACGCGGCGGGGCCTGGCGATCCGCAACGGCCTGATCTTCGGGCTCGCCAAGCTCGCCGACTACCGCGACACCGACACCGGGAAGCACCTGGAGCGCATCTGCCGGTACTGCGAACTGCTCGCCACGCAGTTGCTTGGCCGCTTTGAGGAGATCGACAAGTCGTGGATCGACCTGCTCAAGCTCGCATCATCCATGCACGACATCGGAAAGGTCGGGATCCCCGACTCGATCCTGCTCAAGCCCGGCGCGTTCACGCCCGAAGAACGGCGACTGATGGAGGTGCACCCGCTCATCGGGGCGGACACCCTGGTGGCCATCCGCAGGCGCGTGGGCGACGACGACCTGCTCAACATGGGCATCCAGGTCACGCTCTCACACCACGAGCGGTACGACGGCAAGGGCTACCCCTATGGCCTGAGCGACGACCAGATCCCGCTCTCGGCCCGCATCGTGGCGCTCGCGGACATGTACGACGCCCTGACTTCAAAGCGCGTCTACAAAGCCGCGATGTCCCACGCCCAGGCCTGCGCGATTATCCGCGAGTGCCGCGGCAACCACTTTGACCCCGCCGTAGCCGACGCGTTCCTGCGCATCACGGACCAGTTTAACCAGATCCGGCTGGAACTCCAGCCCGAGGGGGCGCCGGTGGAACGGCCGGCCCTGCAGGAAGCGGTGGACCGGGCGGCGGAGACCCGGCGCAGGTTGGCCGCGTAGAGCGGCGGTCGATGACTTCTGCGGGATCGGGCGCCTCTCCATCGCCTGGAAAGGCGATGCCACAGGAGGCCCCTATTCTTCTGCCATGCCCACCGACACCGCAACGGCGCCGACGGTCAAGTCACTGATCGAGGCCGAACTGCCATCGCTCATCGCGCTGCGGCGCGACCTGCACCAGCACCCTGAGTTGTGCTTTGAGGAACGCCGCACCAGCGGCGTTGTGCAGCGCGAACTCGCCGCCCTTGGGATCGACTGCAAGGCCGGTTTGGGCGGGGGCACGGGTGTGATCGGGTACCTGCCCGCGAACGACCCGCGCGGCAAGGGCAAGGGTGCGATCGCGCTGCGGGGAGATATGGATGCCCTCCCGATCGTCGAGCAGACGGGGAAGGCCTACGCGTCGCAGACGAAGGGCGTGATGCACGCCTGCGGGCACGATGGGCACACGACCATATTGATCGGGGCGGCGCGGGTGCTCTCGAAGATGGCGCGGCCGCGCCCGGTGACGTTCATCTTTCAGCCCGCAGAAGAGGGCGGGGGCGGGGCGGACAAGATGTGCCGCGAGGGGGTGCTGGCGGGAGAGGGGCGGGGCGGGCTGGGGGCGCCGGTGGAGATGATCTTCGGCCTGCACGGGTGGCCTGGGTTTGAGGCGGGTCGGGTCGCGACCAAGCCAGGGCCGCTGCTGGCGGCGACCGAAGACTTTATTGTGACGATCAAGGGAACGCAGGCGCACGGGGCGTACCCGCAGTTCGGCAACGATGCGATCCTGGCGACGGCGCACATCATCACCGCGCTGCAGTCGATCGTTTCGCGCAACGTGGGGCCGCTGGAGAGCGTGGTGCTCAGCGTGGGGGCGATCAATGCGGGCACGGCGAACAACATCATCCCTGAAACGGTGACGTTCTTCGGGACAGTGCGCACGCTGACAGCCGAGACGAAGCAGACGACGCGGCGGCGGTTCTTCGAGATTGTCGAAGGGACAGCGAAGGCGATGGGATGCACTGCGGGCATTGTGTGGCACGAGGGATACCCGGTCACGAGCAATGACCCCGGCGCGACGAAGACCTTTGTTGAGATCGCCGGCGCGACACTGGGCGCAGGGCGGGTGGAGGTTGTGGATCAGCCCACCATGGGGGGCGAGGACTTTTCGTACTACGGCCAGCATGTTCCGGCGTGCTTCTTTTTGCTGGGGCTGAGACCCAAGGGAGCGGCAAGCTACCCGACACTCCACCAGCCGGACTTTGACTTCAATGATGAGGTGCTGGCGGTGGGGATTGAGATGATGTGCGCGCTTGCGATGAGGGGCTGAGGAAGTCACGTAGTCGGAAAGTCACGTAGTCAGCACGCGCGAAACCACTGGCCGCAACTTCGTGACTTCGTGACTCCGTGACTTCGTGACTTCCCTGACTCGCCGACTTCCTACTCCTCGAAGTAATCCGCCGCCACATCGCTGAAGGCGTCGATATCCACCGCCACTGACTCCGTGTCCGTCAGCATCTCTTCACCGAGTTCCTTGACCGGTGCCGAGGTGCGGCCCTTGGTGCGTTCGGTCACGCCCTTGCGGCCGCGGGCGATGCGGACGGTGCTCTGCTCGCCATCGACGGTGCTGGGCAGGTCGTCCTCGCGTTGGCGGCGGGCGCGGATGACGATGCGGATGGGCACCTCGTTGAAGGGGAGTTGCTCGCGGAAGCGGTTCATCAAGAAGCGGAGGTAGTTGGGGGTAAAGAGGTCGGGGTGGTTGACGACCATGGTGATGGTGGGCGGCTCGACGCCGGTCTGGGCGACATAAAAGACCTTGGCGAAGGTGCCCTTGATGTCGGTGGGGCCGCGCTTCTCCATGATGATGCGGATGAGGCGGTTGAGCTTGCCGGTGGTGACTCGCTCGGCGGATTGCTGGCGGAGTTCAAAGGCCAGGTTCACGGTACGCTTGACGTTGAGCCCGGTCTTGCCGGACATAAAGGCGATGGGGGCGAAGGAAAGGCCCTTGAGTTCGGAGCGGATGTACTCCTCGTAGCGCGCGACGTCCACGGGCTTGCCCTTCTTGTCGGGCTTGCCGGCGGCCTCATCCCACTTGTTGACGACGATGATGACGGGCTTGTAGGTCTTCTGGGCGAGCATGGCCAGTTGCTCATCGACCTGGCTGATCTTCTCGGTGGCGTCGATGAGCAGCATCAGCACATCGGCGCGGTCGATGGCGCGCTGCACGCGGTCAAAGGCGAAGTGCTCGACCATGTTCTGGAAACTGCGCTTGCGGCGCAGCCCGGCGGTATCGATGACCACCAGGCTCTTACCGTCGTACTCCATGCGCACATCCACCGCGTCCCGCGTGGTACCGGGGATTTCGGAGACGATCATCCGCGGGGCCCCGGCGATGGTGTTCACCAGCGTGCTCTTGCCGGCGTTGCGCTTGCCGATGATGGCGATCTGCAGGTCGGCGCGGGGGGACTCGGGCTCATCCACGCGGTCCGGGATCAGGTCATAAATCGCGTCCAGGAAGTCGCGACGGAAGTAGTTGCTCTTGGCCGAGACGGGCAGGGGGTCTCCAAACCCCAGCGCCGCCGTCTCCAGGGCGTGCGACTCCCACTTGGGGCCGTCGACCTTGGTCGCGACGATCCGAACCAGCGGCCCCTTGACCTGTGGCACCTTGGCCTCGCGCTCCTTCTTGCCGACGGGGGCGGTCCCCTTTTTCTTTCCCTTACCCTTCTCGACCCCACCCAACTTGCGCTCGCGCAGCAGGCGGGCGATCTCTTCATCCTGGGGTGTGACACCCTGCTGGGCATCGACGGCGAACAGGACCAGGTCGGACTGCTCGACGGCCTGGGCGATCTGAAACTCGATTCCGCTGGTGAGTTTGGCCAGGTCGTTGCCGACCTCATCGAACCGCTCGCCCTCGGCGACATACACGCCAAAGCCGCCGGTATCGACAAACTCGATGGACTTGACCGGGCCGCGCCCATCGGGCGGCTTGAGGTCGACGATCGCCGTCACGCGGTCGCGCGTCACACCCGGGGCGGGGTCGACAATCGACACCTTGGCCCCGGCAATCATGTTCATGAGAGAGCTTTTGCCCACATTGGGCCGGCCGACGATCGCGACGCGTGGAATGGGCATTGGGGGGAAGCATAGGTCGCGGAAACGCAGCGCAAGCCCCCCGGGGAACGCGGTTTGGAACGTCTGGCGACCGCGCAGACACCGGCGGCCCGCCCGGATCAGGTCCGTATCATGGCAAATGGACGCTCCGGAGAGGGATTCCAGCCGATGGCGCCGCCCGGGCGCGTACCCGATCATCGCCGGGCCAACGGCGGGCGGAAAAACCTCGCTCGCGGTCGGAGTGGCGCTCGCCTTGAACCTCAGTGCGGGCACGACGGTCGCCGAGGTCGTTTCCGCCGACTCCATGCTCATCTACCGCGGCCTGGACATCGGCGCTGCCAAGCCGACGCCAGCGGAGCGGCGCGGCATTCCGCACCACCTCATTGATATCGCCGACCCCACGGATCGCATCTCGGTGCACGACTGGCTTGTGCTTGCGCGAGAGACCATTGGCGGGCTCCTTGCCGCGGGAAAAGTCCCGATCGTGGTGGGCGGCACGCACCTGTACATCAAGGCGCTGCTTCAGGGCATGTTTGATGGGCCGGGGGCCGATGGCCCGTTGCGGGAACGGTTGACGGCCATGGACCCGGCGGAGCGCCGGGCCGAGTTGGAGCGGGCTGATCCGGCGACTGCGGCTCGCCTCCACCCCAACGATGTACGCCGCACGATTCGCGCGCTGGAGGTGTTCGCGCTTACGGGCAAGCCGATCAGCGAGCATCAGAAGCAGTGGAGTATCGGTGGCAGCGGGCCGGATGCCGGTTCAGGGAATGCCGCGGGCGGGGGGGCGGTGCCGCTGCTCTTCGGGATTGATTGGCCGACCGAACTCATCAACGCGCGCATCAACCAGCGCATCAAGAAAATGATCGCCGACGGCCTGGTCGAGGAAGCCAGAGCCCTGTATCGCGCCGGGTGCCTGGGGCCTCAAGCGCGCGAGGCTCTTGGTTACAAGCAACTGATCGGGTGCTTTGAGGGGCGAAGCACCCTTGAAGATGCGGTCGAGCAGATCAAGATCGAGACCCGCCGGTTTGCCAAGAACCAGCGGACGTGGCTGCGGCGGCTTCGGACGACGGCGGGCTCGGTCTGGATCGATGCGTCGACCACTCCTGTGGAAGAATGGGTTGCTGGGGTTATCAAAGTCCTGGAAGACCGGGCCGCACAGTGTGCCGGCCCGCCCCCGGGGGACAATCCAGCGGTGTTTCCGGGGTTTGGGGTGGAATAACGAACCGTGGAATCCGATAGTCGTACATAGTGTCTGGAGTGTACACTTCGTGCACTATGGGAGCATCGCGATGACCAAGGTCTCCGCCAAACAGGCTCGGGACAGTTTTTCCGACACCCTCGACCGCGTCCGCGTCAACCGTGAGCGAATCGTGGTACAGCGCAATGGGAAGGACATCGCCGCGCTCATTCCGATGGATGATCTGGAACTGCTGCAGGAACTGGAAGATGCGGTCGACGCGAGGGCGGCCCGCGAGGCATTGGCCGATCCAACTCGGATTCCGTGGGAGAAGCTGAAGGCGTCGCTCGGGCTATGACCCTCGTGCCCGCTTCCGCGGTGAAAGCGCCATACTGCGAACATGACAGCCCCGCCGCCAAGGGCCTACGCCGTCGAGTTCACCAAGGCCGCCGCCAAGGCGCTTGTGCAACTCCCAGCCAAGGTCCAGCGTCAAGTCGGCGCGACCATTGATGAACTCGCTCAATCTCCAAGGCCACAGGCCTGCACCAAACTCAAAGGTGAAGAGAACCTGTGGCGCGTGTACTCGGGCAACTACCGGGTCATCTATTCCATTGAAGACCGCAAAGTGCTCATCCTGATTGTGACGATCGGGCATCGCAAGGACATCTACCGGAACCTGTGACCGGCGCCTATCCCGCTTGACAAACCACCCGTCCCCCCCTTTCCTGTCCGTCCCCGTCCTTTTTGTACGTAACAGGCAAGAACCGTTCAAACTACGTACAATGATCGACCCCTATGGCCAAAAAGCCCGCGAAAGCATCGAAACCAAGACCCTCACGCGCGAAGACCCCCGCCGCGGCGATGTCGGCCCCGTTTGAAGGGGGTTCAGCCGGCACCAAGGCTGCCGCGGCTCCTGCGGCACCAGCCAAAGGCAAAGGCGGGTTTCGGGGTCGCCCCCGGCGCATGGCCACTACGGCGTATCAGGCCGGGGCGGGCAAGAACAGGCACCTGGTGATCGTCGAATCCCCTAGTAAGGCGAAGACGATCAATAAGTACCTGGGGAAGGACTTTCTGGTGTTGGCCAGCGTGGGCCACGTCCGCGATCTGCCCGAGAAGAACCCCAAGGGGGTGAAGAGCCCGGTCCCGGGTGTTGACCTTGAGCACAACTTCACGCCCACGTACGTCATTACCGAGGGCAAAGAGCGGGTCATCAGCGACCTGAAGCGGGCCGCGAAGGAGTCGCTGGATTCGGGGCACAACGTGTGGTTTGCAACGGACCTTGACCGCGAGGGCGAGGCCATCGCGTGGCACCTGGCCCAGGAACTCGGCATTTCGTCCGCATCGGCCAAGCGCGTGGTCTTCCCCGCCATCACCAAGGCCGAGATCGAAAAGGCGTTTAACCACCCCCACCCGATCGATGAGGACCGCGTCAACGCGCAGCAGGCGCGGCGCATCCTGGACCGCATCGTGGGGTACCAGGTTTCGCCGCTGCTGTGGAAGAAGGTCGCGCGCGGACTTTCCGCGGGGCGCGTGCAGTCGGTGGCGGTGCGGCTGGTGGTCGAGCGCGAGCGGGAGATCCGCGCGTTTGTCCCTGATGAGTACTGGTCGATCACGGCCAACTTCACGACGGAAGTCGCCAAGGCCGCGGGGTTGAGCAAGGAGTGGGCGGCCTTCGTCGGCAGGAAAGACGCCAAGGGCAACCCCCCCACCCTGCGCATCCAGAGCGCCTGGCTGGCGGAGCACGCCGGGTTCCGCGCCGAGCTTTTCGAGGTGGCGGGTGAGAAGTTTGAGATCGGCCAGTCATCGGCAAAGGTGGAAGACGTCGCGGACCTGACCCGGCGGGTATCCGCGGTAGCCGCGGCGGCGGGGCTGCGGAACGTCAAGGGTTCGGTGCGTGAAGAGCCCAAGGGCAAGGGCCCGGCGCGGTTTCATCGCGAGGTCAGCGGCGAGCTGGATACGAACGCGAAGTACGCGGTAACGTCGGTCGAGACCAAGCGCACCACATCGCGCCCGGGCCCGCCCTACATCACCTCAACCCTGCAGCAGGCCGCTTCCAGCCGGCTGGGGTTCAACGCCCAGCGCACCATGCGGACGGCGCAGCAGTTGTACGAGGGTGTGGAGATTCCCGGCGAGGGACCGGTGGGTCTGATTACGTACATGCGTACGGACTCGACGCACCTCTCGGGCGAATCGGTGGAGATGGCCAGGGAGTTCATCAGGCGCAGCTTCGGCGAGAAGTACCTGCCGGAAAAGCCCAACGTCTTTACATCTTCCAACAAGAGCGCGCAGGAGGCCCACGAGGCCATCCGCCCGGCCTCGCTGGACTATCCTCCCGGTCGGCTGCGCAGCGTGCTGAACCCCGACCAGTTCCGGCTGTACCAGATCATCTGGGAGCGGTTTGTGAGCTGCCAGATGGTGCCCGCGCAGTGGGACTCGACCACCGTGCTCATTTCCGGCGGGGCCGACCCCAAGGTGGTCTGCACGTTCAAGGCCACGGGGCGGGTGCTGGTATTCGACGGTTTCTACCGAGCCAGCGGCGTGCCCACGGCGAGCGATGAGCAGTTGCTCCCCCAACTGCCGGAGCGGACGCCGCTCTCGCCCTTCGCGATGGAGATCGACCAGAAGTTCACAGCGCCCCCGGCGCGGTACACCGAGGCGAGCCTGATCAAGATGCTGGAGAGCGAGGGGATCGGCCGGCCCTCGACCTATGCATCGATCATCGGCGTCATCCAGGACCGCAAGTACGTCGAGCAACTGGAGCGACGGTTCCACTCCACGGACCTGGGTGAAGTCGTGACCGACAAGCTCGTCGAAGCCTTCCCCACCATCCTCGACGTCGGCTATACGCGGGAGATGGAGAGCCAACTCGACAAGGTGGAAGAGGACCACATCGACTGGGTGCAGATGCTCCGCGGCTTCTACGGGCCTTTCAAGAAGGCCCTCAAGGAGGCGGAGACCACGCTCGTCCACGCCAAGGCGGAGACGGTGCCCGCGCCCGATGAGTACCGCTGCCCGGACTGCGGCTTTGGCCTTGTCTACCGCTTTGGGAAGAACGGGCGGTTCCTTTCCTGCTCCACCTACCCCGAGTGCAAGTACGCGAGCCCGGTGGACCGCGACGGAGTGCCCCGCCCGGCGGCGGAAACGGTGGACGTCGCGTGCATCAAGTGCGGCTCACCCATGACCAAGCGGGTGGGGAGGTTTGGCCCGTTCCTGGGCTGCTCCAAGTACAACAACAAGGAGAGCCCCTGCGCCGGGCTGCTGAACCTGGACAAGAAGGGGCGCGTCACCGCGCCATCGGTGCCGCCGCTGCTGACCAATGTTCTCTGCCCGACCTGCCAGTCACCCACCAACCTGCGCAACGGGCTGCGGGGACCGTGGCTGGGCTGCTCGCGGTTCCCCAAGTGCCGCGGGCGCGGCAAGTGGTCGGACCTGGAACCGACGGCGCGCGAGGAACTCGAGAAGCAACTCAAGGCGCACGAGAAGGCCAACCCGATTCCAGTTGTCAAGACGATGACGGGCAAGCCGCTGACGGATGCGATGGGCAAGCCGCTGCCCGATGCGCCGGCGGTGGGCGCGAGCCCGGACGCCGAGAGCGCGCCGGAGAGCTTTGAGACTGTGGCGGACGAGATTGGGGTGTAGGGCCGGGTGCTCGCCGTCCCTTTCGAACTCTTGCTCATCGCGGCGGGTTTTTGGCCCCGTGACCAGCCACGTCTGCGTGTCATCATCACGCGAGCCCGGGCGTTCGAGCGCCGGGACCCGGCGGCGGCATGATTCTGTGCGTCATTGATCGCGCCTCCAGACGCCTCCGGTCGTGAGAGGCGATCCCCGCAGTGCTTCCATTCGCAGGTCCGGCCCGCCCGGTTTCCCGGGCCATACGTCGTAAGGGCCGCGCCCTAGTGTCAGAATGTACCTGTTCGGCGGTGCAGACCATCGTGGTCGTGCGCAGCGCGCGCAGACACCCAAGAAACTGCAAGTCCTTTTTGACACATCGTCGTATGGAGGTCGCATGGTGAGTGAGCAACCACAAGGGAGTTTCAGCCATGACCACCCAGCACGGGGCCCACGGGCACGCGGCGCGGGAAGCGCAGCGGGTGCGCACCGCGTTCACGCTCATTGAAGTGCTTGTCACGATCGCCACAATCGCACTGCTGGTGGGGCTGCTGGCCGGCACGATCGGCGGGACGAGAAAGTTGGTTTGGAACACCAAGTGCCTGGCCCACCTGCGCGAGCTCTCGACGGTCACCACGCTGTACGCGACCGACTACAAGTGCCTGCCGGTGTGGGGGACGACCGGCCCGGTCCCGATGCTTGGTGTGCCGGGTTCACTCTGGCGGTGCCACGCCGACCGCGAAAAGGCCGCATGGACCAAGGGCTCTTCGTACGCCTACCTGGGCTCGCTCTACATGGGCGAGGGCGCCGACTTTACCCGGCCCCACACGCTGCGCCCGTGGATGGCACTCCGCGCCTACGAGCGCAACCCAACGCTCCCGCTCATGCGCGACTTCATGCCGTGGCACGGCCACCGCAACACCGCGTTCTTCAACGGGGCCCAGGGTCGGTGGAAGGAGTGAGGGAGAGAGGAGGGGCATTGGGGGTCGGACCAACATCCATTCCGCAATGCCCAATGCCCAATGCCCAATGCCTTCCACCTATTGCCTCATGCTCGGCACCATCTCATCGGTGTGGAAGACAGCGTCGAACTGATCAGGCCACACGGCTTCGCAAGGCGCATATCCGAGGGGGCGGGCTACCAGGCGTTCGCGGAGCCACTCCCCGCCCGGGCCGGGGTTCTTCATGTCCAGGAACGCGAACGGGAGGCCGGTCCGGTGCATCAGTTCGTCGATGCTCCCCTTGGGCGCGGCGGGCACGGCCCACGGGTTGTTCCACGGCATCCCCGCTTTGCCCTTGAAAGCCGTGAACATGATGCTGTAGATGGCGCCCTCTTTGCCGCCCTTCAGTTTTTCCCAGGCCACGTGCCCCATGGTGACGGTGTTCTTGTACGAGATGGGCGAATCGACCAGCGCGGCCTGCGGCGCGTTGCGCATGGTGTGCATGCTCGCCGCCCACACGATGACCTTGCGGCCCGCGTAATAGTCATCCGCCAACCACGCCAGGTTTTCTCCCATCGCCGTATCGCGGATGCGCCCGCCGGCTTCAAAGTCCTTCTCCCCCTGGGCCGCCGTCTGCCGCACGAAGGCCAGCATGTTGGCGGCGCTGCGGCGCATGAACACCACATCGCGGGGGGCGTGCGCCCGCTCCAGTGTTGCGGCGTCGCGCTCCATCGTCTCCACCACCGTCCCTGCAACTCCGAGGGCCTTGGGCGCGCCGCCCTTTCCAGCGCCGCTCTCGCGCTCCTGCAACCACGCCGCCAGTTCACCCAGCGCGATGCGGGATTCCTGCGGCAGCAGGTTGGGGTCGGCCCGGTCGCAGAAGCGGATCAGGTCGGGTACGAACTTGTCCCGCGCATGACCGGAGGAAAACTGGCTGTCAAAGCCCGCCAGTTCCAGCGGTCGGGCCGTCGCGCGGGACCCCTTCACGTATTCAAGCAGGACCCGGCACTGCGCGCTCAACGCCCAGATTCCGAAAAGGCCGCGCCGGTGCAGTTCCTCGACCGGTTCGCCGGTGCGCATCGCCTCTTCACACCAGCGCAGGTCGAACATGCCCGACTCAAAGGCCAGCACGTCGAAGCCCATTTTCTGGTGAAGGAACTTGATCAGGCGGCTCTTGGCCAGGAAGCACGCCCCATCCCCGTGGGTCTGTTCGCCCAGCATGACGATGCGGGCGTTGCCGATGCTCGCAATCAGGGGCGCCAGGTCCTCAAAGTCGTCGTCCTTGGGGTCGATGGTGCGCACCGGGACGGCGTTGGCCTTCAGCCACTCCACCCGAGCATCGGCGTTTTGTGCCGGGGCCGCCCGGGACCACCACCCCACCACCGCGACCGCCGCCAGCACCACGATGCGTCTACAGCCCATGGCCATCCCCTTACCGTCGTGCGGTCACACTCCCGGCGCGCCGGCCCGATCCACCGCCCGATCCACCGTTCATCCACACCCACCCCGCCGCCACCGTGACGCCGGTCAGGTTCGACACCAGGTCCCAGCCCGTGTTGTGGTACCCACCTACGTTGGTGTTGGGAATGAGCAGCACCGCCATGAACTCAACCACCTCATTGAGCGCTCCCAGCCCCATCCCGATGCACACCAGGCACACGAACACGCCAAAGCCGGGCCGCAACGACCCCCTGGCCGCGGCTTGTATTCCCTCCCACGCCGCGAGGGTCGCCACACCGAAGCCGTATGCATGCGTGAACTGGTCGTACTTGGGGCCCCACGCGAACGGTCGCAGGTTGTAGAGCACGTTGTGCCCGCCCTCGGCCGGAGGGGCGCTGGCCATGAACTGGTCGGGGATCGGGACGATGCCTCCCGCCATGTGCAGGAGCCCCCAGACCGCGAGCCCCCACATGACTCCGGTGGACAGGCGCACGCGCCGATCCATCCACAGGACCGCCGCGATCAGCAAGACCATCACGACGCCGTAGAAGATGAACTCACGATTTCCCGCGACGAGCGCCCAGACGCCGAACCCCAGCATGTAGGCGACGACAAAGAGCGCGAGCGGAAGGGTGCGCGTGGACATGGCGCCATCCTACCGGCGGGCGCGGCCGCGTGTGCCCGTCGCGACCTGCGGATGGGTTTGGTATCGTGACCCCATGACCAGCCTTCCACCCCTTCCACCCGACAGCCACAACCCCTTCCGTCATCAGGCCACGAGCCCGATGCCGGTCGCCACACCGTCGCAGGGCCTTGCGGTGGCCGCGTTCGTGGTGAGCCTGCTCGCCCTCTGCGTACCCCCCCTGGGCCTGGTGGGCATCTTTCTCGGAGTTGTGGCGATGGTGAACGCGAACAAAGACCCGGCCCGCTGCGGGGGCAAGGGCCTGGCGATCGCCGGGATCAGCGTCGGAGGCGCAAGCCTCATCGTCGGGTGCGTCATGCTGGGCGTCCTATTGCCGGCGCTTGGCGCCGCCCGCAACTCGGCCCGCCAGGTGATGAGCCAGGCGCAGATGCGCCAGATCGGCATGGCGCTCGAGATGTACGCATCGGACAATCAGGGTGCATTCCCAGAGGCCGGCGCGGACCTCCGGCAGCGGCTTGGCACGCACCTGACAGGCCCTTCGGTCTGGGAGGCCCCCGGGGCCGAGCCGGGCATCACCTCGTACTTCTATGTGCCCATCGGCGGTCACGACGCCGCGAGCAACCCCACGACCCAGGCCTTGCTGTACGAGAACCCGCAACTGCATAGGAAGCGCGGCGGGTCGGTGCTGTACGCCGATCTTTCGGTCGTGAACTATGACCAGCCGCAGTACAGCGTGATCATCGATGCCGTCACGCTGCCCGATGGGACGCCGTGGACGCCGCACCTCAACAACTCTGGGCCGTAGCACAACCGGAGAATGGGCTCGAACACATAGGCCAGGGGCTCAATCCCCTCCTCCGCCCCCTCCGCCATCACCCCCACCACCCCCACCACCATCTCCGCCGCCATCACTTCCGCCGCCGTCGCCGCCCGAATCGAGGCAGGTCACATCCGCGGCGTCGGGACTCTCGTGCGCGGCGCGGCTCCCATCGCCGTAGCCGTACAAGCCGGCGTCTGCGCCGCCCCCTTGCCCAGTCGGGGCGGGGTGCTTCCGCACCGTCCGCTTGTGGAAGTTGACCATGGAGGCAACAGAAATGACTGCCGCGGCAACCAGCACCCCCAGCAACACCAGAAGCAACCATGAGTTCATTGGGCACCCTCCACGTAAGTGTTTCGGGGCCGGGGGCAATGGATCACGGCTCGGAGCGTTCTTTGCGCAGTCTTAGCGATGCATAGAAAGCGTTGGTGCCACGGCGGGGGTTGTCCGGTGTGTTCCGCGAGTTGGCTATTGAGTCAAAGCGCTCACCCGGGGGCCGGCTAATCCTCCTCAAGCGTCTTTTTCCTTCGCAGAATGTGATGGTAATGCTGCGCAAACCTGTGCGCTTCATCCCGGATCGCCTGCACGAGTTTCAGCCCCAAGTTCTCGCGCCCCAGGCGGATCGGCTCCGCCCGGCTCTGCACGTAGATCAGTTCTTCCTTCTTGGCCAGGCTGATCACCATGGGGGGCTTGACATCGAGTTGCTCAAACGCCTCCAGCGCTGCGTGCAACTGGCCCAGGCCCCCATCGATGACGATCACATCCGGGTAGAGTTCCTGGCCGCTGCCGGCCTCGCGGTAGCGGCGGCTGACCACCTCGCGGATGCTCGCGTAGTCATCGTTGCCGCCCTCGACGCTCTTGATGCGGTAGCGGCGGTACTCGCCCTTGAACGGACGGCCGTCGATGAAGCAGACCTTGCTCCCCACCGTTTCGCCGCCCTTGAGGTGCGCGATATCGATGCACTCGATGCCGCGGATGGGCTCGGCCAGCCCCAGGGTTCGCTGCAGGCTTTTGAGGGCCTTGTCAGGCTCGAAGATGAGCGACTCGGTCTCGGGCTGCCAGCCGTCGCGCCGGTCGGCTCGCTCGTCGAGCCGTTCGATGGCCTTGATCTGGTCGCGCAGGGCCGCGGCCTTCTCATAGTGGAGTTCGCTCGCCGCCCGCTGCATCTCCTGGCGCATCTCCCGCAGCATGACGCTGCGCTTGCTCCCCAGGAAGGTGATGAAGCGGTCGACATCCTCGCGGTAGGCCCCCTTGCCGATCTTGTCGGCGCAGGGGGCGGTGCACTGACCGATGTTGTAGAGCAGGCAGGGGCGGAAGAACGTGTTCTTGGGGTCGCCGGCGATGATGTCCAGCCTGCACGTGCGGAACTTGAAGACTCGCTGAAGAATCTGGATCGCCTCGCGGAGCGAGCCGGCGTTGGTGAAGGGGCCGTAAATCTTCGCGCCCTTCAGTTCCGGGTCAGATGGGTTGCGCGTGACATAGACCCTCGGGAAGTCCTCCCTCGTCGTAATCGCCAGGTACGGAAAGGTCTTGTCATCCACCAGACGCACGTTGTACCGGGGGCGCACGTCCTTGATCAGCCGGTTTTCGGTGAGGAGCGCCTCCCACTCGCTCTCGCAGGCCAGGTACTCAAAGTCGTGCACCAGGGCGCGCAGGGCCTGCTTGGGGAGCCCAAGGTCGGCGCTGGGGACAAAGTACGACGACACGCGGTCGGGCAGGCGCGCTGCCTTTCCGACGTACAGCACCACCCCGTGATGGTCCTTCATCAGGTACACACCGGGTGCCTCGGGGAGGCCGCGGGCCTTCTTGAGGAGGCGGGTCAGCCGCTCATCGGGCGCTTCCACGCCCCAGGGCGGGGGCGTGTCGGCGGGCAGCAGCCCCTCCGCATCCGGGCTGGGGAGTGATGGGTCATCGGGCACGCACCATTGTATATGGGCACGCTACACCACCCGCTGGGCGTGGTGGCACCAGAATGGCAAGCAAGACTGGTTGGAAGGGATCGTCGCGAAGAGGAAGGCCCAGCACGCCAAGTAGTCCGCGAGCGAAGGCGAATACGAACACAGAGGGACAGAGAGAAGACGGAGGACACAGAGAAGATAAGCCTGGATTGGAGAAGAGTTGCATCCTCACAGTTGGCCGGACACGTTCCAGATCTTCTCCGTGCTCTCATTCTTCCTCTCTGACCCTCTGTGTTTGTCTTGGAACAAACACAGACTTGCAGAGAGTGACGAAGGGCACAGAACAGTCTTGGCCTTTACGGGTGCTCGCCCCCAACCCGGGCGAGCACCCCAGCAGTTCTCTCCCGCTCCCTCCGCCTCAAGCCGCGACCGCCTTGTTCGCCGCCTCCGCCGACACCGTGACCGTCTCATCGCCATTGACGCGCACGACCCTGACGCGGCACTTCTGCGCCACCGGCTCACCGTCCGAGATCGCCGTCAGCAGGGTGACCTCGTTGTTGAAGACCATGCGCACCTTGCCGCGCCCCTGGCCCAGGGGCGGGATCGCCACCGCCACCTCGGCATCGCGCCCCAGGATGGACTGCACCGGGATTGGCCCGCTTGGGCGGAGCCTGTTGACTTCGCCCAGGACTCGTGAGGCCGCCCACGCCGCGCCCCCTGAACCCATTGCCCCGATGAAAAACGAAACCACGAACGGCCATTCAAAGCCGCTGTACGCGAACAGCCCGAACCATCCGAACCCCATGGCCCCACCGGAGATCGTGTGCCAGGGCAGCCGCGCCAAAAGCCGCTCAAAGTCCGTTGGGGCGCCGCGGACCGGGCTGGCGTCCTTGCCGTGCTCGGCCAGCCGATCCAGGTGCGAGCGGAAGTACCCGTGCTTGAGCATGGCCAGCACCCGCACCGCGAACACGCCGGTGCCGATGAACGCCGCTAGGCTGAAGACCGCGGCCGCGCCGCCGAATAGCAGATCAAACACGTGCCATCCTCCTCTCCCGTTCGACCCTCCGGGCCGCTCACACAAGGCGGCCCTCGCCGCGGCGGGTTCTCTGGCCCACCGCCGGAAGTATGGGATATGGAAAGGGTTTCGGTCGGAGAATGGGGGCTTGGGAAAGGGTGCGGCGTTAAGCTGCGCGAGGGTTGCGGGGTGTAACGCGCAGCGGCACCGTTACCGGGCCTCACGGATACGCGGCAGGTGGCCCGGGTGGCTTCTCGTGCCACGGGGTGACGCCGGGGCACCCGTGGGCTGTGCGTGCTGCCGCGCCGCGGGTTGGGAGCCCACGCTTCGTCGGGCGTCAGCGAACGCACCATTCACCGCTGGCTCGACAACCCCGCCTTCGCGCTCGCCTACCGCCACGCCCGCAGGAAGGTCTTCGCGCACGCCACCGCAGCGCGGGTGTCGTCCGCCTGCGCAGTCCTCGAGTTCGGGCGCGAGTCAATCGAGCTGGACGACCTGGCGGCGCGTCTGGAGGCCGTGGAGCAGGCCCAGGCCCGCCAGAAGAAGAGGTAGTCCGATGGCGCTGCGCGGCAGGCTGGCGAAGGTCGAGAAGGAGCAGGAGGCGTTCGCGCCAGCCGAGTGCGCGGTGTGCGGGCACGCGCTAAACCCGCCCAAGAACTACCGGGGCGACGGGCGCCTACACACGACGCCCATCGTCGTGCGCACCTGCGAGCTCGGGGATAGCAACGAAGACCGGCCCACCGACGTCTGCCCCGGCTGCGGGCGGCGTCGCGTCATCAGGATCCGGTTTGACCACGCGGGGTAGTTTGCAGGCGCGGTCCGGAGTGAAGGCGGGCCTGTTGGCTACTTCGCGGGAGGGATCAGCACTCCCCGCCGCCGAGCACCCGGAAGAAGGCTTCGATGTCGGCGTCAGTTCCGGCATCGCCATCGCCATCGAAGTCTGGCGAGCCGCAGGCATCGCAAAGGGGGCGCTCCGGAGGTCGATGATTGCCGCGCGAGCGGAGCACAACGCACCGATTGCCAGAGCGGAATGCCATTCAGTTAGCCACTCTTGGCCGTCAAGCAGGCTTCGATGAGTTGTTTTCGGGGCGTGTGCATCACTCTGAAGCACTGGTCTCCGTACTTGACCAGCCTGGGGTGGA
>Ga0163144_10003681_pt1 | contig 34853 bp, 40 predicted proteins | sample OliLak19BULKMAT1_FD_123175 | JGI IMG/M metagenome (GOLD analysis project Ga0163144, IMG submission 123175) | Freshwater microbial mat bacterial communities from Lake Vanda, McMurdo Dry Valleys, Antarctica - Oligotrophic Lake LV.19.BULKMAT1 | ecosystem: Environmental > Aquatic > Freshwater >...
GCAACGGCAACTGTATAGCGTTTATTAAATGTAATGGCCGATGTAGCAGAACTGCTGGAAGTATAAGGAAGACTCAATGTATCAAAATAACCCTGCAGTTTTCCATCTTCACCTGGTGTACCGTGCATACCAATGAACACACAATCAAAAACAATTTTGTTTCCTTCAACCGTTATGGTGAAATCATTTTTATTCACCGGTTGTTTGTTACCATTGGCTTCCTCATAGGTCCATCCTTCTTTGGTAATATCAATCACAAATACATTGTACCTGCTTTTGTTTAAATGAGTATAAATGGTTTTGGCGCTTTTATAAGAAATAACAGATTCGCCACTATAACCGCCCGTAACAAGGGCAATATTGATTGGTTGGTTCATGTAGTTGGTTTTTTTAACCCAAAGACCTGAGAAAAATCAAAACTAAAATTCTACTATCCACTATTGACTCACTACTACCGGCTAATAACTTCCGGCTAACGACTATCCACTATCGGCTTCTTCTTCTGGCTTTCCTCACTTTCAATAATCCTGCCACAAAGAGAACGCAAAATGCAAATTCCAAAATCCAAATCCCAAAACTCACAACTCACAACTAACTATTCTACTCCCTGGTTCCCCGTATCCAATATAAATTTCCATTTGCCATCTTTTTGTTTTCGCCAGATGGAGAGATAGGTTCCGCCGATTGTTGTATCCTTTGTGGCTACTTTGTAAACACCATACGTAAACCCAAGGTCATGAGCAGCCGACATATCAGCACCCTTCGGTTCCCATGTCATGGTAAAGGAAGTATCTTCCTGTGCATTTAAAAACCTTATCACATCATCATCCACAATGGGCATATAACCGGGGCGGAGTAACACGGCTTCATCAGCAATGTATTCAAGAAATGCTTTCTTCATCCCCATCTTTGCACTGGCTTCGGAAAATGCCTGGTCCGTTTCAACCATCTCATCAAGGGCAGTTTGTGTGTCCGTATCTTTTTTATTTACCGGCTCCTCAGGTTTCTTTGATTCAAACAAACAGGCAGAGAAGAATACGGCTGTCATCAACACAAAAAAGATTCGCTTCATCATGCGTGCAAGATAATGATTCGCTCTATATTTTAAACTGCACAGCGTGGCAGTTAAGAGTTCTTTCACAATAAATAAAAGTGGTTGAAAACAGGGTGAACCGGATGCTGCAAAAAAGCAAGGTGAGAGTTTTCAAGCCCTCACCTTTTTTTAAACGGGAAATATCACCCGCCGTAATCTGGGCTCGTTCTTACGGGAACTCGTCCATCAGAGAAAATACTTATGATCAAATATGCTATTATCTGATAGGTTCATTCTAAGCTAAATCAAAATACCTAAGCCCGGCCTCCTTCTCCTTCGGAGAAGGAATGAGCCTGCCTGCCGGCAAAGGCAGGGATGAGGTTACAGATGCAATCGTTCTTTTCTTTCCAGCAACTGATCCACAGTTTCCTGGTACATCTCATCAGGTACACAGCAATCAACCGGACAAACACTGGCGCATTGCGGTTCTTCATGAAAGCCCTGGCACTCCGTACACTTGTTAGGTGTAATATAATAGATATCCATTGCAACCGGAGCATTCTTTGCCGCCGCATCTACGATAGTACCGTCAATCAATGTGTACATTCCTTTTACAGTTGTACCATCTGCCATGGCCCATTCTACACCGCCTTCATAAATTGCATTGTTGGGACATTCTGGTTCGCAGGCCCCGCAGTTTATACATTCTTCTGTAATCTTTATTGCCATACTGTTTTATTTTTTTGGGTTTGTTTGGTAATTTCTAAACGTTTTTTCGGTTCATCCTGTGCTTAAAAGTAACACATAAAACGTTTTCAGCAAACTATTCGTCAAAGGCTTTGGTTCAATTACATTTGCAGTTCAAATGTAAAATAAAGCGTTGAATGAATTTACAACAAAGAGTGGAAATTTTGATTGAACTCGGTCAATATATTTCTTCACAAAATGAGCAGTGGCAGGGGGCAAAAGAAAGGGCCGAACAATACAATCATTGGTTTATTTCTCTATTCAGCAACCTGGCTGCGCAAACCATTAACACAGAATTTTTACAACAGCACAAACTGGAACAATGGATTGCCCATTACCATATCGATGATAATATTCAACCAAAAACCGTTGGCATTATTATGGCCGGCAATATTCCACTCGTTGGCTTTCATGATTTTTTATGCGTCTTCATCAGCGGACATAAACAGGTGTGCAAACTCTCAAGTAAAGACGATGTCCTGTTCAAACATCTGGTAGAAAAAATGATTGAATGGAACCCCGCTGTTGCAGATCATGTACAGTTCAATAGCATGCTCAAAGATTGCGATGCATATATTGCCACCGGCAGTAATAACAGTGCCCGTTATTTCGATTATTATTTTGGCCGCTACCCTTCTGTGATCCGGCGCAACCGTACTTCGGTTGCCATCCTCACCGGTAATGAAACAGCAGAAGAACTTTCTTTGCTGGCCGATGATATCATGATCTATTTTGGTTTGGGTTGCCGTAACGTAACGCAATTGTACACCCCCAAAGATTATGATTTTGTTCCCCTGCTCACCGCCTTAAAAAAATACAGTTGGTTTTTCACCCATCATAAATACCGCAACAATTACGATTACCAGCTCGCCATTTATTTAATGAACAACAAGTACTATATGACCAACGATTGTATTGTACTGGTTGAAAACAGCAACCCCTTCTCTCCTATTGGTACATTGCATTATAGTTTTTATGAGAATGCTGATGTTGTATACAGGCAATTACAAAACAGCGAAGTAGTACAGGCCATTGTTGGCGCAAAGGGTTTAGCTTTTGGCCAGGCACAACAACCTTCTTTGATGGACTATGCAGATGGTGTTGATGTAATGGCGTTTTTGTTGGGGTTGTAAAAAGATAACGTTATTGCGAGACAAAGTCTCCGATCATTAGCTTCGGAGGTACGAAGCAATCTCCATTTTTACAAAGACAACTCTTTTTCTTTATAACATGACAGATTGCTTCGCCGCCTTTTGGCGTAGAGGCAATGATGTTCTTAAAGGAATATAATTTCAGTTTTAACATTTACATTTCCTCCAAAAAAGCAAGAATCGAAAGGATAATAGGTAGTTGATTTTTTCATTTTCCTATTCATTAAAGACATCAATTAACTGCTGAAGTTTTTTTCTTGTCCAGCTCCAGATTAAATGCTATCCATTAAAGTTTAAAAAAAGATTCAGGCAGGCATGAGTAGTTGAAATACTACAACCAACTGGCTTAATGTTTACACTTATTTTAAGTAATAGTTCTACACTTCTTTTTACTGATTGGCCCTTATTTTGCAAAGCCTGCAACAAAATAAACAAACCCCAACATGAAAAATCTAACAATAATAATTATTGGATGCATCGTTTTTGCATCCTGCTCTAAGACGAAAATGGATCAGGAAGTTGTAACAACTTTACCATCAGACCTGCAAAGTTGTGACTTTGGAATCACTTCCTTTAACCTCGTTAAACGATCGCCGGTTAATAACAATACAGATGATGCGATCTTTAAAAGACCCGGTGGTACATCCACCCCGCCCCCAGCTGGTGCCGGTTTAATTTATCTTGATTTTAATGGACAAACAGTTACAGGAACTCCCTGGAATACCAATGGTACCATTACCTGTGCTCCTGCTAATTTAACAGCAGATGAAATGAGCCAGGTTGTGTCAAGGGTAGCCAGTGATTATAGTCCGTTTAATATCAGCATTACAACAGATGAAGTTGTATTCAATGCTTCAACAGCCAAAAAAATGCGTGTCATTATTACTGAATCATGGGAATGGTACGGACAAACTGGTGGAGCCGCTTTTATTGGAACACTTAGTGCCGGATCAACCATACCCTGCTTTGTATTTTCTTCTTTATTGGGTTATTCTCCAAGAGGCATTGCCGAAGCTACTTCGCATGAATCGGGCCATACCATTGGTTTATTTCACCAATCAAGCTATTCTGGTGGTACAAAAACCAGTGAATACAATGCTGGCCAGGGTTCAGGTGAAATTAGCTGGGCACCCATCATGGGCAATTCGTACAGTAAAAATTTATCGCTCTGGCACAAAGGGCCAACTAATGCAAGTGCAAGCACTATCCAGGATGATGTGGCTGTGATTAATACTGTAGTAGGTGCAAAAACAGATGATCATTCTAATACCGTTTCTGCTGCAACTCCGCTCAGTTCTTCTGTGGATGCGTTGATCAACAGTTTAACAGATGTAGATTATTTTTCGGTGAACTTGTCTGCTGCTTCAACCATTACACTTACACCATTTAATTTTGGTTTGTACAATGCAGGAGCGAATGTTGATTTGATTTTAAAAGTTTTTAACAGCCAGGGAGCACTCATTACAACTATCAATGATCCTCTTTTATTGAATGCTGTAACGGTGCTTGCACCCGGCACTTATTATATTTCTGCAGGAATTGTTTCCAATGCTTATACAACTACCTATGGCATGTTGGGGAGATACAATTTGCGGATCAATTAATTCTATCTTGTTTTTTAAAGCCATGCTTTGTATAGCATGGCTTTTTTATTTGTTGAAAAATTTTCGCTCATGCGGGCCTCCCCCCAAAGGTGGATATAGTTTAGAAACATAGTTGATTGGTGAAGAAACTACAAAAAATGCTGCCAAGTATAGGCGTGCTGCCATAGGATTCAAAATTGACTTGCAATGTGAACGGCGCCCGGCACTGCGTTGTTGCGAATGGCGGCGTTTTGAAAACAATTATTCATTCTTCAATTCAATCGTAAACTCAGCAAACTCTCCTTCATTGGATTCAACTTTCATTTGGCCCTGGTGTGCTTTCATGATTTCGTAGCTTAACGATAAACCAAGCCCTGTTCCTTCTCCTGTTGGTTTGGTAGTAAAAAAAGGGTGGAATATTTTTCCAATATATTTTTCAGCAATACCAAGTCCGTTATCCCGGATGATGATTTTTACTTTGTCATCTTCGGTTTTGGTTGAAATAGATACAGTAGGTGTATAATCAGCAATATTCTTTTTCGATTTTTCAATGACAGAGTAAAATGCATTGTTATAAATATTCATCAACACACGCCCAATATCCTGGGGCACCATATTAATTTTTTCAATTGTTGGATCAAAGCTTGAGTTGATGATGACATGTACTGCTTTATCTTTTGCCCGAAAGCCATGATAACTCAGTTTGATATATTCTTCGGCTAACAGATTGACATCACTCAGGATGGCTTCGCTGCTGTTACTATGCGAATGCTGCAAGAGATTCTTGACAATATTATCGGCCCGTTTGCCATGATGATTGATTTTATTCAAATTCTGAACAACATCTTCGAGCAGCAAATTGATCTCTTCTTTATTGGGTGATTCTTTTTCAGTTGCCATCAATTCTTTTATTTCAAGCAGGAGTTCAGTATTGATCTCTGCAAAATTATTGACGAAGTTCAACGGATTTTGTATTTCATGGGCAATACCCGAAGCCAGTTCGCCCAGAGATGCCATTTTTTCTTTTTGCAGTAATTGCATCTGGCTTAGCTTTAAATTAGTGAGTGCAACCTGCAGATTTTCTTTTTGTTCAGTTAGTTCAGCTGTTCGTTCTTTCACCCTGTCTTCGAGTTTGAGATTCTGTTCCATTAAAGCCTGTTGCTGTTGCTCATGAATGGCCTGCAGGTTCTTATGATATTGCAGTTTTTTGCGCTGGTTGCTGATAAAAGCAATCAGGAAACTGCTGAACAGAAATACCATGGCTGAAATGCCAATGATAACCCTAGACTGTAAGCTGATGTCGAGCAGATTCATAAAAAGCTTTGGTTATAAAGATGCATAATAAAATATAGGCAATATTATGAACGTACCAGATATTTTCTGCCAGCAGGCTGTCGTGGTTGATCATGGGAACATAAAATAGAAAAACAAAAAAGTTCACCACCACATAGATGCTGAGACCGGTAACGATCCAGAAATCAGATCCGCTGCTAATATCATCTGTTTCATTTCGCAATTTTGCCAGGTAATAAAGCATGCAGTAAATCAACAATAGGTAAGCTTCGGCCGACAGTAAATTGCCGCTTAAATGTTGGGGGTTACCAAAATTTTCAGCAACAGTGAAATTAATAAGGAAGATCAATAGCGAAAGAATTGGCAACATTTTTTTAATCACGGTAAAAGAACTTTGATTCAGTGCTGCAAAAAAATAACTGAAGCAGATAAACCGGATGATTGAATGCACATTATACAATGGATTATTACTTTGCATCCACGATGGCAACCATGCTTTATATTCAGCAATAATATTTCCTGTTACATTCAGGAGCAGGGCAACAAACAGGTAAATAGTGACTGGTTTTAAATAACGGGGCTGATGGTTTTTGAACAACAAATAAATTAAAGGAATCAGCAATGCCCACACCTCCGACCAATCCAGTATAATTCTTAAAATTTCATTCATGATGATTTGAATATGTTCCCGGAAATAAAGAGATGCTTATTTGAACACTGTATGCCCTTGAAACTATTTACAAGGATGCTTGACAAATAGAAAATTACAGCTTATCTTTTACAGACTCAAATATTCACTACTTTTTATTCATTACAAAACCATCATTATGAGAAAGAAACTTTTAATACGTCAAGTATCATTTGTCGTTTTGCTTCTGTTACTTTTTGCATCCTGCAACAATCCTGAAACTGATGCTGCAAAAACGGATACTCCTGACTCATCCGTAGTAGTGGCACCTGCTGCGGCTCCACCTCAGGGAAGTCTTATAGCAGGTAATTTAGATACCGTATGGATGGATTCAGCAACCTTTGTTAATTTAGGTGCAGGTACTAGGTTAACCTTTCGGTTTTATATTGATAATCCAAATAACATCTCATTACGTGGATGGACAGGTAATAGTAACAGCTGGGATAGTCCTCCGGATGTTTATTTAAAAACAGGGAGGCAAAGCAAAGTTACATTCGGCTCGGGCAGCTATTTTGGAAACTTACAGCTTTCGCCCAGCAACTATAATGCAATTAAACAGAAACTTCAGGATACAAAAACAAAATATGTTGTATTTGGCCCCGTTAATCCAACCACAGGTGTTAATGCGGGACAGATTTTATATAAAATTTATGTAACCAATGATTACCCCGGCAATTCAACGCCATCAATCATTTATAAGTTTTTAGTTGAAGACACGGGAATAGAAACCAATCCATCTCCTCCCAAAAACAGCAATTAGAAATACATCGTTGTGAATAAAAAAATCCCTGTTGATGAAATGCCAACAGGGATTTTTATTAGTTAAAAGCTGAGCCACTATTACCCCTTTGAAGTAACTTTTAATTTTTGAGTTGGAAGCGGATCTTTTTGTTTATCTATATTTTTTACAGCCTTAAATGGAGCATGTATCATTTTTCCATCGGGAAGTTCTGCTATATAACCATCCGCATTCACAGCTAAGGGAATAAGCACAGGATTGGCGGTTTCTTTTGTTCCTGCTGAGATAGCTAAAGGACTTTTGAATTGTAAGTACACGGTAAGATCCTTAGGCGTGATAGCAGGGGCGGTTTTTACAACTTTGTTTACAAAAGGCCAGGGATCTAAAGCTCCTTCATTATTATATATACCAAAATGAAGATGCGCTGCTGTATGTATCGCATTGCCTGTATTACCAATCAATCCTACTGTATCACCTTTTTTCACAGTTTGTCCATCCTGCACAAGTTGCTTGTGAAGGTGTGCATAATAAAGATGAATATTTCTATCTGCTACTTTCATCCAAACCGTTTTGCCCCCTATACCTACTTCATCTACTTTTGTAACATAGCCATCTGCAGCAGCAATTGCCGGCGTTAATTTGGGCGCAAAAATATCAATGCCTTCATGAAGCCGCTTACCTGCATCCCTTGCATCACCCCAAAAACTTCCGGTTTTTGCTTTGGTGCCTGCTACCGGAAAACTTAAAGAAGGGCCAACAGAAACTGAAAGATTGTAGCTGGCAGTATGGTAGAGGGCCGGTTGCAAACGCAAAATATAGGTGGCCGTTTCATCAGCCTCAAAACTCAGCGAAGATATTGTAGTGTCGGCAGATAGTATATGATCATGACGGGCACCATCCAGCTTAAATACATCAGCGTAGAGAACATTCGCCACTCCATTTTTTTTGCTGACATCAACCATAATTTTTTCACCTTGTTTAACAGTGAACTGTAAAGCAAAAGCACGGAGTTTGTCTAAAGGAAAGTGACCTGCATGCCGGTAAGGTAATTGTATCGTGTAAGGTGATTGCAAAACTTTCTCAGAAACAGCAACCCATTGTTTTCCCTCAGGGCTCTGCTCCACTTTATCAGCATATACTTCATGTGCTGTTTTTTTACCAAATATTTTGTTAACAGGATTGCTGCAGGAAAGCAACAGCAATAAAACAGGCCATAATAAAAGTTTACAATTTTTCAGGTGCATGGTTCCTCATTCATGCAAATACGGAACCGGAAAATGTGAAGAAGATATTAACATTAAAAGAAGAATTGCAAGGAGTCATCATGAATCAAAATGATAAATATGCATTGTAATAAAATGAAGCGCCAGTTGAAGAATAAGGGACATGAATAAAACTGGTACACATTGTGCATACAAAACAGGGAATGCATGTCATCCTGTTTTATATCAACAACTCAACATTCAGGTAATTCATCTTTCATCAATTAAAATAATCAATTATGCAATGGCTTGGCAGAAGAGGCAGTTCTAATGTAGACGACCGTCGTGGGCTTTCAGGAGGTGGATTAGCAGCTGGTGGCGGCGTTTTAAGCGTTATTATTTATCTCATTTATTCTTTTTTAGGAGGAGGCGAAGTGGATCCATCGCAACTTCCACAACTTGTACCTCAGGCAAATCAAAGAACTCTTACACCTGAAGAACAAAAGGCTGATGATGAAAGAGCGCAATTTGTAAAAGTTGTGCTTGCAGAAACAGAAGATGTATGGAACAAGCTGTTTGCTGAAACCGGCAACCGTTACACTGAACCTACACTGGTTTTATTCAGGGATGCTGTTTCTTCGGCCTGTGGTAATGCAAGTGCAGCTTCAGGGCCTTTTTACTGTCCCCCGGATAATCAGCTTTATATCGATTTGTCATTTTATCAGGACTTACAAAACAGATTCAATGCGCCCGGTGATTTTGCCATGGCTTATGTAGTAGCACATGAAGTAGGCCATCATATACAAAACCTCAATGGAACTGTTTCAAAAATGAATGAACTTCGGGGAAGGGTAAGTGAAAAAGAAATGAATCGTTATTCAGTGATGATGGAATTGCAGGCCGATTTTCTTGCAGGTGTATGGGCTCATCATACACAAAAAATGAAAAATATACTTGATGAGGGAGATATTGAAGAAGCACTTAATGCTGCTAATGCTATTGGAGATGACAGGCTTCAAAAACAATCTACGGGTCATGTAATGCCCGATGCTTTTACCCATGGAACCTCTGCACAAAGAATGTATTGGTTCAAAAAAGGTTATGAAACGGGAGATATCAAACAGGGAAATACTTTTACTGACCCCAGCTTATAAGAAAGATGGGAAATATATTCCCCATCTCATAAAAAATTCACTATTTGCAACTTCCTATAATTAAATAGTGATTGAACCAGTTCAATGATTTATTACTTATCTGGTTAATGTAGATGGATCCAGATGGGCCGTTTTTATCTGTTGTTGTGTATTTACTTTCCCTTGCCGGGCGGGTGTTGCTGGTGGATTGCATTGACCTAATGCATAATAAATGACAATAAATATGAGGATAGTACTTAAACATCCACCTCCTAGTTTTTTTGCTCCAAAGCCTGCTATCAAAGCTTTTAACCAATTTTGCATATACTAATTTTAAGCATTAATAAATATAAACCATTCTACTATCATTTCTCATTATGATTACAACTGCTTTATAAAATAGCTGGCAGTTCCCAAAAGATTTTTTACTCACTTGCAAAACCAAAACTCTCTACATATTTTTATCTTTCTTCCGATCGGCCTCCTCTTTCGTTTCTTCATCATCTTTTTCTACAACTTCTTTAATGTTTTGCATAATTGAAGATACAGGTCCTTCCATATTTTCCTGGGGATCGGTTGTGTGCAATGTTTCCGGATCAGGTTCTATTGCTGATGTTTTTTTATCTGCATCCTTTTTTTGTTTATCTGATTCATTTGCCATAAAAATTATATTTAGTATCATTAAAATATTCAAATTTGGGGCCGTTATTCACTTGTTAATTTTATCCTCTATTTTTAAAGCCTTCGTTTGGCACAGTTTTTTATACCTATAAAGTGATATAATTATTAACTTCTAAACAAATAACTTATGGACAAGATGGAAGTAAAAGGAAACTGGAATGAGTGGAAAGGAAAGCTCAAACAAAAATATGCTGACTTAACAGATGATGACCTTACTTATGAAGAGGGAAAAGATGATGAAGTATGGGGCAGAATTCAGAAAAAAACCGGCAAAGCCAAGGACGAACTGGTTCAATGGCTAAAAGGCCTCGGCTAAAATTTGTTCCATTATATATTATCTGGATTTTAATCCGCATCGAGTATTGGTTTTTGGTTTAATTGCTTCTACGAATTATTTAAAATAGTTCGTAGAAGCATTTTCTTTTTTATAAGCCGGGGAATATAAAATTTGAAACCGTTTGATTATATGCAGGCTATGGCTGAATCGTTCCTTCAATTTGAATCGTGGATGGTTTTACCAAAGGCTGCACCTACCAATCTTTTAATCAATGCTATCGGCATTGCATGCTTGTTCGCTACAGCAGTTTTATTGCAGGTACTTTCCTGAGATCTTTTATAGGATTGACACATATAAATCCTCCACTTTTTTTCTTGCCCAGGGTGTTTTGCGCAGGAACGTTAAGCTCGATTTAATACTGGGATTGCTGTTGAAACAATTGATACGGATGAGCTGTCCTAATTCTTCCCATCCGAAATGAGTTACCAGTTCATTTAAAATTGCTTCTAATGTTTTGCCATGCAATGGATCATTGGATGGGTTCATCGATTGTAATAGTTTGAATGAAGAAATGATTCAACTGTAAAGATCAGAAAAAACCATACTCATTCAACAATGATTTTTTCTTCTTGAAGAAAAAAGATGACGATCATCCTTTTTTGAAAACTATTTCCCCGGTTTGTAAAGAAGAGTAAATCCTGAACTGCCATTACCAAAATTGGGCAGCAATCGAAGTTTTGCAGTGGCAAATGTTTTATTCTTATGCAAATGAGGTATTAATACCCCTACTAATGACCCTATTGTTACACCCACTATTACATCCGTTCTGAAATGATATCCACCCTGCATTCGAAAGAGGCCAGTAGCTGTTGCTGCACCCCCTGCAATGGTATAAAGTATCCATTTATTTTTCATATTCGGATGATAGTCTGAAAAAACTTTTGCTGTAAAAAATGTAGCGGTAGCAACCAATGCAGGATGACCCGCAAAAAAAGAATTTTTTACATTACCACTGGTTTTTACTTCTATAGGTGCATCCGGGTTATAGGCATAAGGTCGAAAACGATTTGCAATCATGGCAGAAGAAGTATAGAGTAAACCGGTAGTGCCCATTGCTTCAAAAAATAACAACCCTACCTTGAATCCGTCTTTCCGTATGTTTTTGTCAAGCAATAATACCAGAGGAAGCGGCATACTACCATAAAAGAAGATATCGCTGTTACTGTTTGATGTTGTGGAGTAATTATAAGTTACCGGCCTGTCGAAACTGTTTACATCATTTCTGTTCAATGCAAGTATTTCTGCTGCCGGCACCCGATCCCTGGCATAAATAACACTCATGCCGTATAATGACCAGCCCATAAAAGCTACGGTAACTGGAATATCAACCCATGGTTTAATCTTGTAAACGGAACTATTTTTCTCATTCGGTTCTGAAACCCTTGGCGTTACTATAGCAACGGAGGTATCAGTTGTTGTTACAACTACAATTGTGGTATCAGTGACTTGAGCATTTAAGTCAACTGAACAAAAACAGGAAATCAAAATAATATAGAGCACTCTTTTCATTATATAAATTTTTATTAGTAATCAAAATTACTGCATATGGAAATAAATTTTAGAGTATTCAATTTGTTACTTTATCAATAATTGATCCAAGCCGGAACGACGGTTGGTTGTGCTTTTAAACGTTCTGCAATACGACGGTAACGATCGGCCAGAGTACATAAATATTCCTGTGCTTTGGCAGCATAGTCTTTTAGACCCGTGATGTTGGCTATTTTCCACTGATCGGTTAAGTGATTAATAATATTCGCATAGTCGAATGTTGTGTAGATGCCCATTTTTTCTGATATTAATGAAAAACGGGTAAACAAACTATCAGTTGTTGTATGATCCATTAATAAAGCCGGCATGGTGATTTGCTTCTTCATCATTGTTTCAAATGCAAGAAGGGCGCCATCAGGATCCAGTTCAAATATTTTCGACATAAAACTTTTATACGCCTTTTCATGTCGTGCTTCATCACCGGCAATTGTTTTGCAGATTCTTGACAATGTATCATCGCCTGCTTTTGCTGCAAGTTTGCCCGTATTAACATGTGCTATTTTAGTGGCCCGTTCCTGGAACGAAGTATAGATCATGGCCTGGTATGGATCCTGTTCGGCTTTTGAATCAAACCCATTGGTAATTAAATGGTGAATGGTGATTTCCACTTGTTTCATATCGGCCCTGCCAGATAGATACAAGTACTTGTTCAACAGATCACCATGGCGGTTTTCTTCAGCTGTCCATGACCGTGACCAACGAACCCATCCATTATCACTGGCCATATTCCCATCTTCATTGACTCCCTTCAATAAATTAAAAAAAGATTGATAATTGGGTAAAGCTTCTTCCGTAATCATATTGCCCACCAAAGAACTGATCACTTCGGCAGGTATGGCTTCAGTTCTTTTTCTTAGTAATACTACCTGTTCCAGCGCATCCTTTTGAGTCATATCAGGTAAAAAATCAGTTGGCTGCCAGCATTGCTGGGGATCAACGAGGTAATCATTTATTGCCTGTGCTGCTATATGTTGTAACCCTGCTATTACAGCAGCGTTTTTTCCCAATTCGTTTTTTTGTGTGTTCATTCAGAACCTTATTTTTAGGTTTTCAATTGCTATAAAAACATCCCCGCTTTGTATTCGTAGGGTGATATAAAGAGCAGACTGACTAGTATTTACAATACAAAACAGCCTCTTATAAAATTGGATTAATTTTTCATTCAAGCTGTTATAGGATTCTTTCAAAAACTTATATAATTCCCAGAAAAACTGATGTTTGGCCATAGTGACTACTCACAAAAACTCATTTTTTAAGTGGTACTACTTAATACAATTAACGTATCCTGTTCATATTTAAAAGATACAGTTGTGAAAGTTTGAAACATTCATATGACGCCATTACTTTTACTTTGTGAATCGAAAGATTTAAATATCCAATCCTAAAAAACCAAGAAAATCCAATTGAGGTCCGTTGCAAACACGCCTCTATGAAAACCAAAAGGCTTCTGTACCCAAGGATAGTAAACCAAGTAACAGAAAAATTTGAAGCCAAATAGAACCCCGTAGTAATACGGGGTTTTTTACTACAATAGTATTGCTATGATTAGAATAATTCAAACATGAATTTATTCTTTTGCTTCTTCCAGGTCGTCATGATTATCTCCACCAAGGCTATAATAATTATTTTCTTCGTCTTCTTCACCAATGGCTTCATTGCTGTCGTCGAGTTCAGCACCGGGGATATCCAGATCATCGCCAGTTTGATCCATTTCAAAATCCTTTTCATTCATTATACCTTCTGATTCATTGTCATCCAGCAATGAGTTATCATCGGGATTGAGATCCTGTTCTTTTTTTCCTTTATTATAAATATCATCCTCAGGATTGTAGTGTAGCGATGCCGGTAAGTTATCCTTTTGATCATCTGGCAGGGGCAAAGTATTTTTTCCCATTGTTGAATATTGAATGAATTATAAGTTTTGTGTACAAAGTAACACTTGCTAATTGTGTGCCTAAGTTTCTGATATTCCCAAATAACCTTCCAAAGCCTTGCTACTGAGGCATTACAGCCTATTGAGAGCCTGCATGGCTATTTTTATCCTATTAAATTTCGTGTAAAAAATACCTCGTATAAATACTTATAGTCGTATAACTACTACAAAATTCACGTAAAAAAAATACCAAATAAATGAGTGTGTTCACTACATTATTTTTCCTTAACAAATCGTTTCTTTGTAGAGTAAATCACAAGTAATTAAACATTCGAATCAAAAAAAATATTATACAAGCAGGGATTTCAAACGGGAAACCCACTTAAAATAAATCGCCTCATTTCTCTATATCCAATCACCCTAATAAAAACTAAAATGAAAAGCTACGTACTCTTTGGACTAATCCTCCTTGCATCCTGTACCAAAAGTTCAATCAATCCAACTTCATCTCTTCAACCAACCGATAAACAGAGTTGCGATTTTGGGATGACCTCTTTCAATCTTGTTAAACGTTCATCTGTCAACATTAGCAATGAAGTTCCGCTTCGCAGAAGAACAACAGGCGGAAACGGAACAACAACTACTACTGGTGGTACAGGCACTGGAGTTATTTATCTTGATTTTAATGGCGAAACAGTTACAGGAACTTCCTGGAATAGCGGAGGCGCAATTCAATGTGCACCTGCCAACTTAACTGTTGATGCAATGAATCAAATCATTGATCGTGTAACTAACGATTACAGCCCATTTAATGTTATTGTAACAACGGATGAAGCTTTCTTCATTGCTTCTTCGGCAAAAAAGACCAGGGTTATCGTAACAGAATCATGGGAATGGTATGGACAAGCAGGTGGTGTTGCATTTATCGGCACATTTACTGCAGGTTCAACTACTCCTTGTTTTGTTTTTTCTTCTTTATTGAATTATTCTACCAAAGCCATTGCAGAAGCTTCTTCGCATGAATCGGCTCATACAATTGGTTTATACCATCAGTCGTCATATGATGCCAATGGAACAAAAACTGCTGAATACAACAGCGGCCAGGGAACTGGTGAAACTGGATGGGCTCCTATTATGGGAAATTCTTATTCTAAAAATTTATCACTCTGGCATAAAGGCTCAAGCTCAAATGGAGCGAATGCTATACAGGATGATATCGCTGTAATCAAAAATATTTTGGGAAATGTAACGGATGATTATTCCAATACAGTTTCGGGAGCAGCACCCGTATCAACTTCATTGAATGCAGTTATTAATAGCTCAACAGATGTAGATTTCTTTTCAGTAAATCTTAGTGCTTCAAAAACTGTTGCAGTTACTCCTTTCAATGTAGGATTAAGCAATGCAGGTTCAAATGTAGACCTGGTTTTAAAAGTTTACAACAGCCAGGGTAGTTTAATTACAACAATTGATTATGCAGCCCTTTTGAACGCTTCAACTGTTCTTGCTGCAGGGAGCTATTATATTTCGGTTGGCAGTATTTCTAATTCATATACCACCACTTATGGAATGGCGGGCAAATACACTATTAGCCTGAACTAACTTCTTACCTTTGATACCGGCCATGCTTTACAACTTAACAGTTGGGGAGCATGGCCTTTTTATTTTTGTTCTGCTGATATTATACTATAATAAGTTTTTGTTGCATAATAACCATTTTTTATCGCACTATCTGTTTTAATCATTAAATTACATTACCTCGCTTTAATAAACTTCCCCTTTTATCTAAGTCTCATTTATTTGAATGAGTATTTCATTCATCATTTTTTTGAATGGTTCATTCAATTGATGAGAGATAAAGTCTGTAGTTCGATTCAATACCTTAAGAGTAATACCCAACCTGTTTTTTAACACTCTTAATTTTGATTATGAAAAACACTCTACTCTTTGGATTGGTGCTTCTTGCATCTTGTAAAAAAACCAATCTTGACATACCAATCGTTCCTTTTAAATTAACAGAAAAACAAAGCTGCGACTTTGGCATCACATCGTTTAATCTCATCAAACGTCCTCCCCTAAATGGAGAAACAAATGATGTCATCCTTTCAAAACTTCGATCCGGGAATAATACAACGAACCCTCCTGCCGGCACAGGAGTTATTTATCTTGATTTTAATGGGGAACGTGTTTCAGGAAGCATGTGGAATACAAATGGAAGTATAAATTGTGCTCCTGCTAACTTATCTGCTAGTGCAATGAATGAGATCATTCAAAGGGTAACAAATGATTTCAGCGCTTTTAAAGTATTGGTTACAACGGATGAAGCTATCTTCAAAGCCACTTTATCTAAAAGAATGAGAGTGATTATCACGGAATCATGGGAATGGTGGGGACAAGCAGGCGGAGTTGCATTTATCGGCACATTTACTGCAGGATCAACAACTCCTTGTTTTGTTTTTTCTTCTTTATTAAATTATTCTACCAAAGCCATTGCAGAAGCTGTTTCGCATGAAACTGGCCACACGCTAGGATTAGATCACCAATCATCTTATATCAATGGAGTAAAAATTGCTGAATACAATAGCGGACAGGGCACCGGAGAAATTGGTTGGGCTCCAATCATGGGAAGTTCCTATTCAAAAAATTTATCGTTATGGCATTATGGACCAACTTCCATGGGCTCTACGGACTTCCAAAATGATATCTCCGTTATTACTGCATCTCTTGGTTCCGTAACAGATGATTATTCAAATTCTATTTCTGGTGCGGTTTCTTTAACCTCCACCCTCAACGCAGTTATAAATAACTCAACGGATCTGGATTTCTTTTCAGTAAATCTTGACACAACAACTACATTAACACTTATTCCCTTTAACGTAGGAGTTAATAATGCAGGAGCAAACATAGATCTGATATTAAGGATATATGATAGTCAACTGGGCTTGATCGATACCATTGACTACGCAAATCTGCTAAATGCAGCAATTGTTCTGAGCCCGGGAACTTATTTTATTTCTGTAGGAACGGTATCCAACTTATATACTACAACTTATGGAATGAATGGTAAATACAGCATCCGCATTAATTAACTTAATAGGTAGAGTTTGAGCTAACATAGAATTATACATCAAAACATAGATCGATAACCTTACTTCGGTATATCATCTGTTTCCATATCTGTTTCTTCGGCAGTGGGTTTGCGGTAATCGTTATTGACTCCCTGTTCAAAATCTTTTTCATCTTTTTGATTACGCCATACCAGGAAAATAATCAGGACAATAGCGGCAATTCCAACAACAATAATAACCGTCCAATTCATATAAAGAGTTTACCTGTAAGTTAACCTGAATTTATTTCTGAACATATTAAGTTTTCTTGGTCATCTCTAAACAATCTCCGTTAAAACACCCTTTCAGGCAGTATGCGATTGCTTTACTTTTATGGAAGCAAATGAAAATGCCGTTGCTGATCGACCTATCCTTTTTTCTCATAGTCAATAGTTGGCAACAAGAAGTCCTGCACATACAGGGCTTCTTTGCCAAATAGAGATAGGTGTAAAAATACTCTCGTTTTTTGTTATACCCGTTGTCCATCAAAAACAGGTAATTCATGTAAACTAAACAGTTGATTTTCTTTTTTCTCCCATGCATAGGTGAAACTGCCATTGCTGATCACCAGGTAAGGTACAGGAACTGATATATGATAACGCATAAGTTGCTCCAATACTTTTTTATGCAGCTCCACCCCCATTGCTTTGCATTCAATCATCATCCAGGGTTGATGATCATTATCATAAATCAATACATCAAATCTTTTCTTCACTTCACCGAGGCTGATCTCTTTTTCAACAGCAATTAAAGCAGCCGGGTAATGTTTTATTTGAATGAGATATTGAATTATGTTTTGCCTCACCCATTCTTCAGGAGTTAACCGAAGCCATTGTTTTCGTAAACCATCAAATATAATTTCCTTACCATCTTCCTCTTTGATCTGGAAAGCCGGAGCCGGAAAATCAACTTTTATCATTGCTCAAAAGTAATTGATTAATTTAGCTGAATTTAATAAACGAAGATGAAAACAAAAGAAGACATCGTTAAGAACTGGCTGCCACGTTATACCGGCAAACAATTAAAAGAATTCGGCGAGTATATACTACTCACCAATTTCAGTAATTATATAACTCTGTTTGCAGAATGGAACAAGGTTGAAATCATTGGTTTGGATAAACCTATGCAATGCGCCACTGCCGAAGGTATTACCATTATCAACTTTGGTATGGGTAGCGCCACTGCCGCAACCGTCATGGATCTCCTTTCAGCCATTAAACCAAAAGCAGTTTTATTTTTAGGGAAATGCGGTGGATTAAAATCAAAGAACAAGATCGGCGATCTCATTCTTCCTATTGCTGCCATACGTGGTGAAGGTACAAGTAATGACTATTTTCCACCTGAGGTTCCTGCGCTTCCATCATTCGCATTGCAGAAAGCAGTATCAACAACCATCCGTGATTATAATAGTGATTACTGGACAGGCACAGTTTATACCACCAATCGCAGAGTGTGGGAACATGATGAAGAATTCAAAGCCTATCTCGAAAAGATTCGTGTAATGGCCATAGACATGGAAACAGCTACCATTTTTACGGTAGGGTTTTTTAATCATATTCCAACCGGTGCTTTATTATTGGTTAGTGATAGCCCTATGACACCTGAAGGTGTAAAAACAGAAGAAAGTGATAAAAAAGTAACCTCTCATTTTGTTAAGAACCACATCAGGATCGGTATTGATTCCTTAAAGCAACTGATCAATAACGGCAATACGGTCAAACATCTGAGGTTTGAAGAATAATGAGTGCTTTACTTCATATCAAGGACCTTGAAATTGAATTCAAAACAGAAGATGGATGGATCAAAGCCATCCATGGCATTTCATTCAGTGTTACCAAAGGAGAAACCGTTGCTGTTGTAGGAGAATCAGGATCAGGCAAATCTGTTACAGCATTTTCTGCCTTGCGTATACTACCACAACCACCGGCTCATTATCCAAAAGGAGAAATCTTCTTTACAAAAAAAGATGGAACAGAAATCAATTTACTAAACGCTTCCCCGGTACAACTCCAAACCATCCGTGGTAATGAAATAGCCATGATCTTCCAGGAACCGATGTCATCGCTGAACCCTGTGTTCAATTGTGGAAGCCAGGTGATAGAAGCTATTCAGCTACATCAAAAAGTGAGCAGAGAAGAAGCCAGGAAAAGAACATTGCAATTATTTGAAAAGGTAAAGCTACCCAACCCGGTGCTGATGTTGAAACGTTATCCGCATCAACTCAGCGGTGGACAAAAACAACGGGTGATGATTGCCATGGCCATGAGTTGCAATCCATCCTTGTTAATTGCTGATGAACCAACTACAGCATTAGATGTAACGGTACAGAAAACCATCCTGCAACTCATTAAAGAATTGCAACAGGAAACCGGCATGGGTGTTTTATTTATAACACATGATTTAGGCGTGGTGCATGATATTGCTGATAAAATTGTGGTGATGTACCAGGGGCAGATTGTTGAGCAAGGCCCGGCACATGAAATTTTTCATCGCCCTCAACATCCTTACACAAAAGCTTTGCTGGCTTGCAGACCAGCCTTGCACCCAAAAGGGAAACGGTTACCGGTGGTGAGTGATTTCCTTGAAGTGGAAACTGAAAAATCAAAAGTAAAAAGCGAAGGACTTCAAATCATAAACACGAATGTTGAAACAAATAAGCAACTGATTAAAGTAGAAAATCTCAACGTTTGGTTTCCTGAACAGAAAAAAATGTTTGGCAAACCCTCTTCATTTATAAAAGCAGTTAATGATGTAAGCTTTGATGTGTATGCAGGCGAAACATTAGGACTGGTAGGTGAAAGTGGTTGTGGTAAAACAACCCTCGGTCGGGCTTTGTTGCGGCTGGTTGAACCTACATCGGGGAGCATTTATTTAAACGGAGAGAATATTCTCAGCAAATCTTTATCAGTTTTTAAAAAGCAACGCAAAAATCTGCAAATCGTTTTCCAGGACCCCTACTCTTCACTTAATCCACGTATAACAATTGGTGATGCTATTGCAGAACCAATGCTGGTGCATCGGCTTCAACCCAATCAGAAAAAAGCAAAAGAAAAGGTAATGGAATTACTGGAGAAAGTAAATCTTACTACTGGCCAGTATAATCGTTATCCGCATGAGTTCAGCGGAGGTCAGCGTCAACGAATAGTTATTGCAAGAGCCTTGGCCCTGCATCCGTCTTTTATTGTTTGGGATGAATCGGTTTCTGCTCTCGATGTGAGTGTGCAGGCGCAGGTACTCAATCTTCTTAACGATCTTAAAAAGGAATTCAGCTTTACTTCCATCTTTATTTCTCACGACCTGTCGGTGGTTCGTTATCTCTGCGACCGGATTATTGTTATGAACAAAGGCCGTATTGAGGAAACAGGGGCTGCCGATGATATTTATTACCGTCCAAAGACGGATTATACAAGACAATTACTGTCTGCCATCCCGGGTAAAGCCACAATGGTGGGTAACGGTGGATAAGTTTCTGCGAAATTCCTTTGATTCCCTTACCTTTGCACGCATTAAAAAGTAACAGATTCAAACCCGGTGCTGTAAGACGGGGTTTGGAAGGGCCCTCTGAATTTTCACCCCAAGACTGCGTTTGTATCTGTTACATAAATCTCTTATACGCAGCATGAAATTATCCCAGTTTACATTCGATCTACCGCTTAACCTCATTGCCCAAAACCCTACAAAAAAACGTGAAGATAGCCGTTTGATGGTGGTACACCGCAAAACAGGTCAGATAGAAAACCGCCAGTTCCGTGACATTATGGAATACTTTGATGACAAGGATGTGTTTGTAGTTAACAACACAAAAGTATTTCCTGCACGTATGTATGGCCGCAAAGAAAAAACAGGCGCTAAGATTGAAGTGTTTCTTCTTCGTGAATTAAATAAACAAAACCGTTTGTGGGATGTGATTGTTGATCCTGCAAGAAAAATCCGTGTGGGTAACAAATTATATTTTGGCGAAACAGAAGAGCTGGTAGCCGAAGTAATTGATAACACGACTTCACGTGGGCGTACTATTCGCTTTTTGTTTGAAGGAACAGATGAAGAATTCCGCACAGTATTATACAACATGGGCGAAACCCCACTTCCCAAATATATTAAGCGTAAACCCGATGATGAAGATCGTGAACGTTATCAAACTGTATTTGCAAAACATGAAGGTGCAGTAGCTGCTCCAACTGCAGGTATGCACTTCAGCCAGGAATTGATTAAACGTTTGGAAATACAGGGTGTTCGTTTTGCGGAAGTAACCTTGCATACGGGTCTTGGAACATTCCGCCCTATTGAAGTAGAAGATCTCAGCAAACATAAAATGGATGCTGAATATTATAAGATCGATGAGTTTGCATGCAAGATTGTAAACAAAGCAAAAGAAGGCAAGAACCGCATCTGTTCAATTGGTACTACTACCATGCGTGCACTGGAAACATCCTTTACTGCACAAAAGTTATTAAAACCAAATGAAGGCTGGACCAATATTTTTATTCACCCTCCTTACAATTTTAATATTGCAGATTCATTGGTAACGAATTTCCACTTGCCTAAAACAAGTTTGCTGATTATGACCTGTGCATTTGCCGGTTACGATTTAACAATGGAAGCATATAAAAAAGCAATTAAAGACAAATACCGTTTCTTCAGCTATGGAGATGCGATGCTGGTGATATAACTTCAGAATCCCTCTCTATACCGAGAGGGATTTTTTTAACTACTACCACAAAGACTTACAACAATCATATTATGACGAAGACAGCAAAAGAATCTTTTATTATCATGACGGAGTTGGTACTTCCTAACGATACCAATGTGTTTGGAAATTTAATGGGTGGCCGCCTGATGTACTGGATGGATATTGCTTCGGCATTAGCCGCAGGTAAACATTGTAATTCTCCTGTTGTAACCGCCAGTGTAGATAATATCTCTTTTGAAAATCCCATCAAACTTGGAAACGTAGTGCATATTGAAGCCAAAGTAACAAGAGCATTTAACAGTTCTATGGAAGTGCATTTAAAAGTGTGGGGCGAAGATACCACACTGCAATACCGTTATAAAAGCAACGAAGCGTATTATACATTCGTTGCGCTTGACCCTAACCGCAAGCCAAGACCTGTTGCGCAGCTCATTCCCGAAACAGAAGAAGAACAAAAATTATTTGATGGTGCTTTACGGCGCCGGCAACTAAGGTTAATCCTTGGTGGCAAGATGAAAGCAAAGGATGCAGCCGAGTTGAGGGCATTGTTTGCAGAAGAGTAAATGCTACTGCTCTTGTTATGGAATAAAAAAGGATGAACAATCTTCAAACAGGTAGATGCCAGTAGAGGTGGATGGTTAAACTAATTAAAATCAAATACAGGTTATGGAAAAAATAAATTGGAATAATATTCCTGTAGAACAGGTGAATCCGAAAATGAAAAGACAATTCATTCATGGAGAAAAAATAATGATTGCCAAAATGGAATTTGAAGATGGATTTACAGTTCCCTGGCACTCACACGAAAATGAACAAATCACAGAAGTCATTGAAGGCGTACTTCGATTTTGGTTCGATGATGAGGAAGAGAACCCTATTGACTTATCGCCGGGTGATACAATTGTTATTCCTGGCAATCGCCGGCACAAAGCTTTAATGATTGGCAAGGTTATCGAAACTGATACTTTTGCACCACCGAGACAAGACTGGATTGATGGCTCGGATAATTATTTAAGGAAATAATGAAGTAAAGATGAATGACGAAAAACTAAACAATGGATTTAGGAATACAAAATAGAGTTGCACTCATCCTGGCATCAAGCAAAGGATTGGGTAAGGCCGTGGCAATAGAATTAGCAAAAGAAGGCGCCAAGGTCATTATTTGCGGTACTGATGTAGTAGCATTAGCAGCAACCGAGGCAGAAATTCAATCTATTGCACCCGATCATGTCGCATCTTTTGTGTGTGATATTACAGATGAAAAGCAACGTAAGAATCTGGTTGAACAAAGTGTAAAAGCCTTTGGTTCGATTGAAATTTTGGTAACCAATACAGGCGGCCCTGCGGCGGGTGCATTCGAACAATTCAGTTTAGATGATTGGAAACATATTTACAATTTGCTTTTTTTAAGTGCTGTAGACATTATTCAACAGGTGCTGCCAGCTATGAAAGAAAAACGTTTCGGACGTATTCTAACGATTACTTCTGTTGCTGTAAAACAACCTGCCGACAATTTGATTTCATCAAATGCCGTACGGACGAGCTTATTGGGTTTGGTAAAAAGTTTGTCAAACGAAGTTGCTATGCATGGTATTACAGTTAATAATTTAATGCCCGGCTACACCAGTACCAACAGGCTTGCAATTCTTATTGAAAAAAACCCGAAAGTAAATGAGGTAAAAGAAAGCATTCCGATGAAACGGTTTGGTACAACCGCAGAATTTGCTGCTGCAGCCGCATTTTTAGTAAGTGAACGAGCCAGTTATATTACAGGTCAGTCATTGGCAGTTGATGGTGGCTGGATTAAAGGACATTAAATTTTGGGGAGGTTTGGTTAGCAGATAACCATCCTGCATTTGATCTAATAAAAAAAGGATGAACGTTGTTCATCCTTTTTTTTTATTTATTGTACATCTTATTATTTATCAATCACACTCATCAAATGATGTTTACTCTTGAGCATATATTTTTTACTCTGCTCAATAGAATCCATGATCTGGTCTAGTATAGTTTCAACAGGAGCATTGTAATCAATATCCATTGGTTCTTTGATAGTAACAGTTAGCAGACTTCCTTTCTTTTTAAACTTCAATCCTTTTTTATTGAATGCACGCCAGAACCCATTGATGACAATTGGTACAACAATGGGCTGATTTTGCTTGATGATGTATGCTGTTCCTTTACGACCAGGTGCAAAGGGTTTCGTGGTTCCCTGTGGGAAAGTGATCACCCAACTGTCATTCAATGCACGGGCAATTTTTCTTGTATCTCCGGGATCTAATCCACGTTGTACTTCTTTGCCTTCTGCCCGCCATGTACGTTTTACGGTGATGGCACCTGCTTTGGCAAATAAACGTGTAAGCCATGAATCTTTCATGGTTTCAGCAGCAGCAACAAAATAAACTTTTGTAACAGGGTTCAGTAAATAATACGGGATACCAAGATTTTTATATCTCCCCCATTTAGCGGCAAAGAAAATATGCAGGAAAACAATTACATCAGCAAAATAAGTTTGATGATTACTTACAAACAATACGTTACGCTTGGGCAAATTTCTTAAATTTTCGGCTCCGTTTACCTGCAGTTTATTAATGAGGGCAATACCCGGGTATGTAATTGCTCCAATAATACCGTAAATGATACGGCGCAATAAATTTATATTTTTAATACGCTCAATAAAAGCCGACATGGTAAAAGTTGATTGACGCCTGAAATCAGGAGTTGCAAGATAACAATTTGATAATACACACAAACATTATTTTTCAGTCAGTTTTATGTGAACATATGATGAAATTATAGTCATTATTTTTGCGACATGCAGTATAAAGCAGTGATTTTTGATATGGATGGTTTACTTATTGATAGTGAACCCCTTTGGCAGGAAGCCGGTAGTGAAACCCTGCTTGCATTCGGAGTTGAATTATCTGATGAACAATATCATTCATCAACGGGTTTAAGAACGGAAGAATGGATTGAACATTGGTTCAATTATTTCAATCTTTCGATTGAACAAGCACCTGCAGCTATTGATACCATTATTGAAAAAGCTGTTAAAAAGATTGGAGCAGAAGGAGTGATCTTTCCTGGTGTGGATCTTATCATCCACTTTTTTAAAGAAAGACATTTCAAAATTGCCATTGCTACCTCCTCTCCTCTTTCATTGGTTGAAGTGGTCTTAAAAAAACTCAACCCTGATTTTTCATTTGACGCCATTACTTCTGCAGAAAAACTTCCATTCGGCAAACCACATCCACAGGTATATCTTGATTGTGCGGCAACACTCAATATCAATCCAATAAATTGCATTGCCTTTGAAGATTCTTTTAATGGAATGATTGCTGCAAAAGCTGCAAAGATGAAATGTGTGGTTGTACCTGCTGCATCAGCTTACGACAATGTTAAGTGGGCTGCTGCAGATCTGAAGTTGAAAAGTTTGAATGAATTTAATTTATCGCTTTTGAGCCAATAAAAAAGATAGCGCATTTCAATACCACTATCTTTTTGTATAAGAATAAATATATTTTTATTTAAACGCATTCAACCCTGTTACATCCATTCCTGTAATGAGCAAATGAATATCATGTGTTCCTTCATAGGTGATCACACTTTCAAGGTTCATCATGTGACGCATGATGGGGTATTCGCCGGTGATGCCCATACCACCCAGCATTTGTCTTGCATCTCTGCAAATATTGGTTGCAATTTCACAACTGTTACGCTTGGCCATACTCACTTGTTGTGCTGTTACTTTTCCTTCATTCATCAACACACCCAGGCGCCAGTTGAGTAATTGTGCCTTAGTGATTTCAGTGATCATTTCTGCCAGCTTTTTTTGTTGCAACTGAAATCCACCGATAGGTCTGTCGAATTGTACACGTTGTTGACTGTAACGCAAAGCTGTATCATAACAATCCATGGCTGCACCAACTACACCCCATGCAATACCATAACGGGCCTTGGTTAAACATCCCAACGGGCCTTTCAATCCCTGCACATTGGGTAATATATTTTCTTTCGGAACTTTTACATTATCAAAAACCAATTCTCCGGTTGCACTTGCCCGTAAGCTCCACTTACCATGTGTTGTGGGTGTAGAAAATCCTTCCATATCTCTTTCAACTACAACTCCTCTTACAATACCTTCTTCATCTTTTGCCCATACCACTGCCAGATGTGAATACGGCGCATTGCTGATCCACATTTTGCTACCGTTCAAAATCACAAAGTCACCTGCATCTTTAATATTGGTCAACATACTGCTGGGGTCACTTCCATGATCTGGTTCAGTTAAACCAAAACAACCCAGCCATTCACCACTTGCAAGCTTTGGTAAAAAACGCATGCGTTGTTCTTCATTGCCATAAGCGTAAATGGGATACATGACCAATGAGCCTTGCACACTTGCAGTAGAACGCACACCACTATCACCACGTTCCAGTTCCTGCATCATTAAACCATAACTGATATAATCTAATCCACCACCGCCATACTCTTGCGGTACAGTAGGACCAAAACATCCCAGCTCACCCATTTGTTTAACGATCTGTACAGGAAACTCTGCACGCTGGGCATAATCTTCAATGATGGGAGAAATTTCTTTCTTCACATAAGCTCGCACTGTATCACGGATGAGTTTATGTTCATCCGTTAATAAATCATCTACTAAAAAATAATCGGGGCTTTGAAAAAGGTCTTGTTTTACTGACATACCGGAAGCAATTTTTTTGTTATCGTCTTTTGTGCTGCTATGTTACTTTAGTTGTGTCATGCAGACGCAAATGGTCTGCATCCCGATCAAAAAGCGTTGGGACTCACTTCATCGTTCCTTAATTCTACTGAACAACCCACCCCTGCAATCTTTACTTTGTGTAACATACTGCTGCCCCTCCAGGGAGGGGATATACTGGGCGCAAATGTACGAATGGAGGGGCCACCACAAAGAAAAAGTTGTACTTTTCTCGACAATAAAAAATTCATGATAAAACGATTAATGGCCTTCTCAGCTGTTCTTTTTTTATACAGTTATTCTTTTGCACAAGACAACAAAAAAAAACCACAGGAACAGATCAGACAGTATTGGTTTGTGATGCTGCTCCAGGGAAATAACCGGTCGCAGGATTCTGCAACTGCTGCCAAAACTCAGGAAGGGCATATGGCTAACATCAACAAACTTTATAGTGAAGGCAAACTAAAAGTAGCTGGCCCTTTTGGAGATGATGACAACTGGCGGGGCATTTTTATTTTTGATGTATCGGCTGAAGGTTGCAAAACAAAAGAATGGAAAAACTGTTGAAAACAGATCCTGCTTTTTCCTCGGAAAGACTGGCTTATGATCCGTCCATGGTGGACAGCACCAACGGAAAGTTTTAAACCGGGCGTTCCTGCAAAAACCAATTGAAACAATTTCTTTTATTCATCCAGTTTACAATTTTATTTACAAGCACTGCCTATATGCAAAACAAATCTTTACGTTACCTGGCTCTCGGCGATTCATATACCATTGGTGAAAGTGTGCCCATGAACAAAAACTTCCCTCATCAAACAGTGGCATTATTAAAAAAAGAAAAGATTGATATGGATGAGCCGGCCATTATTGCTAAAACCGGATGGACCACCGATGAATTGCAGGAGCAGATCAGTCGCACCCGCCTGGCTGTTCCTTTTGATTTTGTAACACTGCTCATTGGTGTAAACAATCAGTATCGGGGAAGAAGTGCAGAAGAATATGCACAACAGTTTGAAGAGTTGCTGCAACAGGCCATCAGCTTTGCCGGAGATAAGCCAACACATGTAATTGTATTAAGCATTCCCGATTGGGGCGTTACTCCTTTTGCCGAAGCCGGCCTGCCGGACGGGGAAGGAAGAGACCGAAATAAAATTGCAAAGGAGATTGATGCGTTTAATGCGATCAATGAACGAATCGCAAAAAAATACAAAGTGCATTACATCAACATCACTCCCTTTACAAGAGAAGCAGCCAGCGACAAAACATTGGTTGCTGAAGATGGGCTACATCCTTCTGCAAAAGATTATGGCAGATGGGCCGAACTTGTTGCTAAAAAGATAAGAGAGATTATAAAATGATTTGTTCCCCTTTAAAGATTTGGAGCCAAATATCCTTTCATTTCAAACTGATACTGCTGTGCAATGGCTTTTGCTTCGTCAGCAAAATCTTCATTCTCACTCGCATAAATAATTGCACGGCTTGCATTCACTAAAAGACCGCATTCTTTAGTAGAAGCTTTTTCAGAAATATCTTTCAAACTTCCACCCTGTGTACCAACACCGGGAACAAGTAAGAAATGATCAGGAATGATAGTGCGGATGTTAACAAATTCTTCTGCCTGTGTTGCACCAACTACAAACATCAAATTATCAGTTGTACCCCATTTTGAAACGATGCGTAAAACACGTTCGTATAAAAATTCTGCACGCAGATGCTCTTCACCGTTTTCGCTTATCAGTTGCTTCATCTCAAAATCATTGGCTCCTTTATTGGATGTTAATCCCAGTACAATGGCCCACTTTCCTTCATATTCCAAAAACGGACGAACACTATCTTCACCCATATACGGCGCTACTGTGATCGCATCAAAATTCATCCTTTCAAAAAATGCTTTGGCATATTGAGCAGAAGTATTGCCGATATCACCACGTTTGGCATCTGCAATTTTAAAATGTGCAGCAGGAATATAATTCACCGTTCGCTCCATCACTTCCCAGCCTTTTACACCCATTGCTTCATAAAACGCAGTGTTGATCTTATAGCTTACACAATGATCTAATGTTGCATCAATGATGGCTTTATTAAATTCAAACATCGCATCCGGATGCGATTGTAAATGCCGGGGAATTTTTGCAATATCTGTATCAAGCCCCACACAGAGATAAGATTGTTTCTGATGGATTTGTTCAATGAGTTGTTGTCTTGTCATTTATTTGCTGAATATTTCAAGCAATCCTATTTCATCTGACCCATACAAATCAATAATGGATTGCTTATGTTTTATAATTGTTTCTCCAAGATAATTGGTTCGCTGTTGACCCGTTTTCAATAAAACAACCTTTGGAGGGAACCCGAATAGATTTGAAAGATTCTGAAAATCGCCATCATTTGTAACAATAATGTAGTTGTGTGTTTTTGCGTAACCCCAGATTTCTAAATCTGCAGCAGGAACCGGAAGTCCTGTTTGTTCTGCATGGATACATATAAAATTATTTTGATTGAGTAGTTTAACCAGACGCCAGGAAATATTTGCATCTATTAATAGTGTCATCAGGCTGCTATCATTTTAATCATGGATTCTCTGTTGGCGGCAAAAGCAAGAGCCGCAAGAATATGTTCATCTTTTAATACAGGAAAATCTTCAATTATTTCCTGATGAGCAGCGCCATTGGCAAGCAGGTTTAAAATATCTTCAATGGCAATGCGTGTACCTTTAATACAGGGCTTACCAAATCGTATTTGGGAATTTATTGAAATATAACCTGCGAATTCTTTCATATCATAAAGCTACAAAATTGATTTTAAACAATCTCCAAACTTCCATACTTCTTCAAATCCATTATACAAAGGAACCGGCGCTAAACGGATCACTGAAGGTTCACGCCAATCAACATAAAAGCCTTGTTTCATTAATGCATTGTAAATTTCTTTTCCACGTTGCAGCATATTCATACTTAGCTGGCAACCATGTTCTGTTTCATTTCGTGGGGTGATAAATTCAATAATGGGATTTGTTTGGGATGCATTTACTTCATCGAGTATATACCATAAATAAGCAGTCAATAATTTTCTTTTTTGATTGATATTTTCCCAACCGGCTTCTTCCACTACTTCCAAAGCTGCACGGGCACTTGCATACATAAACATCGCCGGTGTTCCCAACTGCCAACCCTCAGCACTGAGCATGGGCTTAAATCCTTTGTCCATCTTAAAACGTGTTGGTTTATCATAACCCCACCAACCACCAAAACGAATCATGGTTTCATCTTTATGATATTTTTCGTGTATAAAAACAGCTGCTACTGCACCCGGACCAGAGTTGAGATATTTATAACTGCACCAGCATGCAAAATCAACATGCCAGTCGTGCAAGTTCAATTCAATATTGCCTGCTGCATGTGCCAGATCAAAGCCAACCTTTGCCCCTGCCTGTTGTGCAAGTTGAGTGATGGTTTGCATATCGAATACTTGTCCGCTGTAATAGTTGATGCCCCCGAGTAATACCAACGCAAGTTCATCTTTATGCTCTACGATCATCTGCAACACATCTTCATTACGGATGGCATGTTCACCTGTTCTTGGTTTTATTTCAATGATATTTGTTGCCGGGTCTAATCCATGGTGTTTTATATGTGTTTCCATCATGTATTGATCACTTGGAAATGCTTTGGTCTCACATAATATTTTTGTTCGTTTCCCTTGCGGACGATAAAAGCTCACCAGCATCAGGTGCAGGTTCACCGTCAGGTTATTCATTACACTTACTTCATGTGGCAAACAACCAACGATCTTACTTAATGATTGTGTAAGTTGATCATGATAATCCATCCATGGTTCATTTGCATGAAAAAAAGATTCCACTCCATGGGTGGCCCAATCGTTCATGATTTTTTGAATAAAATTGTTTGTTCGTTTGGGTTGAAGCCCTAAGGAATTCCCAAGAAAATAAACTTTCTCTTTCCCGTTTTCAGCAGGAATTATAAACTGCTGCCGAAATGATTTTAATGGATCATTGGCATCGAGTTGTTGTGCAAAGGACTGGCTGTTTTGAAATTGCATATGATCATTTTTGGTCTGACGCCCTCGTCTGACCTTTATTTTAATTTTCTTATCCAGTCAGACGAGGGCGTCAGACGGGTTTTTAAAACAAGTTTGGATAATCCGTAATAATTCCATCTACGCCCATGTTTTTCAAGCGGTTGATGTCTTCTTTTGTATTAACTGTCCAGGGAATAAGCTTTATTTTATTTGAACGACAATAAGTTAGCAAAGTTTCGTTTACCAATGAAAAGTGAGGACTATATATAGAAGGAGTAAACCCCAATGCTGCTATCTGCTTTTCAATACCTCGCTTATCAAAATCTTCAATCAGCATAGCAGTTTTGATTTGCGGATAATGCTGATGCAAATATTGAAGTGATCTGAAATCAAACGACTGGATGATCACCTGTTTTTCTAATTTTTTTTCTTTGATCACTGCCATCAGCAATTCTACAAACTCATCGGGCTTTGGATGATAGATATGATCACCTATCGGTAAACATTTTATTTCGATGTTGAAATATGGATGAGGCCGTTTGCTTGTGATCATGTATTGAGCAACACTATCAAGCAACTCATTGAGTAAGGGTTTATAGGCTTTTATTTTTTGTTGCTGCGGAAAACGTGGATGCACTTTCATGCCCACATCATACTTCTTTACTTCCGCATAATTCATTTGATAAATGTTCAATCCTTTTTCTTCAGCAAGAGTAACAGCTTCTCCGTTTGGTTTGGTTGTGATATCATGATTAAAGAAAGGTTCGTGAGATACCACAACCTGTTTATCTTTTGTAATCACCACATCAAGTTCCAATGTTGTTACTCCTAATTCTAATGCATATAACATGGCAGGAATCGTATTCTCCGGCATTAAGCCACGACATCCACGATGACCTTGTTTATCAAAATCATCTGAAGTAGAAGTTTTAGCATCTTTACTCTGCATAAGTTTATTTGTACAAGCAATTGTAAATATGAATAGCAAAAAAGAAATCTGAATTTTCATGATGGAAATACTTTTGATTTTCTCTCTTCCATCATCTCCGCAACAGCAGCGGCATCTCCGCCTTCGGCTTTTAATTTATCTGCAATGTGATGATAACTTTCTTCATCACGGTTCTGGCTGAGTTTAAATACATGCTCCACAGAACTTACTTCTATTTCAAATGCAACAATCGCTTTCATTAAGCTGCTGCGGTAATCATGCGGCAAATTATCAAACACCGTTGTTGAATTTGTATTCTGATTTTCGTAATGCAGTGTGAGTTTGCGTAATGCATCTTCCAAACCTTTTTCATCGAGAAATGAAATGGTTCCTCTTGCATGCACACTGATATAGTTCCATGTACTTGCCTGCTGCGGATCTTTATACCAGGTAGCGCTCACATAGGTATGCGGACCTGTAAACACTACCAGCACATTTGAATTCTTTTCAAACGCCAGTTGATGATCCTGTTTGCGCATCATATGACCCAGCAGGATCATTTTTCCATCCCGCTCTTCAAACAACAACGGAATTTGGGTAGCAACAGAACGCTCATCAGCATTGCCAATTAACATCGCAAACGGGTGTTGCTTCATAAAGTCAATGACAACAGCTTGATCGGGCTCTTTGAAATGAGAAAGATTATACATGGTTCAAAGTTACGTGAAGAGTACAAAGAACAAAAAAGCAACCTAAAAGAAATGGCGGGTCTGCGCCCCGCCATTTCTTTTTATTAGTATGTATCATCACTTACCTCTAAAAAGCAAGTTGATGATGGCTAAAATAACTACTGCACCCAATGCACCGGTTAAAATAGCTCCTACCCATCCTGTTCCTAAACTGACCCCAAATTTTCCCAAAAGCCAGTAGCCAACAAAACTGCCGAGAATACCAACTACAATATTTCCGATTAATCCGAGTCCGCTTCCCTTAAAAATTAAACTGCCAAGCCAACCGGCTAATGCACCAATTAAAAGTATTACAAGAATTTCCATGATCAGTTTTTTTTAAATGAATAATATATTCTCTATACATAAACTATACCACAGTAGTGAGCAACTCAGTTACAGGCATTTCTGCATTACGCATCGAGATACTTCTTACTGCGGCATTTGTAAAGTCTTCAAATGCTTTTTTGGTGATGAGATCATCGCTTAACATAACCGGTTTTCCATAATCACCACCTTCACGAATGCTTTGCACTAATGGAATCTGTCCAAGAAAATTCAATTCAAATTCATCGGCCATACGTTTGCCACCATCTTTACCAAAGATGTAGTACTTGTTATCAGGTAATTCTGCGGGAGTGAAATAAGCCATGTTCTCCACCAATCCAATGATGGGTACTTTTATTTGAGCCTGTCCAAACATTGCTATTGCTTTCTTTGCATCGGCCAATGCAATATCCTGCGGCGTAGTAACAACAATAGCACCTGTTACAGGAACTGTTTGCACCAGTGTTAAATGAATATCACCGGTGCCCGGTGGCATATCAATCACTAAATAATCCAACTCCTCCCACAACACATCCGTTACAAATTGTTTGATAGCGCTACTCGCCATCGGGCCTCGCCAAACAATGGCATCTTTTTCATTCACTAATAAACCAATGCTCATGAATTTAATTCCGAATTTTTCCATGGGCACAATCATTCCTTTTCCGTTTACTTCTATCATCTTTGGTCGCTCACCTCTTACACCAAACATCATGGGAATACTCGGGCCATAAATATCAGCATCCATCAAACCAACTTTTGCTCCATTCTGTGCCAATGCAATAGCCAGGTTTGCACTCACCGTACTCTTGCCTACTCCACCTTTTCCACTTACAACTGCAATAATATTTTTTACATTCGGCAATACAGATTTGGGGTCTTTGCGGTTGCTGGTTGTATTCGATGTAAAGTTCACCTGTACATTGGCTTCTTTATTTACCAGCAGATGAATCGCATTTCTTGATGCATTGCCCATGAGATCTTTCATGGGGCAGGCAGGTGTGGTCAACACAATTGTAAAACTCACATCGTTTCCTTCAATTACAATATCCTTGATCATATTCAATGTAACGAGGTCTTTGCCAAGATCAGGTTCCTGTACATTACTCAAAGCCTGCAGCACTTGTTCCTTTGTCATATTCGTATTATTTGTTAAAAAAAGAAATCAGGACATAAAATTAACCATTGAAGGTTTCATTTGGTGAGGCAAATGATGTTTTCCACTTATTTTTGAGGCAGATGAAGAAATTTCTACTCGTAAGTCTTGTTTTTTGCCTGCTTGCACCCTTTGCTGCAAAAGCCCAGTTTGAATCATTTAAAGATTCCATTGTACAATTATATGGTGTGGTGATGACGGCCGACAGTTTACGTGGCCTCCCTTCTGTAACAGTGAAACTCCGCAACCAGAACCGTGGTACCTACACCAATGAACAGGGTGTGTTTAGTATTGTAGTCATGAAAGGCGATATCATTGAATTTACAAGTGTTGGTTATAAACCAAAAGAAGTAACCATTCCAAAAAATATCGAAGGCAACTCCTTCAGCATAATTCAACTCATGGTGGTTGATACAGTTTATTTACCTGCCACCATCATTAAAGCCCGGCCCCGAAGGGAGCAATTTGAACGGGAGTTTGTAAATGCAGATGTGCCATCCGATAAAATTGAAATTGCCCGACAGAATACAAGAACCGCCCAATCAAGAATACTGCAACAATCATTACCGAGAGATGGTGGTGAAAATTCAAGAAATGTACAACGGCAGTATGCACAATCACAATACTACAACGGGCAGTTCCGTCCGCAGAACATCTTCAATCCCATTGCATGGAATGAATTTATACAAGCGTGGAAAAGAGGAGACTTTAAGAAAAAATAAACCTCAACACCTAAAAAGAAAAATCACAAAACCCTTTCATTTTTAAAAACCTCACCCTCCACCTCCCTCTCCAAAAGAGAGGGAGCGGTTCAACATAACATTTGTGAGATTTTTATCTTCCACATCATCAATTGTTGAATACTCAGGAAATGTGCGTTTGCTGAAATGCTTAATTACAAAAGACCAATAATCAAATAAAGCATGGCTTCCCACTCTTTTGGAGGGTGAGGTGCTCTTTCCTTATCTTGCAATCACTAAAAAAGAATAGAAATGAGGAATATATCCGTCGTTGGTGCAGGAACCATGGGAAATGGAATTGCACATGTATTTGCCCAAACAGGTTTTAATGTTACACTCATTGATGTAAATCCTTCTCAATTGGATAAAGCAATTGCATCCATTGGAAAAAATCTTGACCGGCAA
>Ga0163144_10003682_pt1 | contig 34853 bp, 26 predicted proteins | sample OliLak19BULKMAT1_FD_123175 | JGI IMG/M metagenome (GOLD analysis project Ga0163144, IMG submission 123175) | Freshwater microbial mat bacterial communities from Lake Vanda, McMurdo Dry Valleys, Antarctica - Oligotrophic Lake LV.19.BULKMAT1 | ecosystem: Environmental > Aquatic > Freshwater >...
AGTAAGTGGCAGTATTCCTGCTGCTGGAACAGTGTTTACTTTAGCTGATTTGGGTTCAGTTCAAAATTCAACTGGAGCTGCTTTAGAAACAGCGAGTGATGCTTTAGGTATAACCGAGTTTTTACGTCCAGAAGACGGCGCTTGGGATCCTAAAAATCCATCAGATTTCTATTTTGTAACTACTAATTCATTTACAGCGCCAAGTCGTATGTGGAGATTGAGATTTACCAATCCATCTAACCCAGAGCTAGGAGGAACAATAACTGCAGTGCTTGATGGTACTGAAGGTCCAAAAATGATGGACAATATCAGTATTGACAATTTTGGTCATATTTTAATTCAAGAAGATCCAGGAAATCAAACTCACCTTGCTAAAATTTGGCAATATACAATTGCAACTGATGCCGTAAAACTAATTGCCACGCATGATGCTGAACGTTTTATTAACGGTAATCCTAATTACTTAACTCAAGATGAAGAGTCTTCTGGAATTATAGATATGCAAGATATATTGGGTGTAGGTAATTTTATTTATGTTGATCAAGCGCATTATTCTATCCCAGGTGCGCTTGTAGAAGGTGGACAATTATTGACTTTGTTTAATCCTGATACAAAAAATACGTTTTTAGGTGCTGCTCCAAGCAGCTCTCAATCTCCTTATTTGTTGCCAACTGTTGCAGGTGGCAAATTTACAGCTATCCTAACAACAGGCGATGCTGTTGGTAGCTACAAAATGGCCGGTATTCCAGACGGATTGGGTGCCTATGATAACAACAACGGAACCTTTACGGTATTAATGAACCATGAAATTCCAAGTGCATTTGGCGTAGTTCGTGCACATGGATCAACTGGTGCATTTGTTTCTAAATGGGTTATCAATAAAACAGACTTATCGGTGGTAAGTGGATCAGATTTAATTAAGAATGTAAATATTTGGAACGCTGGTGCTTATACAACATATAACGCTGGTAGTCCTTCTACTAAGGCAGCTTTCAATCGTTTTTGTTCTGCAGATTTACCTTCAGTTTCTGCCTTTTATAACAGTGCAACTGGTTTAGGTTCACAGGCACGTATTTACTTAAATGGTGAAGAAGGTGGAACAGAATCCCGTGCATTTGCGCATATCTCTACCGGTGCTAATGCTGGTAACACTTATGAATTACCGGGTATGGGTAAATTCTCATGGGAAAATGCTGTGGCTAGCCCTTTTGCCTCTGATAAAACAGTGGTTGTTGGTTTGGATGATGCTACCCCCGGACAAGTTTATGTTTATATTGGTACAAAAACCAATACTGGAACCGATGTAGATAAAGCTGGCTTAACCAATGGTAAACTTTATGGTGTGGCTGTTGCTGGTGTGATTGCTGAATCAAGTTCGAGTATTCCTGCTGCAAATACAGGTTTCACTTTAGCAAATGTTGGAAGCATAAAAGATTCAACAGGAGCTGCTCTGGAAAGAATCAGTACAACTTTAGGAGTTACCAAATTCTTACGTCCTGAGGACGGTGCTTGGGATCCAAGTAACCTGAGAGATTTTTACTTCGTAACAACCAATTCATTTACTGCCCCAAGCCGTTTGTGGAGAATGCGTTTTAACGATGCTGCTAACCCTGAAACAGGTGGTACCATCACAGCCGTATTGGACGGAACGGAAGGTCAGAAAATGTTAGATAATATTGGTTTTGATACCTACGGTCATATACTAATGCAAGAAGATGTTGGAAATAATGTTCATATTGGCAAAATATGGCAATACACAACGGCTACAGATCAATTAAAATTGGTGGCTCAACATGATTCTTCACGCTTTATTAATGGGGTTGCTAATTTTTTAACCCAAGATGAAGAATCATCCGGAATTATTGATGTGCAAAGTATCTTAGGTCCAGGAATGTTTCTTTGCGACGTGCAAGCCCATTATTCGATTCCGGGAGAATTGTATGAAGGTGGTCAGTTATTGGCTTTCTTTAATCCTGACACCAAGAATTCAGTCTCAAAAATTAGTGTTGCAGGTAATACTATTAATATTGCTTTTGCTGATGCTTCTCCAAGTTTTACTGACAATACTGATTTTGGAAATGTTCCAAGAAAAACTACAAAAGTTCAATCCTTCGAAATCAAAAATGCAGGTCCTGGAGTTTTAAATGTCAGTTCTATCCGATTTGATGGCCCTGATGCACTTGACTTTTCATTATTAAACCCAACCTCATTCCCATTCACAATTGCAGCCAATGGCTCACAAACTATTAGTGTTCAGTTTGCGCCAATAATAATGGGAGGCAAAGTAACAAACATCAATATTTTTAATAACGATTTTGATAAACCTGAATTTAAATATGTGTTGCAAGGTTTCGGAGTTGACAATTTAGGCGTTTCTTCTATTGATTTAGATAAAGGTATCATTCGTTTATATCCCAACCCTGCTGCCAACGAAACTACATTATTCATAGATTTGGTGAAGGAACAAAATGTAATTATTAGTATGATTGATTTACAAGGTAAAGAAGTGATGACAAACGTCGAGAAAAACTTTGGCCCTGGGCAACATAATGTTATTCTTAATACTGCTTCACTTACAAGTGGAGTGTATTTTGTAAAAGTAACATCAGGCGTTAACTCTACTACTATCAAAACAGTTGTAATTCACTAAAATAAAAATTACAATCTTTTATTATAGATGCAACGGGAATAAACCCCCGTTGCATTTTTTAATTTTTTAAAAAGCATGCATATAACCAGACTATTCATTATAATTTTTGCTATCACTGCATTTATTAGTTTTTCATTTAAAGATGCCAACCAAAATTTTTATCAATTACAGTATACTTCCCAACTTGACGGTTTCAAGGCTCAACAGCTGAGGTTGTTAGATTGCATAAAGAAAAGCGACTTGAATTCTGAAACTGATTTGGCCACCGTTAGAATCCAAATAGAATTAACAAGAAACGAACTAAAAGGAATGGATTTTTGGTTACGCTATTTGGAGCCTATTCAATACAAAAAAATAAATGGTCCATTGCCAGTAGAGTGGGAAACCGAAGTATTTGAAAAATATGAAAAACCCTATAAAAGGGAAGGTGCAGGTTTAACCTTAGCCTTGCTTTATCTAGATGAAGAATCAATTGACAAAAAAACTCTCTTAAATTTAGTTCAATCTTCAATCAACGCATCAGAGACATACGCTGCCGATTCAATAACCAACGAATTAATAAGTCCTCATCACTTTTTTTTATGCAACCGCCTTTTTTTATTGAATATGGCGGCCATTTATACCACGGGGTTCGAATGCCCAGATACAGGACGTATTATTCCTGAATTAGAAATAATGCTAGGTGCAGTTCAAGCCATTTACCAATCGTTTAATGAAAGCTTCCCCGAAACAAAACTACCCCAAGAATACCTTGATTTGTATCGAAACACCATCCGCTTTGTCAAAACACAACCAAAGACCTACAGCACTTTTGACCATTTTACGTTTATCAAAAATTATATAAATCCTTTGTTTACCTTAAACCAAAAATCAATAAATCAATACGGGGTTATTACAAAAAGCTTTATAGATTATTCTTTAAGCAAAAGTTCTACTTCTATTTTTGAAAAGGATCTTTATTTTGGGCAAAATATAAAAGGTGTTTTTTTGAGGGTAAAGGATGAAAAAGTTTTAGCCGAAATTGATAAGGTTGGCAAACTGTTATTTTACGATCCCATTTTGTCAGGCAATAATAAGCGTGCTTGTGTATCATGCCACAAATCGGGTGAATACTTTACCGATACTTCCCGAACCACTTCATTGCAATTTGACCAAATGAACTCGTTAGCCAGAAATACCCCTTCGCTCATTAATGTAAACTACAATCATTTGATAATGCTGGATGGAAAGCATTTCACCCTTCAACACCAAACCAAAGACGTTATTACAAACCCCATTGAAATGGGAAGTAGTGAAACTGAAATTTTAGTCAAAGTTATGAATTGTAAGGATTACAACAAAGTTTTTAACAAACTTTTAAAATACACGCCACAAGAAAAAGAAGTAACCATAGACCATGTGCTTTCAGCCATCACCTTTTATTATAGTAAATTTAGTAATGCAAAAGCTCCCTTTGATGAAGCAATGAACACTACCAAAACGCTTGACCCTATAACAAAGGAAGGTTTTAATATTTTTATGAGCAAAGCCCAATGTGCCACGTGTCATTTTGTGCCTCAATTTAATGGTGTGAAACCGCCTTATGTAGGTTCGGAATTTGAAGTATTGGGTGTGCCTGCCGATACAGGTTTTAAAAAATTAAGTGATGACAAAGGACGCTACCATATAAATCCAGCCTTCGAAACCATTCGGGCTTTCCGCACGGGTTCTATTCGCAATGCCCAATACACAAAACCGTACATGCACAATGGGGTTTTTGCAAGTTTGGATGAAGTAATGAATTTTTATAATAATGGAGGTGGAGCAGGAAGGGGATTAACAGTTGAAAACCAAACCCTTTCTTCCGATTCCTTAGGGTTAACAAAAGCAGAAATAAAAAAAGTTATACAATTTATGCAATCCCTAAATGAAGATATCCAATTTGAAGCCCCTCCTGAAAAATTGCCGGTATCTAAAAACAAAGCTTTAAATAATAGGAAAGTTGGGGGAGAATATTAAGAAATGAGACCTAAAATAAATATAGTAATTCTTACGATGATTGTCCTGCTCGTTCAATGTCATTCTTCAAAAAAAGTCATGTACCAATTTCCTTTAGAAATGTCTCCTCCAATAAAGGTAGAGTATGTAAAACTTTTTGATAAGGGAAAAATTTTATTCGATATTAATTGTTCACGCTGTCATAATGCAAAAACCAGAAGAAAGGAAATTTACCCAGATTTTAGTTCTGAAGAATTATCAGGTTATAATTTAAGGGTACTCAACCCATTGCATATTGATGAACTAACCGAGCAAACCCTAACCGAAGAAGAACTAGCTATTATCAAAACATTTTTGGCATACAAAAAGAAAAACAGCAAAGAGGAGCAGGCTAAATTACCTATAATCCCTGGCGCACATTGAACCGTCGTGACTATTTATATCTTCAATTTTCAGGTGCTATCGCCTTTATTTTGGCAGCCTGTGGCCAAGAAGCTAAACCTGAACCTAAGCCTGAACCTTTTCCTGCACCTAAAAAGAAATTAACCCTTATAAAAACAGTTCCAGAGATAGCCTTAGCTGGGAATTACATAGAGGTTTTTTGGCAATCTGAAAATTTAAAGGACCTATCTGTTTTTACAAAAACAAATAGAGAATGGGAACTTTATGCTGAAAGAATTGATGCAAAAGCAATCAGCCATAAAATACAATTGCCTGAAATCTTTGAAGCAGACACTCTGCTTTCAATAAAGCTTAAAGCGGATCGCATAGAAGAAGTAAAAGAAAATATTGTAACAGTAAATAAAGCACTCCCAAAATTGATAGAAATTATAAGAATAGAACCAAATGAAGCAATAGCGGGAGAGAAGCTGACTCTTTTTTTTAAGACCGAAAATATTAAGATTGTTTTGATTGAATTGAGAAATAAGAAAGATGAATTATTGGAGAAAAGAAATGTAGATGGCAGCGTCGGTTTTTACCAATTAACAATGCCTTTGATTTTTGATTTGGATGATGAGTTATCAATTACACTTTCTGGGGAAAATAAATTCGCCTTGAAGGAGAGAATTCCAACCTTGAATATTTTTAGGTTTAATATTTCAGATTATGCAGAGCTAAATGAACTTGGAAGTTTCCATAAAATTTCTATTAAAAAAGGAGATGTATGGCTAAAGCGAATTTCGAATACCGAAGTAAAAGCCTTTTCAGGATTTTGCACGCATTCAGGGTGTGGCATTTACTATTTAAAAAGTGATCAATTATTTTATTGTTCCTGTCATGGTTCTAGATTTACTTCGGATGGGAATGTAATGAACGGACCGGCCAGTTTGCCTTTGAACCAATATAGATGTGAATTTTCAGCCGGCGAGCAATTCAGAATACTCTATTAGACTCAATTATTCTCTAACATCTTGGTTAAAACAATAAATAATCCAAATCCCACTTTACTAATTGTTTAAGATTGCATAAATCTAATTGGAGAACTTCTTCAATCATTATGTTTTTGAAGATTGCAGATATTTATAAACCCATTTTGATAGATTTTCAAGTGAGAATAGTAATTGAAGCATTGAAGTTTTATTTTTGGGGTTAATAGTTGTTCAAAACAATAACCTAAAATATCAAATCCTAACCAAAATGTCCACCTACATAATTTACCGTTAATTCATTTTTTGGATGCTCAAAAATATCCTCACTGCTTCCAAATTCAATTAGCTCGCCTAAATACATAAAACCAACCTTATTAGATATTCGCTTTGCCTGTTGCATATTGTGGGTAACAATCACAATGGTATAATCTTCTTTTAAAGCCAAAATAAGTGATTCAATTTTATGAGTGCTTATGGGGTCTAATGCCGAACAAGGCTCGTCCATTAAAATTACTTCCGGACGAAGAACAACAGTTCTGGCTATGCATAACCTCTGTTGCTGTCCGCCAGAAAGCTTTACCGCTGGTTTTTTCAAATTGTCTTTAACCTCATCCCATAAAAAACTTTCTTTCAAGGCCGATTCAATCAATTCGGGAATTTCATTTTTTGGAAACTTATGGATTTTTAAAGCATAGGCTAGGTTATCATAAATGCTCTTAGGCAATGGATTTGGTTTTTGAAATACCATTCCGATTCTTTTACGCAGCTCTGTTACTGATGTTTTTTTATTATAAATGTCAAGTTCATCAATTTTAAAATGGCCTTCAATTTTTGCATCAGTGGTTAGGTCATGCATGCGGTTAAAAGATCTTAACAATGTGGATTTTCCGCAGCCTGACGGCCCAATCAAGGAGGTTACCTGATTTTTAGGAAAATCAATGCTCACATTTTTCAGAATATGTTGATTACCAAAATACAGATTTACGTGGGATGCCGATAATTTTATTTCTTCCATGATTAGTCTTTTGTCCGGTGTTTAAAACGTATATAAAATGCAATAAGGTTTAAAATAAAAACCAATAAAATGAGAACTACTGCCGTACCATAAGCCAATGGCCTTACCTGTTCGATAGAATGATGCTGCGTAGAAAGCATATATAAATGGTAAGGTAACGCCATAAACTCCTGATTGAGTGATTTTGGCAATGCGTTGATATAAAAAGCAACTCCAGTAAATAGTATCGGGGCCGTTTCACCTGCTGCCCTAGAAATGGTGAGAATAACTCCTGTAAGTATTCCGGGCAGTGCTTTTGGAAGTACTACATCTTTAATAGTTTCGAATTGTGTGGCACCCAAAGCCAATGTTGCCTCCCGCATGCTATTGGAAATTCGCTTTAAAGCTTCCTCGGTGGTGGTAATAATGTAGGGTAATGAAAGAAGCCCAAGGGTTAAACCAGCCGACAAAACCGAAGTCCCCATACGCATTGATTGAACAAATAAAGCCAAGCCAAACAAACCATAAATAATAGAAGGGATGCCAGCAAGATTGCGGATGGAGGCGCGTATAATATTGGTAAATATAGATGGTTTGGCATATTCATTCAAGTAAATGGCACAGGCTACTCCAAATGGAACCGCAAAAAGTGTGGTAATAATGGTTAGAAAAAGTGTTCCAAAAATGGCAGGAAGAATTCCACCCTTTGTCATACCTTTTGAAGGGAATTCGGTAATAAATTGTAAAGACATGGATGACAAGCCTTTTGAGAAAATATCCCAAAGAATAATGCCTAAAAAGGAGCACACCATCAGCGTACTGCCAACTAAAATAAAACGGCTAAAAATGTCCAAAAATCTATTTTTCATGGATACGGTAATTTTGAAAATTTGATGATAATATCCGTTGAAATTTGACCATACTAAATATATTTTTAAAAATAACTATAAATCTAATGATGAAACTTTCTTAAGCGGTTGGCAAAATATTCTCCTAATAAATTAATAATAAAGGTTATTAAAAACAAGACCGCCGCAATAGCAAATAGTGCAAAATAATGGGTGGTTTGATAAGGTACTTCTCCCATTTCAATGGCAATGGTAGCTGTAATAGTGCGAATGGAATCTAAAAAACCACTTGGAATGGCAGAGGCATTTCCGGTGGCCATCAGCACCGTCATGGTTTCTCCAAGGGCCCTGCCCAAACCTAACATTACGGCAGCAATTAAGCCCGGCATTGCGGCTGGTATTGTTACTTTGAAAAGGGTTTCCCATTTATTAGCGCCCAAGGCTAGGGAGGCTTCACGGTGGGTATGAGGAACAGCATTTATGGCATCTTCGCTTATGGTAATAATTGTTGGTAAAGCCATAAGAGCCAGTAAAATGGAACCATTTAGTGCGTTCAAGCCATTTTGTATCCCAAATAATTTGGCAAGTGCCGGTCCTAACAATACTATGCCTAAAAAACCAATGGCTACAGAAGGAATAGCTGCCAGCATTTCAATGACGGGTTTCAAAATATTTTGTAATTTTTTAGGAGCCAGCTCTGATATATAGGCTGCCGTTAATATACCAAGAGGAACCGCAATGAGCATGGAACCAAAAGCAACCAAACCTGTACTAATGGCCAATGGTACAATACTGAATTTACTTTTAACACTGCTAGGGTTCCATTGTGAACCAGTAAAAAAATCAATGGGGTTAATTTCAATAAAAAAAGAAACGGTATTATATAAAAGCATGAAAAATATACCCCCCAACAAGGAAATTGTAATAAAACCGGTGGTCTTAAAAATTTGTTTAAATAACCAATCTATTCGTTCTCTTTTTTTTATACTCATAATTCTACCGGGTAATAACCTGACGAATGAATAATTTTTTTGCCTTTCTCCGATTTTTCAAAATCAAGAAAGGGTTTTACTTTTTTGTAATCCATTACCTTAAAATATTGGTATAAGGGTCGTTGAAAAAAATAGGCTCCAATTGAAATCTTTTTAGCATCCAAAGGCGAAACAGCCTCAGTTGGTTCATCGGTAAAGATAGTAAGCGCTTTTAAACCCTGTATTCCTCCATGAATGAGATAGCCGGCTCCAACATAACCAATTCCTGAATTATCGGCTTTAATGGCTTCAAGAATCTGGGCATTGCCATTCATTTGCTTGGCATGTGTGGAAAACTCAATCCCCAATTTATTTTTCACAAAGTCATAAGTGCCCGAATTGCTTTGTCTGCCATAAATATTCACAGGTAAATTTTCTCTGGTTAATTGAGACCATGTGCTATACGTCCCATTTAAAATCTTACTGAGGTCACTTGTGCTTATTGAATTAATATTAACGTTTTCAGACACTACAAAGGCTATGGCATCCTGTGCAAAAATGAAAGAATCAATTTGAATTGATTTATTGTAAAATATCTCTATCTCTTTTTTATTGATTCTTCGTGAAGAATTAGCTATATCCGTAGTGCCATTTATTAAGGATGCAATACCCAACCCTGAACCTCCTCCACTGATTGAAACCAAAAGTTTCGGATTAATTGTGTGGAAACTTTCCGAAATGTCAGCTACAAGGTTCACCTCAGTATCCGACCCTTTTATTCTAATTGTATTATTGTCGGATTTACAGGAGAATAATAGTAAGACGACAATAAACAGGGATAAATTAAAATTTCGTATCTTCACTGAATTTGCAATAATCATCATTTAAATCATTTTATAAGTTAGGTTAAGATTAACTGTTTATTAAGTTTCGTTTTCGATTTTAGAAATTAACTACATCCTATATTTAATATCTAAAATCTAATTTACATTAAAATTTTTTAGCAAACGATTTAGTAAAACTTCCCGAAATGAATACTTTTCATACTGTTTATGTTATACAATTTTAAATCTAGCAAAAGCCAGTAGAAAGTAAATCGTAAGGAATTTCATCGATTAGCCGATTTAGCCAATCTCTTTTTATACTTTTCTTTGTCATTGCTCTTAGTGTTTTACAATTAAAAAGGTACCTAAACGGGTGCCTTTTTAATTGTACTCTCTTTGTTTTTTAAATTGTAGCGGGCATAGGCATTACTTCATGCACTTCGATGGTGCATTCTGAATTCAAAGCAAGGTGTGGGTGAATATTCAGAAGTGATAAAGCTTCATCCAAGTCTCCAGCTTCAAGGATAGAATAGCCGGATACATTTTTTTTCCTATTTTCAGTAACACCTTCCTGCTTCAATTCCACACCGTTCAAAAGTGGAGAGCCCATGTCAATAAGTTTGCCACCACATTTTTATGCCCATTGCATCCAAGCTACCATTCCTTCTGCCTGTTGTTCGGGTGTAGAGTTAGCCGTTTGCTCCATCGAATAGGCTGGAGAGTGATATATTACCATGAATTTTTTCAAATATTTTTATAGATTAAGAAAGCTAAATTATGGATTTATGGATTCACAGAAGTGGTAAACAGATGAAATAATTATTAAATTTTCTTTCGTTGTTTGTTATCATGGTATTGAAATAATAAACGGCCACCTTTGCAAGCGGCCGTTTATTAATAGGAGATGGAATCGCTTTTACTTCTTAATAATTTGAAGGTGTGAAGTTGAATTGTTCGTTGTTACATTTACTGAATAAATTCCAGTTGGAAGATCTGAAATAGTGATTGTCGTGTTGTTGCTAAGGAGATCCTGTGTTTTTACTATTTTACCAGAAAGATCAAATATTGCAAGAACGCCTGATGACGCATTCTTTAATTCAATATTTAGTTTATCATAAGCTGGGTTAGGATAAACACTAACTTCTGAAACGTTATTTATTGCTTTTACAGAAATTGTTTCAAGAACCACACTTAATTTGGAATTAGGACTGGCACATTGAGTATTTACATTTTCTATCACATTTACTTCGCCTGAATTTGTATTTCCCCACAATACAGAAATGGCGTTTGTATTAGCACCAGAAGCTTTGGTTCCATTCAATACATTCCATGTATAAAAGCTGCCAGGGCTTTTAGTTACACTGTAGTTTTGGGTTGAACCTTTTTTAACAGGTGATGGGCCTTTTATAGAAGGTGCAGCAATAGAAACTGGTAAAAAACTTTCTTTTCTTGCCACTACAAGTGTTGAACTTTTATCAAAGGTAACCATTGTACCCTTTACATCTTTTTGTGCTACTTTTCCGAAAGGTTCTTGTATAGAGATAAACATGTACTTATAGTCTGGGGTAAAGGTCATACCGGTAGGTTCTGATGAACCGGGAGTAGTCATAAATAATTCTACTTTTGGATTTGCTTGGGTGTGGTCAGGTCTTAATAACCAAACATGGTTTTTACCACCATCTTGTAATACATATAAATTGCCTTTATCATCAAATGTTAGATTGTCATTTCCACCGCCCCAATCTTCAGCAATTACACCTGTTCCGTAATTAATAGGGTAAGCCTGTCCACCAACAAACGTAATAAAATTTGAAATAGTAGAGCCGTTATCAGTAAATCTGTAAGTGCGGCCAACTCCTTTAGCAGTAAAATAAATGTCCTCATTCAAAGGACTGATTTCAACATCTTCAATTCCATTGAATGTAGTTGCTCCAGCTATTTTTGCGCCCATTTTGGCAAAGTTTCTATCGCTCTTGGTGGTATTCGGTACCGTTACCCAAGTGCCTGCTGTTCCTGTAGGATCGCCATTGGCATCAAGAACTGTGCTTAATTTTAGGGCGTATAAAGTACCAGAAGATAAATCTGTTTTTTTATTGGCTACAAATTTGAAAACGTTGCCATCAGGCTCATCTTCACCATAATAGGATGTAATGCTATCTTGATGAAAAACAATATTTTCATGATTCATGCGGCCCATGGCCCATAGTTTTTCGCGTTTTCCATTACCATACTCCTTTACTCTGCGGGTTTTAGGATCAATTTCAATGTTCCAGCCAATATCTTCGTAACCATCACCATTTACATCACCTACTGGAGCATCTTCTTCGCACGTTACCGTTGTTCCCCATGGGGTAACACCACCTGAACAATTACTTGATGTTTTTACCAATTCGCCACCAAAATTTACAGGAATAACTGAATCTACAACCCAAAAGCCAGTTGTACAATTAAAATAAACATCAAGAATAGAAACGCCTCCTGGATTTTTTTCGTGGTTAATTGCTACCCAACCTTTTTTGCTATTGCCATTTTCTGCGATATAGCCTGTAAAATCAAAATTACTCGGCACAGTTCCACCTTTGCTGTATGGATCAGCTGTTTTTTGTATTAATTGGAAACGGTGCGTTGCAGGAATGTTAATAGTATCTATTTGTTCAATAGGGGTTACCGAAGTAAAACAAGAAATATGTCCTGTACCATCGACACATCCTGATGCAGGTGGATTTGCTTTGTATTTTCGATTGTTTAAAGTAAGATCGAATAATAAATCAGAACTCAAGCTGTCAAATTGATGAACTTCTACTGCAATTACGTTTGTATCAGCTTTCAAAACGGACTTTGGTAAATAATATAACCAGTAAACCCTTTCCAATGGCTCATCGGCTCTTATGTTTGCCTTAGTTAAATTTACAATAGTTCCAGTTGACATGTTTTTTCGTACAACTTCAATACCGTTAATATACACCACAGCACCATCATCGCACATAAGTTGTAATTCAAGCGTATCGCTTACTGCAGTGAGGTTAGTGATAAAAGGCTTTCTAAAATAAGTAGTTATAAATTTATTGTTAGATGGGCCTGAATTAAGGTCAGTTAATGTAAAACCTATTTCACCAAATCCTAATGGACCTTTTCCGAAACTCCAAGTGGTGTCTCTTTTATAAATATTGGCTTTCCAACTTCCTGAAGGGGCTTTCCCACTGTCTATATACAGCCAGTTCGATTTTTTAGCAATCGGGTAGCTGGAAACTGGAATTCTTGGTTTTACAACAGGGCCATTATCGCCACCAAGATAATTGATAACCAACAAGGCAGCTTTTGGGGCATCCCCGTCATAAGATTCTACTTCGCGTGTACCAGTACCATGTAAGAAAAATGCCATAGGATTTCCACTAATCCAGCCTTTGCGGTTCACAAGATTTTCTATGATTGGTTTTAAGTTTGATGTACGTTGGTCGGATGTTGCAGCACCAACGGTAGCCCAAGTTGAACCAGAAACATTCCAAGTAACAGAGTCCGTTGTTTTTGACCTAGAAGTGATATTGAATTTGGTTGTTGGTTTAAAAATAGAAGGGGTATCATTGGCCTCTCCTTTAATTACTAAAGCGCACGGATCGTTATTTTTATTAATGGCATCTACTGTAAATTGTATATATGCATTTTGAATAACCGCTCCTGGAGGCAGGGTAACATTATTAAAACGAATTCCTACCATTTGAGGGTCGTTTCCAGAAGATTCAGTACCAAATTCAAGATCAGAACTTCCTGGATCCAAATCACCTACAGTTTTTGATTGGGTTTGGCTGCCTTTAGCTGGAACCCATTCTTCTTGGTCATCATCTGTTGCACTCACTCGAATGCTCATGGATTTAACAGGAATAAATTCAATCACTAACAAAGCAGCTTTTGGAGCATCGCCGTCAAAAGATTCCACTTCACGGGTTCCTGTTCCATGCATATAAATTGCTATTGGGTTACCTGTTTTCCAGCCATTTCTGTTTATTACATTTTGAATTATAGTTTTAATGTTTGAAGTTCTTTGTTCAACAGTTGATGCACCAACGTTTCCCCAAGATGTTCCTGAAGCTGCCCATGAAACTGAATCAGTGGTTTTTGCTCTTTTAGTAATATTAAACGAACTTGTTGGATTAAAAATTACTGCGCTATCGCTTGCTTCCCCTTTAAGAATAATGTTAACAGGGTCATTGTTTTTATTTATAGCATCTACAGTAAATTGGATATAGGCATTTGTTACCATAGCTCCTTTTGGAATGTTGATATTGTTGAAACGCATTCCAACCATTTGTGGGTCATTGCCAGATGCTTCCGTGCCAAATTCTAGGTCAGAACTACCTGGATCTAAGCTACCAACCGTTTTTGATTGTGTTTGACCGCTTTTTGCTGGGAGCCATTCTTCTTGGTCATCATCGGCAGCACTTACTCTCACATTTAGGGTTACCGGTTCTACATAAGTAATCACAAGCAAAGCCGCTTTTGGCGAATCGCCGTCATAAGATTCTACCTCACGGGTGCCACTACCATGCAAATAAAATGCTAACGGGTTTCCTGGTTTCCAACCTTTTCTACCGATAATGGATTCTATAATTTTCTTTATATTTGGTGTTCTCTGATCTATTCCAGATGCACCTACTGCTCCCCAACTTGCACCTGAAACGTTCCACATTATAGAGTCATTTGTTTTTGCTCTTGAAGTAATATTAAAAGTAGCTGATGGGTTAAAAATTACAGCACTATCGCTAGATTCCCCTTTAATAAATACGTTGCAGGGATCGTTGTTTTTATTAATGGCATCTACTGTGAATTGAATATACGCACTTAAAATTACAGAACCTTTTGGAATGGTGATGTTCGTAAATCTTAACCCTACCATCTGAGGATCGTTTCCAGATGCTTCATTCCCAAATTCAAGGTCAGAACTTCCTGGATCTAAATTACCTACAGTTTTTGACTGAGTTTGGCTGCCTTTTGCAGGTATCCATTCTTCTTGGTCGTCATCGGCTGATGAAATCCTTACGCTAAGGGTTTTTTGTGCCTGAGTTGCACAAGAAATGGATAGGATGATAATTATCATCACTGCTTTACAATGGGTTAATAATCTTTTCATATTTATTTTATATTGGTTGGTAAAACAAACTTTGAATCATTAAGAGAGCGTTAATGCTATGTTAAGTGATTCCCCCCCCCACTTCAATCCTTACCAGTCCAAAGATAAAAGGCTTCTGAGTTTCAACATAAATGATGAAAAAGACATAGAAGTGACTTACACTGAACAGAAATGGTAAAAGAATCACACTATTCCCGCCTTTGATTTTCAATAGGGAATTTCAAACATAATTTTTGACTTGCTAAACTCAGGCTTGTCAATCAGAACTTATTTCATTATTGTAAGTTCGGAGAATCCATACTTAGTTTTGGAAGTTGTTTTTGAATAAATCTCAGAATATTTTTTTTTAAATTCCTAATATATTCAGTCGGGGCAATTGCATTTAAATACTGGGCCAACAAATTTATTTTTCTCCGCTTTTTCACCGATTATACAAAATATATGGTTTAATATTCTGGCCATTGCACTTTTACATTTTTTTATCTGCATTAACTCCCTATAAGCTATTCGGATAAATTTGATAGATAGCTCTGGATTCTTTATGAAATTTCTTTGGTATAACTCGCATAGCAGCAGAGTTTTAAAGTCGCAGAACACTAAATAAAATTATAAAATGATTTTTTGTTTGCACGCTTAACTTTTCATAATATTAAATTAACCATGCTTAACATTAAACCTATGAATACTTTACATTAACCCAACCTTCCTGTAACAAGCACTTGGTAGTTTTGCACTAAATAATTTTTAAAAAATGCGAAACAAAATTTACTTTCCTTTATTGGTTTTTCTATTGATTGCCAATATTACTTCCGCCCAAAAACTTATCCATTACTGGCATTTTAATAAATTAGCCTCAGGTACTTTAACCACTGTAAATTCAGATTCATCGCTGGTTTCGGGAGCTAATATTACCTATCCGGGAACAGGTGCTGGGTATATGGATAACGTGAGTCCCGGTTCATCCGAAAACACGAGGTATTCAACAGCCATTGGACTCGGGTTACGACCACGAAATCCAAGCAACACCCGCTATTTTGTGATAGCCATGCCAACCACAGGGTTTGAAAAAATCGGGATAAAATTTGCAACAACCCGCACAACTCAAGGGGCGACTGAACAAAATTATCAATACACGGTAGATGGAACCAACTGGATAACTACAGGATTGAGTAAAACGAGCCACAGCACAAGCACTGACCCAACGTATGATCTGGTAACACTTGATTTTAGTGCGATTACAACTGTGGATAACAACAACAAATTTGCTCTAAGAGTTGGATTTGGTGGAACCACCGCCGGTGGAAGCAGTGGAAATAATCGATTTGACAACATTACAGTAGAAGGTTCTACCCCAGGCTCTGGTGCTACCTCGCCAGATTTAATCAAAGCCTTTTTTAGAGATTCGTTGCAGATAAAGGCGGAGTTTAATGTATTTCTAACCAAAGCTACCGCAACCAATAGTGCCAACTATAAGGTTACACCAAGCATTGCTATTAATAGTGTTTCTTGGGATTCGGTAACAAAAACAGCTACGATTATTTTAAAAAACAGGGCTACTAATGGCTTGGGATATTCTTTAAAAGTAAGCAATTTGATTTCGACAGCAGGAGGCACAATGACAGGAGCGGATTCAATTAAAGGTTTATTGTACAATGATTTTAATAAAGCTGGACTGAATATTACCGAAATAAATTATAATAGCCCAAGTGGTGACCCTGATACTTTGGATTTTGTAGAAATTTATAATAATTCAGGTGCCAGTATTCCTTTGGGTGGCTTGCGATTGCAAACAGGGCAGTTTTTTACTCTTCCCGAAATGAATATTACCAACAATCAATATTTATTAGTTGGTCATGATTCGGCAAAATGCCGCAAACATTATGGCAAAACATTTCTGCAATATGCCGATGCATTGAGCAATGGTGGAGAACCATTGTTTATAATTAATTCGTTAAACCGAATTGTGGATTCAGTTAATTATGATGATGCCACTCCCTGGCCTTTAGGCCCTCCTTCGCCTGATGGCGGAGGACCTTCGCTTGAAATAATAGACGTTACAAAAGATAACAATGTTGCCACCAACTGGAGAATCTCAACAACTCCGCAAGGAACCATTAATGGGATTTCAGTTTTTGCAAGTCCTGGTGGTTTTGGAAATGTGCCTACCTTTCCAGTTGTTGCATTTTCTGCCGCTTCACAAACCGTAATAGAAAATGCTGATTCTGTAGGAATAGTCTTTAGTATTACAAGCGCCAACACCTCACCAACAACCGTAAAATTAAAATTAGTTTCAGGCGGAACAGCTTCCTCTTCTGATTTTAATTTTACAAATAAAACCATCACCATTCCTGCCAACTCAATTACTTTTACTTATAAAATTAAAGTAAACGATGATATGACATCAGAAGCTGCTGAATATTTTTATTTAAAATTGGATAGTGCCACCAACGCTAATTTAGGCTTTATTAAAGAGCAAATTGTTTTTATAAAAGATAATGACCTCCAAGCCCCTAAAGGTTCAAACAATTTAAACTTACAATTATTAACCAGCTATAATCATAGTGTAACCTCAGGCAATTCAGCAGAAATTGTAAAATACGATGCCTTATCAAAACGCCTTTTTATAGCCAATTCTATTGGTGGTAAAATTGATATTGTCGATTTTAGAAATCCCGCAAATCCAAAACCTATCCGTTCAGTAAGTGTAAAAGCTTTTGGAAATATAAACAGTATTGCTGTTAAAAATGGTTTGATTGCAGCAGCTATTGAAAATACAATTCCGGAAAATAATGGATTTGTTGTATTTTTTGATACAGCCGGAAAATTCATAAAGCAAGTGACTGCAGGTGCTATGCCTGATGATATTTCATTTACCCCAGATGGTAAAAAAATTCTAGTAGCCAACGAAGGTCAACCCGAAACCAATTACACCATTGACCCCGAAGGTTCAATAACCGTAGTTGATATTTCGGTTGGTATATCAGCCTTAACACAGGCTAATGTTAAGCAATTGAGGTTTCGTCACTTTAATAAAGACAGTACCACTTATAAAAATTCAGGAATTAGAATCTTTGGAATAAATTCAACTTTGGCGCAGGATATGGAACCTGAATATTTAAGTTATTCGGAGGATAGTAAAAAAGCTTGGGTAAGCTTACAGGAAAACAATGCAATTGGATTAATTGATCTAAACTTAGATAGCATTATAGCTATTTGGCCATTGGGTTATAAAGACCACTCTTTGCCAGGAAACGGGATGGATGCCAGTGACCAAGGAACGGATATTAATATTGCCAATTGGCCTGTAAAAGGAATGTACATGCCAGATGCATTGGCTTCATTTACTGTGGCTGGAACCAACTATGTAATAAGTGCTAATGAAGGCGATGCCCGAGAATACAATGCATTAACAGAAGAAACAACTGTTGGCAATGCAACGTATATTTTAGACCCTTTTAAATTCCCAAATGCAGCATTTTTAAAAAATAATTTTGCCCTTGGTCGCCTTGCTGTTACACGAAAAACAGGGGATATTGATGGCGATGGTGACTTTGATGAAATTTGTGCTTTTGGTGGCCGTTCGTTTACAATATGGAATGGAAACACTGGCTTAAAGGTTTATGACAGTGGTGATCAGTTGGAAGTGATTACTTCTACACATTCTCAATATGCTACTTTGTTCAATGCTAATAACAGCGCAGGTACACCTTCCAAAAAGAATCGTAGTGATAACAAAGGCCCTGAGCCAGAAGGTGTAGTTACTGCCAAAATAAATGATACGACTTATGCCTTTATAGCTTTAGAAAGAATTGGTGGTTGCATCGTTTTTGATATTTCAAATCCCTCAGCCCCAAGATATGTGCAGTATATCGTAAATAGAAACCTAACTTCTGGCGGAATAGATTTAGGCTCAGAAGGCATTATTTTTATTGACAAATACGAAAGTCCAAATGGAAAACATTTGATTGTGTTGGCCAATGAGGTAAGTTCAACGCTCTCTGTTTTTCAAGTGAATGCAGTCGATATGCCGCCGTCTAAAGCAGGGTTTGCAAGCCCTTATTCTAGTGTTTTTGAATCTGTAAGTGAACGAAAAATTAAACTGACCATTAAGCCGAAGGCAGAAACCAATTCAAAAATTGTTGTAAAGGTAACAAATGGTAATTTTGCAACAGTTTCTGATTACTACACACAGCCGCTTATTGTTGGCGATTCCATTGTTTTAAATGTGAGTAAAAACGATACTTTGGCTTTTATAACCTTTTTGCCAACAAATGACCAAATTAAAGAAATAGATGAAAATGTTTCTTTCGAGATTCTTTCAGTAGGCATTGCCCTAGCACCAGTGAATAAAAACTATAACATTACTGTAATAGATGACGACCAATCTGTAAATATTGATAAATTAGAAGGTAACACAACAAAATTAAAAGTATATCCAAACCCTAATACTGCAGGCGTTTTGTTCTTCAGCAAAATTATATCACTCGAAATATACGACTATACTGGAAAGGCAGTAAAATATGAAAGTAGTGTGAATGAAATAAATATTTCTGACTTGGTTAAGGGTATCTATTATCTTAAAACATCGGAAGGTGAGATAAGGAAATTTATAATTCAATAAGAAAACTAATCCTATATTTTTGAAAACTGCTATGAAAATGGCAGTTTTTTTTGGGATTGTAAATGGCCAAATGAAGTATTTTTGAAAACTAAGTTTGTATTTATAACCTTAATTTGGAATGCTTTAAAACCGTAAAGGAACTATTATATTCTTTGAATGAATGCCCTAACATAGCAGGTTTTTTAATTTTGCTTGCATCAAAGCTGTTTGCCAAGACAACTACATTCATGCGATGCAGAAGAGATGCAATCTATTGCGTCTCTTCTTCATCATTAAAAGAGCAAATGCTGAAAGCCAATGAATCTAAGGAAGCGATAAAAATTATTCAACAGAAAATGGGATTTAAATTATAAATGTATAAATTGTTTAACAACAAATACCGAATACCCTCTGCCCGCTTGCAAAATTGGGATTATGCAAACGTGGCCATGTATTTTGTAACCATTTGTACAAAGTTCTGAATAAATTATTTTGGTGAAATACTGTCGAATTCTACCGTACAGACGCAATTCATTGCGTCTGCCAAAGAGACGCAATGAATTGCGTCTCTGCAACCCACCGAAATTGGTAAAATTACCCATTCCAAATAGTATAAATCCATTAAATTGCAAACTGTTATGAATTTAGAATCGGGTGAATTTGTGGAAATGCCCAATCATATTCACGGAATTATTATGATAGGTGAAAATGAATATAATACGGCCATTGGTAAAAATGCAATGGATTGCGTCTCTAAAAAAACGCAACCGATAACAAAAATCAATTTGCCCCTCAGTTCAAAAACCTGTCGTCCATCCTTCATGGGTATAAATTTGCGGTAACCACATAAACGCAAAAAAAAAATATTCAATTCGATTGGCAATCGCGATTTCACGACCATATTATTCGGTCGATGGATGAATATCATAGAATTTCCAATTACATTATGAACAATCCTGCCCAACGGCAAATAGATAAATTTTATAAATAATGACCGTCACTCAAATATGATTTTTGCAGTTGTATTGCCCATTTTTAGTATGTACAAGCCATTTGGAAGAGAACCTTTTTCTATATCAATTTTCGTTTCAGTTACTTCAATGTCTCTGAGTAATTGACCATTGATGGTGTATAGTTGGATGCTTTTGAGATTGGTTGCACCTAAATCAATGGAAACTTTTTGCGAAGCTGGATTTGGATATACCCTATAGTGTGTTTTTATGATATTTGAGATGCCCGCTGACGGATTAGCCATACCAACCACAAACTCAGAGAAAGTAGATAAGCCACATTTGGTTATTTCGGGCGAATTTTTGGTAACTGTGTAACTTAAATTTTTAAATAAATCTTCTCAAGGCATGCCAGTACTTGGTCTTTTAAGAAGATGATAATTAGTAAATCCAATCAAATAAGACACTTTACTTGCGTCTATAGTAATGCAATGTTGCAAAGATGATCCGCTTAATCCACTGTTGGTCAATGTCCAATATATTTTTCTAGAAATACTATCAATATTAACTGGCAAAGTTCCAATGGATGTGAGGTTGGAATTTAACTCTATACGAATATTTCCATCATTAACGGATGCGCCTCTGATGCCTATTCTAACACCAGTAGTTCCAAATGTTTTTGTAATGGTATCACCAGCCAAAAAGCCGATTATCACATCCTCACCCGGCTTGGTGGAGACCGTTGTAGCAACTAATTTTTTGCCTCCTGTTGAGTATGTAGCACTTCCTGCTGCCTTTCCATATACTGTAATAAAATAAGGCGTATTTGGACTAAGACCTGGGAGGTTAAATGTTTTGTTTGCCCCTTCATAAATTATTTCGCCGTCAGTAACTGTAGCAGAACTGGACCCTAATTTTTTTAATATCTTAAATTTGCTACTTGGTCCATCCTAACCAAATTGAAGGGCGGTGGTAGAAGCTGAAGTAACCTTAAGTGAGGTAGGAATTCCCAAGGATGGTGCTTTACTATCATCTTATACTGCACAAATAAAACCATCGGTATAAAAGCTTGGTGCTACTACATTGCTATCTTTAAAAGTAACACTCCCTGTAATGTAGCCGGCATAGTAATAATTTTTGCCTTTAATAGCTATTGAAAGTCCTTGAGATACTTTACCACTAACCCCTTTACCAAACATACCCCACAATTGGGTGCCAGCTGTGTCGTACTTTATTATCAGCGGAAAATTTTCACCGCCACCTGTTAAATTATTGTTTCCTGCTTTGTAAATATTGCCAAAATAACCTGCTAATAGAATTTCGTTTTTGGCATAAGCCAAAGCCATTCCCCTTTGAAATCCTATACTATTTGGATAGTGTGAAAACTTGACCCAAACGGGGATTCCTGAGGAATTAAATTTATATAAAAACAAGGTATTGGTGGTTCCTGAATTATTAGCATTAATGGAACCTGAATAAAAATCGGTTCTAAAATACCCAGTGGTATAGATGTTTCCACTGATATCAATACATATTCCTCCTCCTAAATCCCCATCTTTGCCACCATAAGATTGAAACCAGTATTGACCACCACTTGTAGAGTATTTTACCAAAAATAAATCGGAGTGGCCAAATGTGCTGCCTAAATACTCTGCATACTTGGTTGTACTTCCAAAAGTAACGAGTGAATCATAGCTTCCATAAATTATAGGGTTTCCATCTTTATCAACGGCAAGCCCGTTTAATTTTTCATCTTTTCTATCTCCCCCTCTATTGGCCCAAATAGCTGTTCCAGATGTATCAAATTGCACTGTAAAAATATCGTTGGCACCGCCTTTGGATGAGGTAATTTGCTGGGTACCATTAAATGTAATCGTTCCATAAAACTCACCGGCTACATAAACTTTCGAATCTTTGCCCATCTCTATTTTTCTTGGTTCGGGCGATGAACTAACACCACCGATAGGTTTTGCCCATACAATATTACCGTTCGGTTTATACTTAGCAATAAATCTATTTCTTAATCCACCTGTTGAGCCAGTTACAAGGCCACTAAATATAGCTCCTGACTGGCCGTATGTGCCGGTAAGGTATATATTTCCTTCATCATCTACTTTAATGCCGCGTCCTTCATCACCAAAGCTTCCTCCTGCTTTCTTTGCCCACAAACACTTGCCAGTGCTATCATATTTAGCAACAAAAATATCCAAACTTCCCGATGTGCTTAAACTATTGCTGCCAAAATTAGCAGTGGCATCAAAGGTTCCCACAACAACAATATTTCCATTTTTATCTGTTACTATTCCATTGGTTTGGTCGGCATTGTTGCCACCTTGTTTTTTACCCAACCTACTTTTTGCGAAAAAAAATTGAATGAGAGGATAATTAAAATACTTAGAGTAGAAATCTGTTTCATGTTAATTTTGTTATCGTTAAAAATTATTTGCTGATCATAAAATATAAGGAAATATAATTTCTGTTTTGCTAATTTCAAATTACTTCAATTACTTTTTAAGATATTTAAAAAAACAAAACGGCCACTTTCGCAAGCAGCCGATGAACGATATGCACAAAAATTTCCTTATATAGGTACTTCTATATTTGCCATTTGCTCCATAATAAACTTTCTGTACCAGTAACCACTGTGTTTTATGCTTCGTTTTTGGGTTTCAAAATCAACATGAACAAGTCCAAAACGAGGTTTAAAACCTTCTGCCCATTCAAAATTATCGAGCAAACTCCAAACAAAGTATCCTTTTATTTTCTCAGTTTCTGAAAGGGCCTTCCTCATTTGGTAAATGTTCTGTTTCAAAAATTCAATACGAGTGCCGTCAGCTTCACCACTAAATGGCTGAGGCTCTATAAAAGCAGCTCCATTTTCCGTGACAATGATATTTTTGACTTTCTCATAATTTGCCGCAAATTTCAAAACATTGAAGAGTGCCGTTGGACAAATTTCCCAATCCATAGCTGTAAGAGGAACATTGCGCAATTTAGCCGGAATTATTCTTGCCTGTAGATAGGGGGTGTACCATTGAGAACCTACTATTTCGCGGGTATAATTTTGTATTCCAATAAAGTCAAAATCAAATTCTAGTTTTTTTTCATCTCCCGCATGCATATAACTTTCAACTTTTTGTAAAAATGGAAGCGTTTTTATTGGGTACCCAAGTCCGAGTGAAGGTTCTAAAAACAACCGGTTCAACAAGGCATGCACTTTTTCGGCTGCCATAATATCTGCAACATTTTCAGAAACTGATTCTATATGCGACATTGAAAAAGTAGTTCCAATGTGGGCATCTTTAAATTCAGATCTTAATAAACGTGCACCTTCAGCCTGACACAGGGCTACGTGGTGCATAGCCGGGATAAAATTGCCCATGCCCATTCTGCCAGGTGCATGAAGACCTAAAAAATAGCCAGCTCCAGTAAAAGCAACTGGTTCATTTAAAACAATCCAATCCTTTACCCTGTCGCCAAGGTGCATGGCAATGGTTAAAACATATTCTCTAAACCAGTTAATAATAGTGCGGTTAGTCCAGCCACCTTTTTTTTCAAGAGCCGATGGTAAATCCCAGTGATAAAGGGTAACCCATGGTCGAATACCATTTTCAAGGCATTCATCAATAAGACGTTTATAAAAATCGAGTCCAGGATGATTTACGTGCCCATAGCCATTTGGATAAATTCTTGGCCAAGCAATTGAAAATCTGAAATTGCGAATGCCAAGTTTTCGAAGAATCTGAATATCTTCTTTATAATGTGTATAGAAATTACATCCAATACCATTTTTGTCCTGGTTCTTAATTTTACCATTTCGTAACACAAAATCATCCCAAATAGAGCGTCCTGCTCCATTTGCAGTTGAATATCCTTCTGTTTGAAAAGAGGAAATTGCTGTTCCCCAAATGAAATCAGAAGGAAAGCGTTCCAGATTGATCACGGGTAATTTTAGGTGGGTTTAGATAATATTCTAAGGGTTTGTCTCTCTTATCACTGTTTGAAAGAATTCCTTGCAGAATAGGTCCGTTGTATAAGGCGATGGCCTTATCGGCTATTGTCCCTGCGTTGTCTGGGTAGTTTATTTTAAGTGAATTATTCTTTTGTATAACCTCCTCAATAAGTGTGGAGGCATCACAAGATTTTAGCGATTTTAAAGTACTAACTCCTAATTTTTCAAGTGTATAAGCATTAAATTTTTGCTCGTATTGGTTTTTCATGGGTACCACGATTAGCTTTTTTCCTAAAAAAAGGGCCTCAGAGGTTGAACCAAAACCAGCTGCTGAAATTAACAAGTGGCACGATAATAATTTTTCGGTAAATAATGCACCATTAATCGGTTCAAAACTAATATTCTCTTTTTGATAGGCGCCATTGGTGTGTTTTGAAAAAACCATCCATTTTAAATGAGATACTTTTTTTAGGGTGTTAAATATCATTTCATCTGAATAGGAGGGAAGATAAACTAAACCGTGTCCTGAATCACTTACCATTCCATGTCTTATTTCATCTCTGATTACTGGTGTTTCAATATATTGGTCTATGGACTCATAATGCAATCCAATGTTATAGTCACATTGAACGTAGTTCTCTAAAAACAGACCGCTTATTGTGATTGGCCAAGGTTTTTTGATGTGAGGATGCATAAAGGATGCCTGGTTACTAATGCCAATAGTTGGAATACGTGCCTTTGATGCCGCCCACACAGAGACTGGTTCAAAATCGCTAATGACAAAATTATAGCGTTCAACAGGTAAACTTTTTATTTCCTTTAAAAGGGTTTTAATATTATTCCGTTTATAGGTTTTTAAATAATCAATGCCGCCTTGTTTGCCAAATACAAAACCAAGGCCTTGAAATTGGTAGGCAACCGGCAAGGGTAGTTTAATTTCATTGTGAATGCCACTCACGAGGATGTCAACTTCAGCCTTTTTTTGAAGTTCGTTAATAATGCTTACACTTCTTGTAATATGACCGTTGCCGGTTCCCTGAATTGCATATAAAATTCTCATGTTGCGATCTTGAATTCTTTTAATAATTCCGAATAAAGTTGTTTCGTGTTTTTGTCCGTTTGATTATCATCGCTTTCTGTTTCAGGCATTTCATTCATTTTAATAAGCTCCCATTTCTTGTTATTGTATTCCAAAGCCGATAAGTTCTCTATCCAGTCGCCGGAGTTGAGATAAGTAACTTTACCCAATTTTGTTTCAATATCCCTGATTTCAGGTTGATGTATGTGTCCGCAAACCACATAATCGTACTTGTTCTCAATGGCAATTTCTGCACAGGTAAGTTCAAAATTATTGATGAATTTAACCGCACTTTTAACCCCGTTTTTTATGCGTTTCGAGATGGAAATTTTGCGATAGCCCAGTTTATTCAAACAGTAATTTACAAAACGATTAATTAATATAAGTAGATCGTAGCCCTTAGCACCTAGTTTAGCCAACCACTTGCTATGCTTCATACATACATCAAAAACGTCACCATGAAAAAACCATGCTTGCTTTCCGTTCAGGTTCAACACAACTTTATTGCAAATTGTTATATTCCCGATTTTTAGTCCTTCAAATTTGCGAAGCATTTCGTCATGGTTTCCTGGGATGTAATAAACTTCGCAGCCGTTTTCTGAAAGCTTCAAAATTTGTCGGATTACCTTCATGTGGCTTTTAGGCCAATAGTTTTTAGAAAACTGCCAGATATCTATAATGTCCCCATTGAGGATAAGCGTTTCAGGAGCTATGCTTTCGAGATATTGTCTGAGTTCTTTTGCATGACAACCATAAGTTCCCAAGTGAACATCCGAGATTACCACAAGTTTAACTTTGCGTTTAGTCATTAACTTTTAATGTTTTAAAACGTTGAATAAACCTTTAAAAGCAAACCTGAGAATGAATTCAATAATTCGAAGTTTTAGATGATTAAACATGAAATAAATCATCCTGCTAACTAAAAGTATTTAGATATGCAGTAACACAACAAATCCTTAAATGATTGTTATTATTTAGGATGGTGTATTAAGAGAGTATTACTTTAAAAGGTATACCGAAACAGTTGAAGCCTAAAAGGTAAAAAACGAATAGGTTCAATTCAAGAACTGGTCATAGATAAGATTTTTATTTATACATCTCAGAATAATACTTCCTCACCCCATTAAAATATCAAACCTTTTAATCCTAAAATCCCAATATCCTAAAAATCCTAATTTAATCAATCTACTGAAGCATTGCCCATAACTTATCCTTTAGTTCGGAAATATGATATGCTGTGGCAGAAGATATAAAAATACATTCCTCCCCTTCAGGCAAATCCGATTTGAGCATAAGCATCAATTCATCGTCAATGAGGTCAGTTTTTGTAATTGCTATTAATCGTTTTTTGAAAAGAAGCTCTTTGTTATGCTTTTCGAGTTCACTCAACAAAATATTAAATTCTTTGGTGATATTTCCGGCTTCGGCAGGAACCATAAATAAGAGCACAGAATTTCTCTCAATATGTCTTAAAAATCTTGTTCCCAAACCTTTGCCTTCTGAAGCTCCTTCAATAATTCCAGGAATATCTGCGACGATAAATGATTTATAATCACGGTACTTTACAATACCTAAATTGGGTACAAGCGTTGTGAAGGCGTAGTTGGCAATTTCGGGCTTGGCGGCAGAAATAACCGATAATAAAGTGCTTTTTCCAGCATTAGGAAAACCAACCAAACCAACATCTGCCAAAACTTTTAATTCTAAAATTCTCCAGCCCTCAATGCCTTCTTCACCAGGTTGGGCATAATGCGGGGTCTGTTTTGTTGGAGATTTAAAATGCCAGTTTCCTAATCCGCCTCTTCCTCCTGGCATCAACACTTGTTGTTGTCCATCTTCGGTTATTTCAAAAATAAACTCACCGGTTTCTGCGTCTCTGGCAACTGTTCCCAAAGGTACATCAACAATTTCATGGTTTCCTTGAGCACCTTTTCGGTTTCCACCTTCTCCTTTATTTCCATCCTCACAATGAATATGTTTTTTGTATTTCAAATGCAGGAGCGTCCACATTTGGGCATTTCCTCTTAAGATTACAGAACCACCATTACCACCATCTCCACCATCAGGGCCACCCATTGCTGTTAATTTATCCCGGTGAAAATGCATATTTCCTGCTCCTCCTTTTCCAGACCGAAAAAAGATTTTTACATAATCAACAAAGTTAGATTCAGCCAAGTGTTTTTAGATTAAAAATTTTAGATTAAAAATATTAGAGTTGCGATTTCAGAGACTTTGAATAGGTCATTCTCTCAGAAATCAAGTAGTTCACAGATATCCTCAAATACCTTTTCAATATCGTTCATGCCATTTACTCCGGCAAATTTCCCTTGTTCTTGATAAAAATCTTTTAATGGAAGTGTTTCTGCATTATATACTTTAAATCTGTTGCGAATGGTAGCCTCATCCTGATCATCAATTCTTCCTGAGGTTTCCCCTCTCAACAACAAACGTTTTGTGAGTTCGTCTTCATCCACTTCCATGGATATCATTTTTTTAATTGGATTGTCAGATTTGTTTAAAATTTCGTCAAGCGCCTTACCTTGGGCTACAGTTCTTGGAAATCCATCAAAAATAAATCCTCTTGCATCAAGGTTTTCATTGATTTTATTAGCAACCATTTCGATAACAACTTCATCAGGCACTAATTCTCCTTTATCAATAAATCCATTGGCGCGTTTTCCAAGTCTAGTACCTTCTTTCCTTTCAGCCCTCAAAATATCGCCGGTTGAAATATGGATTAGTCCATATTTCTCAATAATGCGGGATGACTGTGTTCCCTTTCCTGCCCCTGGAGGTCCAAATAATACAATATTTTTCAAAGCCTTTTTACTAATGGGTTCAGGTTATTATTTTGCAAATGCAATTGCTCTTCTCTCTCTGATCACCGTCACTTTTATTTGACCGGGATAAATCATCTCTTTCATTATTTTTTGAGAAATATCAAACGACAAAAGATCCGCTTGTTTATCGTCCAAAATATCACTGTTTACAATCACGCGCAATTCTCTTCCAGCTTGAATAGCGAATGCTTTGTCAACGCCATCAAATCCAACTGCCAACTTTTCAAGATCAACCAATCTCTTAATGTAGGCTTCACTATCTTCTCTTCTTGCGCCTGGCCTTGAGCCTGAAATGGCATCACAAGCCTGAATAATTGGAGAAAGCAGGTTGGTCATTTCGATCTCATCATGGTGAGCACCAATGGCATTCACCACATCTGGATGTTCGCCATATTTCTCTGCTAACTTCATTCCAAGCAAAGCATGCGGTGTTTCAGGATCATCATCAGGCACTTTTCCAATATCATGGAGCAATCCGGCACGTTTGGCCATTTTTGCATTTAATCCAAATTCAGTAGCCATGATAGCGCATAAATTAGCAACCTCTCTGCTGTGTTTTAGCAAATTTTGTCCATAAGACGAACGGTATCTCATTCTTCCGACCATTCTTATTAATTCAGGATGTAGTCCATTGATTCCTAAATCAACCACGGTTTTTTGACCGATTTCAATAATCTCTTGTTCCACGTCGTTTCTGGTTTTTTCAACCACTTCTTCAATGCGCGCAGGGTGTATACGGCCGTCAGAAACAAGGCGGTGAAGAGACAACCTTGCTACCTCACGTCTTATAGGATCAAAACCTGAAAGAATAATGGCCTCAGGGGTATCATCTACGATAATTTCAATGCCAGTCGCCGCTTCTAATGCTCTTATATTTCTTCCTTCTCTACCAATAATCCTTCCTTTTACTTCGTCGTTTTCGATATGAAATACTGTTACAGTATTTTCAATAGCTTGCTCAGCGGCAGTGCGTTGAATGGTTTGCAGCACCATTCTCTTCGCATCTTTTGTTGCGGTGAGCTTTGCCTCATCAATTATGTATTTCATTTGTGATAAAGCCTGATTTTGTGCTTCAGCTTTCAATGCTTCTACCAGTTCATTTTTTGCTTGTTCGGCAGACAGTCCTGCGATTTTTTCTAATTGCTGAACCTGACTAGCATGTATCTTTTCAGCTTCATGCTTTTTAACTTTGGCCACTTCCAAATGAACCGCGATTTCTTCTTTAAGGATATCTACTTCTTTTTGTTTCTTATCAAGATTATTGAGCTTGTCAGTAACACTTTGCTCTTTACCTCTTAATCGGTTTTCTACTTCACCGATCTCCTTATTCCTTAGGTTAACCTTTTCGTCATGTTGGTTTTTCAGTTCAAAATACTTCTCTTTCGCTTCCAGTTCTTTTGACTTCAAAATACCGGCGGCTTTTGCTGTAGCATCATTTATTACGCTATCTGCTTTGGTCTCATTTCTTTTGTTGATTAAATATATTGCTGCAATTGTTCCTATCGCCAATCCCGCAACAACACCTAATACTAATGACAGTGCATCCATTTTTTAGTTCTATTTATTAAAAATTAAAATGTGGCAGAGCCTTCAAGAAATATCCTGTCTGTCGAGGTATTGATTCAGTTCAATAAGTAAGTTCTCCATTTCAACTGATAGTGACTGGTCTCTAGAACTTAGATTCAGATTTTCTGAAGCAAATTCTAAAGCCGACATCGCTATCGCATCTTGTTTATCTTGTACCGAAAAATTTTCGGTATAAAACTTTGAACGGTCATTTACCAATTTAGCCGCTTTTCTTACGTTTTCTTCCTCATCGGATGAAATCTTAAGCGGGTATTGCCTGTCTCCTATTAATACCTTGATGGATATTTCCTGTTGTTCCACCTGTTAATTATCTATTATTTAGTCATTTAACAATGACATACTTTTATCAATTTCCCTGATAAACTCGTTAATTTTCAATTTCAATTCTTTCTTATCTTCGCTATCCTGGGAAATAGAACTTGCAATTTTAAGCATTTTATTTTTCTCTTCAATATCCTTTATTGTTTCTCTCTGCAAATTTAATGATCTTTCTAATTCAGAAACTTTTGCATTGAGCTCACTATTTTCTCTCTTCAGAAGGTGGTTCTTCTCAATTATTTTTTCTGTTTTGTGCTTTATATTCTGAATTATTAATTGAATATCGGCCATAATTTACTTCCTAATAACGGCTTTTAGTTGGTTTTCAAATATACCTATTAGTTTTTGCATAATTAAGTCTATTTGTTTGTCATTCATAGTTTTTTCAGAATCGTATAAAACCACGTTAATAGTAAACGATTTTTGTCCTTCTTCGAGGGGTTTTCCTTCATATACGTCTGTAAGATTTAATTTCCTTAAATACTTCCCAACCGATTTATTCACCAATTGCTCAACCTCACTGTATAAAACGCTTGTTTCGAGAACAATACTCAAATCACGACTCACCTCAGGAAACAGAGGTATTTCTTTAAGAGTAAACGTATTTTTCGAATACGCCGATAACATGGTATCAAGGTTTAATTCTGCAAATAATACATCTCCTTTTACGTCAAGTTTTTTTAACAGATCAGCCTCCACCTCAGCAATTACTTGCCCCTTTATTTTACTTAAACCAATTTGAGCGAGTGTATTTTGTACAATGGACTTTAGGTAAAAATAATCTACCTTAACAGGTTTATGCCGCCAATTTGCTGATTCTTTATTCCCAGTAACTAATAATGTAAGTTTGTCAAATTCCTTAAATCCTTCCTCCGTTTTTTGATAAACCTTGCCAAATTCATAAAATTTAAGATCATGCGATTTGCGGTTTTTATTATAAGCAACGGCTTCGAGTAATGAAGGAAGCATGGAAGGGCGCATAATAGACAATTCATTGCTCAATGGATTAAGCAATTTTACCGACCTTGATAACTCTGATTCATCAAAGTATGCTTCCCTTGTCAAAGAATTGGTCATTATTTCATTAAATCCTTGTGCAGAAAGATAATTACTCAGCAATTGTTTTAAACTGTTTTTATCAGGCTTGGGTTGAACCACCGCAGCACTGTGCATTATCTCCGGAAATGGAATATTATCAAAACCATAGATGCGTAAAATATCTTCAAACACATCAATATCCCTTGTTACATCGGTTCGGTAATTTGGTATCAGCAATTCTAAGCCATCTTCAGTTTCATTTTTTATTTCTATATCAAGATTGAGAAGGATGGTTTTAAGAATTGATTTCTCAATGCTAACCCCACAGATGGTTTTTAACTTTGAAAAACTTAAATAAACCTTGGGAGATAATATTGCCTCAGGTTGAATATCTATTACATTGGAGGCTAAATCACCTCCTGCAAGTTCAAGCACCATTGTGGCAGCTTTTTTTAAGGCAACCACTGTATTATGCGGGTCAATTCCTCTTTCAAATCGGAAAGATGAATCTGTGCTAATAACATATTTTTTTGCTGTTTTTCTTACTTCGGCAGCATCAAACCAAGCACTTTCAAGAAATATATTTTTTGTGGTGTCAGTAATTGCAGTCGACAAACCACCCATTACACCAGCAAGGGCTATGGGTCCGCTGTTATCAGCAATGATTAATTCGCCTCCACTTAAGTGCCTTTCAATTTTATCAAGGGTCACCAATTTTTCACCTGCTTTTGCAAACCTAACAGAAATATTTCCGCTTAATTTATCAGCATCGAAAGCGTGCATAGGTTGCCCAATATCGTGCATCACAAAATTGGTAATATCTACAATGTTATTAATTGGGTTAATCCCAATGGCTTTTAATGCTTTTTGCAACCAATCTGGAGATGATTTAACAGCACTATTTCTAATGAGTAAACCAGCATAACGACCACAGGCATCTTTTTCGTCAATTGTTATTTCAAGAGGGCTTTTACCATTAAAAATTGAACCAAGGTCATTTGAATTCTGTAGGATTAAGGGTCTGTTTAAAATAGCTCTTAAATCACGGGCAATTCCTAAATGCGAGGCTGCATCGCCTCTATTGGGAGTAAGTCCAATTTCAAAAAAAGTGTCGGAGTCTGTTTTTAAGTAATCTGCTATCGGCGAACCTACCTTACAATTTGAGTCCAGAATCAAAATACCGTTATGGCTATTTCCCAAACCTATTTCGTCTTCGGCACAAATCATTCCCTCTGATTCTTCTCCTCTTATCTTGGCCTTTTTCATGGTTAAGGGTTCTCCTGATAAAGGATAAATAGTAGTGCCAACGGGTGCTACAACCACTTTTTGACCTACCGCTACATTGGCAGCGCCGCAAACAATATGAAGAGGATTCGATTGGCCAATATCAACTTTTGTAAGCCTTAAGCGATCAGCATTAGGATGTTGGGTTACCTCTAAAACATGACCAACAAGCACCCCGGCAAATCCACCCTTTACAGATTCCGTTTTATACAAGTCCTCAACCTCCAAGCCACAACCTGTTAGCAAATCAGAAATTTGTTCCGGAGTTTCCGTTAATTTTATATGCGTATTGAGCCAGTTAAGCGAAATTTTCATAAAAAGGGCAAAGATAAGAGGGTTATTGGTATTTTAAAGGATTGAATGATTGACCCGAATTTTCTAATTTGGATTTTGGGTTAAATGTTTGTACGTCTAAGTTCTTCGCTTCAATTCTTTCTTTCTATTCTCATGTCTGTCCACAACTGCATATAATGGTAAGTCCGAAGATTGAAAATATTACCGATAGTTTGATAGATATCTGATTTTCATCAATCAAATTTTGAACTGTCCCATTCAACTCCTGGCGGAAATAATTCTGTTTTTCTTTTTTTCATCTCTAAAGCAATTGAGGCACTGTTTCCGCCTTGTTCTTCAAGCTTTGAAATTATGTTTATATAACTTTTTTCATCTCTATTTTGGCTCAATTTAAAGACGTTGTTAATTTTGTCAACCTTAATCTCAAAACCAATAATGGCAGGCATCATTTTGTCTAAGAAATTATTTGGAAGATTGTCGAATATAGTTTGTGAATTTGTGTTACCCTTTTCAAATTTTAAAGTAAACTTTCTCATAAACGCAATTAATTCATCATTTGACATAAAATTCACCAGCCCGTTTATATGAACACTCATATAATTCCAAGTTGACCCAATTTGCGAATTACTGTACCAAGTAGCACTTACATAAGCGCTTGGTCCCGAAAACACTACCAAGGCATTTGGATTATCATTGAATGCTTTGTGGTGATCGGTATTTCGCATAATATGTCCTTGAAGAAACAATTCACCTTGCCTCTCCTCAATAAGAATTGGAATTTGTGTTGCAACTTGTTTACCAGATAAATCGCTACCTGTTATAAAAGCAAATGGGTTTTGTTCAATGAAATCCAAAATTGTTTGCCTGTCCTTTTCTTTAAAGTATGAAAAATTATACATGGTCTTTTTTGATTGCGTTTGTTTTTTGGGAGTGTAACTTGTCAATTTTTACGGGTAGTTTTACACTATATACAGATGCTTTGTGGCTGGGCGAAGGTAGCTATTTTTACTATTCCGAAGCTATCTGAATGTCGGAAAAGCACTAAACCTTAGGCAGTTCTTTTCGAGTTGATGATTATTTATATATGTTCAATTGGGTAATAAACTAAACGGCGATATCTGATGAGTTGATTTTTTATACTTTATCTAGTCAAATTAATTGTTTTTGAACTTAACTAATGGCTCTCTTGCGATGGAATATTAGACTTTTGCTCATGAAAATCCGGAACAATCGATCTTGGTACTAATTTTAAAGATTCCATTATTCTTGAATTATCCATACAGGATGGTGTAGGATGTTTCAATAAAGATACTGCCTCAATGTATATTTTAAAAGTTCCTGTCATAACCTTCAATCCGTTTCCAGAATTGTGCATAAATACAGGAAAAGTAAATCTTACAAAAATTACGAATTCAAAGCCTGAAGGTGGTTGTTGGAAGGTTATAAATTAAGATTCTTACAGGGATTCAGTTTATCTAAGACCAGGGATAATTAGTTGTGATACCCTCAATACCTTGTTACTCAGCCCTCAAAATGGCCTAGGAAAATACTTGATGAATTATGTTTACACTTTGGGAGGCTGTTTGGTATCAAAAGAAATGTTACTTCCAATTAATCCTTTACCGAATTTGGCTGTGTCCCTGAGTCCTTCGGGTGTTAAAGGTGTATATTGTGAAATTGACAGTAACGTCAAACTAAAGGCCTTACCTGCAGGAAGGATATGGACAGCAAATGTTACAGGGATTTTAAGCTATGATGTATTTAAGCCTATTTTGGTCGGGGCATCCGATAGGGATAAATGGATCATCCTTACCTATTCCTATGTTAACCCAACAACAAAATGTGGTACAGCCAAAAGTTTGACGGTTTATGTTCAAAGTACTTCCCGTATTCGAATTCTTACACTAGATTTTGATACATGCAGAAAAAACACTATGCTCATTACGCTCAATGCAAATTATTCATTTTCAAGCAAAATAAATTGGTATCACACGTTTGACCCATCCAAAGCAAGTTTTTAAAACAATCAACAGACGAGTGCCATAAACCCTGCGGTCATATCGATTCATCCACGAAAAGATAGTATAACTTCTATGAAAATATTTGCTTTTACAGATGCTGAGGGTGTATGTCCGTTTGCTATCGATACAATG
>Ga0163144_10003683_pt1 | contig 34851 bp, 29 predicted proteins | sample OliLak19BULKMAT1_FD_123175 | JGI IMG/M metagenome (GOLD analysis project Ga0163144, IMG submission 123175) | Freshwater microbial mat bacterial communities from Lake Vanda, McMurdo Dry Valleys, Antarctica - Oligotrophic Lake LV.19.BULKMAT1 | ecosystem: Environmental > Aquatic > Freshwater >...
CGGCTGCGCCACCGTTACATCGACCTGCGCCGGGCGCCGCTCCAGCACAACCTGCTGCACCGCGCGCGCTTCATTTCAGCCATGCGCCGGGCGTTCGAGGACCAGGGTTTTGCCGAGATCGAAACGCCGATCCTGACCCGTGCGACACCCGAGGGCGCGCGCGACTACCTGGTGCCGTCCCGCGTTCACCCGGGTGAGTTCTACGCGCTGCCCCAGTCGCCGCAGATCTTCAAGCAACTCCTGATGGTCGCGGGCTTCGACCGCTACTTCCAGGTCGCCCGTTGTTTCCGCGACGAGGACTTGCGCGCGGACCGCCAGCCCGAGTTCACGCAGCTCGACATGGAGATGAGCTTCATCGACGAAGAGCGCATCTTCGCCGTCTGGGAAACCGTGCTCACGCGCACGTTCAAAGAAGCGTTGGGTGTCGACCTCCAGACGCCGTTCCCGCGCTTGAGCTGGGACGAGTCGATGGAGCGCTACGGCGTCGACAAACCCGACACACGTTTTGGCCTCGAGCTCGTGGACCTCGCGTCCTGGGCCGCTGACTCCGACTTCGCGGTGTTCAAGGACGCCCTCGGCACCGGCGGTCGCGTGCTGGGCCTTGTCGTGCCGGGCGGTGGGGATCGGCTGTCGCGCAAGGACCTGACCGCACTCGAGGAACTCGCCAAGACGTTTGGCGCGAAGGGTCTCGCGTGGTGGAAAGCCGGTGCCGACGGCGGCGCGGGTCCGCTCGCCCGATTTGCGGCCGGGCCCCGGGCCGCCGCGCTGATGGCCGCCGCGGGCGCTGCCGACGGCGACATCCTCCTGACGGCCGCGGGCCTCGCCCCAAAGGCGCGCCGCATCCTGGGCGAGCTGCGGGTTCACCTGGGACGGAAACTCGGCCTCGTGAAGCCCGGCTGGAACCTTCTGTGGGTCACCCACTTCCCCATGTTCGAGCACGACGAAGAGGCTGGCCGCTGGTTCAGCGCGCACCACCCTTTCACGTCGCCGGTGGGGGACCTGGACGACGTCCCCGCGGACCTGGGAGTTTTGCGCAGTCGGGCCTACGACCTCGTGATGAACGGTTGGGAACTTGGCTCGGGTTCAATTCGGATCCACCGCCAGGACGTCCAAGCGCGGGTTTTCGACCTTTTGGGAATCAGCGCGCAGGAACAGCGCGCGAAGTTCGGGTTCCTCCTGGAAGCCCTCGCGCATGGAGCGCCCCCCCACGGCGGCTTCGCAGTGGGTCTGGACCGGATCGTCGCCCTGACCTTGGGGCTCGACAGCATCCGCGACGTTGTGGCGTTCCCGAAAACGGCGTCCGCATCCGACCTTTTGTGCGAAGCGCCGTCGCCGGTGTCACCGAGCCAGCTCGCCGAAGTCCACATTGCGCCCTCTGGCCGAGCGCTGGCGCTCGGCGGAACGGGTGCGAGCGCTGCGGCGCCCACCGGAGGGACCTCCCCGTCATCAGAGTCCCCCGTGTGACCGTCGGCACGCGAGCCGGCTCCCGCCCTTCTGGCCGCGGGGAATCACGCGACGGGATTGCGTCGCCGCCCAGGGACCGTTCCGCACGGACCGCCCCCAGCGATCCGCGCCTGCCGACAGCGATACCGTTTGGGGTCTACGCGTGGCGCGACGGACCCTTCCACCCTTATCCTCTTCACTGTTCCGGCGGTCCGGCCACTCGCCAAGTGGCCCGCCCCCAGAACCCCCGCGGCGCGGAACCCAAGCGGTGTTCCGCCCCGTCCACCCATCGTCCCAACGGACAAGGAGCTTCGTGTCCATCGAGAATTACCGAGTGAACCGTCAGATCCGCGCGCGCGAGGTGCGCGTGATCGACGGTGAAGGAGAGCAGGTCGGCGTCATGACCATCGAGCAGGCGCGCAAGATGGCCGAAGAGAGCCAACTTGACCTGGTCGAAGTTTCGCCCATGGCGCGGCCGCCCGTCTGCCGCATCATGGACTACGGCAAGTTCAAGTACGCCCAGCGCAAGAAGGACCGCCAGAGCGGCAAAAAGGTCGCCGCCGGTGGCCTGAAAGAGCTGCGCGTGCGTCCGGCCATCGACGACCACGACCTTGAGTACCGCCTCCAGAACGGGCGGCGCTTCCTCGAGGATGGCCACAAGGTCCAGGTCGTCTGCATCTTCCGCGGCCGCCAAATGGCCCACCCGCAGCACGGTTACGACGTGATGCGCAAGGTCAAGGAAAGTCTGGGCGACATCAGCAAGGTCGAGGCGGAGCCGAAGATGACCGGCAACCGCATGACGATGATGCTGTCCCGCAAAGCGGGCGTGTGACCGCGGCGGCGACGGCCCAGAGCGGAACCCCCCTTGCGCCGGCCGCGGCCGCCGCTATCCTCTTCGTCCCCAAGCGCCGCGCGGGCTCTACCCCGCGCGGCCCCCGGCAAGCGGTGCGGGCAGCCTGCGATCCGGGACCCGAATCGGACCACCACGTGGTCCAACACAGGAGCGTTCCATGCCCAAGATGAAGTCCCGCGGTGCCGTCAAGCGCCGCTTCAAGATCAGCAAGAACGGGAAGGCGATCAGCTCCCGCACGGGGCGCGGCCACATGCACGCGTCCAAAAACGGCAAGGCCCGCCGGGGCAAACGCAAAAAGCTCGTCCTGGAAGGTACCTGGGCGACTTTGATCCGCAACATGATGGGCAAGTGAGCACGGGAGCCGAAACATGGTGAGAGTCACCTACGGCGCCCCGCGCCGCCAAAAAAAGGTCCGATACTTCAAGCAAGCCCGCGGCAACTTCCGCGGACGTCACGCCCTGTGGCGCACGGTGCGCGAGACGCTCCTGCGCGCGTGGGCCTACGCGTTCGCCGGTCGCAAGCAGCGCAAGCGGCACTTTCGCCGGCTGTGGATCATCCGCGTGAACGCGGCGGCGCGCATGCGCGGCCTGCGCTACGGCGAGTTCATCCACGGGCTGAAGCAAGCCGGGATCGAACTCAACCGCAAGCAGCTTTCCGAGCTTGCGATCCACGATCCGCGCGCATTCGACACCCTCGCCGATATGGTGAAGGGCTCGCAGAGCAAAGCGATCGCTGGCGCCCGCTGAAGGCGCAAGCGCGACCTCGAAGGGTCGAAGACGACGCCCGCGCGCGCGACTGATCGCACGCGCGGGCGTCTCCACGTTCAAAGCGAATCCGCCAAAGCGCATCCGCCAAAGCGCATCCGCGCGCCGCAAGGCACCAATCAGGACACCCCCCGCGCCGTTTGTCCCATGTTCGACAGCATCCAATTCGACGCCCTCGCCGCCGAGGCGACCGCCGCGGCCGCGAACGCGCCGGACGACGCGGCTTTGCGCGCCGTCGAGCGCGAATGGCTCGACAAAAAGGCGGGCCGCCTTTCCGCGATCCTCGGGCGTATCCCGAGCTTGCCGCCGGAGGAACGCCGCGGTTTTGGAGCGGCGGCGAACGGTGTGAAGCAGGCGCTCGAAGCCGCCATCGCCGCACGGGCGGCGGCGCTCGAAGAACTGCGCTTTGCCGCGGCGCTGCGCGACTCGAGCTTTGATCCGACGTTGCCCGCCGCACGGCCTGCGCTCGGCAGTTTGCACCCCCTGACGCTGGTGCAGCGCGAGCTCGAGGACATCTTCACGTCGATGGGCTACCACGTGCTCGAAGGGCCCGAGGTCGAGCTCGACGAATACAACTTCCAAAAGCTCAACATCCCCGCCGACCACCCGGCGCGGGACGCGACCGACACGTTCTACACCCGCACCAACGCGGGACACCCGCCGCTCGTGCTGCGCACGCACACATCGCCCGTGCAAGTGCGCGCCATGGAGCGCTTGAAACCGCCGTTTCGCGCGATTGCGCCGGGCCGTGTCTTCCGCTCTGAAAGCACCGACGCGACCCACGAACACACCTTCCACCAGATGGAAGGTTTGGTCGTTGGCGAGGACGTCACGGTCGCGGAACTCGTCGGCACGATGAAGTCCTTCCTGCGCGCGGTGTTCCGCGTCGACGACCTCGAAGTGCGTCTGCGGCCAGGTTTTTTCCCTTTCGTCGAACCCGGTTTCGAGCTGGACGCACGCTGCCCGTTCTGCACCGCGGGATGCCGCGTGTGCAAAGGCACCCGTTGGATCGAGCTTTGCCCCTGCGGGATGGTGCACCCGTCGGTGCTGCGCGCGGGCGGCATCGACCCGGAGCGCTGGCGCGGGTTTGCCTTCGGCCTTGGCCTCTCGCGGCTCGTGATGCTGCGCTACCAGATCGACGATTTGCGCCACCTTTTGGGCGGCGACCTGCGCTTCCTCGAAACCTTCGCCTGAGCCGGCTATGAAAATCTCCTACCGGTGGTTGAGCCGCCACGTGGACCTCGCGGGGGTCAGCCCTGAGCGGGTGGCCGAGCTTTTGACGCTGCACACCGCCGAAGTCGAGCACGTGGAGCGTTTTGCGCCCGCGCTCGAAACCGTGGTCGTGGCACACGTGGTCGAGCGTGCGCGGCATCCGGACGCGGACAAGCTCAGCGTTTGCCAGGTGGACCTCGGCACGGGTGAAACCGTCCAGATCGTCTGCGGCGCGCCCAACGTCGCACAAGGCCAAAAGGTCGCGGTCGCGGCTCCGGGCGCGGTGTTGCCGGGCGACTTCAAGATCAAGGTCAGCAAGATCCGCGGCCAGGAATCGCGCGGAATGATCTGTTCGGAGCGCGAGCTTGGCCTCGGCGACGAACACGATGGCATTTGGGTGTTGCCCGCCGATGCACCCGTGGGCCAACCCGTTGCACAAGCGCTCGGGCTCGCCGATTGGATCATCGAGATCGACAACAAGTCGCTGACGCACCGCCCCGACCTGTGGGGGCACCGCGGCATCGCGCGCGAACTTGCCGCGCTGCTCGGCCGCGAACTGCGTCCGATACCTGGCGGTTTGCCTGCGCCGCGCGCACAACGCTCGATTTCGACCGCGATCGAAACAACCGGTTGCGTGCGTTACCAAGCAGTGCTGATCGGCGGCGTGCAAAACGGGCGCGCGCCGGATTGGATGCGGCACCTGTTGCTTGCCGTGGGCCAGCGCCCGATCGACCGGCTCGTCGACGTTTCGAACTTCGCGATGCTGGACCTCGGCCAGCCCAACCATTTTTTCGACGCGGCAGCGGTTGCGGGAGAAGTCATCCGCGTGCGCGAGGCGCGCGCCGGCGAATCGCTCGCGACGTTGGATGGAACCGAGCGCAGCCTCGTCGCGGGGGATCTTTTGATCTGCGCCGGCGAACGCCCGATCGCACTTGCCGGTGTGATGGGTGGAGCGGGGTCGAAGGTCCACGAAGGGACACTCGAACTGATCCTCGAATTGGCGACGTTTCGGCCGACACCCGTGCGGCGCACGTCGGCGCGGCTCGCTTTGCGTTCGGAGTCCAGCGCGCGCTTCGAAAAGACGCTTGATCCTGCTCTGATCGACGACGCGGGACCGACGATCTTCGCGCTGCTCGCCGAGTTGTGTCCCGAGGCCCATCTTCTGGGCGCACCGTCGGAAGCGGGGGATTGGCGGCGTGCACCGCTGACCGTGGTGATGCGGCCTGCGCGGGTCAGCGCTGTTTTGGGCGCGAACATCGAACCTGCGAAGCAGCGCGAAGTGCTGACGCGGTTGGGTTTCGCCGTAGCGGAGCGCGGCCTTGAGTGGACCGTCACCGTGCCGTCCTGGCGCGCGACGAAAGACATCGCGATCGAAGAGGACCTGATCGAAGAGATTGGCCGGACGGTGGGTTATGCCGCGCTTGGCGAAGCGCAACTGACGGCGAAACTCGCACCCGCCCCCGCAAATCCGCGCCGCGAACTCGTGCGCCGCCTGCAGGACCGCTTGGCCGGAGCTGCGCGTTTTGCGGAAGTGCAGACGTATTCGTTCCTGCCCGACCCGCTGGCGCGCGCGCTGGGTCTTGGGGACGCACCCCACGTCGAGGTTCAAAACCCCATCGCGGAGGGCTGGCAGCGCATCCGCCGTTCGGTCGCTCCCAGCCTGATCGGCCTGCTGGCGGCCAACCTGCGCGAGCGGGACGAGGTCGCGCTTTTCGAAATCGGTAAGGGTTACCTGCCGGAACATGCGAATGCGCGCGGCGAGCCCCGGGAGCGCCACGAGCTCGCGCTCGTCCTCGCTGCGCCAACCCAGGCCGAAGGTCGGCACGCCCTGTTTGGCGCCCTCGCGCGCCTGCGCGGCGCGGTTGAATCCGCGGTTTCGGCCTCGGGCGCCACCGTGCCCGCGTGGCAGCGCGCGGGTGCGGTGTCAGGCCTGGCGCCCGTTTCCTGGGCGCACCCCGCGCGCGCCGCGGTCCTGGGGGATGGCGCCGCGCCGCTCGCCTTCGCCGCCGAGCTCGATCCGCGCATCAAACGCGCCCTTGGAATCGAAGGCGACGCGGCCGCGGCGGTGGTGGACATCGATGTCCTGCTCGCCATGGAGCGCCCCGGGGCGCGCCACAAGCCGCTCCCGCGCTTTCCCGGCCTCACCCTCGACGTGGCGCTCGCCGCGCCCGAGGACGTGCCCGCGGGCGAGCTGGAGGCACTGATCCGCGTGTCCGGCAAGGGGTTGGTGGACCGGACCCTGCTCTTTGACCTTTTTCGCGGCGGCAAGCTGGGGGAGGGACGCAAGTCGCTCGGGTTCCACGTGACCCTCCAGGCCGCCGACCGGACGCTCGAAGAGGGGGACCTTGCGAAGTTCCTGGACCGCCTGGGGCGCGCCGCCGAGGCCAAAGGCTGCGAATTGCGCCGCGAGTGACACCGCCGCGGGGCCTGTCCCGCCCGGGTTGTCGGCGCTCGCGTAGACTTCTTGCGGAGCGGGCACCCGATCCCGGGCGCCCCGACGGAACACTCTTCCTAAACCTCACGTGAAAATCGTCCTCGTCAATCCTCCCAGCCCGCCGGAGTTCCGCGTCAGCCGCGGGCTGATGGGCGGCTTTGGCATGGCGGTGAACCCCGGTCTGCTCTACCCGCCGATCGAACTCGCCCACGTGGCCGCGGCGCTCGAGGCCGACGGACACGAGGTCGCCATCCACGACAGCGACCCCGCCGGTCTGGATGTCGATGGAGCGCTCGCGGCGATCGTCGCCGAGAAACCGGAGTTTGTGTGCATGGACAGCTCCAGCACCAGCCTCGACCAGGACCGCGCCCTCGCCCAGCGGCTGCGGCGCGCGTTGAAGGTGCCCGTCGCGCTGCTCGGCAGCCAGGTCACCTATGCCCCTGAGTCCATTTTCAGCGGTGGGGGTGAGGGCGGCGAGGTCGATGCGATCGTGCGTGGTGAACCCGAATACACGGTGCGCGAACTTGCGCAGCGTGTGGCGGCGGGGCGTGACCTCGCCGGCGTGAGCGGCCTGTCATGGCGCCGCGCCGACGGCGAAATCGTGCACGAGCCCGAGCGCGAGAAGATCGAAGACCTCGACGCGCTGCCGCTGCCGGCGCGACACCTCCTCGACAATCAGGCCTACCGCTTCCCCGGTGTCGAGGGCGCGGTCACGACGGTCAAGAGCTCGCGCGGTTATCCGCTCAACTGTTCGTTCTGTGGGTACACGTTGGCGCAGGGCCTGCGCTTTCGCTTCCGCAGCGCCGAGAACGTCATCGCGGAGCTCGTCGACCTGTACCGCGTGCACGGTGTGCGCCACGTCATCTTCCGCGATCCGATTTTCACGACGCGCAAGGACCGTGTCGCCGCGATCTGTGACGGCATTTTGCGCGAAGGTCTACAGCTTGAGTGGCAGTGCGAAACCGCGGTCAAGACCCTCGACGAGCCGCTGATCGCGAAGATGGCGAAAGCGGGCTGCCGTCACATCTCGCTGGGCGTCGAATCGGGCAATCCAGAGATCCAAAAAAAGCACTGCGGCAACAAGCTCTCCGACCTCGACAAAGCCGAGGACGTGTTCAAAGCGTGCCGCAAGCACGGCATCGAAACGCGCGCGTTTTGCATGATCGGTTTTCCCGAGGAAACTCCGGCGATGGCCGACGAAACGCTGCGCCTCGTGGAACGCCTCGACCCGGATCAAGTGCAGTTCTGCGCGGTCACGGCGTACCCGGGCACTCCGCTATTCAAGATGCTGCGCGGCACGCGCGAGTTCGACCACGCGACGATGACCGGCTTCCAGGCGCTCGAGGGCAACGAGCACATGAGCGCCGCCGACATCGAAGCCAAGATCCGCGAGGGCTACCGCCGCTTCTACTTGCGTCCGCGCCGCATCGTCCGCGAACTCCGCCACCCCGGCCGCCTGGCGGGCAAGGTCGCTCGTTACTTCACGCTGTTCCGCCGCCGCGCCTGACCGCACCCGAGTACCGGTCTCGGTACTCGCGCGGATCTGGGCGGTGTCGTGATCGACGTGCGCACCGCGCGGGGAGAGCGAAGTCGAAGTCCGTCGTCTTGGGGTGGGCGGACGTCGGGCGAGGGGCGCGAACTCGGTGGACTGACAGGCTGGGAAAAAATCGGCAAGGCCGTAGCGAATGGCCTGTCACGTGATGTTTGGCCCATCGCCTTGCGGCGCTGGAGCTCGTTCGCGGGCCAAAATCGATCAAGGCCTCGATTTTTTCCCGCTCTCTGAGGGCATCCGTCGCCCACGCCGGGGAATTGCATGTGTTCAGGGACTTGACGTTCCGGGCCGCATCGAGCAGCGTCCGAGACGAACCAAGGGGTTTCTTCTTTCCCACAACCCGTTCAAGGCCTTGAGCGGTAGTTTCTAACGCGACAAACAAGATGATCTCCACATTGCTGGCCATTGGAATGTGCCTGGTTCCCGCGCAGACGTCCTCCACCAACTGCAATGATACTGGGCGTGCCGTGGACACTCCAGCGGGGTCCAAGACGACGCAAGAGGTAAACTGTCCCTCTATCACCCTTTCGGTGAGCATTCCGGGATTTGGTACAGGCGTGTCGCTGTCGACCCCGTCAAGCTGCCCGTCAGGAACGACGAACTACTCCAGCGCCGTCTATCGTTGCGAAGGGGCGGTGGCTGGCAGCCACTGCACCGCTGCTGGATATAAAGTGCCGTTTCAAGTGTATAGCTTTGCCCCCGACGCGGCGAAGGCATGTCCTTCTCCCGCCTCAGTTACCTTTGACACATTCGAGGCTGCTGTTGCCGCATTCGGGTGCCAACCTCCGCCCCAAATTAACAGCAGTTTTGACTGGTCTGCCAAAGTGACTCGGTGCGGGACTTTGCCCCCCTTCGACCCGTTGGACGCCGCCGGTTCTGAAGTTGAAACAGCAGAGGGATCTGCGCTCGTGTGGGACGGGGACCCCGAGGCATTCGCAACAGCTTTCGTGATGGGTCCTCTCGAGGCCGCTCTGGCTGCTGTACCCCGGACTCCCGTTGCTGGTTTGCCAGGACCAGTTGCCCAACACTGGTCTGTCGTCCCTCCTTTGCCGACAGTCTCGGCGATTGTTGCGGATCTCGAGATCATCGAGCGAATTGGAATGGAGTATCGTACGCGCAACCTGATGATAGAGGGGGCAGTTGCCGCAGACCGAAGGTTCGACATCACTTTGAGCTACGTGGCGACTGGTCCCGACGGCGTCGACGCCCCGGTTGCCGAGCGCTACGGCTACGATGGCTCGTCACTCCGTCACGTGCTCCCGGGCGCCGATCGTAATAACTTCTTCGCCGCGTCACACTCGGGCTACCCAAGTCGTCTCAAGACCATTCTTCAACCCTTTCTAGCTGTTGGCCAGTGGGTGAAGGACCCCCTCGCCTATGACCGTCTCCCCGCTTTGGGAACATTCGTGGGCGTTGAAGTCGCAACCGGACAAGTGACGGTGACGCAGGATTGGTCGCCCGTTCTGAACACCGGGGGCCAAGTGATCCATTGGTTCGATGCCGAAAACGGCGGCCTCGCCTCTCGCACGGAGTACCGAGGAATGACTGGTTCACTCCTTCGGTCTAGGGATTATCTTGAGTATGCGGAGGTATCGACGAATGCTCTGCGCCCGATGACGGTGGTCGACCAGTGGTGGGACCACACGGGAGCGCTCGTCCGCCAGCAGACCACGCGCATCCGTCGCGCGACGCCCTCGACGACCACGCCCGGAAGCGACTTCGGGCGGATCGAGTCGCCGGGGTCCCGCTGGTTCATCCTGCGCGGGTGACAATCCCGCGGCGGGCGGGGCCGCTATGATCCCGGCGTGGCGGCGCGGCGTAAGAGCGGAGGCGTGGGTGGCGTGCTCGAGCTGCGGCAGCGGCTTCGGTTGACTCAAGGGCGGCTCGCGGAGCTGCTCGGTGTCCACGCCATGACCGTCAGCAAGTGGGAGCGGGGGGTGTTGTTTCCCGCTCCCCACCAGGCGGCCGTGCTCGACGTGCTGTGGCGCGCGGCCGGCGAACCCCGGGCGGTCAGTCCTGATGTTCTTGAACTGAGCGCTTATCTGAACCAGGCCCTCGTGGACGTGACACGGATCGATGGCATGCAACTGAGTGCGAGCAACCAACTGCGGGGCAAGGTCGTGGCGGTGCAACTGGGGCCGATCACGTCCCGGATCGTGATCGAAATTGCGCCCGGCGTGAACGTCGTGTCCCTGATCTCGACCCACAGCGTCGAGCGCCTCGGCCTCGAGGTGGGCAAGGAGGCCGTGGCGATCATCAAGGCCACTGAAGTGATCGTGGGAGTCGCCGAGGGCAAGCGGACGGCGGCGGCGAAACGCCGGCCGGCCAAGAAAAAAGGCTGACCGGGAGCCCCGCGTCGCGGCGGGATTGTCCCGGCGGCGGACTAAGCGTAGGCTTAGCTCGTGGTGCGAGCCCTCCTGACGCTCGCTTTGCTGGTTGCGGCGGCGTGTGCGCCCGCAACGGCGGAGCGCCCCCTGACCATCGCGGCCGCGGCGTCGCTGCGCGACCTCGTGACCGAAGCCGCCCAACGGTTCGCGGTCGAGCACAACGTGCCCGAACCCACACTGGTGTTCGAGGCCTCTTCGACGCTGGCCCGGCAGATTGCGGAAGGTGGAGCCGTTGATGTGTTCCTGTCCGCCGACCGCGAGAGCATCGAGCGCGCGGCACCTCGGCTCGAGCCGACCGGCGCACGGGTATTTCTCGCCAATGAACTCGTGCTCGCCATGCGCTCCGATCTGCGGGATCCGCCGACCGATCCCGCGGCGTTCGTTGCGGCAGGTTTGACCCTCGGACTGGCGGGGGAGGCCGTGCCGGCCGGTCGCTACGCCCGGGCTTACCTGCGTGAGCTCGGGATATGGGAGCAACTGGAGGGCCGCATCGCGCTTGCGAGCAACGTTCGGGCGACGCTTGCGCTGCTGCAAAGCGGCGCCGTCGACGGGGTTTTTGTCTACCGCACGGACGCGATCGCCGCGGCGCAGGACGTGGTGGTGGTGCATGCCGCAACTCGGGATTCCGCGCCCGTGGTGTATGTCGCGGCGGCGGTGACTCCGGCGCGTGGGGGGCCACACCCCATGGCGCAGGCTTTCCTCGACCATCTGGGCTCGGCGGAGTTTCTGGCGTTGGCGACGGCGCGCGGATTCCTCGCGCCCGACTGAACGGCAACCATGTCGCTCCCGCCGGACCTCCTCGAGATCACCCTGCGGTCCCTGTGGGTCGCGGGCCTAGGCACGTTGCTCGCACTCGGCCCGGCGTTGGCGTTTGGAGCGCTGTTTGCGCGTCGGCGTTTCGCGGGGCGCCTCGTTCTGCGCACGCTCCTACTCTTGCCGATGGTGTTGCCGCCGGTTGCAGTGGGACTTGTTCTGCTGCGGGCGAGCGGGCCACGCTGGCCGTTTGGCGCGTGGTTGGCGTCGCTTGGCTTTGATGTGGTGCTGACGCTGCGGGGAGCCGTGCTCGCGGCCGCGGTGATGTGTTTTCCGCTCGTGCTGCTTGGCGCAGAACGGGGATTTGCCGCAGTGCCCACGCGCCTCGAGCAGCTTGCAGCGACACTCGGGACAAGTCGCGCGCGCATCTGGCTGCGTGTGACGCTGCCGTTGGCGCTGCCGGGCATCCTCTACGGTGCGGTGTTTGGCTTCGCGCGCTGTTTGGGAGAGTTCGGCGCGACGGTGCTCGTCGCGGGCATCGTTCCCGGTCGCACCGAAACCCTTTCGACGGCGGTGTACGCCGCGATCGAGCGTTTTGACCATGGCGCGGCAATGGCCTATGCGGCAGTGTCGATTGCGCTCGCGGCGATCCTCGTGTTCAGCGCGGAACGGCTTTTGGAGCGCGCGCGGTGAATCACACCGGCAATCATTTTTCGCTGCGCGCGGACTTCGCGGGTTTCCGCCTGCGCGTCGACGCGGCGTGGAGCGCCCATCGCGCGGCGCTCTTTGGGCCCTCGGGTTCCGGCAAGTCCACGATCCTCGAAGCGCTGCTCGGACTGCGCGCGGATGTGGACGGTGAAGTGATCCTCGCGGGCCGGTCCATCGCTGGCATTCGCCCGCAGCATCGCGATCTTGGATGGGTGCCCCAGGACGCCGCGCTCTTCCCGCACCGGAGTGTGCGCGAGAACCTGCTGTTTGCCGCGCGCGACGGCCAGCGTCTTGGGCACATTGCGGAGGCGCTCCAACTGGGTCCGCTGTTGGAGCGCCGCACCGCGGGCCTTTCTGGGGGCGAACGCCAACGGGTGGCGCTCGGGCGCGCGCTGCTGTCGGGCCGTCGTTTTTTGCTGCTGGATGAGCCGCTGGCGTCCCTGGACCGTGGTCTGCGCAAACACGTTGCCGAGTTCCTCTTGGAGGAAGCGCGCGAGCGTTCGCTTCGTTGGTTGCTTGTCAGCCACGACGCGGAGGAAGTGCATCGGCTGGCGGATCAAACCATCCTGATCCGCGACGGCGCGATCGAAGCGGTGATGGAAACGCGGCTCGCGCTCGAGCGCGCCCTCGCGACCGCGCTCCAGCCGGATTGATGGCGCGGGCGTGGTTTGCCCGTCGTTTAGCTCAGCCCGCCGGCCAGCAGTGTGGCGGCGGCGCCGACGGCGGTCGCAATCAGCACCGCGCGGCGGTAGCGCGGTACGCGCCAGCCGATGGCGTAACCGAGTGCGAGCACACCCACCAGCGCGCCGACGACCGCCGCAGTCAGGTAGTGGAAAGCCGCGCCGCCCTTGGCCTTGTGCAGTTGGACGAGGTGGCGCCACACCGTGGTTTCCTTGACGCTGAGCTCGAGTCCGCCCCCGGCCGTTGGCGCCAGGACCACGTCGTGGCTCGTACCCGTCCATTCGAACTCCCACGACGTGCCGACCCGGCGTAGACGGCTCTCGCCGCTGGGCTCCGGCCGATCTGCAGCGTGCAGAGCCTCGCGCGTGAACACTTCAAGCGCCCCGAGGTCGGGTTTTGCGATATCGAGCGACCCGGCCTCGACCGCGCTCTTCTCGACCCGGTATTCGCCCTTCGTTCCGAAGGTGTAGAGGACGCCCGTCGCCAGGTACAGCACGAGCGCAGGTGTGGCGAAACCCGCCAATACGAGGTGTAACAAGATCCAGCGGTTGCGGGATTCTAACGGATGGGCGGTCATGGCGTGGGGACGCTGGGGAGCGCGGGGAGCGCGGGGAGCGCGGGGAGCGCGGGGAGAGCGGGGAGAGCGGGGGCGAGCGTAGCGTGGAGCCGCGCAGGCACCCGCGCAAGGTTCCCCCTGTTGCGGGCCGCGCGCGGGCGTTAGCGTCGTGCCCATGGCCGACCTGCGCTTGATTCTCGGTTCACGCAACTACTCCAGTTGGTCCCTGCGCGCCTACGCCGCCGCGCGCCTGTCCGGGTTGCACTTCGAGGAGGTGGTCATCCACTTCGACGAGGACACATCGCGGTCCCTGCGCCTCGCGCAATCGCCGTCGGGGAAGGTGCCCGTGTTGCAGCATGGCGACACCGTTGTGTGGGACAGCTTGGCGATCGCCGAGTACTTGGCCGAACTCGCGCCGGACGCGGCGATGTGGCCCAAAGATCGGGCGTCGCGGGCTCATGCGCGCTCGATCGCGGCGGAGATGCACTCGGGCTTCATGGACCTGCGCCGCGATTTGCCGATGAACATACGTCAGGTGAAACCGTGGAAGGAGCGCTCACCTGCCACCATGGCCGACATTGCTCGTGTCGCAGCCATTTGGACGGGAACTCGCGCCCAGTTCGGCAAGGGCGGCCCTTTCCTGTTTGGCGCACCCACGGTGGTGGACGCGTTTTATGCGCCCGTCGCCAGCCGCTTCGCGACGTATGCCGTGCCGCTCGAGGGCGCCGCGCTCGACTACCAACGCGCGGTGCTCGACTGGGCGCCGGTGAAGGATTGGGCGGCGGCGGCGCGCACGGAGGGCCACCCGCTGCCCGCCTACGACGCGTTGGGTTGAGCGGGTTCGAAGGCCGGGGGCGGTGCGACGGGATCTCGCCTTTCGATCCAGGGCGGGCCTGGAGGCCCGCGCTCCCATCCTCACCGCTCCCGCGTTACCCTGCGGTGCGATGTCCGCAATCGAAAGCCACCTGACGGAGTCCCGCTCCTTCCCGCCCCCCCAAGCCTTCCGCGACGGCGCGCGGATCTCGGACGATGCGGAGTACGCGCGGTTGCACGCCGAGTCCCTGCGCGACCCGGCCGCATTCTGGACGCCGATCGCGCGCGAACTGCCCTGGTCGAAGCCGTTCACACAGGTTTTGGATTGGAGCGGCGCTCCGGTCGCGCGCTGGTTCGGCGACGGGGAGCTGAACGCGTCCGAGGTGTGTGTCGACCGCCATCTCGACACTGCGCGGCGCGACAAGGTGGCGCTCCACTGGGAAGGCGAGCCGGGCGATCGGCGCTCCTTGACCTACGGCGAGTTGTCGATCGAAGTCAACCGCCTCGCGAACGCGTTGAAAGCACGCGGTGTGAAGCGCGGCGACCGCGTGGCGCTTTATATGCCGCTCGTGCCGGAGCTCGCGGTCGCGCTGCTTGCGTGCGCGCGCATCGGTGCGGCGCACTCCGTGGTTTTTGGCGGCTTTTCGGCCGCGTCCTTGCGCGAGCGCATCCAGGACGGCGACTGCACCGCGGTCATCACCGCCGATGGGGGGTGGCGCAAGGGCCAGGTGTTGCCGCTCAAGGCGACGGTCGACGAAGCGCTCGTGGGCATTCAGAGCGTGCATACGGTGCTCGTCCTGCGGCGTGCGGGGAACGACGTGGCGTGGCAGGCGGGCCGCGACCTTTGGTATCGCGCATTCGTCGACGGTCAATCGGACGTTTGTGCGCCCGAATCGATGGGCGCGGAGGATGTGCTCTTCCTGCTCTACACGTCGGGCTCAACGGGCAAACCCAAGGGCATCGTGCACACGACCGGGGGGTATCTTGTCGCGGCGTACCATTCGACGCGCACGCTCTTCGACCTGAAAGACAGCGATGTCTACTGGTGCACCGCCGACATCGGTTGGGTCACGGGCCACACGTACGTCGTCTACGGGCCGCTCGCAAACGGCGCAACGGTCGTACTGTACGAAGGAGCGCCCAATGCCCCCGACGAAGGCCGTTTTTGGCGCATCGTCGAGCATTTCGGCGTAACGATCTTCTACACGGCGCCGACGGCGATCCGCACGTTCATGCGCTGGGGAGACCAGTGGCCCGCGAGCGCGGATCTCTCCTCCTTGCGTTTGCTCGGCACCGTCGGTGAACCGATCAACCCCGAAGCGTGGATGTGGTACCGCGAGCACATTGGACGTGGCCGCTGTCCGATCGTCGACACCTGGTGGCAGACCGAAACTGGCTCGGCGATGATCGCGCCGTTGCCGGGTGTGCACGCGACCGTGCCGGGCTCCGCCATGCGCCCGTTCTTTGGCGTGGATGCGGCAATCGTCGACGAGCGCGGTGTCGAAGTCGGACCGAACCAGGGCGGTTTCCTCGTATTGCGCAAACCGTGGCCGAGCATGCTGCGCGGACTGTGGGGTGATCCACAGCGCTACCAGGCGGCCTACTGGGCGCGCTATCCCGGCATGTACTTCGCCGGCGACGGCGCGCGGCGCGATGCGTTGGGGAACTTTTGGATTCTGGGCCGCGTGGACGACGTCTTGAACGTCAGCGGCCACCGGTTGTCGACGATGGAAGTCGAGAGTGCGCTCGTCAGCCACCCCGCGGTCGTTGAAGCGGCCGTCGTGGCGCGCCCCGACGAGGTCACGGGGGAAGCCATCGTCGCGTTTGTATCCCTCGCGCCAGACCACAACGAATCCGAATCCCTCGCCACGGCGCTCAAAGCGCACGTGGTCAAGGAAATCGGCGCGCTCGCGCGGCCGGCGGAGATTCGCTTCGCACCCGCGCTGCCCAAAACGCGCAGCGGTAAGATCATGCGCCGCCTCCTGCGCGACGTCGCCGCCGGCCGCGAAACAACGGGCGACACAAGCACGATCGAAGACCTCTTTGTGCTCGCCCAACTGCGCGCCGAAGAGGAGTAGCTTCTGGCGGCCGTCGCAGGCTCTGGGCCGCGCGCGCACGGGCTCGACGGGGCGCCGGCCGCGGGTTAGCCTCGGATCATGAAACGCGCGCGGGTTGACTATCGGGACGGAGATTTGGTTTGCGAGGGTTATGCGGCGCACCAGACCGGCGAAGCGCTGCGGCCCGCGGTGCTCGTGTTCCACGCGTGGAGTGGCCAAAGCGACGTCGAGCGCGCCAAGGCCGATGAGCTCGCGCGCCAGGGGTACGTGGGCTTCGCGGTCGATCTCTACGGCAAGGGTGTGCGCGGGGATCTGCTCGGGGACAACACCGCGTTGATGGCGCCGCTCGTCGGCGATCGCCGCCTGCTCACACGCCGCATCCACGCGGCCGTTGACGCCGCGAAACGCTTGCCGGGTGTTGATCCCGAGCGCGTCGGGGCGATCGGTTACTGCTTTGGCGGCCTCTGCGCGCTTGACCTTGCCCGCAGCGGCGCGCCGGGTGTGCGCGCGGTGGTCAGCTTCCACGGGATCCTCAAGGGATCAAAGGATCTTGATCCACAGCCGATCCGCGCGGAGGTGCTCGTGCTGCACGGTTACGACGATCCAATGGCGCCGCCTTGCGACGTCGTTGATCTGTGCACCGAACTGACGGCCGCCGGCGCAACCTGGGAGCTCGTCGCCTACGGCCGCACCCAACACGCCTTCACGTTCGAAGGCGCTCAAGCGCCGGAAAAGGGCTTGCTGTACAACGCCCGCGCCGCACGTCGCGCATGGGCGACGGCAACCGAGTTTCTGGCGGAGGCATTGTCGTGAAAGTGGACTTTGGAGCTCGGCGCCCTAGCCCGGGTTATTCTTCAGGTTTTCGAGCAGACGAGCCCAAGTTGTCGTCTGGTGGTCCTTTGCGGCCGCGGGATCCGCAAGCGACCTTGAACAGGTCACCCTAGGACGCCCGTGGCCGTAAAGTGCCGCCAGAGGGCGAAAGGCGGCCAAAGGCCACCGGTTGGGCCGGGTGGTCGGAAAGCTGGTGAATAACCCGGATTAGGGCCGCAACTTCACTCGCAACAGGGATAGTTCGCGCCGTGCTGCTGAGCTGCGCCGGCAGGACGAGCGGTACCCGGGAGCGGAGTGAAGCTCCGTCCACACCGCTCTCCACCGAGTTGGTTCTTGCCGATGGACAACGGATTCAGGGTGCGCTTCGCGCCCACGTGATTCGCATCCCTGCGGGCGCTGTCGCCGTCGCCCAGGACGATGTTTGCTCGGAGTCGACGGCGACGTCACGGATTCCGAAGGCCATGGGCCGCTCATCGTGCTGCGCTCCGACAACATGCTCACAGTAACCGGCGAAGTGCGGGGCGGAAAGGGACGAACGTTCGAAGGCCTCGATCCCGCGCAAACCGTGGGTCAGCGGGGTGGTAACGGTTCGACCCTTTAAGTCCTCGCGCCGGACGTGTTGATGGTTCGCCGCCTCGAAGCTGGCTACGGCGGCCACGGCGGCGGATCACGGCGCGGTGGCACGGGCGGAACCGTCTACGCCCTGGGTGGCGGTGACTCCAACCATGGACTGGATCCCGTCCAGCTCAATGCCATGAGCGAACGTGCGATGTCTATCGGTGGCAGCGGCGGAAACCCAGGCGAACCCGTGCCCTGTGCGCCGACTGTGGGTGAGCCGGGAGCGCATGGCGGCGGCGCCTAAGGGGCGGCTCGTTCGGATCCTGCAACTCAAGCGCGTAGTACGACAGGCGGCCGGCGTCTGCTCGACCTGTCCGCCCGTTACGGTCCTAATGGGCAAGGAGACGGTCCGTGGCGGTCCACCTTCCCACGGGTTGGCGCGTGGGATCGTCGATGTGCCGCCGCGCAACGGGTCCGCGGCGGCACCCGTGGTAGCTTCCGTTTCCGATGCAAAGCGAGGGGATCAAAACGGGCGACGGGGAGTCGGATTCTCCCAAAGAGTCCGCGCTGCGCTCGGATCCGGAGCTGTTCGCGCGGGCGCTGGCCGCCATGCGGCCGGAGCTCACGCAGTTTGTGCGCCAACGGCTAGGCCGCACGCTCATTCGGCGCATGGATCCCGAGGACGTGGTGCAGCAGGCCATGCTCGAGGCGGTGCGGCGCGCGGACGAGTGGCGCGCCGCCACCACGTACACCTTTAGGGTGTGGCTGATGCTGCTCGTCAGCCAGTGCCTCGACGAAACTCGGCGGCGCAACCTGAGTGCACAAAAGCGCGATGCGCAGCGTGAACGGGCTTTGGATTCGGGCAGCTCACCCGACGTGCTGGCGCGGCGCTGGGCTTCGGAGCAAACCGGAGTGAGCCACGGGGCGCGTTGGGAGGAACTGCGCCTTGGCATAGAGGCGGCATTCGCCAAGTTGGAGGAGCCCGAGCGCAGGGTGCTCGTGCTGCGGCAGTTCGAGGGCCTTTCCAATGAGCAGGCGGCCGCCATTCTCGGACTCAGCGCCAGCGCTACCAGCAAACGCTACCAACGAGCGCTAGAGCGGCTACGCCCCTATCTGGAGCGGTTCACCGATCGGGAGCGCTGATTGCGCCGCCTACGCGGGCACACCGGGGCGGCGACACCTCACTTCAGGTTGCGGGCGGGGCGCACACCCACAATTCGATCCTTGACCTCCGCGGTGAGTACTCCGCGTTTCGCCGAGCGCGCGCGATCCGTGCCGTGCTGGAACGAACTGCCGCGCAGCACCCTGTCGGGCAAGCTGTCGAAGGGAATCCACGGATCGAGCGGCCTCGCGCTTTCGTAGGCACGCCTCAATCGGCCATCGATGCACCACTCGTGCAGGTTGCCTTCCATGTCGTGGAATCCAAAGGGATTGGCGCGGTAGCTGCCCACGACGGCGTGCAGGCTCGCGCCGTCGTCGAACTCGGGCCAATCGTAGATCGCGTCGTAGGTGGCTCCCGCGCGGGCCGCGGCCTGGTCCGCCAGGTTTGCGGCGCCGATCAAGGTCTCGCGCTCGTCGCCCGACCAGAACACCGTGTTGGTGCCACCCCGAATCGCGTACTCCCAGCGGGCCTCGGTGGGCAGCCACATGCCCATGCGCGAGAGCACCGTGTACGCCTCCGTCCACGAGACCGTTTCCACCGGGTGCGTGACGCCGGAAACGTTGGCTGTCACCTGGTAGTAGCTGGGGTTCTTGCCCGTCATCCGCAGCCACTGGCCTTGGGTCAGCTCGTACTTGGAAAGTAGAAAAGGCGATAGCTTCGCCCTGTGCACTGGCGCCTCGTCGTCGACCGCGTTCGGGTCGTAGTTGCGGCCCTTTGGGTCGCTGGCCTGGGCACCCATCCAGAAGCTGCCGCCCGGCAGAAGGATCATTACGATGCCCGTGTCCGCCTCGATGCGAAGACGGCCCGCGCCGTCGCGTCGTGCCGGCGCGCCGGTCGGCAGGTGGGCAAACTCGAGCAGACCGGACAAGGGGTCCACGCCCAGGGGCACCAGGTCGGGCTGGCGAGTCCAGCTGACGCCCCGATAGACCGGCGCTGTCGCGATGAACTCGAGGGCTTCCGCCCACGCGGCAGACTCTGGGGTATCGGGGGCGAGCTGGGCCTCCAGACCCCGCGCGACAGCAAGGCGCCGCTCGATGCCCCATCCTTGGACTACATGCATTCCGGGCCCCTCCAGACCCAGATCGGGATGCGAAAGGTCCTCGATGCCGCGCACGAGGACAGCGAGCTGCGCGTGCCACCAGGCATTGTCGGGCTCGGGCAGCATCAACTCACCGGTCATTAGACCGAGAGACACGATGCGCTCATCGGCCTGGAGGACCTCCGCGTGCCGCGCCTCACGCGCTTCCCCCATCCAAGGTGCGGCGCGTTCGTGCAGGATCTCCACGGAGCGCTGAAACACGTCGCCCCCCGGCTGGGTCAGGTTCCACTCGGCCAACTCGATGGCTCCGTCCGGATCCCCGGTGCGAAACTTCGCCCAGGCCAGGGTGTCATAGAGGCCGGCAAAGGTGTCGCTACCCGCCTGCTCGATCGAAAGCTCGGCCAGATAGAGAGAATGCATCTCGCGTCCCAAGCGATTGGCGCGGGGATCGACGCCCCACCAGGCCCGGCTGCGCAGGCCATCGGCGTCCTTGGGCAGGCCATCCGCGCGCAGTATCTCCATCACAGTCTCGCGATCCGGCCAGGCCTCCCGCCCAAGCATGCGCGCCTTCCAAAGCCGCTCCACCTTTAGCTCCTCTAGTTGCTGGAAGAGCAGATGGTCGCGACTCGTTTCGAGCAGCTTGGCGTCGGTTTGCGGTCGGGCCTGGGCCAAAAGGCCGTCCAGAGTTGCGCGCAGGCTGGCGAGGCTGCGGCGCTCCGGTTGACGCCCCTCGGGGTCCGCCGGACGCCCTGCGCGCAGGACGCGGGCCCGAAGGAGCCAGTCCTCGTACCGGGGGATCAGGTCCGGCGCCGGCGGCCAAAGGGTCTGGGCCTCCGAATGCAACGCATCCAGATCTCGCTGGGCGGCCAAGGCGAGCACGTCCGCAGTGCGCGCCCGGGCGAGTTCCGCTTGGAGCGCAGCCTCCTTGGCCTGGGCCTGGGCCTGTTCGGCGCTGCGGCGCGCCAGGCTGGTCTGGGCGAGGAGTTCTTCGTTGCTCGTGGCGAGCCTGCGGTTGGCCCGCAGATTTTCGACTAGGAGTCCGCTCACCACCACCACCGCCGCTGTGCCCACGGCCGCCGCCGTGGCCATCGCGGGGTGGCGTCGGCACCACTTCACTACGCGCGAAAGCGGTCCAGCGGGCCGGGCGTGGATGGATTCGTGGGCCAGGTGTCGTCGCAGGTCCGCCGCAAAATCGCGGGCCGTGCCGTAGCGCCGGTCGGGCTGTTTCTCGATGGCCTTGGCGCAGATCACCGCGAGTTCCTTTGGGCACTGGGAGCGCAGCTTCGACGGATCCGGCGGATCGGTGTAGAGGATGCGCAGCGCGAGCTGGTGCGTGGTGTCGCCCTCAAAGGGCCGGCGCAGGGCCAGCATCTCGTAGAGCACCACTCCCAAGCTAAACACGTCCGTGCGGTGGTCCAGGCCGATGCGCTTGGCGGTGACCTGCTCGGGGCTCATGTAGGCAAACGTGCCCGCCATCTCGCCCGACACCGACAAGAACGAGTCGTCCACCACACGCGCCAGGCCGAAGTCCGTGAGCTTGGGTCGATCGTCGGCCGTGATCAGCACGTTTTGCGGTTTGACGTCGCGGTGGATCACTCCGGCGTCGTGGGCCGCCTGCAAACCATCGGCGATCTCCGCCACGAGCAAGGCCACTCGCGGGTAGTAATCCGGCGGCACGCTGTCGGCCGCGCGCATTTCGTCCAAGAAGTCCTTGAGCGTCCAGCCGTCGCCGATCAGCTCCTGGGCGATCCAGCCGCGGTTGCCGTCGCGCCCCGAAGCCAGGGTCGTGACGATGGCGGGGTGCGAGAGGCGCCCGCCGGCCCGGGCCTCGCGCGCGAGGCGATCCGCGTGGGGCAGATCAACACGTTCGGGCGCGACCAGCTTGAGTGCGACACTGCGCCGCAGCTCTTCATCCCAGGCCTCCCAAACCTGCCCCATCCCACCCCGCGCGAGAAAGCGCAGCAGAGTGAAGGGGCCGATGCGTTCTCCCGCCGCTAGTCCGCCTGTGACGGGCGGGGGCTCGCCCTTGGGTCCGGGGCGAACGCCTGGGACGCGGAAGAAGCTGGCCGCGCCCGGACCCGGCTTGGGTTCGACCCCGTCATCACCCCGCACGCTCGACGACTCCGTGACCATGTGATGCAAAGGATGCTAACGCCGGCAGATCAACACACAAGAGGTGGACTCTGCCGCAGACTTCCCGGGAATGGGGGGCTGCGGCGCGATCGCAGCGGCGGAAAAAGGAAATCCAGTCTTGCGCGACGGCGGGGTGCAGATCGGACGTGTGGACCTCCCCCGGTTCAGTGGACACGGGGTTTAGTAACGGCAGCAGTAGGCGGCGATGCCGCAAGCGAGCGGGTTAGTGCGCGGCCGAGGCGACCGGCGTGCGCCACCAGTCCGTCGAGGCCACTTGTTTGATGCCTGCGGCGTAGGTGCGGGGTTTCCAGCCCAGTTCGTCCACGGCGTTCGAGATGTCGTGGTCGTGGTGCAGCGAGAAGTAGGCCGAGGCGCGGCGCTCTACGGTGACGTCGGTCACGAGGCCCTTCAAGAAGATGGCCCAGTCGGCCCAGCGCTTGGAGATGTTCTTGCGCACCACACCGCCACCGGCGGCGGCGATGGTCACATCGACGAACTCGTTGTAGGGGATGCCGGCGGGGCCGGCGAGCTCGTACATGCAGTCGACACCGCGGGTGAAGTCGAAGAAGCGGATCACCGCATCGACCACGTCTTCCACGTGCACCGGGTTGATCTTACTGAGGCCCGAGTGGGGCACGATGAAGCGGCCACTCTTGGCTCCGCAGCGGCGCAGCAAAGGGGCGGTGTGGCGGTGGTCGCCGATGCCGTAAACCAGCGTCGGGCGGAAGCTGGCCCAGTCGAAACGCTCGGCCTTGATGATTTTTTCCTGGATGCGCTTCGTGTCGCGGTAGTAGCTGTACACCGGCGCACCGATGACCGCGGAGCTGATCACCCAAAAGCGAAAGTCCTTGGGCGCGTGGGCCTTCGCGTCGTTCAGGAGGTTTTGCGTGCCGTCGATGTTGATCGCGCGCATCTCGGCGTCCGGCACGTGGTCGTGGGCGCTCGCCAGGTGCAGCAGGAGGTCGACGTCCTTCAAAAACCCGTCCATGGAGCGGGCGTCGGTGAGATTGCCCGAGTGGATTTCGAGCTCGGCGCCCGCGGGGCGCGGCACCGCGTTCTCGCGGCCCGGCCGCGCCAAAACGCGCAGGGAGTGACCCTCGCGGGCCATTCCGTGAACCATGTAGCCACCGATGAAGCCGGTGGCGCCTGTGATCGCAATTTTCATGGGTGAAGGGGTCGCCGAGGGCGGAAGGGCGGGGAACTATACCGCGCGGGCGCTGCTTGCCGCGTCAGTGCGGCTTGCCGCGGGCTACGAGCGCGTCGCCGTAGCGCTCGGCGGCGGCGGAAAGACCCTGGGGCAGGTCGGCGAGGAAGGTCGCGAGCAACGCCTGGACCTCGCGCGCCGCCGGGCGCGAGGATTCCGGCACGATCTGCAGTGCCTCGGCCCGCCCGGCCCAGGCGAGCACCGAAGTCGCGTAACCGCCAAGGAAACTTTTCGGAGCGCGGAACTCGAGCACCGGGTGGTCCTCCCACATCGGCTTGGCATCGCGCGCGAAGGACCGCAGCGCGGCGTCGTCGGCCACTTGGAGCGCCGCCAGCTCCACCGGTCCGGGAATGCCCAGGCTGGCAAGTTCCGCTTCGAGGGTGCTCGGCAGCGGACGGCGGTCGAGGTCCGACGGCAGCGGGACGTGCGAGCCGATCAGCGCGAGGTCGTAGGCCGTCAGCCATGCCGCGGTGTGCGGGAATGCCCGCGTCCACGTGGCGACGACGGTGGCGACGTCCTCCCGCGACAGTTGGTAGAGCGGCAACCACTGGGACGCAACGCCGCGTGGGCTCAAGACCCGCGCCATCGCGTGGAAGTGTTCGAGCGCGTAGAGGTCGGCGGAACCCCGTGTCCACGGGTGGATCGGGTCGGAGGTGACGACGTCGTACGCACCGTCGTCGGTCAACGCCAAACGGTGGCGGCCGTCGGACAAGTGAAGGTGCGTGCGCGGATCCTCGAACAGGTTTCTATTCCACCCGTCGAAGGAGCGCGCGGCGCGCGCGACGGCACTCGACAGCTCAACCACGTCCATGTGTTCGAGCGCTTCAAAGTGCAAGAGCGCTCCTGCGGTCATCCCCGTGCCGAGTCCGACCACGACCGCGCGTTCGGGCTTGTCTGCGAGCCACGCCGGCAATGCACCCAACACCACCTGCAGCCGGCGGTCGACGGGTGCGGTCGTCGCCACGATTTTGCCGTCGACACGCAAGGCGCGGATGGCGCGCTCACCGGAGCCGAACTCCTCGACAGATGCGTTCGATACGGGGCCGCTCGCCGCGAACAGCACGCGCCGATCGGATCCCGCGTGTGACCCGTTCCCGGCGAGCGCGAACCAAATCAGCGCTGCCGCGGCGAAAAGAACTAAGCGCGCGGGAAGTCGTGGGTGTGACAGAAACAGAGCGGCGATGGTCGCGGGCGCCAAGGCCACAGCGAGGCCCACGTGTGAACCCAGGCGCGGCAGAAGGACAAATCCCGCAGCGAGGGCCCCGACCGTAGCGCCCGCAGTGTTGAGCGCGTAGAGCCGTCCTAAAATGGCTTCACGCCGCGCGCCGGTTGGCCTGTAGCCAAGAGCCGCGGTGATCGCCGCGGGCAGCGCGAGCCCAAACGCAAACGCGGCCGGAAACAACGCAAACATCGCGAAGAGCGCGTGCATCAGCCACAGCCGCAGCGTGCCCGCGCCGAGCGGCATGCGGTTTGAAAGATGTCCAAAAACGTCGCGCTCGCCAAGCCGCCATGCGAGTAAGCCAACTCCAAAGAGCGCGCCGAGCACGGCGGCCCACGCGCTCCACGCAAGCACTCGTTCGCCGTTGCCGCGCGCGAGCCATGCGACCCCCTGACGCGCACCGAGGCCGAGGCCCGCGAGGAACACCGCGAGCACGAGCGCAAACGCGTACACCGACGCGCCGGTGACCGTGATGAGCACGCGAGTGAGTACAACTTCGAGTGCGAGGCTCGACGCGCCCAAAAGCAGCGGAGCAACGAAGATCCGCAGGGGGATCTTTGCCGCGCGGGTCGAGGACACCGTCGGCGGTTCGGCGGGTGTGCTGCGCGCGGTGGGTGCGCTCAAAAAACGCCATGCCGCGAGCGCTGCAACCACATCCAAAAGTGCGGCGACGAGCAGCGTCCCGCGGAAACCCAAGGTGGGCAAAAGCAGGAACGCGCCGCCAAGGGCACCCGCGGCGGCTCCCAGCGTGTTGGCGCCGTAGAACGACGCGGTGTCGGCGCCCAGGCTGGCCCCGCGGCCCAACACCAAGCGCCCCATGAAAGGGAACGTCGCGCCCATCGCGAGGGTGGGCACCGCCAGCAGAAGCGCGGCCGTCGCGGCGCGGGGGAATAACCCTTCCACGGGCCCAACCGCACTGAGGAGCCAGGGGCTGATCGCCGCCCACGCACCGATCGTCGCGAGCAGGAGCGCGTAAGTGCGCTCGGGACGGCGGCTCGCGCCCGCGGAACGGGACGCCCATTCGGCGCCGACCGCCATGCCGCCCATGAACACCGCCAGGACGAGGGCGCTGCCAAGAGCGTCGCTCCCGAGCACGCGCGCGAGCAGCCGCGCCCACACAACCTGGTAAACGAGCGCAGCGGCTCCGCTCGCGAAGAAAATCGGATCGCTCGCTCGCATGGCCTGCCCGCGTCACGATAGCCGCCCATGGGCAGCCAAGTTGCGGCGATCGGCGGTGAAATGGGACTCGTGGTGGCCCTCCCGGAGGAACTCGGCCCGTTCCGCGGGAAGGGCGATCCGTTCGAGCTGGGTGGCCTTCACATCACCCGCCACCGGGTGGGGGACACGGTGCTCCTGTGCGCCGTCGCCGGGGTGGGCAAAGTTGCCGCGGCGCGGGCGGGAGCGCTCCTGATCGCCGCGGGTGCGCGGCGGGCGCTCCTCGTGGCCGGGGTCTGCGGTGCGCTGCGGCGAAACATGAAGGTCGGCGACCTCATCCACTGCGCGCGCACCGCCCAGGCGGACCTCGCACTGCGGGAGGGACGGGAACTCGACCCGGACGGGACACTCCTCGCCACCTGGCGCCGTGTCGTGCCGGGATCCGCCGGCTGGTTCCTGACCGCCGATCGGCCGGTGCTCTCCCCGTGGCGGCGGTTGCGGCTCGCGCGTGCGTTCGCCGGGCCCTGCGTGGCCGACATGGAAACCGCGGCGGTGGCGCGGGTGGCGGACTTCGCCGGGGTGCCGTGGGCGGCGCTGCGAGCCGTGACGGACAGCGCGGGGTTTGGTGCCGGCGGGCACTTCCGCGCCAACTTTCCCACCCAAGCCGGTCGCGCGGCCGGGACCGTGGAAGCGCTGGTCCACGCGCTCGCCAGGCCCTGACCCACGGGACGCCTCCAGCCCACCGCGGGCCCTTCTCCGGCCGCGCCCCAAGGGTATCCTTGGCGGGCGGGGCCCTGGACGCGCTCCGTGGCCCTTCCCGGGGCCCGCTCAGGTGCCGGAAAAACCGGCACCGGGCCGGATCGCCTCTTCCGGCACCTGCTTGGGCTGTCCGCGGCGCAATTCCGCCGAAAAGTCCCGCGCACACTTCCCCCCTGCTGCGTGGGGCTCCCCCGGCCTCCCAGCCTCTGTCCCCCGTGTCCCCTTCCACTTCCAACGAGCGCCCGGCGCCCAACGCCGCCGGACCGCGCGGCGAAAGTCCCCTCGGACGCTTCGTGCGCCGCCATTTCGAGACGTTGATGCTCACCGTTCAGGTGGTCATCGACCTGCTCGTGATCCTGCTCGCGTGCCTCGTTGGGTTCCTTGTGGGGCAGCGCGTGGGGGGACTTGGGAGCGAGCTGCCCTGGAGCGTTTACCGCGAGCTATGGGCGCTGATAGCGGCCGTGTGTCTCGTGACGTTCCACGGGTTCGGAATGTACAGCACGGTGAAGAGCCTTTTGAACGTCGAGGAGTTCAAGGCCATCGCGAAGAGCACGGTCGTGGGTTTCCTCGTCGTTTTCACGCTCACCGTGATGCTGCGCACCACCGGCCAGGCGCCCGAGGGCGGTTTTTTGGGGCCCTTGGTGCAGCTCCACCGCATGGTGGACCTCAACATCGATCCCAACGCGTTCTCGCGCGTGAAGATCTTCCTGACCTTCGGCCTGATCCTGTTTTTCACGACGGTCAGCCGCTTCTTCTCGTTCAAGTTCCTTCAAAACCTGCACCGTCAGGGGGTCGGCAACCGCAACGCGCTGATCATCGGCACCGGTCCCACTGCGCTGTGGTTGCAGCGCAAGTTCGTCCTAGTGCCCACCCTTGGACTGCGGCTCGCGGGATTCGTGTCGCCGTCGGCGGACGAGGTTGGACGGGTGATCAATCGCACCACCGTGCGCGGGTGCTTCGACGAGCTCGAGGAGCTGATCGACCGATTGCGGATCAGCGAGGTGTTCGTCGCGCTCCCAGAGGCCGAAGAGGAGGTCGTGATGGGTCTCACAGAGCGCCTCGAAACGATGGGCGTTTCGTACCGCGTGGTGCCGCGCTTTTACCACCTGATGAGCCAACGAGTGCGCATCGAGAACTTGGACTCGATCCCGCTGATCACCCGGCCCGACCGACGCCAAAACCTGATCGCGGCGAGCGCCAAACGCACCCTCGACCTCGCGCTTGCCGTGGTCGCGTTGATTCTCACGGCCCCCGTGTTCAGCGCCGCGGCGATCCTGATCAAACGCGACTCACCCGGGCCGGTGTTTTACCGCCAGGTGCGCGTCGGGCGCGAGGGACAGCTCTTTCGCATGTTCAAGTTCCGCACGATGTATACGCACCTGTCGGGGGACGCGGTCGCACCCGCGTCGCCCGAGGATCCGCGCATCACGCGCGTCGGGCGCTACCTGCGCCGCTACAGCTTGGATGAGCTTCCCCAACTCCTCAACGTGCTGCTCGGATCGATGAGCATGGTGGGGCCGCGGCCGGAAATGCCGTTCATCGTGGCGACCTACGGCCCCTTGCAACGCGAGCGCCTGCGCGCAAAACCCGGCATCACGGGTCTGTGGCAGATCTCCTACGCCCGCAACGAGGCGATCCACGAGAACATCGACTACGACATCTACTACGTCGAGCACCGCTCGATGCTGCTTGACATCGTGATCTTGTTCCTGACGTTGTTTGCCGTCGTGAAGGGGACCGGAGCGCACTGATCCTGTGCGGGTCCTGCACGTAATGGAGGCGACGATCGGCGGCACCCGCCGACACCTGCGCGACGTCGCCGCGGGCCAACGCGCCGCAGGCATCGATGTCGCTGTGGCCGCGTCGGCTTTGCGAATGCCGGAAGTGCGCGCCGACTTCGAGGCGCTGCGCGCACAGGGTGTGCACGTGCACGAGATCCCCATGCGGCGCGAGATCCGGCCCGCGGACGATTGGAAACATGCGAAGGAACTCGGGCGGCTGATGCGTGCGTGGGAGCCCGACATCGTTCACACCCATTCGAGCAAGGGCGGAGCACTGGGTCGGTTTGCGTCCCTGCGTTCCGGCGTTGGCGCGCGTGTCCACACCCCGCACACGTTTGCGTTCCTGTTCGGCGCCATGTTTTCAGGGGGCAAGCGTCGGTTGTTCCGCGCCGTCGAGACCCATCTTGGCCGCCGCACGGCGCGCATCGTCGCCGTCGGCGAAAGCGAGGCCCAAACGATCCGCGCGAGCGGTGTTGTTCCCCCCGAGCGCGTGGTCGTGGTTCCCAACGGCATCGATCCCGCGCCGTGGGTTGGCGCAGAGCCGCTCGCTCGCGCAAGCTTGGGAGTGCCGGCGAGTGTGCCGCTCGCCGCGGTGGTGGGCTTGCTCAACGTCGCCAAGGGCCAAGACGTGCTGCTGCGCGCCCTCGCCGATCCGCGCGCGGCGGACCTGCACCTGCTGGTTGTCGGGCACGGGGAGGACGAACCCGCGTTGCGCGCGCTCGCGCGCGACCTGGGACTCGACGATCGTGTGCGGTTCCTCGGTTGGCGCCAGGATGTGCCGCGTTTGCTCGCGACGGCGGACTTTTTGGTGCTGCCTTCGCGCTGGGAGGGGTTGCCGTACATCGTGCTGGAGGCGATGGCCGCGGGCCTGCCCATCGTTGCGACGCGGGTCGATGGGGCGCGCGAACTCGTGGACGACGGGACGAGCGGTTTTCTCGCCGCTAGCGAGGATCCCAAGGACCTCGCGCGCGCCATTGGCGCGGCCCTCGTTTTGGATCCCGCCGCGCGCAGCCAAATGGGGCTCGCGGGCCGCGCGCGTCAACGGCGTGAGTACGATCTCGAAGGCATGGTCCGGCGCCTCGACGCGCTCTACCGCGGAGTGCTCGAAACATGAAGCTGTTGCACATCGTCACGACGCTCGACGTCGGTGGCGCGGAGATGCACTTGCTCGCGCAGGTGCGCGGCCAGTGTGCGCGCGGCCACAGCGTTCGCCTCGCATACCTCAAGGGCCACGGCACACTGGTGGAGGACTTCCGCCGCGCGGGCGCGCAGGACGTGGTCGCGATCGGCTCGGGGCCGCTGGCGCTGTGGCGGCTCCGGCCGCACCTGCGCTGGGCAGACCTCGTCCACACCCACCTCTTGAAAGCCGACGTCCTTGGCGCAGTGGCCGCGACCCTTTGGGGGCGGCGCGGGGTGCTCGTCAGCGGCAAGCACAACGACGAGCAGGTGCTCAAACGACCGCTGGTTTCGCTCGCGCACGGGTTTTTTGGACGTTTGCCCCGGCGCACGATCGTGCTGTCCGACCACGTCGGCCGTTTCATCGCGCACTATGGCCGCGTGCCACAGTCGGCGCAGCGCCGCATCTACTACGGTCTGGATCCCGAGCCGTTTGAGCGTGCGAGCGAGATGGACGCGAACGCGCGGCGCGCGGTGCGCGCGGAGCTTGGCATCGGCCCGGACGAGGTGGTGTTTACCTGTGTGGCGCGCTTTGCGCCTCAAAAGGCCCACGACGTGCTACTGCGCGCGTTTGCCCAAGCATTGAACACGCGCAAGGACCTGCGGCTGCTGCTGGTCGGCGACGATCCCTTCGGCGCCGGGCGCCAACGCGCCGAAGCGGTCGCGCGGGATCTTGGTGTGCACGGGCAGGCAATTTTTTGCGGTATCCGCAGGGACGTCCCGCGCCTGCTCGGTGCGAGCGACGTATTCGCCATGGCGTCCCTGTGGGAGGGTTTGGGCCTCGTGTTCCTCGAGGCCATGGCGTGCGGACTTCCGGTGTTGTCCACGCGCGTTTCAGCGGTGCCCGAAGTCGTGCTCGACGGCGAAACCGGGATCCTCGTTCCGCCCGCCGACGCGGGTGCGATGGCGGCGGCGATGTTGAGCCTCGCCGGGGACCGCGCATTGCGCCTGCGATTGGGGGCGCGTGGAAGGCTGCGCGTACGCGCGGTTTTTGGCCTCGACCGCATGGTCGACGAGACCCTTGCCGCGTACCGGGACGTGGTGGCGGCGCGCTAGTTTTTGGGCTCGGCGCGGGTTGCCGGGTAGGCTCTTGGGATGCTGTCCTTCGTTCTTGGTTTTGTCGCGGCGTGCGCGCTGGCGGCGCCGGCCGCGGGGTCTGCCCCGTCGATCCTTACATCCCGCGGCGCGCTCCAGGCCGTCCCACCCCCGGGCCAAGGTCCGATCACGCCGGGGGGCACGCCCCTCACCCAGGAGGAGCGCGAGCGGCTGCGGCCCAAGCTGCGCGGTCTCGCGGACCCCGAGCTTGCCGCGCGGGGTGCGCGCGTGCTGGCGGAACTCGAAGCGCGTCTCGGCGCGGTGGCGGGAGTCAGCACGCCCGAGGGCCTCGTCGCGCGTGTTCCGCTGGGCGCTGTGCTGCCCGGGGTGCGCTTCGAAGCGCTGTTCACGACACGCGTCCTTTGGAACGCGGCGGGCGGCGAGCCCCGGTGGCGCATCCACCATCGGGTGCCGGTGTTCGCGCGCTACCGGCCCGACTCCGACGGTTATAGGATCGCGGAGTCGGTCCAGATGACGACCGCACAGCCGCCGACGTTCGAGACGCAGTACACACGCCTCATCCGCGCGGGCGATCGCGCGTGGTCGGAATCCGGAGCCACGTTTCTCCGCACGGAAGACGCACGCAGCTGGGCCAACGCGGAAACGCTGCGCGATTTTGCCCTCGGGGCATTCCCGCTCGCCCTGCGCGCGCTCGACGTCGCACTCGCACCGTTTGTGCCGCCCAATGCGGCCTCGGAGTCAGGGGAGGTGCCCGCCGCGGGCGAACTCTTCGAGATGCGCTTTGGCCGCAAGCTGCGCTTTTTCGACCACGAGTGGTGCGCCGACTACTACCTGGGGCTGAACGCAGAGACGGGCTTGCCCGCGCAGATTCAATTCAGCGCCGTCGGGTTTGATCGCGCGAACCTGCGCTCTGCGATCCAGTGGGCGTACATCGATTTCGACGCGTGGACCGACGTCCCGATCGACCCCGCGATCCGTGAGTCCTGGCGCACGCGGGTCGAAGCGGCCTGGGCTGCCGAGGTCCCGGGCGAGCCGCTGCCCGCCGACCGCCTCGTGTTGCCGACGCATCTGAAGCTGCCCACTTCTTTAGTGCTGTGGCGGGCGGAAGGAGGGCTCGAACTCGTGGTCGAAACGGTATCCCACGCCTTTGAGCCGCTGCACGACGACGCCCTGCGTCAGCCTTGGCAGCACCGCAACGAGCTTTGGCGCACGGACGAGCGCGCCGACCACTGGGACCCCCCGGTCCGCACCCCCGGGCACTCGGACTCCTCCGACAAAACGGGCGCGACCCAGCGTGGAACCCCCGCAGGGGGCTGAACAGGTCCGTGCGCGCGGGAACTTTCGGCCGGGCCGGGCCGGCACGGGCCGGCGGGGCGGCGGGGCGGCACGGGGCGGCACGGGGCGGCACGGGGCGGCGGGGCGGGGGGCGGCGGGGCAGCGTGCGGCCGCGCGCGGCGCTCGGAGTCAAGGCCCGGCCAGTCCCGCGGCGATAGAGGCCCCTGGCTCCCGGCTCCATGGCGACCCCTGAATCCATCCCCGCGACGCCCTCCGGGGACGCGCTGAGCCGCCCGCTGACCGGTGGCAAGCCCGCGGCAGGGACTCAGCAGCCGTGGCGCGGCCCGGATCGCCGCCAGCGGCCCACACCGCGGCTTTCGCGTTGGGCCTTCGGCGCGGGGCGCCGTCGTACGGTTCGCCGGGCGGAGGAGCGCGAGGGCGCTTTTGTCGACCTCTACGACCCCAAACTGGTGCTGCTGGTGGGGTGGGTCGCGTTGATGAACGTCGCCGACAGCGCGTTCACGCTCGTGCATTTGCAGGCCGGCGGGCGCGAGCTCAATCCCGTGGCCGATTGGATGCTGATGACGGGCCGGCTGGGATTCGTCGCGGTGAAGTCGGCCCTGATCGCCGTCGCGCTGCTGGTGCTGTGCATGCACGCAAACTTCCCTTTGGCGCGGTTTGGCCTGTGGGCGTCGGCCGCGGCGTACACCGCGCTGTTGTGTTACCACATCAGCCTCTTCTACGTCGATTGACGAAGGGACAGGTTCGGGCCGCGGCGGCTGGTATGCTCCCCGCCGTCATGCGCATCGCCCGTGTGCTCACCCGCTTGAACCTCGGTGGCCCCGCCGCCCAGGTGCTCGGCAGCGATCCCCTGCTCGCGGAGCGCGGCCACACCGTTCGGGTGTTCGCCGGCACCGCCGAGGCGGGGGAGGGCGACCTTTTTGAAACCGCGCAGCGGCGCGGGCTCGACGTGCGTCGTGTACCCGGCCTCGCGCGCGGCCTCGCGCCCGTGGGCAACCTGCGCGCCGCGGCGTGGCTCGGTCGCGAACTTGCGGCGTTCGGACCGGATCTCGTGCACACCCACGCGAGCAAAGCCGGTTGGATCGGTCGGCGCGCAGCCCGCGTGTTGCCCCGCACCGCCCGCGTCCACACGTTCCACGGGCATGTGCTCGAGGGTTATTTTCCCGCGCCGGTGGCGCGCCGCCTCGTGCGCATGGAAACCGATCTCGCGCGCGAAACAGACCGCATCGTTGCGGTTTCCCACGCGACCGCGGACGACCTTGTGCGCCTTGGAGTCTGCACGGAGGACCAGCTCGTCGTCGTGCCGCCGGGCATCGATCTTGCGCCGTTCCTCGGTTTGCCGCTCCTGCGACAGCGAAATCAAGACGTTGGCCCACTGCGGCGCACGATGGGCGCTGCATCCACCGACGTCGTGGTCGGCGTCATCGGCCGCCTCGCGCCGGTGAAGCAGCCCGAGGTGGCGCTCGCGGCGTTCAGCTTGCTCGGCAACCGCTACCGCACGCTGCACATGGCTTTTGTCGGGGACGGAACGGAGCGCCGAGCGCTGGAGCGCGCCATCAACGCCCTCCCCGAAGGTGTGCGCGAGCGCGCCCACCTGCTTGGAGCGCGGGAGGGCATCGCTTCGATCCTCGCGGAGCTCGACAGCGTGCTTTTGTCCTCGCGCACCGAAGGTTTGCCCGTGGCGTTGATCGAAGCGGGCGCCGCGGGTTTGCCCGTCGTCGCGTTTGGCGTGGGGGGTGTCGAAGAACTGGTCATGCACGAACGCACGGGCATCGTCGTCGCTCCGGATGCGGGCTCGGACGGGCTCGCGTTTGCCCTCGCGCAGTTGCTGGAAGACCGCAGGGGAGCCGCGGCGATGGGCGAGCGCGCTCGATTGCGTGTTGCGGCCCGCCACGGCGCGCCCGCACTCGCCGATCGGTTGGAAGCGGTGTACCAAAGTGCGCTGGAGGTCCGAAAATGCGCCTCCTGATGCTGAGTGGCGACCGTCAGTCCACGGTGGGTGAACGCGGTCCGTTCTACCAGATGCAGACCGAGTTCAGCCGCTGGTTCGAGCGCATCGACGTGCTCTGCCCGCGGCCCGACAAACCCGTCACGACCCGCGTGATGCACGGCAACGTGCACCTGCACCCGGCGCCGGTACCGCGGACGCGCATGGTCGGATGGCTTGTGCGCGCGGGCGCGCGCCTCGTCGCCGAGCACCAGCCGGCACTGATCGTGAGCCACGATTACGGCTGGTTCTACAACGGAATCGCCTCCGCGCGCATCGCCGCGCACACCGGCGTGCCGTATCTGTCGGAAATCCACCATGTGCCGGGCCATCCGGTTCCGGTCGATATGCGCGAGCGTTTCGACCGCCACGTGGCGCGGGTTTACGTGCGCTGGGCGCGAAGCCGCGCGCGGGCCTTTCGAGTCGTCAACTCCGTCGAGATGCCCAACCTGCTCATGTCGTTCGGCGTGCCGCGCGAGCAGATCCTCGTTCTGCCGTCGCTCTACATCGACCTTGCGACGTTTGCACCCCACACTCCCGCGCCCGCTCCCGAGCGCGACGTGATTTTCGCGGGCCGCCTCGTCGCCAACAAAAACGTGGCGGCGCTCTTCGACGCGCTCGCGTTGTGTGCGCGCGACGGATTGGCGCTGCGTGCGACGTTGGTCGGCCGCGGGCCTTTGCGTGGTGCGCTCGAAGCGCACGCCAAACAGCTTGGCATCGCGGAACGCATCGAGTGGATTGATTGGGTCGAGGGCCCCGAGAACCTTGCGGAGCTCTACCGGCGGTCCCGGGCGCTTGTCTGCGCGTCGACCTGTGAGGGGGGGCCGCGGGTTACCGTCGAGGCCATGGCCTGCGGGACACCCGTTATCTCGACACCCGTGGGCATCATGGGCGAACTCTTGGCCGAGGGCCGCGGCGGTGTTCTGTGCGGTTTCGACGGGCCAGGGATCGCGCGCGGCCTGGTGCAACTCCTCGGCGACGAGGGGCGTCGGAGCGTGTTTGCGAGCGGCGCGCGCACCCTTGCGGAGCGTTTTGAGTACCACACGGTGCTCGCCGGTTACGCGCGCGGACTGCACGAACTCGTGGGCGAGCAGGCGGTGCGCGCATGAAGCTCCTGTTCCTCACCCAGGTGCTGGATGCGAACGACGCCGTGCTCGGATTCGTTTCCCGTTGGATTGCGGGTTTTGCGCGCCACGCTGAGCGTGTGCGGGTGGTCGCACTCGAGGTCGGGGACGTGGCTGACCTGCCGTCCAACGTTGACGTGCGTGTCATCGGTCGCCGC
>Ga0163144_10003686_pt1 | contig 34838 bp, 32 predicted proteins | sample OliLak19BULKMAT1_FD_123175 | JGI IMG/M metagenome (GOLD analysis project Ga0163144, IMG submission 123175) | Freshwater microbial mat bacterial communities from Lake Vanda, McMurdo Dry Valleys, Antarctica - Oligotrophic Lake LV.19.BULKMAT1 | ecosystem: Environmental > Aquatic > Freshwater >...
ACCAAGGGTAGCGGGTTTTAACCCGCAGTCGTATTGTTCCGTTGCAAAGAGGCAGTTGCTGCGGGTTGAAACCCGCGCGCCTTGGTAGGCTCAAGCCTACTCTCCATTCTTCCCCCTCGCTGCCCTTGCATGTCCCGGTTGGAATAGCCACGCTCCGAAATGTTCAAACGTTATTGGTGGGTGTTGCTCGCGATGATGCCGGTCGGGATGCTGGGCGGATTCATGGTCGCCGCGGTGATCACTTACGTGATGCCGAAGCAGTTTGAGAGCTCTGCAACGATCGAGATCAGACCCCGGATGGGTGCAGGGATCACCGCCGCTCATACAGACCCGGCGTTCCTCCCCACGGAGATGGAAACGATCAAGAGCCGGAACTCGTTGATGAGGGTGATCGATGCGCTGGATCTTGTGACCAGGTGGGGCCTGGATCGGGGTAGCGTTCTTGCGGTTCTCAAAAAAATCGTCGTGACGGAGAACATCCGCGGAACCGATCTCATCAGCATCCGGGTTCGCCACACGAACAAGGAGGACGCCCGGGATATCGCGGCGGAGGTGGCGAGGGCTTACAAGGGATATAAGATGGAACTCGATTCCAAGGGCGCGGAGATGATGCTGAATGAGTTGAAGAAGGCGGTGAGGGAACAGGAGGATAAGGTCGAGGAAAGGAGAAGTGTTCTGACGACCATCGTCAGAATCAAGGGAGTCAACGGAGGCTCCGATCCGGTCGATATGCAGGATTATGTCGATGCGAAACGCGAGTTCGAATCAGACATGGCCCTGCTCGAGCAGTTGAAGCTCAAGCTTATCACCGATGAGATCACTCATGTTTCATCGGGTGATACCATCGTCGTTCACGACGATCCGGTGATCTCTGACGCCCCTATTTCCCCGAATGTGACGCTGAACCTTGTCCTCGGATTGGCCGCAGGGTTGGTCATTTCCCCGTTCCTCGCCTTGCCGATGATGGCGTTGATGAACCGGAGGAATCCGGCTCCTGCAAGGTAGGGTCGATCCGGTTCGGTCGTCCCAAATCAAAATCTGACTGCCCGATCATCCTTGCGGAAGTGAGTTCCCGGAAGAAGGCGCTTTTCCAGTATCTCCGCATTTGTCGCGGTCTCACTGCCTTTCCAAGGATACGGCCTTTGCGTTTTTGATTTGGGTCAACCGAGCCGGATTGACCCTACCGGGAACTTGCGCATTTGGCGCGTTGCGGACATATTCCCGCCGTGACGAACCGGGAGGAAATGGCGGAGGTGCTGGAGAAAATCGCTCTCCTGCTGGAGCTGAAAGGCGAGAACCCGTTCAAGGTGCGGGCTTACCGGCAGGGTGCCGAGGTGGTGCTGGCGATGGAGGGGGATGTCGTCGGGCTGGCGAAGAACGACGGGCTGAAAGGCATCAAGGGCATCGGCGAGGCATTGCGCGACAAGCTCGGGGAGATGGCGAAGACCGGCGGGCTGGAATTTTATGAGAATCTGAAACAGGAATTTCCCGAGACGGTTTTCGACCTCTTCGAGATCCAGGGGCTGGGGCCGAAGAAAATCAAGGCGATGTACGATGCGCTCGGGATCGATTCGCTGGGGAAACTGAAAGCCGCCTGCGAGGAGGGGAAGGTGGCGGAACTGCCGGGCTTCGGCGAGAAGACGCAGGTGAAAATCCTTGAGGGGATGGCTGCGAACGAAAAATTTGCCGACAGGTTTCTCTACGGGAGCATCGGCAATCTCGTCGAGGGCATTTTGGAAACGCTGCGGCTGCATCCGGAGATTTCGCAGGTGGCGGTCGCGGGTTCCTACCGCCGCGCGAAGGAGACCGTGGGCGATCTCGATTTCCTCGTCGCGACGAAGGAGGGTGCCTTGGTCTGCGAGGATTTCACGACCCTGCCACAGGTCGATGCGGTGATCGCCTGCGGGGACACGAAAGCTTCGGTGCGGCTGAAAAACGGGATTCACTGCGATCTGCGGGCGGTGAAGAATGAGGAGTTTCCGTTCGCCCTCCAATATTTCACCGGCTCCAAGGAGCACAATGTGGCGCTGAGGTCGTTGGCGCTGAAGAAGGGTTGGTCGCTGAACGAATACGGCCTGAATCCGGTCGATGAGAAGACGGAGCGGCCTGATGTCTTCGAGGAAAAGGATATCTACCGCGCGCTCGGCCTGCAATTCATCGATCCGGAGCTGCGAGAGAACCGCGGCGAGATCGAGGCGGCGGCGGAGAACAAGCTGCCGCGCCTGGTGGAGCTGATGAACCTGCGCGGGACTTTCCACAACCACACCACGGAATCGGATGGCCGCGATACGCTGGAGGGCATGGTCGAGGAGGCGATGGATCTCGGCCTGCAATATATCGGGATTTCCGATCACTCGAAGTCAACGGCCTTTGCGGGAGGGCTTAATGAGGAGCGTCTGCTGAAACAGGTGGAGACGATACGTGTGTTAGAAAAGACCTTGGGAGGGTTCCGGATCTTCGCGGGCAACGAGGTGGACATCCTGATGGATGGGTCACTGGATTTTGAAGACGGGATTTTGGAGCAATTGGATTTCGTCGTGGCATCGGCCCACAACTTCGGCAGGCTCGATGAGGCTGCGATGACAGAGCGCATCTGCCGCGCGATGGAAAACGAGCATGTAACGATGCTGGGTCACCCGACAGGGAGGCTGTTGCTGAAGCGCGAAGGCTATCCGGTGGATCATGCGAGGATCATCGACTGCGCGGCGGCGACGCGGACGGTGATCGAGCTGAACTGCAGCCCGATGCGGATGGACATGGATTGGCGCTGGTGGAAACGGGCGCGCGACAAGGGCGTGCTGTGCTCGATCAATCCCGATGCGCACTCACGGGCGCGGCTCCATCACATCCGGCAAGGAGTGGCGCTGGCGAGGAAAGGCTGGCTGCGGCGGGAGGATGTGCTGAATGCGCGCTCCGCGAAAGAGATCGAGGATTTCCTGAAAACCCCCAAGGGGGAGAGGTGAGAGACACGCGGCGGGACGCCTCTTTCACGGCCTGCGGCGGGACGCCGCAGCTACTCACATCCTTTGCGGGAAAGCCGGGCAGATCGCGGATTCCTCGATGGGGCCGGTGGGGGTGTAGAAGCTGAGAGCGCCGTCCTGATCGCATTGCCATACCTCTTTCGCGCCCGCACCGAAGTAGAGCGCGCGCTTGAGGGTCATTTCCGCAGACGAATTCGAGGGAGAGAGGATCTCGACACAGATTTCCGGGGCTACGGTGAAAGGGGTTTCGAATTTATGGATGGCATGGAAACTGTCCGAGAGCCAGGCGACATCGGCGACTTTGACGTTGTCGGATGTTTGGATGGAGCACTCTGAGAGAGCCTCACCGCCGTTGATTAGTTTGTGGAGATGGATGCAAATACGGGTTTGCATGAAGCCATGCCAGTTCGATGCGGGACTCATGATGATTTGGCCAAAGGCGTTGAGCTCGATCTTGAAGGGAAGATCCTTGAGCGTGGGATCATCACAGACTTGCTGCCAGTTCATGAAGTGAGGATAAGGGAAAAACGGGAATTGTCGAGCTGCGGGTGGGCGATATGTGGGGTAGGTGCGACGCCAATACCGTCAAATTAAGCATGAAGACGGAAGAATTTAACCGCAGATGAACAGGATGAGCGCAGATTTAAGAGAAGAGATTTAAGAGGTTTCCAATTCGATCTGCGTTCATGATCTGAGTGAATCCTGTTCATCTGCGGTTGAAAACTCTTATTCTGACAGTATCGGGCGGTGACGACATCCGCCGTGGTCGTGTAGAAGCCCTCCGTCGGCCTGGATACACCAGCGCCCGGTGAGCAGGCTGACGCGGGAGGAGTGGCACTTCGCGGTGTTGTAGAACTGCGAGAAGCGCAGGCCGTTGGCGGCGAGGCGGTCGAGGTTGGGCGTTTCGATCTCGCTGCCGTAGCAGCCGATGTCCGAGTAGCCGAGGTCATCGGTGAGGATGACGATGACGTTGGGCTTTTCGGCGGCATGGAGGCTCGCAAGCCCGATGGTTAGGAATGCGAGGAAGGTTTTCATGATGGTTGGGGCTGGCGGCGGGACGCCTCTTTCACGGCCTGCCCCGGGACGGGGCAGCTACGACGCGCGGCGTTTGCGGACGGCTTCCGCGAGGTTGTCGAGGACTTCGACGGTGTCGTCCCAGTTGATGCAGGCGTCGGTGACCGACTGGCCGCGGGTGAGCTTGCTTAGATCCGGATCGAGCTTTTGGTTTCCCTCGACAAGGTTGGACTCGATCATCACCGAGGTGATGGAGCGCGAGCCGCCGGCGATCTGGCGGGCGAGATCCTTGGCGACAAGCGGTTGGTTGTGGAAATCCTTATTCGAGTTCCCATGCGAGCAGTCGATCATCAGGGAGAGCGGGAGATTTTGCTCGGTGAGCATTTTCTCCACGGTGGCAACGGATTCCGCATCGTAGTTCGGCCCGGTTTTTCCGCCGCGCAGGATGAGATGGCAGGAGGTGTTGCCGGCAGTGGAGACGATGGCCGAGACCCCCTGTTTCGTGACGGAGAGAAAATGGTGGGGGCGGGAGGCGGATTGGATCGCATCGAGGGCGAGCTGGATGGAGCCGCCGGTGCCGTTCTTGAAGCCGACGGGCATGGAAAGGCCGGAGGCGAGTTCGCGGTGGATCTGGGATTCCGTGGTGCGCGCGCCGATGGCACCCCATGCGATGAGATCCGCGAAGTATTGCGGGGAGATCGTATCGAGGAATTCCGTGCCGGCGGAGATGCCGATGTTGGCGAGGTCGAGGAGCAGTTTCCTGGCGACTCGGAGGCCTTGGTTGATGTCGAAGGAATCGTCGAGCTTGGGGTCGTTGATGAGGCCTTTCCAGCCGACCGTGGTGCGCGGTTTCTCAAAATAGACACGCATGATGATGCTGAGATCCTGCTCATGGCGGACGGCCTCCGCCCTCAGTTTCTCACCGTATTCGAGGGCGGCGCCGGGATCGTGGATCGAGCAGGGGCCGACGATGGCGAGCAGGCGGTCGTCCTCAAGGTTGAGGATCGCATCGGCTTCGGTGCGCGCGGTGTGGACAACGGAAGCGGCTTGCTCGTTGATGGGAAGGTAATAGGCGAGGACAGCAGGCGAGATCAGTGGGTTGATGCCGGAGATGCGGAGGTCGTCTGTGCGGTGCTTGGTCACGGGACGGGTATGGAAGATGCTGGAAGCGGAAATGGCTAGTTTAAATGCGGGCGGCGGGACGCCTCGATCACGGCCTGCGGTGGGACGCCGCCGCTACAGCTCGGGGATGCGAGCTAGGGTGGCGGCGAGGCGGTCGGTGGTTTTGTGAATTGCGCACCAGTTTTCGATGTAGGGCATGTCGAGCCGTTCGTTTCCCTGAACGGCTAGAATATCGGTTACGTCATCCAAATCTTTGCTACGACCCCAGCGGAGTTTTTGGACGATGACATCCTCTGCGCTGGGAACCCAACCACTTCGTTTCAATATGGGAATGAAAATCTGCTGCTTTCGCTCAAACTCCAGGAGGACAAAGGGATCATCGAAAATCTCGAATAGTTCGATTTTTACGGGTGGCGGAGTGATTGTCTGACCCACATGTCGTTTCCCCCAAGTCAAAGTGTCGAACACCGCTTGATCCTCGAATACGACAATGTCCTCAAGTGCCTTGATGATCGCGGTCACACCTCCGCCCATGCTTGCAGGGACAAGGAAATCCAAGTCGCGGGTCGCTCTTGGGATGCCGTGCGTGCCCGCCGCGAGCGCACCGACCAGCATGTATGGAACTCCGGTGCTTTCGATCCTGTCGAGAACTTGGATTGCGGTATTCGCGATATCCATCAGGCGGCGGGTTTGGTTTTGGAATAAAAACCGTGCTCTCTGACACGATCCAAACGATCCAGTCCGCTCCGCACTTCCTGCCAGCCGAGGTTTTCATCTTCGGTTCCGATGCGTGCCATCGCACCTGCGAGCATCATTCCGAATTGGAAGTGGGATTGTTCTAGGACGGATGAGATCCGTTCTTCGGGAGTCATCTTGCGTGCACGAAGAATCTTCTCCCGGTAGATGGAGTCCTGGAGATCCGCGAGGGCGGTGGGATGGTCGTGGGGATTGGGCATTGCCTTACTTGGGACGCTATTCGAAATCGGCGGCCGGGGCAATGTTCGAGTCGCGAACCGTTGCTACTGCTCCGGTTGCTCGGGTGCCGGTGGCTGCGGTGCGGGGTTCGCGGGGATCTCGACGGGAGGTGTGAAGGCGGATATGCCCGGAGGGAGGGGTGGGGCTTCGGCTCCCGGTCCGGGGCCTTTGCTCATCAGCTCGGCGCGGCCTTTCAGGAGGGCATCGACGGTGAACTTGCTGACCACGAAGGTGACGCCTTCGAGGGACTTGGAGGTTTCGAGGCTTTCGGTGAGGGTTATCACGCGCTCCGCGAAGGCCTTGTCGGCGGTTACGGCGTCCTCCGGTTTTTCTTCTTCGGGTTTCTTGCGCTCCTTCGGAAGTTCGGCGCTTACCTTGATTTCCATGAGGTATTCCTCTGCGGCAGGTTGTGCACCTTCGCCTTCCTGGGCGGGTGTTGTCGCCTTGGCGGGTTGGAGGGCAATGTCGTAAGTGAAGCCTTCGAAGGTGGTGATGGACGCTTTCTGGAGTTTTTCGGGGCTGGCGCGCTCCGCTACCTTTGCGGCCGGGACAACATCGTCGAAGCGGGCGTAGGAGAAAAGCGACTTCAGGGGAGAGGTGGCTGCGGGATCGATCTTCACGCCCGGGTAAGCATCGGTGAAATTGAATTCGGCGTTCTCGTCGTCGCGAACCAGCGCATATTCATTTTGGTCGGATCCGGGTTTGCTGAGGGAGATGGATTTGATTCGCTCGACCTTGATGAAATCGTCTGCGAGCCATGATTTCGGATCGGTTGAGAGGGTGCCGAAGACCTCTGAGACTGCGTAGAAGCCGGATTCGTCGGCGTGGTTACGGACGTATCGGCCGGTGGCGCCACCGCCGCCGAAGGGCGAGGAGGATGCGGCAGCATCGAGGTTTTTGCCGAAGGAGATCGTCGCGAGTTCCTTTCCGGACTTGTCCGTGAAAGTGGCGGTGATGCCATGCTCGGCGGGGTCGGAGGACTTTTCATCCATGCCGAAACGGGGGGCGAAGGACGGGCCGGCCTCGATTCCCTGGGTAACCTTGATTTCGGCAAGGGTGCGGATGAACTCGTTGATGTTGCGTGTGTTCGCGGGGAAGCCGTCGCGCTCAGTGACTGTCCATTTGCCGTCCTTCTGAGCCAGTGTGACGGATTGGTCGGCACCGGAAATTGCGATGGATGCGGTTTCGGAGGCGGGGAAAGCGGCAATGAGCTTCTCGCCTGCGGTGCGGTTGGTTTTGTTCTGGTTCGCTCCGCCTTCGGTTTTCTTGAGGAAGAAGACGGCGGCTCCGAGCGCGATGGCGACGATCCAGAGAACGGTTACGGTGCGGGGTTTCATCGGTTTGTAGGAAAAGTGTTGGTGGTGATTGTTTGTTCCTTGGGCATGGCGGACGCAATCCGCCGCCACGGGGTCAGCGCGCGCGCGTTGATGAGCGGCGCTTGAGGAAGAGGGCGAGGCCGAAGAGGATGACCAGTGCGGGCATGGCGGCGACGTTGAGCAGGGTGATGTTACCGGCCAGCCTGTCCTTCTGGCGGCGGAGATCCTTTTGCTGCTCGCGGGTGAGGCGGGCGTATTTTGCCTGTTGCCCGCGGAGATTCGCAATCTCGGATTCCTGCTCGGGGGAAAGGAAAAGTTCCGATCCCTTCGCTTTCTGCGCCTGGAGTTCCTGAAGCTTGGCCTGGGTTTCCTGGAGCTTGGACTGGAATTCCTTGATCTTGGCCCCGACCTTCTTGTCGAACTCCGCCTCCATTTCCTGGACGACGGTGAAAGGGCGGCGGGTTGCGGCGCGGGAGCGGGAGCCGATCAGGTGTTGCGAGCCGGTCGCCTGGTCGAGGAGGTTGAAAAGCAAGGCGGCGTTGCCGTTTGCAGGGGAGGCCATCTGCATGCCGCCGAAGTTCTGGACGTTGTAGGCGAATCGGTCGTAGAAGGCATCGACGTCCGCGATGAGGAATACGTTGCCGGGCTTGGCGGCTTCCTTGAGTGAATTGTCCTTGGGTGTGTCCTCTTTCTTGGGTTCTTCCGGCGCACCTTCCGGGGTTTCCATTTTGGGTTTGCCATCGGGGAAGGCGGTCTTGATTGTGCCGGAAAGGTGGGTTACGAGGTCGTAGGCCGTGCCCTCGGCTTTCACGCTGGTGTCGAGCGTGGGATCGAGCTGCGAAGCCCGCATGGAATCCACGAAGCCCGCGCCGCTGGAGGAGCGAACCAGCGAATTCGATGCTACGCCGGCACCGCCGGTCCGCTTGAATGCGCCGGGCAGGTAGAGGGTGATGGATTCGATCCCTTTGGTGATGATGTTGTCCTTCTGCGGCATTGCACTCTGCGGAAGGCTGAGGACGGCGATGCCCTTGCGGTCGCCGCCGAGCATGGTTGCGTGGACGGGGTCGGCGAGCACCCGGTCCGATGTGAAGCCGACACCCCATGCCGGAAGCAGGGTGGGGAGGGTGGATGTGGTGGGCGCGCCCTGCTGGCCGGTCATCGGGTTTGGCTGGCCGCCGAGCATCTGCGCGGCGACGGAATGTGCGTCGAGGCAGGCGACGACCGTGCCGCCACCGAGAAGGTATTGGTCAATGAGGTATTCGGATTGCTTGGAAATTTCCGCAGGGTGGAGAAGGAGCAGAACCTTGATCTCGTTCGGGTCGATTTTTTCCGGGGCCATGCCGAGATCCTTGAGTTCGAAGGATTGCTGGAGCTGCTGGTAAATGACCCATGATGGCTGTGGCTGTTGGCCGGGCATCATCGCGGGGGTTCCGGCGAGATCGAAGGCCGACATGATGCCGATGACTGGTTTGACCGGGGTGCTCACCTCGGCGATGGCCTTGGAGATCTGGTATTCCAGCATGGTTTCCTCGCTGGGGTCGAGGAATGGGAGGACGACCTTCTTGTCGAGTGCGGTGACGGCGAGGCCGAGGTAGAGGTTGTCCTCATTGACGGGACGGATGCCGTCAAGGTTGGCGGAGTCTTCGGCGTCGGTGTCGGGTTCCGGGTCGATGTTCTCGATGCGGAGCTTGCCGTTGGAGAGGCCGGCGTATTCCTTGAGGAGGTCATCGATATGCTTCATGTGAAGCTTCAATGGCCCGGGTATGGACTCCAGGCTGCGTGATGCGTAGTAGCGGACGGTCACCTTGGTGTCGAGTTCGCCGAGGATGGATTCGGTGCCATCGGATAGGGTGTAGATCCTGTTTTCCGTGAAATCGACCCCCTTGTTTCCGAAAGGGGTGAGTGAGATGAGCCAGTTTGCCAGGATGGCGATGGCGACGAGGGCTGCGATGCCGATGGCGGCGCGGGTGACTGGGGATTTCATAAAATTCAAAAATTCAAATTCCAACTCCCAAGGAAGAGGGAGGTTGGACAGGGTTTGGCGAGGTAGTGTGTGAAGATGATAGGCCGGTTGTTTTCCGGAAACAGCGAGGCGGAGAAAACGGCTCCTAATTGAGAGTTGAATTTTCAGGCGCGCTTTGCGCTGAGGATGGTGGATGTGCCGAGGAGGCAGATGCCGATGAATGTTGCGAACCAGACGAAATCCTGGAGCCGGAAAAGGCCGCGGGCCATTGTCGTGAAGTGATTCCAGACACCCAGTGAGATGATGGCCTCGACGGTTGCGGGGGAGGTGGCCTTGGCGATCTCGCGGGTGAGGGGATCGTATCCCAGGAAAACCATGGTGGAGCACAGGAAGACGGAAACGATGAGGCAGACGACCTGATCGCGGGTGCAGGCGGAGACCAGCATGGTGATGGCGATGAACGTGCAGCAGACAAGGAAGGAGCCGATGTAGCCGGCCAGGATGATGCCGTTGTCCGGATCGCCGAGGTAGTTCACGGTGATGATGATGGGGAACGTGAGCAAAAGCGCGACGAGGGAGACCGTGGCGGCGGCGAGGAATTTCCCGGCGATGGCGGCCCATGTGGAGACGGGGAAGGTGCCGAGCAGTTCGATGGTGCCGGTGCGCTGTTCGTCCGCCCAGAGTTTCATGGCGATGGCGGGTGCCAGCAGCATGTAGAGCCATGGGTGCCAGAAGAAGAACGAGTATTCCAGCGAAGCGTCGCCAACGCGCATGAACTCGCCGAAGGAGAAGGTCAGGCCTAGGGAGAGGAGGAGGAAGATGACAATGATCGCGTATGCGGTCGGCTGGGCGAAATAGGATTTCAGCTCGCGGTAGTAGATGGTTAGGGAAGACATCAGTTTGCTAGTTTTCAGTTTTCAGGGAAGACCGGGGCAATGGATTTACGCGGCGGTGTCGGTGGTGGTGACTTTGCGGAAGAGTTCGGTGAGGGAGCCGTTGGGGGCTTGGGCGATGAGCTCGGCGGGGGTGCCGTCGGCGACGATCTTGCCGCAGTCCACGATCACGGCGCGGGTGCATGCGGCCTCGACTTCCTCAAGGATGTGGGTGGAGAAAAGGATGGCCTTGTCCTTGCCGAGGCGCTTGATGAGCTGGCGGACCTCGTATTTCTGGTTCGGGTCGAGGCCGTCGGTTGGCTCGTCTAGGATGAGGACTTCTGGATCGTGGAGGAGGGCTTGCGCGAGGCAGGTGCGGTGGCGGTAGCCTTTTGAGAGGGTGTCGATGGATTGGTGGGCGACGCTCTGGAGGAAGCAGGTCTCGATCGCTTTCTCGACGGCATCCTTTTTCGCTGAGCCGGAGAGCTTGCGGACGGAGGCGCAGAACTTGAGGAAGCCGATGACCGTCATGTCATTGTAGAGCGGCGCGGATTCCGGGAGATAGCCGATCTTGGTCTTCGCCTCGAAGGGGTTTTCGGTGATGGAGATCCCGCAGATCTTCGCGTCCCCGGAGGAGGGCGGGAGGAAACCGGTCACCATCCGCATCGTTGTGGATTTCCCCGCGCCGTTGGGGCCTAGGAAACCGAGAACCTCGCCTTTTTCCACCGTGAAGGAGAGTTCATCGACAGCGACCTTGCTGCCGAAATGTTTGCTGAGTTTTGCGACTTCGATCATGGGAGGTTCTGTTGGCTTGCCGAGGGGCAGGCGTTTCTAGCGGACGCTGCACTCTTTGCGACACCGAATTTGGTTTTTGTTTGGGAAAATTCCGTAAAAAGAAAAACCTATGGAGCGGAGTTTCTCCGGCCGCAGGATGAGGATCGGGGAATGGCTGGGCATGGCGGATAAAATCCGCCGCCACGTTCACGCTGCGTCCTCTGCGGCGTCGGGCTTGCGGCGGCGGAGGGACGGGGATTTTGTGCCTTCGACGACGTGGCGGTTGATGGAGACGCCTTCGATATCGCCGCGGGAGGGCACTTCGAACATGACGTCGAGCATCAGTTTCTCGAAAATTGATCGCAGGGCGCGTGCTCCGGTGCCGCGTTCGACGGCCTGATGGGCGATGGTGCGGAGGGCGTCGCGGGTGATTCGGAGCTTCACGTCGTTGAGCGCGAGCTGCTTGGAATATTGTTTCACCAAGGCGTTGCGGGGTTCGGTGAGGATTTTCACGAGTTCCTCCTCGGTGAGCTTGCGGAGGGAGGAAATGACCGGCAGGCGACCGATGAATTCCGGGATGAGGCCGAAGTGAAGGAGATCCTCAGGAAGGACTTTTTCGAGGATCCGCGAGGTCTTTTCGTCGAGGTCTTCGGAGCGGTTGTCGCTGTGGAAGCCGAGGGTCTTGCTACCGAGGCGGCGGCGGACGATGTCCTCAAGGCCGACGAATGCCCCGCCGCAGACGAAAAGGATTTTCTCGGTGTTGACCTGGATGTATTCCTGCTGCGGATGCTTGCGGCCGCCCTGTGGGGGGACGTTGCAGACGGTGCCCTCGAGGATTTTCAGGAGTGCTTGCTGGACTCCTTCGCCGGAAACGTCGCGGGTGATGGAAACGTTCTCGGTCTTGCGCCCGATCTTGTCGATCTCATCGACGTAGATGATGCCGCGCTCGGCACGTTCGACATCGAAATCGGCGGCCTGGAGGAGGCGGAGGATGATGTTTTCCACGTCCTCGCCGACGTAGCCGGCTTCGGTGAGGGTGGTGGCATCAACGATGCAGAAAGGGACATCGAGCACGCGTGCGAGGGTGCGGGCGAGCAGGGTTTTCCCGGATCCGGTGGAGCCTAGTAGAAGGACGTTGGATTTCTCGATCTCCACGTCCTTGTACTCTGCGGAAATGGAGAGGTTGTCCTGGTTGAGGCGCAGGTAGTGGTTATAGACGGCGACGGAGAGCACCTTCTTTGCGGTTTCCTGGCCGATGACGTAATTGTCCAGCTCAGCAAGCAGCTCAGCAGGGGTGGGAATCTCGTCCTTCGTGTGGGAGGACTTGCCCTTGCCTTTCTTCGATTTCCCCGATTCGTCCGGTGGGTTCAGTTCCTTGGCGAGGATGTTTCCGCAGACATCGACGCATTCATTGCAAATGTAAACGCCGGGGCCGGCGATCAGTTTCTTTACCTCCGAGTGGCTCTTTCCGCAGAAAGAGCACATGGTGAGATTGGATGCGCGGGCCATGGTGAAAACTCTAAACTTTAAACTCTAAATTCCAAAGGAAGAAATTCGGATCAATCCTTCTCCTTGAGCTCCGTTTGGACGGCTTCGGGGAGCTGCTTGCGGGATTCGAGGACTTTGTCCACAAGGCCGTAGGCGACGGATTCCTCGGCGGACATGTAGTTGTCGCGGTCGGAGTCGTGCTCGATTTCCTCGATGGTCTTGCCTGTGTGTTTGGCGAGGATTCCGTTGAGGCGTTTCTTGAGATTGAACATGAAGCCGATGGTGCGCTCGACATCGGAGGCGGTGCCCTGTGCTCCGCCGGAAACCTGGTGTATCATGACGTGGGAGTTCGGTAGGCAGAAGCGCTTTCCTTTTGTCCCTGCGGTGAGGAGGACGGAGCCCATGGATGCGGCGATGCCGATGCAGTAGGTGTTCACATCGCAGGTGAGGAACTGCATGGTGTCATACATGGCGAGACCTGCGGTGACGGAGCCGCCGGGGCTGTTGATGTAGATGTGGATGTCCTTTTTGGGATCCTGCATCTGTAGGAAAAGGAGCTGGGCGATCACGGAGTTCGCCACATAATCGTCGATGCCGGTGCCGATGAAGATGATGCGATCCTTGAGAAGGCGCGAGTAGATGTCGAACGAGCGCTCGCCGCGGCCATCGGACTCGATGACGATGGGGACGTAATAGCTGTTCTTCGGAGCCTGCGGGCTGCTGTTGTTTGAGGGAGGGAAAAGGTTCATATGTTATTCTGCGGGTGTTGCTTCGAGTTCCGCTGCGGAAACTTCCGTGACTTTCGCCTGTTCGACAAGGAAGTCAATTGTCTGGCCGATGAGCATGGAATTGCGGATCGACTGGATCTGGCGTTTTTTCTGCAGATCCTTGATGACCTTCTTGATCGGCTCCTTGCGGCTCTGGGCGATCTGTGAGATATGGGTGAGCAGATCCGCGTCGGAAACGGTGATTTTCTCGGCGGAGGCGATTTCCTGTAGGAGGAAATTCGTGCGGAGGTTGGTCAGTGCGCGCTGCGTGGCGATGGTGAAAATCTGTTCCTGCTGGCTGAGCATGTCCTCGTCGGACGCGCCCTTCTGGCTGCCTTCCTCGACGAGCTGGTTCGCCTGGTTCTGGGTCTCGCGCTGGACGATTTCGTCAGGGAGTTCGAAGTTCACGGCCTTGTTGAGGTGCTCGACGATCTGGTTGACCTTGAACTCGCCGATCTGCTTGGATTTTTCCCTGCCCATGTTCTCGCGGATCATGCCCTTGATCTCTTCGAGGGTTTTGCCCGGAACGAGTTTTTCGGCAAAGGCATCGTCGAGTTCAGGGAGTTTCGGAGCCTTGATGCCCGTGAGTGTGGTGTGGAGGGTGATTTCCTTGCCGCGAAGCTCCTCGAAAGGGAATTCGTCGTCGAGGGTTATGGTGACTTCCTTTTTGTCGCCGATGTTCAGGCCGACAAGCTGCTCGGCGTATCCGGGCAGGAAGGAGCCTTCCTTGATCGGGAGCCAGTGGTTCTCGCGCTTGGCGAGGTATTGGCCTTTTTCGCCTATGACCTCGGTGAGCGGCTGGCTGTCCACGGTGGTGGTGAAATCCACAATGGCGATATCGTCGTTCTGCAAAGCGCGGCTGTCGATGCCTTGGAAGTCGGCGAGACGCTCGCGAAGTTCCTCAAGCTGGCCGGAGAGTTCCTCGTCGGTAACATCCGCAGACGGGGCTTTCACTTCGATGCCCTTGTATTCGGGAAGGGTGATTTCCGGGGCGAGGATGAGCTTGGTAACGAAGGCGATCGAGCCGTCGGGGCGTTCGTTGAGGTTGTCGGGAAAGCCGAAATCGAGAACCTTGAGGTTCTCTTTCTCAAGCGCCTGGTCGCAGGCTTCGCCGAAAAGGGCTTCGGTGAGTTCCTCGGAGATCTGCTTGCCGAAACGTTTCTGGATCACATTTTTCGGGGCTTTTCCGGGGCGGAAGCCCGCGATCTTCGCCTGCGATGCGTAGGTGGATGCGATGGATGCGCGCTTGGCGGCGACATCGGCGGAGGGAACCTCGACATTGAGGATCGCGATGCATTTCGGCTGTTTTTCGACGACGATGTTCATGAATGTTCTGCGTTGGGAGGGGCAAACTAGGGGCGGGGGGGCGGAAACTTCAACCCTCAACTTTCAAAATTGCCGCACGCCCATGAAAATTCGGCTTCGGCTGATCATGGACGGCTCGTTACAACTCACAGGTCGTTTCTCAGAAACTTCTAACCGCGAATGGACGCAAATGGCCGCGAATTTTTCCGGAAAGCGAATCTGAGGAAGAGGTTTCCATCCGGAAATCCTCTCACCAGATGAAAAAAGTATCCACGGCCACTTTTGATTGGCGGTAATTTGCGTCCATTCGCGGTTGAATCTTAAAAATGGAAACGCATCACCAGGAAATTGAAAATGCCATCCGCACGAACCGGGACGCCTGCCTGCCCCCGCTCCTTCAGTCCGGAAACACGATGGCGCGGTGGCCGTCGATTAGGGTGCGGTCGTGGACGTGGTAGCGGATGCCGCGTGCGAGGGCGGCGCGCTCGCAGTGGCGGCCGAGGCGGGCGAGATCTGTTGGGGAGTGGAAATGATGCACGCGCTCAACCTCCTGCTCGATGATGGGGCCGGCATCGAGATCCGCGGTGACGTAGTGGCAGGTGGCGCCGATGAGTTTCACACCGCGCTCGTGGGCTTGCTTGTACGGGTTTGCTCCGACGAATGCGGGTAGGAACGAGTGGTGGATATTGATGATTTTTCCGGAAAACTCCTGGCAGAAGGTATCGGGAAGGATCTGCATGAAGCGGGCGAGGACGATCAGCTCCACATCCTGGGCGATGAGCAGGTCGCGGATTTCAAAGAACCCCTTTTCCCGCAGGTCGCCGTCCATCTCGATGTGGTGGAAGGGGAGGCCGGCGCGGTGGGCGATGTGGGCGCAGCTGTCGCGGTTGCCGATGAGCGAGGTGATCTCGATGGGCAGTTCGCCGAGTTCCGTGCGCAGCAGGATCTCGTTGAGGCAGTGGTCGGTCTTGGTCACGAGCACGGCGGTGCGCATCCTGTATGGCAGGGTGCGGAAATGCCAGGTGGCCTGGAGCGAGCGGCCGAGGGTGCCGAAGCCGGCCTTGAAATCCTCCACCGTGACATCCAGATCCGAGGTGTCGATATCTAGCCGGGCAAAGAACTTTTTCCCGACCTGGTCCGAGAACTGGTTGAACTCGATCAGGTTGCCGCGGTGGGACGCGACGTAGGACGCGATTTTCGCAACGATCCCGGATTGGTCGGGTGAGGAGAGCTTGAGGATGAGGCCGGGGCGCATAAAACTTTCAATTTTCAAATTTCTACTTTCAAGGAAGAGGCGGATAGAAGCGGGCGGCGGCTTTGCGGAGGAGGGGGGAGGCGAGGGATGCGCGGTCTAGGAGGTTTTCAGGGGTGTTGCGTTTTTTCCAGCCGTGGTAGGCGGAGAGGGATTCGAAGGAGGCGTTGAGGGAGCCTTGCATGGGATTGTGGAGGGATAAGCCCGCCTCGATGTTTTCCGGCAGGCCGAGCGGGTAGAGCAGCCGGACGGAATCGAGATTGCGGAGTCCCTTCTCGTAGAGTTCCGGTGCGCTGAGGGCAAGGCCCATGAACATGTAATGCGGATGGAGCCAGCGGACGCCCATGACCTCGGTGCCGTTGGCGGAGTAACCGGCGCCTGGCATGCCTGCCTCGCCTGCGGAGAGGCCGAAGATGCCCAGGCTCGCGGCGGGGGTTTCAGGCCAATTCTCCCTCGGATACGCCATCTGGATCCTGAGCTGGTTTTTGCGCACCTTGGGCCACGGGATGCCGGAAATGAGATCGGGCTCCGGGCGGTCGAAATCGGGGTACAACAGGCTCTGTATTTCCGAGATGAAACCGATGCCCCGGTAGATCTCGCCGGTGGTGGACATTTTTCCGCGCGGTTCGCGCCCGGACAGCATGGCCTCCAGCGCGAGGACGAGCGCCGTTTCACCGCCCCAGTCGCTCCACTTGCTATCGAGGGGGGTTATACCGTCATCCCGGAAGCCGTGGCCGATCCAGCCTTCGGCGTTCGTTACAGCATTGAAGTCGAGGCGGGATATCAGCGCGGTGATTTCCACTGTCATTTCCGGAAGGGCCATTACCTCCGCAGCGAGCAGCAGGGATTGCAGAGCGATGGCAGTGTCCACGGTGCTGTATTCCGTGCCGGGGTGGATGCACGGCTTGCCGGATGCATCGCGGTGGATGAAGTGCGGCAGGAATCCGTGCGCGGTGGGCAGGTTGCGGATCGCGGCGAGAGTGTTGCCCATTTCCTCCACTACCTGATCGCGCCCGAGGATGCCTTCGGCGGCACCGAGGGCGCTGGCAAGGGCATGCATCCCGGTGGAGGCGATCGAATCGAACTCGCCCGATGGGAGGTGGCCGCGGTCCCGGGTCAGGCCGCTCGCGGGGTCATGGCAGCGGCGTAATTTTCCCAGCGAAATCCGGAACGCCCATTCCTCCGGCGACATTTCCGGGCGCTCGGCGATGAAACCGATCGATGAAAGACGCAGCTCACATCCCGGCTCCGCGATCCAGTTCATGAACTTGATCCTGCCGGAAATTTCCGGGCCAATGGGAAACGAGCTGGCGACCGTGGCTTCGCTGTCGAGCATCATGGTTGCGCTCCAGACGACCTTGCGATGCACGTCCGCCAGCTCCAGCCTGATCGGCCCGTGCCCACAGGCGTTGACGCTGAGTTCCAGAATGCCGCAACGCTTTTCCGCCGGGCCGCCCAGACCGATGAGGTCGCTTGGATCCAGTGTCCTTTTTCCCTGCGAGGCCAGCCCCGCTAGCGAATGCCACGCTCCTGTCCATTGATCCTGCGCCCTGACGCGGATGATCCCGCCCTTTGAGTCGATCCTGCCCTCGCCCGGCCCCATCCATCCGAAGTCCGATGCGAAATGGGTGAAGTTCTCAAACGGGTTGATGATCGGAGCCGCATCCGCGCGGTCGCCGGGGAAAGAGATCGTGTAGTCGATGATGGGCTGCCAGATGCGCTCGCAGAAAGCCGCCGGGGCGCTGGCGAGGAAGAGGCAGGCGATCGCTGTGCGGAGCATGGCCGGGAGTCTTGGTGCGATCCGGGTCGCTGGCAAGGTTTTGGATGGCATGGCCACGGGCGGCGGATATGTTCTCCGCGAAATGGTAATCCGCAACCGCAACGACGAAACGCCCTTCACCACCAAGGACGGATCGACGATCACCAGCCTGCTGGATCTCGCAAACGCCCCTGTGAAAAACCAGAGCCTCGCGGAAGCATTCCTCCCCGCTGGCAGATCGACCCAGCGCCATTACCACAAAGACAGCGAGGAACTCTATTACATCACCGAAGGCAGGGGAATGATGGAGATAGCCGGCGAAACCCGCGAAGTCGGACCCGGCGATGCAATCCTGATCCCGCCCGGCGCATGGCATGTGATCAAGGCGACCGAGGATCTGGTTTTCCTGTGCTGCTGCGCCCCGCCCTACCGGCACGAGGACACGTTCTTCGAGTGAGATACGAAAATGTAAGCTGGCGCATCATGCGCCAGACCGTTCGGGAGGCATCCTGCCTCCCGCAACTTCCCATTGCCCCGACTATTCCATCGGGCATACTCTCACCCATGATCAAAGCCCTCCTGATGTCACTTTCCGTTGCGGCGGCCGCTGCAGAGCAAACCGATGCAGACCCTTTCGCAGGAAAGGATGTCCCCCACACCCGGATCTACGAACTCCGCACCTATCATGCCAGCAACGGCAATCTCGACGCCCTGCTCGCCCGTTTCCGGGATCACACGGTGAAGCTTTTCGAGAAACACGGCATGACCAACATCGGCTACTGGGTGCCGGCGGAGAATCCGGACAACCTGCTCATTTACCTGATGGCATATCCCGACAAGGCAAGCCGGGACACCTCATGGGAGAACTTCATGGGCGATCCGGATTGGAAAAAGGCCGCCGCCGATTCCGAGGTGAACGGGAAACTCGTCGGAAAGGTGGACAGCGTTTTCATGAAGCCGACGGATTTTTCGGTAGGCTTCCGCGACCTCTTCTCCGGAGGGCTTTACGAAATGCGCACCTACACCACCACCTCCGGCCACCTGCCGAATCTCCACGCCCGATTCCGCGATCACACCGCCGGCCTCTTTGCGAAGCACGGGATGAACAACCACGCCTATTTCCAGCTCACCCCCGGCCAGCCCGGCGCGGAGGACACCCTGATCTATTTCCTTTCCCACAAGGACTCCGAGTCCGCCACGAAATCATGGGACGCCTTCCGCGCCGATCCCGAATGGGTTGAAGCGAAGATGGCCTCCGAGAAAGAGGCCGGCGGCTCCCTCACCACCGACAACGGCGTGAAATCCGTTTTCCTCAAGCCCACGGACTTCTTCCCGGTGAAATGATATCCACCGCAGGTTAGCGGTTGTTTTCTCCTATGGAAAAGGTTTCATCTCCGCCCATGAAAATCATCCTGATCTCCATCGCGATCGGTCTCGTCGCAGGGCTTCTCGGCGCGCTCTGCGGAGTCGGCGGCGGCATTGTCATGGTTCCCGCTTTCGTGGCGCTCCTCGGCTTTAAGCAGCAGCAAGCGGTTGCCACATCTTTGGCCGTCATCATCATCACTTCCCTGTCATCGACGATAAACAGCGCCCGCACTGAAAACCTCATTGACTGGAAAATCGTTGCAATGGTCGGAGCCGCCTCCGCGATCGCCGCATGGTTCGGCACAGACCTCATGCACAAGCTCTCGGCCCAAACCCTCACCCGCATCTTCGGCATCGTCCTCGTAATCTTCGGGGCAAAAATGTTGATCAGAGGATAGAGTCCAGAGACCAGGGAAGACACGGCTCCACCACTCTTCGTTAGGGTTTGGAGTTTAAAATTTAGAGTTTGGGATCGCCGCCAGCACTTTGGCAACCTCCAGCCCGCTTTGGCACCTGCCGTCCATCACGCATTTCGCGGAAAGGCAGGGCGCGCACTCCACATGCCGCTTCACCACGATATGCCGCTTGCCCAGCGGCCTTTTCCAGACCGCATCGTTGGGGCCGAAAAGGGTCACGCAGGTAGATCCCGCATGCGCCGCCAGGTGGGGCAGCGAGCCATCCGCCGAAATCACAAGCTGATGCACCGCCAGCAACGGCATGGCCGCCGCAAGGGGTGCCGCATGGAAAAATTCAACATCCCCGCCCAACCTTGCCGCAAGGATTTTCCCCAGCCCCCGCCCTCCTATAACACCCGCCACCGTCACCCGTTTCCCACGCTCCAGCAACGCTTCCGCCAGCTCCTGCCAGCGATCCAGCGGCCACTCATGGCTGGGGCCGAAATCCGATCCCGGGCACAGCAACACCGTCGATGGCTCGGCGGGAATCCCCAGCGGAGCCGCCACGAAGTATTCCGGCCTGTCCACCGGCACACCCATCTCCTCGCAGGTCTTGATGTATCGCCGGACGCGGTGCTCCGTCGGCCCTTCGGAAACATCCACCGGATGCGTCAGCAGCCGCGCCAGCTTCTTTTCGGCAGGGCCGAGCCTGCGGGCGATTTTAGCTTTTGAGAAAGCCTTCGCCGCGATCCCGTTATCCCACACCACCGATGCCTCCCAGCCGTCACCGAATTTCCCTGCAAGCGCCCCCGCCGATGTTTTCTGCGAAAATGCAAATTGCGGCAGGTCACAAACCGTCCTCCAGAAATCTTCCTGCTCCTCGTTACAGACGATCCCGCCCGCGAGGCCGGATCTCACCAGCGCCCGCAACGCTGGAACCGCGAAACACGCCTCGTCCCAGCGCTCCGGCATTCCGAGCAGCATTCCTTTCCCCCCGCTCATCCGTTATTACTTCTTCTTGCCTTTGTCATCGAGGTTCGCCGCCATGTCCTCATCAGTCACGGTCGATTCCACACCGTTTTCCGGCACCTCCATCTTGCAGATCCACAGCATCGCGTTGAGGGCGATCTTCCGGAAATTATCATCCGCCCAGTTTTTATGGAAATGCCCTCCCGTGAAGCCGACCCCGCGCCCGCCGTCCGCGCGCTCCTTGCACCACATCATCGTTTCCGCCTCGCCCTTCCGCGCCTGGATATGCGGATACGGCCCAGCCGGATGGACATACGGGCCGTCTCTCGTTGCGTCGCTGGGCGTCGCCACCAACAGCGAGGTCACGCCTTTCATCCCCTCCGGGAAACGGATCGAGAAATACCACTCGTCCGCGATCTTGAACGGGGCGATCCCACGCGCGACCGGATGGACCGGGAACGATTTGTAATCCGCCTCCCAGATCGGGTTGCAGGAAAAACCGTTCTCGTAGGCCCCGCCGATCCAGTCGCGGAACATTTCCCCGCTCGGCCCCTCCTTCGGGCACTCCACCGCGTAGTGCATCATCATCACCCCGCCGCCGCGGTCCACGAGCTTCTGTAGCAATTCCTTGTGATTCCCCTGCAGCGCGGGATGCCCGCCGCCGCCATCGGAATAGATCACCACCGCATCCGCCGTTTCCAGCACCTTGTCATCGCGCACCCAATGCTTGTTATGCACCTCCACCTCCAGCCCTTTGACCCCCGCGAGGCACTTCTTCAAGAGCTCGCAGCCCGCATTGAACTCATGCATCCCCGCCGGATGGCTCGGTTTCCCGGCGATCAGGATCAGCTTCTTCGCCGCCGCCTCCTGCGCATCCGAAGGCAGCGCGGCGGTAATCGCCAAAAACATCGGAAACAACCTGTGGATTTGTGGGATTCTCATTTCAACCAATCCATCATCGCAAGCCCGCCCCATCAACCACCATTTCAATAAAGATCAGGAGACAGGGAACAGTGGGCAGGGAACAGGGGGCGAAGTCACCTCTGGCCTCTGGTTTCTGGTTTCTGGTTTCTGGTTTCCCACTTCATTGGGAGTTGAAATTTGAAGATTGAGAATTAAAACCCCCGCATGCCAACCAGCACCACCCCAGTCCTCATCGGCGGCTCCATCGCCATCGACAACATCAAGACCCCCACCGCCGAAGGCAAAAACCTCCTCGGCGGTTCCGCTTCCTTCACCGGATTCGCCGCCTCCTACTTCACCTCGCCCGTCCACCTCGTCGGCATCATCGGCAAGGATTTTCCGCAGGAGCACCTCGATCTCTTCGAGAAAAAAGGCATCTCCACGGACGGCCTCGAGCGCTCGGAGGGCGATACCTTCTCATGGTCCGGCTCCTACCACGAGAACATGAACGACCGCGACACCCTCGCCGTCGCCATCAATGTCCTTGAGGACTGGACGCCCAAAATCCCCGCCGAAATGGCCTCCGCCCCCATCGTCGTGCTGGCCAACATGCACCCCCTCAACCAGCTCCAGATGATTTCCCAGCTCACCGCCGAGAAGCCCTTCATCGCCGCCGACACCATGGATCTCTGGATCACCATCGCCAACGACGACCTCCACAAGGTGCTGCAGAAGATCGACCTCCTCGTCATCAACGAATCCGAAGCCCGCGATTTCTGCAAAACCTCCAACCTCATCAAAGCCGGCCAACGCCTCCTCGGAAAAGGCCCGGCAAACGTAGTCATCAAACTCGGCGAATTCGGAGCCATCCTCTTCAGCAAGGATGTGTCCAGCCCCCCTCACCCCCTCGCCCCCTCCCTCCCTCAACTTCCCGGCGTAAGCCTCTTCCGCTGCGCCGCCTTCCCGCTCACGGAAGTCGCCGATCCCACCGGGGCGGGGGATTCCTTCCTCGGCGCCCTCGCCGGCCACCTCGCCTCCACCGGGAAATCGGAATTCTCCTTCGACGACATCCGCCAGGCCATCGCCTACGGCTCCGTCGTCGCCTCCTTCACCTGCGAGGCCTTCTCCGCAAACCGCCTCGCCCACATTTCCCGGCAAGACATCGATTCCCGCCTCACCCTCCTCAAAAACCTCACCCACTGGCCGTAGCGGTGACCTTCTGTCGCCAAGAGCCAGGAGCCAGTAATACCTCACCGCTTACCGGATGGAGCGGCATCTTTCGTCGGATTATGCACCGGGAAATGAGCGCCCTTACGAATGAGTGCAGACTCCGAGGGATAAGTCACAAAAAATGGGAGGTAGGGATTAATCCTACCTCCCACCGAGAAGATAAATTAGCGACCTGCAATTTAGCGAGTCCGGCGGAGAAATCCAAGAATCCCAAACGCTCCAGAGCAAAAGAAGGTTCTGGAACTGCGTTGTTTAGAAAACCACCCAGACAGCCTGTGAACTTCTCCTCCAAGCTTCTCCAGATCAGATCCGGCGGCGGCGTAGAAGTCCAAGAACACCGACCGCAACCATGAGAGCGGTGGAAGGCTCCGGAACCAAATAGAAGTAGTTGGTAGCGCTTCCGCTGGGGGTGTTAGTACTCCCGTTGAAGGCATTTAAAGCATTACCTCTCGCAAGAATAGTAAGCACACTGGGAGCGGCAAAGCTAACAGTCTGGAGATCGATAGTGTTCGACGTAGGAAATAAATTAGTGTCGTTACGAGTAAATACCGCCCAAGCGGGACCGCTTGGAGTAAAAGCAGCAGCTGGACTGGTGGCAACCGAAGCAAGCAGCCCCACATAAACGTGAATTTGAAGCCCATTGAAGGCTCCCCCCGTGACAGTAGAGAACGAACCAGAAACTTCCCGGGAAGGGCTGCCCGTGGCATTATCAGCCACAGCAGATGTGCCCGCCCATGGAGTAAAAGTGCCGCCGACATACCGACCCACGGCCACATAGTAATTCGCGGAATCCACAAGTTGGGTGTGATCCAGAGATGTTTCCAATGTCACCCCTTGGACGCTCGCACCTCCAAGGCCGGTTGATATAGTAACTGTTGCCGCTTGTGAGTTGCCACTGATAAGGCTGATCCCGATTATGAATTTAACTAGTTTATTCATTTAATTGTTGTATACTTAAGGTAAATTAACTTATAATAAATAATTACGGTGCGACGACGCTACCCTCCAAAGTGATTGTCGAACTTGGGTGGCCTACACGTTTCAGCAAGAGCCCCGTTCCTTCTAGAAAAGGTTCGGTGTTAGCGTAATCACCAGCAGCGATATTCCACATCATTGGTCCACCATCGTCGATTGCAGCGAACGGAGTTGCTGATTGATTAGCAGCCACCTTCTGTAACTCGTCATAATTCGGGCTAAGTCCATCATATTGATACAATTGGGAGGCAAAATTCAGGTTTCCGAGGGTTCCCAAGGCAGCCTTTGGAACACCGACGAAATTGAAACCCGGGTAAATATCGACTTGCGTTTTAGTGGTTTTAACCGTGCCAGTTGATACGAAGCTGAGAGCCCCCGCTCCGACGCGCTTAATCCTGACGGATGTACCGGGCTCGATAATGGCATTATTTTCAGGATTACCACTCGTGAGGTTGAGCCATACCCCGTTCGGATAGTCAGGATCACCCCAATCGGAGGCGGTTACAAATACGAATGCAGTGACAGATTGGTCAATAGGATCTAAAAACTGAACTTCATCCGAGTTATCAAGCCCATTGTATGGAATCAAGCCTGGCGTGTTGAAACCCATAAATGAGGTGATGGTGGCATGTTTTTTAACCGCAACATTCACATTTGCAGGCAGATTTGCGGGGAAATTATCTGTAACCGTGATGCCGGAGGTAGTTGAGCTGGTGACTGTACTCCACCAGCCTTCACCAGTCACGGAGGTGATTTCCAAAACATAGGAGCTATTCAAACCGGTAGGAACTCCGGATGGAAGGGCGACGGTCTTACCGCCAGAAGGTGATGCAGTTGAATTACCTGCATACTCGACGCTGTTTATGAGCGTCGGCGAAATGTAGGTGGATGCGGATGGATTAGTTCCGGCTCCAGCGATGCTGTGTGTAATATACCCAACAGGATTGGTCACCGCAGTCAGCCCATGGGCGGCGATGAAGGAGGATGCGCTGATAAGCGCGAGAGCGGATAAGGTTTTCATGCAGCGGCAAACTAGGGTTCAACCTTTGTATTGTCGAGGGAAATTTTCAAGAATGCAGGCACTCGTCAGGGCGATTGGCTTGATCGTTGGAAGTTCTTTTCTGCATTGGATTCAAATTCGCGCTAGACATTTTACAAATATTACTATTACAAAGGGACAGTCCTTTTGTAGAAAATCCTCTTGCGGTTTGGTTCAGTTGGGTTAGAACAGGGACATGAGACGTGCTAGATGGCTTTCCCCTTGGAAGGATTCGGGGTCGAAACCGGCGATTTACCATTGCATCTCGCGGGTGGTCGAGCGGCGGTTCGCTTTTGGTGTGGAAGAGAAGGAGCGTTTCAGGACTCTGATGAGGATGATGGAGAACTTCAGCGGCTGCCGTGTGCTTTCCTACTGCCTGATGTGCAACCACATCCATATCCTGCTTGAGGTTCCGCCCAGGCCGGTGGGCGGGGTTACGGATGCGGATTTCCTCAAGAGGCTTTCGGCGCTGTATGGGGAGGCGTTCGTGGCGGATGTGGCCGCGCAGCTCGATGCGGCGCGGCATGAGGGTGGAGTGGAGGGAGGGAATCCGGATCGGGTTGCAGAGATCAAGGGTCGGTTCGATTACCGGATGCATGACCTGGGGGAGTTCATGAAGGGGCTGATGCAGCGTTTCACCCAGTGGTTCAACGGGAAGCACAAGCGGAAGGGGAGTCTGTGGGAAGATCGTTTCAGGAGCGTGATCGTCGAGAGTGGGACGGCGGCGCGCACGATGGCGGCCTACATCGACCTGAATCCGGTGCGCGCCGGGATTGTGGAAGATCCGGCAGAGTATCGTTGGAGCAGCTACGGCGAGGCCGTTGGCGGAGGAACCAAAGGTAATGGGAAGAAGGCCCGTGAGGGCTTGGTGCGGGCGATCACCACGGACACGGATACGGGATTCGATGCGGGGGTATGGAAAGAGGCTTCGCGCAGGTACAGGCGGCTGCTCGGGATGGCGTTGGAGAGGAACAATTCAAATTTCAACTCTCAAACTTCAAGGAAAACGAACTCGGGGAGCGGGATGAATGAGGCGGAGGCGGCGGCGGGGAACGGAAATGGCATGGCGGCTGAAATCCGCCGCCACGGGCACCTTCCCGAGCTGAACATGGCGAAAATGCTGAGGTGCCGGGTGAGATACTTCACGGACGGGGCAGTGATCGGGAGCAAGGATTTCGTGAATGATGCTTTTGCGGCTTCAAGGGACAGGTTTACGGCGAAACGGAAAGACGGTGCGCGGAAGCTGCGGGGTGGTGCACGTGCTGCTGCCGGGATGCTATGGAGCATTCGGGATCTGCGGGTGGGGATCGGATAGTTCCTAGTCGATGAATCCTTTCTCCGGCGGCTACGGCATCCTGCGATAGGGCGATTTTTGGCTTTTGCGGAAGATCGATCTGGAGGAAGCTAGGAAATGAGGAAATTGTATTCGCTGATGGTTTGCCTGCTTGCCGGATCTTTCGCGTTGGCGGAACAGAAAAGTGAGAGGCCTTTGCTCTATCCCTTCGAGGTAACGCTCGGCGGCCAAAAGGCGGAGATGGGTGAGTGGGGGGATCTGTTCGCGGTGGTCAAGGAGCCCGTGAAAGCGGATGCGGTTCTGGCGATCGAAAAGGAGGCTCCGATGCTCATCGTGAACGCATTCCCCTGCATGGAGGACGGAACCATCCTCATGGACGGCGCCCCGGCGGCAGTGATTTTTGCGAACAACACGGCAGAGGTGAAACTGGACGCCACCATGGACAAGAAGAAGCTCGCGCCCGGGACATACCTGATGAACATCGTGGCACACGGGAAGACCTCGCGCGTAGTGTTCACGGTAACGGACGGAGGGAAGGTGAAGCTGCCCGATTTCGGGAAACTCATGAATTTCCTGAAGGGAAAGGGCTGATCTGGAAATTGAACCGCAAAGTAAGAGAAGTTCGCCAGGTTTTCCACGGCAAACGCTTTCCGGGTCGGGAATCTTCAGCCATAGAGACACTTTTGATCCTAAAACTGGAAAATAGGAACTCACACGAAGTCACGAAGCCACGAAGCATAGAGCTTCAGGCAAATCGGGGCAAACTTCTTTGGGGCGAATGCCTAGAGTCCTGTAACTCATTCATTATCTGCGTCATCTGCGGTTCGGCTTTCCTTTCTAGTGCTGCGTATTTCTTAAAATGACCGATGTCTGCTTGTTGGCTTGTTTGATCGCCTCGTCGTCACCCTAATTGAAATTCGTCGGAAGCAGGCGATCAGTCGGCCTTTTCCCCGATGCCCGGTCTTCAGTCCTGTAGGGACGGCCACATACTAGCGCAGTGGCGAAGCCCTGGGTTGTTTCGCCAATGGAATCAAGCGGCGAGGGTGACGGCGAGCCACTCACCCGCCACCGACGACGCCGGAAACCAGCGACGCCATTTCCGGGCTGCGGCGGGCGAAGTGGGCTGATACTGCCGCTTACCTTGCCCGTGGGAAATCCATGGTGCGGTTCCCAGGGTTTCACCCTGGGCTATTATGCGGCTGCCCCGTTCGGGGCAAGAAATCGCCTTCCCGGCCAACTTGTATGGAGGCCGGAAAATGGCGGATCCGGTGCCAGTCAAATGGCAGTTTGGCGACGAGGCCGGCATCAGGCGTCACCCGATCTATCCATCATTTAAAGGAATTTGGAGCACTAGGTTGATACCTTTTTCTCTTGGACTTGGCGTTCTTGGCGAACTTGGCGGTTCAATCCCTTGGGAAATCCCTGGCTTGATCTCCCTGCTGAAATTCCCGGAAAGCGGTTCTGGACACGGTCTGTGGTCGCTCCTAGGGTTCGCGGACATTCCAAACCATATGAGAAACACCCTATCCAATACCGCCGCATGCATGAGCCTGATCGCTTTCTCAGCGGGTGGGTTCGCAGTCGCCCAGGACGCTCCCGCAGCCGCTGAAACCAAAGAGGCGGTTGCCGCCGCCGAAGCCCCTGCTGAAGCCCCTATCGATCCAGCGGCCGCTAAGTCCGACTCCTCCTACGCCCTTGGCTTCCGCTCCGGCGGCAACTTTGCCCAAGAATTCGGTCGTTACGGTGTGAAACTCGACGATCTCGAAATGGAGCTTTTCGTCAAGGGCTTCACCGCCGCCGTGAAAGGCGACAAACCGGAAGTCGATGAAGCCCGTCTCCAGAAGGCGATGGCTTCCCTCGGCGAGCTTCTCCAGCAGCGCGAAAAGGTATCCGCCGAGGCAAACCTTGCCGCCGGAAAAAAATTCCTTGAAGAGAACGGCAAGCGCGAGGGCGTGGTCACCACCGCGAGCGGCCTCCAGTATGAGGTGCTCGCAAAAGGCGGCGAATCGAAATACGTCGCGCCCAAGGAAGGCGATCCGGAAAAGCAGTTTATGGTGAACTACAAGGGCACACTGACCGACGGCACCGAGTTCGACGCCTCCCCGGAAGGTTCGCCGGTTCCGATGACCCTTGAGGTGATCCCCGGTTTCAAGGAAGCGATCACCACCATGCCGGTCGGCGCGAAGTGGAAGCTCTTCATCCCTAGCGAGCTCGCCTACGGTGCCGAGCGCCGCAGTGCGGACATCGCCCCGAACACCGCCCTGATCTTCGATCTCGAGCTTGTGGAAATCAAGGACGCGCCTGCGGCTCCGGCGGGTGGTGGATTCCCGGTTCCCATCCCGCCGCAGGGCGAGTGATCCTATCCGGCCGTTGATGCCGAATTTCCCAAGCCCCCGGCGGTGACACCGTCCGGGGGCTTTTCATTTTCAGATGCGTGCTGTGGCAGTTGAATCATCAGGTCTCACACGAAGACACGAAGCCGCGCAGGTATTTTGTATTTTGAAACATACCTGTCCTCCTCCTCTACATATCCTTCGTGGCTTCGCGCCTTCGTGTGAGGTTGGGTTGTGGCTAGCTGGAAAAAATGGTATCAATGTTAGGCTTTATTGATTACCGTCCCCGCCGAACTGGTTTCATCCATGAAGAAGTCCCAGAAACAGCTCCTTTCCGTCCTTTTCCATCTCGCCGTGCTGGGTGGCATGGTGATTACCTACGACGCCGGGAAGTTGCTGGGGCAGAAGCTCGGCTGGCTCAAATCCGGGAAGGGAATCGCCGATAGCTCCGCGATCAATTTCATGGACAAGGAGGAGCTGCTCGGCACGGAGATCGATCCGACGCTGGCGAAACTCATCGTGAAAAAGGACGGAGGCTATCTTTTCCGCACGGATATGCCCTTTCCCGCCCACCTCAAGGTTATCAGCACGGGTATCATCAAATTCCACGATGTGAACATTGCCAAGCAGGTGGGGGATGGAAGCGAGCGGGTCAGGGTCAGCAGCCGGGGGGAGGAGGTGATGGAATATGAGATGTCCGGCAATTCGGTGCGTTTCACCCAAAGGCAGATGCTCAATCAGCGGAAGCCGACCGCCGCAGAACGCGTGGAGAGGCTCAAGGTCATTGAGGAAGCTGTGAAAAAGGGAAACAAGCCTCCGCCTGATCCCGACCGCATTGTCGGCGATCTGGTTGGAAAGGCGGTTCAGTTCAAATCCGACGGGAAGGGATGGGAGATCCTGCCCACCAAGGAATTCAAAACGATGGCCTGGGGCAAGGGCTTGGAGGGCGAAGTCGGAACGATCCTGGTTGCCAACGGATTGAAAAGGAAAGAAAAATGGTTCGGCAACAAGGCGCTGCCCATCGGACACAAGCTGACTCTCTCGGGGAGCAGCCTCGATCTGGTGCTGGAAGGAGCGGAAAGCGGTAGCCTCGAAATGGAGTTCAAAGGCGTGGAGGGGGTTCACGGACATCCCTGCGCCGTTTTCGGGGTGTCCGGGGCGATCAAGTTGAAGGAGAAGACCGACGAACAAGGCAGGACGATAACCGGCGAGGAGACAATCGAATCAGGCAAGTTCTGGTTTTCCCTGATTTATCCGGTCGTGATGCGCGGGGATACGGATCTGATCGTTTCCTACGATACCCGGGAGAAAGGCAAGCTGGTGGAGCAGTTCCAAGGCAAGGCTGAGAACATTTTCCACCGCGAGTGGGGAGCGGTGCCTGCAAAGCCGAAAAAGGCGGACGGGAAGACGACCGGGAAGACGACCGGGAAGACGACCGGGAAGACGACTCCCGCGAAAGCTCCTGAGAAAAAATGACCCTCAGCATATTTCCGGTGGGTTGGTGCGGTTTCCGGTTCGTCGAGGATCTCAGGCCTTGAGGATCTTTTTCACGGCGGGCGCACGCAGGCGGTGCGGCTCGGGAAGATTTGATCCGAGCAGCGGGTGGCAGTAGTTGTGGAAATCCTGGGTCACGCCGTTACCTTCCTCGTTGATGAAATTGTCCGGCATGTGGCGGGTTTTGCCGGCCACCTTGGTGATGTCCACCAGCTCGTAATCTACCGAGTAATCGAGCACCGGGCGCTTGATCGCGACCGAGCCATCGACGTTGTCCCACATCGCGAACTGCACCGCTTTCTCACCGACTTCGCGAGCTTCGCGGGCATCGCGATCCGACTGGATGCCCATGAAGGAGCGCTGTAGGTAGCCGAAGGTGTCCGAGCGCACGCGCTTGATCCTGAGACCGTCGCGGATCGTGTCGGCAAGCAGGTCGCCGAGGGCACCGGTGCCGGAGAGCTGGACGTTGCCGTGGGAATCGCGCTCTTCCTTTCCTAGGAGTTTTACGATCATCGGCGTGCCGTCCTTATCGGAGATGCCTTCGGAAACGGCGATGGTGCAGAGTCCGTGTTTGGAATAAACGCGATCCACATCGGCGAGAAGTTGCGCGGTATCGAAATGGCGCTCCGGCACGTAAACGAGGTGCGGGCCGTCATCGACGTATTTCTGCGCCAGCGCGGAGGCGGCGGTGAGGAAGCCGGCGTGGCGACCCATGATGCAGCCGATGTAAACGCCGCGGAGGGCGCGGTTGTCCAGGTTCACGCCCATGAACGCTTGCGCCACGAAACGCGCCGCTGAGCCGAAGCCCGGGCAGTGGTCGTTTTCCATCAGGTCGTTGTCGATGGTCTTGGGAATGTGGATCGCGCGCAGCTCGTAGCCCTCGGCCTCCGCCTGTTGGTTGACGATACGGACGGTGTCCGACGAGTCGTTGCCGCCGACGTAGAAGAAGTAGCGGATATCGTGGGCTTTCATCACCTCGAACATGCGCGCGCAGTAATCCTCATCGGGCTTGTCGCGGGTGGAGAGCAGCCCGGAGGACGGGGTGCCGGCGACCTGTTCGAGGTTGTGTGTGGTTTCGCGGGTGAGATCGACGAAGTTCTCGTTGATGATCCCGGAAACTCCGTGCACCGCCCCGTAGATGCAGGTGACCTGCGAGAATTTCCGAGCCTCCAGCGCGACGCCGACGATGCTTTGGTTGATGACAGGGGTGGGGCCGCCTCCTTGGGCGACGAGAACTTTTCCTTCAAGACGATTGCTCATACGGGCGGGAGGATTTGTGTTTCGCAGCCGGTGGGCAAGGACATTTCCGAGCCTAGCTAGGCAGGGGGCCTACATTTTGGAGGGAATTTCCGAATGCCCGTTACTACTGGAAATGATTGAACCGCCAAGACGCCAAGTCCGCCAAGGAAGACTAGAAACGGCCACTGAAACCAGCGTCCATCCATTTTTGACGTTTGGCCTTGGCGAACTTAGGCGTCTTGGCGGTTCAAAACTCTTCGCTATCAATGCCCGGAGTCCCTAACGTAGGCACCCTGCGTAGCTTGGACTTGCGATGGGTCGCATGTGTCCTATAGGACTTATTGCCATGCATCCCGCCCCATGCCCGCACCTGCCGCCCGCCGTCCCGGGGAAAGAGTTCAGGCACGGCGCGGAACGGGGTGCGGGCTTTTACTTTGATGCGCTGGCCTTCGCGCAGGCACACTGGCTGGCTGGGAAACCCGCGCAGGCCATCCTGCAGCTTAACCGTGCGTTCTCCGCAGACATTCCCAAGGACGATCCCATCCTGGAAACATGGCCATGGCCCTACGTGGCGCTGGAGTGGATTTTGGAAAAGGCCGCAGACGACAGTTGCGGTTTCCTGGGAAATCCCGTCCGCCACTTCCAGCACCTCGCCACCCGCATGAGCGGGCCGCGAAAGGAAATCCGCTCCGCACGCGCGTGGGAATGCTTCCACATCGCAAGGCGCGTGCTGGATGGGAAAGGCGATTTTCCCATGGACGGCAGGCAACTCGCGAGGGAGGGGATTTTCATTCCGGGGCCGTGAGGCGAAAGGAACCGCGATTTCGAAATCGCGACCTGTATGGCGAATCTCCCTCGGCTTCCACAGCGGTTGCAGACGTGGTTTCTAAACCACGGTTCCTTTCCCTTGCACCCGGTTCTTTTTCAGGAAGCCGATGGTGCCGAGGATTGCGAGGGAGCCGAGGATGATGAGGCCGATGGTGCCGGGGAGGCCTTTGGCGGAGAGCACCCAGATGGAACCGGCGGTGGCGATGCCGGTGGCAATGATCATGAAGGTGTTCCAGCGGACGCGGCGGATGCCCGTCGGCATGTCGGGGCCGAGGAGGGTCTTGGAATTCATCATGAGGAGGAAGGTGAAGTAGGCGATGGGGATCATGGAGCCGCCGATGACGGAGGTGGGGACGGCGAGGGCGGCGCGGGCGTCCGGGTTGCCCCAGAGGAAGGCTCCGGCGAAGCCGCCAATCCCGGAGATGGCGCAGCCGATGAGGTGGATGCTGCGGTTGCCGGGTTTCCCGAGCATTTCGGTGAGGGCGAAGCCGTTCATCAGCATCAGGACGATGATGGTGGAAAGGGCCATGCCCATAACGCCCAAGCCGAAGACTTTCTGGGCGATGCCGGGGCCGGTGAGTGGCTGGAGGGTGGTGGCGAGCTGGATGTTTCCGCGCTGGGCGAGCATGGCACCGAGGGCTCGGTCGGCCTCCGGGAGCGATGCTACGGCGACGGGGATGGCGGCGGTTTTCTCTGCGGCGGGGAGATCCGCGGTGGCTTTGAGGACGGTGGGGTGGGTCTTGAAGGCGGCGTGGTAGCTGTTTGCGGCGGAGGGGATGGGGGTGCCGTCGGCGTTGAGGATATCGCCGGTTTTGGCGTGGAAGGCAGCGGCGGCGGCGATGACGATGCAGGAGGTGGCGAGGACGAAGGGGATGATGAGGCCGAGGGAAAGGTCGAAGATGGCGAGGCCGCGCTCGCGGCGGCCCCATTTCCTGCGGAGCATGGAATAGGGGAGGAGGAAGGTCATGTTGATGCCGACTGCGGTGCCAAACGCGGTGATGATGATGTCGCGCTGGCTGCTGACGATGGCGCTTGTCCAATATTGGGCGAACTCGCCGGTGGCGGCGATGGGGGCGATGTAGTCCTTGGCGGGGTTGTAAAGGTCGCTGACGCGCGGGAGCATGCCGTTGAAGATTTCCCCCCAACTGATGGCTCCGGAAAAGGTGAGGACGCCGACGACGAGGAAGAAGGCGATGACGATGAGGCCGACCATGGCTTTCAGGACGTTCTCGAAGATCTTGACGCCTTTGCTGCCGGATTCGTAGGCGAAGTTGATGCCCATGCCGACGACGAAGAAAAGCACGGCGATGGCGACGGTGGAGGCTGTGGACGTGCCGAGGAAGGGGAAGATGTTCTGCTGCATCGCCCCGATGCCGAGGCTGAACTGTGGCATGGCCCAGACGATGTTTGCCATGAGGGTGGCGATGACCCATGCCCATGCGAGGACGGGTGAGACGTGTGCCTTGATGGACTCGAAGGGGCGGCGGCCGGTGGAGAGGGTGACGTAACCGATGGCGGAGAGCATGATGACGCCGAGGATCATGGCGAGAGGCTGGAGCCACATGAGCTGGTAGCCGGAGATGATCCCGACATACAGCGCTCCGGCGAGTGAGCCACCGCCGAGGGTGATCGCGCCCTGCAACCAGCCGGGGCCGGAGAGCTTGGTGTAGATGGCAGCTTTGCCGAGGGGGCCTTTGGTTTCGGCGAGGTCGAGGAGTTCGGCTTCGGTTTTGGTGACTTGGGTTTTCATTGGTTGCTGGAAGGTTTTCTAAACGGGCGGGAGGGGGGAGGGCGATAGTTATTTAAAGAGAAGAGGAACCACAATGGGAGCGCAGCGGACATAGACGAACTGGAGAATCAATTATTTAGTCAAATGAACGCGGAGGGACACGGATCGGATTCATTTGGCTGTGGCTACGGTTTTTTAACCACGGATTTCACAGATTTCACGGATGGAAGAGGATTGGTGGAATGATGGTTGAGATTTGAGATTTTAGCCGAAGGCTGCACGGAGGTTTTTCATGCTTTCGGCGGCAAGGGTGTCGGGGCTGATGTTCGTATCGAAAACCTCGACGGACACCCATCCGTCGTAGCCGCCTTTGATCAATTCGGCGGCGATGGGCGGGAAGTCGATGTCGCCCATGCCGGGGCCTTGGAGGTTCGGGTCGTTCGCGTGGAAGTGGGCGGTCCAAGGGAGGGAATCGCGGACGATTTCCGGGATGGGCTTCGGATCCGAAGACATGGCTTTCACATCGAGGTGGAGGCGGACGTTGGGGGAGTCGATTTTTTCCAAGAGGGTGATCGTCTCGGCGGCGGTGTTGATGAAGTTCGTTTCCGATGGGCCGAGGAACTCGAAGGCGATGGTGACGCCCGCCGCAGCGAGGTGCGGGGAGAGGCGCTGGAAGAAATCGACGAAGCGCGCCTCGGCATCGGGGCGCGACCATTCCGGGGCGAGGGTGCGCTGCTGCGGGCTGCCCCAGATCATGATATTCCCGCCCATGGAGGAGCAAACTTCGGCGAGGTGGCGGGCGTAATCGAAGGTGCGCTGCTGGATCGCGGGATCGGGATGGGTGAGGTGGTAGCCATCGGTTTTTGCGAGGAGCCAGTGGAGGCCGACCATTTCAAGGCCGTGGTCACGGACGATGGAGCCGTATTTTTCCGCCTCGGCGGAGGTGAGGGTTTCCGGGTTTCCGAGGGTGAAGGGCGCGACCTCAAGGCCGGTGTATCCGTGGCGTGCGGCCTCGGCGCAGGTGCCGGGGAAGTCGTGGTCGCGGAAGGTTTCGTTGCAGATCGCGAACTTCATGCGGGGAGGATGGGTGTCTGAAACAATGCCGCCAAGCCGGAAACCGGGATGGGGGATTCAGTTAGTTGCCCCGGTGCTTTTTGAAAATGGCTAGTGTCCGGTTGCGCTCGGTCTTGTGATCGACGCAGGGCAGGGGATAGCCGTGGGCGAGGGGTTCTCCGTTCTCGGGCGGCGACTGGAATTTTTTCGGATCGACCCCGGCCAGCTCTGGAACCCAGCGCTTGATGTATTCCCCTTCGGGATCGTAGCGGGCGGTCTGTGTCCATGGGTTCTGAATGCGGAAGTAGGGTGCGGCGTCCGCGCCGGTGCCTGCGGACCATTGCCAGCCGCCGTTGTTGGAGGCGATCTCGCCATCTGTTAGATGCTGCATGAAATGGGATTCG
>Ga0163144_10003687_pt1 | contig 34824 bp, 33 predicted proteins | sample OliLak19BULKMAT1_FD_123175 | JGI IMG/M metagenome (GOLD analysis project Ga0163144, IMG submission 123175) | Freshwater microbial mat bacterial communities from Lake Vanda, McMurdo Dry Valleys, Antarctica - Oligotrophic Lake LV.19.BULKMAT1 | ecosystem: Environmental > Aquatic > Freshwater >...
AACAGGTGAGGGTGAAACAACTACCCATCCTGCTGGAACATCACATGGAGTTCCAAATTGTTTTACTTCTCCTGTTGCTAGGTTTCTTGCAGTTGTGATTACTTGAATACAGACAACTCCTCCTACATGGGCATAAACCATACTTCCAAAAGAAACAAATATTCCTAAAAAAAGCACGGCTACGATAGATATATTTTTTGATGTCATGTTTTTTATTATTAATTATTAAAATTTAACCCTGATAATGATAATTCTCACAAATACCCTAATCTATAATCCATGTTATTTATAGCATTATGGAATAAAAAAGTTAACCCCGCGTAATGTATCATAAGCTTGGCAACACGGCAACACCTAGAGCACAACTACACAGAGGACTTGGTCCTCAGGCTAAGTGAGCTCTTGATTTTACCTCTCTGGGTTTCTATAATAATCTCACCGTTCTTCATAGACACAAAAACTGTGTCCCCTTTCTTGACGCCATTTGAGATTATATAAGTTGCCACGGGGTTGAGTATCTTGACTTGGATTAATCTATTTAAAGGTCGCGCGCCATAATGCGGGTCGTAGCCTTCTTTAGCCAGATACGACAATGCTTCGCCGGAGATGCGGAGGTTGATACCTTTTACAAGCAACCTTTCTTCTACTACCTTCATTCGTATGTTTACTATTTCTCGGATTGAAGACTCCGATAGAATATCGAACACAATGATATCATCTATGCGGTTTAGGAATTCTGGGCGGAAGTTGTCCTTGAGTGCACCCATTACCTTCTCCTTGGTTGCAGAATAATCCTCCGCAGTAGCATTGTTAGAAAATCCAATAGACTCCATCTTCTCGACAAACTGAGAACCGATGTTAGAAGTAAGTATTATTATGGTATTTTTGAAATTAACCACTCGACCCTTACCGTCTGTAAGTCGGCCTTCGTCAATAACTTGCAGAAGCATATTGAATACTTCTGGATGAGCCTTTTCTATCTCGTCAAAAAGCACCACAGAATATGGACGGTGACGTACTGCTTCTGTCAGCTGGCCAGCCTCATCATAGCCAACGTATCCTGGCGGAGAACCCACTAGTTTGGAAGTAGAATGTCTGTCCATGTATTCAGACATGTCTACACGAATGATTGATTTATCATCATTGAACATAAATTGCCCCAAGACTTTGGTTAATTCTGTTTTACCCACACCTGTTGGACCCAAGAAAATAAACGAGCCGATAGGTCTGTTGGGGTCAGATATTCCAGCGCGAGACCTACGGATGACATCTGCCACTCTCTTTATGGCTTCTTCTTGACCAACAACTCTTTTCCCAAGCTCAGACTCCATACGCTCTAACTTGACACGCTCTTCTTCAAGCATCTTGGTCAGAGGCACTCCAGTCCACCTAGAGACAACCTCGGCCACGTCCTCAGCGGTAATTTCTTCTTTCAATATCCGGCGAGACTTCTGCAGTTTCTTGAGCCTCGCAAGCTTGATATCAAGGTCCTTCTTTAAAGCAGGAATATTGCCATAACGAATCTCGGCTGCTTTCGCTAGATCAGCTCGCATCTCGGCATTTTCTGCTTCTAAGCGCATGGTCTCAAGGTCTTTTTTAATAGAACGAATTTCAACAACTGTGTTCTTCTCATTCTGCCACTTGAGCTCCAGCTCCTTGGTCTTCTCTGTTAGGTTGCCTATTTCTAGGTCAATATCTTTAAGTCTATTTTTGATTTCTTTCTTCTTGGACTTGTCTTCAAAGGTTACAGTCACCTCTTTCTTTAGAGCTTCTTTTTCTATTTCCAGTCGCATTATTTTCCTGTGGGCGTCCTCGAGTATTGGAGGCTTGTTCTCAAGCATTATCTTGAGAGAAGAAGAAGCTTCATCTATTAGATCCACCGCCTTGTCTGGGAGGAATCTGTTGGTTATGTATTGAGAAGACAAGTTCACGGCCGCCACAATAGAATCGTCGGTAATCCTAACTCCATGGAAAATTTCGTATTTTTCTTTTAGACCGCGCAAAATAGCTATGGCATCATCCACGCTTGGCTCATCAATGTACACCGGCTGGAATCTACGAGCTAAAGCTGGGTCTTTCTCTATGTGCTTCTGATATTCACGAAGAGTCGTCGCACCTATGGCATGCATCTCACCTCTGGCAAGCGCAGGCTTTAGCATGTTGGAAGCATCCATAGTGCCCTCAGCACCACCAGCACCAACGATAGTGTGAATCTCATCTATAAAAAGAATAATCTTACCCTCAGAGCGTTCTATCTCTTTCATTATGCCTTTCATGCGCTCTTCGAACTCTCCGCGATATTTCGTACCAGCTATTAAAGAACCCAAGTCTAAAGACACCAATTCTTTATCTTTCAAAGATTCTGGGACATTGCCTTTAGTTATCATTTGCGCCAAGCCTTCTACGACTGCGGTCTTGCCGGTGCCAGCCTCACCTATGAGTATTGGGTTGTTCTTGGTGCGGCGAGAAAGTATCTGCATTATGCGCATTATCTCTCCATCGCGGCCAACAACAGGGTCGAGCTTGTCTTCCTTGGCAAGCTTGGTTAGATTGCGGGTGTACTTTACCAACATTTTAAACTTCTTGGGCTCGCCCATGTCGGTAATATTTTGATTGCGAAGTTCTTCTAGGACTTTTATTACTGAATCTTTATTTATGCGGAAACGAGCCAGTATCTCGCGAGCTTCTCCTGCAACCTCCAGTACCGCAATAAACAAGTGTTCTGTAGAGACAAAATCATCCTTTAATATTTCTGCAATCTTTACAGAATGTTCTATGGTCTGGGCCAGGTCTGGGTTCAGATATATCTGATACGACGGAGACAGAGTGCTCTGTGCTTCTGGTGACTCGATAGACTCTAGAACTGAGTCAGTCAGTAACATGGTATCAATCTCAAGCTTTTCTAAAATTGAGTTCACCATGCTTTCTTCTTGGAGAAGAAGGGCCGCAAGGAGGTGCGGAGAAGAAACATGATTCTGGCCACGTTCAATAGCCAGCTCGTGAGCTTTTTTTATTGCATCTTTGGCTTTAGTTGTAAATCTATTTAATGGTGGCATATATTTTATTCAAAATTTAATTTACTGTTACTGCTTTTACTGAGAAGACCCGCTAGTTGAGACAGGTATTGCCTTAGATATTGTATTTATTGGGATAAAAGATGACTCGACATCGAGAGTTGCCATGCCCAAGACATCACCGTCTAGGTTGAGTACTAAGCCTCCTGCATTTGTGTTGGTAACGTCTAATTTTATTTCTGGCTTTCCTTCGTATATAAAAGATGCGATAGGATTACCCAAAAATATAATCTTTTGTCCTGCCTTCATTTTAGTTATGTCTCCCAATGTAGGTAAATTAAATACAGCTTTTGTCGTGCCCTCTACACTATCACCAACCTTAAGGAAAGAAAACCCCGCTTCATTAGCAGAAACGAACTCCGCCTTGAACTTACCACTTGCATTTTCTAGAAAGTATGTCTCCCCGCCTGGAACCAACATCGCATCAACAGCCACCAATCCAGCGGACGACACCACGACACCTTGCCCGGCAGAAACTTCACTACTTGTGCCGGAGACCTCTTTGTTTACTTTAAATATAGCAGTTTGATTCTTGGATATTGCGTCTACAACTAAATCTTCTTCTTTGACCACAACAGTCTGCACAGTGGTCTTGCCTTCAACGGACACTATCTTCTCTACGGTCTCGCGGACAACACGATTTATCGGCACAGTGACAGAAGTCGGCGCCTGTTGCATTAGAGTAACAGTAGTTATGCCTGTGGCAAGAGAGGTCACAAAGCTTAGAAGTAAAGCCAGTAATATAAGTTGCACTTTGTTTAGATCTTTAATCTCCATAGTTATATTATATCAAATTTCGAACCAAAAATCAAAGCGCTTTTGGTTACTTCACGGCCATCCTTTCTCGAATTATTTTCTCAATGAAGTATGGGTCCTTAACACCTTTAAAATTTATTTCAGTTTTATCAGAACCAGCGGTATCGAAATTAATGTCCCCGACACCAAAAAGCCTTTCGATAAAACTCTGCCTAACTTCTAAATTTTGTATTTTTTCAAATTCTGCAAATTCCCTGTTGGTTGAAAGCAGTCTATATTCTCTGACGATACCAGTTTCTAAAACCCGGAAGCTTTCAGCAAGCCTGGAGACCTCCCCCAAGACAATAACGAAAATTCCCAGCCAGACTATGGGCTTCAGGACAAAAGCTCCAATCAAAGCCAAGACCAAGCCACTGAAATAAAACTCCAGAAAAACTATCGGGTGCGGGTGCAAACTCTTTATGATGTGTGGTTCGTTATGAATAGGATTAATTATACCACTTACTTAGCTTGGTCAAAATTAAAGACAGGGCTTTGATTGTATTGTCGATGTCGCTCCTCGTCGTCGACTGACCTAAAGAAAAACGCAGAGACCCATCTGTATCTTTTATGTCTTTGTTGATGGCTTGTATGACGTAGGAAGCCTTGCCATCGCCAGACTTGCAAGCACTCTTGGCGGAAGTCATTATGCCTCGAGCCGAAAGTTCTATGACCAACAAGTCGCTCGGAATCTTGGGAATAGTAATATTTATATTGTTAGGTAATCGGTCTAACAAATCTCCATTAATGATAACACCGGGGAAAGTCTTGGTGAGTTTCTGCACAAAATAATCCCGCAAGACAAGTAATCGCTTTGATTCTTTTTGTTTTATTTTTTCAACCAGTTTTAATGCCTCGGCTAAAGCCTCGGCACCTAGGGCATTCTCTGTCCCAGGACGGAGACCCATTTCTTGATCTCCGCCGAACATTATTGGCAGAACTGGTGTGCTGTCCTTAACATATAGCACTCCCACACCCTTGGGGCCATAGATCTTAGCACCGTTAAACGAAAACAAATCTACTCCCAGGGAGGATATTCTTATTGGTAGATAATTAATAGCCTGTGTTGCGTCAGTGTGAAAATAAATCTTTGTATTATTTATTTTATTGAAATGTCTGATTGCCTTAGAAATTAAAGGTATGTATTGCACAGTGCCTATTTCATTGTTAGCATACATCACAGAAACTAGAACTGTATTCTTCTTTAAAGCCTTTTTTATTTTTGCTGGGTCAACTATTCCATCAGGCTCTACCGACACATAGGTGACCTCGGCTTTGCCTGTTTTCTCTAAATGCCGGCAAACTTCCAAAACAGAAGCATGCTCAATATTAGAAGTCACAATATGCGGATTTTTGAAATTCTGGATCAAACCTAAAATAGCCAAGTTGTTGGATTCAGTAGCACCACTAGTAAAAATAACCTCCCTAGGTCGAACAGCTAAAATATCAGCCACCAAGGCTCGGGCATTTTCGAGTTTTTTCTTCTCAATCAAGCCTAATTGATGTATGGCACTAGGATTCGCAGACGAAGACATGGCACCAGAAGCATGGTCTAGATATATTTTAGCCTTTGTTTTATTTAATTTATCGTTTGATTTTGGCACGAAAGTAGTATATATTGAAAAGACATCAATCCCGTACGAAATAACGGGATTTAGTTTATCATGTTAACACTTCTATCAGAAAAAATAAAGATGGAATTTCGTACGGGATGAATATAAAGCTCGACAATATTGTGCTCTTGGTTTTTTTTGTTTTTGTTGGAATATGTATTGTCTGGGGCGCACTCTGGGCATTCAGCACAGAAAGACGCTTGAGAAGATTTTTCCTAGGCAAAAAGGCAAAAGATCTAGAAGACACTATTGTAAAGCTAGAAGAACACATCACAGCATTAAAGTCAGCACAAGAAAAAACAGAGAAAAACATCACGGAGATAAATCAGAAACTTAAAAAGAGTATCCGCGGACTGGAGACCATAAGGTTCAACCCCTTCCCCGACCAAGGTAGCAACCAAAGCTTTGCTGTAGGAATGCTAAACGAAGAAGGTGACGGAGTTGTGGTATCTAGTTTGTATTCCAGAGAACGCATGAGCGTATTTGCAAAACCAATCAAAATGGGCAAATCCGAGTACGAACTTACTGAAGAAGAGAAAGCGGTGCTGAAAAAAGCAGAGGTTAAATAAAGCTTAAATTTAAAATAAATGCCAGAAAACAAAAACAATGGAATAGCCGTTCGCCCTCCTGTGGTTGTTATTATGGGTCATATTGACCATGGCAAATCAACGCTCCTCGACTACATCCGAAAGACCAACGTGGCGGACTGTGAGGCTGGGGGTATAACTCAGTGTATTTCGGCGTATGAAGTTGTACACAAAGACACGTCTGGACTCGACGATGCTGATGGAAAAGGGGTAGGGAAAAAAATCACATTTCTAGACACTCCGGGGCACGAAGCCTTCTCTAGAATGCGTGAACGCGGAATTAAGATGGCAGACATCGCCATACTAATAGTCTCTGCTGAAGACGGTGTCAAGCCTCAGACTATTGAAGCCTGGAAGGCGGCAGTAGCAAGCAACACTCCTGTAATAGTTGCAATAAACAAAGTAGACAAGCCTGGAGCGAATGTAGAGAAAACAAAAACAGAGCTCGCTGAAAATGAAGTCTATCTAGAAAATTATGGCGGCAAGGTTCCCTGCGCCCTGATATCTGCTAAAACAGGTGAAGGTATAGACGAACTACTCTCTTTGATACTTATCCTAAGTGAACTAGAGGACCTAAAAGGCGACAATTCAGAAAACGCTTCTGGATTTATTGTCGAGACCAACCTAGACTCCAAGCGTGGAATAATAGCTACACTGCTCATAAAAAACGGCACACTCAGAAAGGGCATGACAGTCGCCACAGAGAACAGCACCTGCGCCACCAAGATGTTTGAGAACTTCAATGGCACAGCAATAGATGAGGCCACCTTCTCCTCCCCTGTCAGGCTGGTGGGATTCGACAAGATGCCTCGCGTTGGGTCTGAATTTACTTCTTTCCAAGACAAAAAGGACGCTTTAAGCTACGCCGAGTCTAGAGCGACTTCTGCAGGCTCAGGCACCAAGCAGAACGCCGGTGATGAAAACAAAAAAATAATACCGATAGTGCTGAAAGCTGATGTCGCCGGCATGCTAGAGGCGATAGAAAAAGAAATAGCAAAAATCCAAAACGAAGGCGCTGTTTTTAAAATAATCCAGAAAGGCGTGGGCCCGATATCAGAGAACGACATGAAGGCAGTAGCTGGAAAAGCCGGGTCTATTGTTATTGGATTTAATGTAAAGACAGATAAAAGTGCGGCTGAGATTGCTATGAAGCAAGACATCACTATTTCATTCTTTGACATCATCTACGAAATGACCGAATGGCTGACAGAAGAAATGGAAAAAAGAAGACCCAAGATAGAGACCACAGAGACAACAGGCCAAGCCAAAATACTCAAGACATTTAGCCGGACCAAAGAGCGCCAGATACTAGGGGGGAAGGTTGTAAAAGGCAACATCACCCTAGGTGGAATAGTAAAAATACTTCGCCGGGACTTTGAAATAGGAAACGGTAAAATAGTAAACCTAGAAAAAAGTAAGGCTAAAACAAGTGCAGTAGAAGAAGGCGCAGAATTCGGCATGATGTTGGAGTCCAAGATCGAGGTTGCTCCTGGAGACATAATCGAATCCTTCTCTGTAGTCCATAAATAAATTATGAAAACACAAAGAGACGCCCCGGCCACAGGCAGACAAGAAAAAGTGGCCATGATGATAAAAAAGCTGGGCGCAGAGTTCCTGGCACGTGAGAACAACAAAACCTCGCTCATTACGGTATCAGACGCCAACGTCTCCCCTGACCTTAAAAAGGCAACGCTATTCATAACAGTTCTACCAGAGGACAAAGAATCCGCCGCGCTGGGGTTCGCCAAGCGCCGACGCGGCGACCTGCGGGAGATGCTCAAGAAAAACATGAGCATGAAAGTAATCCCCTTCGTAGACATCGTCATAGACAAAGGCGAAAAGAACAGACAGAAAATTGACGAACTGCTACGCCAGAAATAAAATAAACAACCTTGAGGCCTGGGGCGGAATTGAACCGCCGTATATTCCTTTTGCAGAGGAATGCCTTACCACTTGGCTACCAGGCCGTATTTTCTTTATTGTATTGTTGTGGGCAAGGAGGGACTCGGTCACAAGTATTTTTCTGCTGAAAAATCTCGCGACCCCGCCTCGGCACCGTCGTGCCTCCGGCTTTCTCGTCCCTCTCTGCCGTAAAACTAAAATCCCCATTGCTACGCAGTAAGGATTAAAGTTTTATGTGGGCAAGGAGGGACTCGAACCCTCAAGTCTTGCGACATTAGTTCCTAAGACTAACGCGTATACCAATTCCGCCACTTGCCCAATTGCATATTTCTATGCTGTGCGTCCAGAAGGGATCGAACCTTCGACCTTATCCTTAAGAGGGATCTGCTCTACCAGCTGAGCTATGGACGCTTATTTTGAATACTTTTTAAAAACAAAGTGCCCGAGGTGGGAATCGGCTATTACATAGCCAGGTGATTTTCCGGTTTTGAAAAACACGGAAAATCCTTTCTCCTCCCACGTGTAAGCAAAGCAGTTTGCTTACTCTCGTGCTGGTGCCCGAGGTGGGAATCGAACCCACATCCCTTGCGAGACACGATTTTAAGTCGTGCGCGTATACCGGTTCCGCCACTCGGGCGATAAATTAGATTATATGTTTAAAACGCGGAAATTACAAGCCTTTTATGCCCAGAAACAACAACTTGACTTTTAAGTCCATACATGCTATACTGTATATAGGATCAGGGTGAGTTCACTTCCGAATTCTCCTTGAAGTGACACGTTCTTTGATTTGAGAGGTTTCAATGCTTCGTCCCATTCCCATGATCTTGATGGCCCTTGTGGCCATCACGAGCGGATGCTTCGCCTCCGCCCCCCGCCCGCCGCAGTTCACTGCGTGGGCGAAGTCGGACTCCGTCGTCACGGGGCCCGACGGCAAGTCCACCACGGTGAGCGTCACGCGCTCACCGCAGGCCTTGAACTTCGAGGCCTACAAGGTTCAAGCAGGAACGGCCATTCGCATTGCCGAGGCAAGGCGTCGCGACCTTGGGTGCTACACCGCCGGAGGATGTATCCCCGGCGGCGGGTGGTATTCCGGGGAGATGTACTACCCTGGAAGCATCGGGGTGGTAAATGTGCACCCTACCAACCCATGGCGGCCACTGCCGCCATGCACCAACGTATCGAAAGAGGCGGGGGGCTGTGAGTAACCAGCCCCCCGCAAGAACAAAGCATCGGACCCTTCGCACCATTGCGAAGGGTCCTCACTGTTTATACCCCTTGACATTTAAATCCATATATGCTATACTATACAAATATGAATAAGATAAACAATAATTTAATACTTTCTAGCTTGATATTACTAGCTATTATGTTGATGGGAGTTATCTCATTAACCCTGTTACCCAACGAGGCAAAAGCAGAGGAATTTGGTGTATATCATGGTTATACCGAACCGCAAGAAAAGACAAACCCGACACCAACGATACACTCACTTAGCCCTAACCCTGTTATCCTGGGTGAAGGAACAAAGACAATAATAATCAATGGTGAAGGATTCGTAGAAGGAGCGGTAGTAAAGCTAAATGGATCAGACAGGACTACTACTTTCATTAGCTCTACTAGACTTGGCATTCAGCTAGTTGGTGATGACATATCTTATGCTGGTAATTCTAATATCTCTGTCTATAACCCAGGACCTGGTGGAGGTCTTTCTAACAGATACACATTGAGTGTTAGCAGGAAACTAGATAATGTCAGCGCTTCTACTGGATCACAATCTTCTGTCCCCTCTAATGCAGGTAACACAAGCTCAAACAGAGGTAAGACAACTACGACTACAAGGAATACCAACACTTCTGGTTCTACCAACACACTGACAAATACCGAAAACGAAGACCTGGGTCAGCTCGCGGCAGGTGCAATATTTGGTGAAATAGGATTCTTGCCTTCTGGTATAATCCAATGGATCATATTTGCTATCCTTGTATTGATGCTTGTGATAATAGCCAGAAAGCTATTTGGTGAAGATAAATATCATTCAACCCCTCTAAAGCACGCCTAATATCAAAGCCACAAAAATACCCCCTTTGAGGGGGTATTTTTGCTTGACCCTGTCGTTCGCGAGCGACGAGGTTGACTTTTGTTATTATTTGTGCTATACTGTATAGGTAATAGGGTTCGTCGAAAACTAAATAAAGCTTGAGTGGTTTGCTCGCTAAGTGGCTCCCCTCCTCGGGGCCTTTGAGCGAGCAAACCGCTCGAAGACAATCCCCTCAACTGCGCAGAAGCGCGGAGATTACAACAATGAAGTTCATCATAATGATCGTTCAGATCGTCGTCGTTGCTCTCGGTGCAATTATCTGGGGGCTCGACTACAAGTACGCTCCGATCATCGGAGCGGTCCTCATAGCAATATCGGTGGCATACTCAATCTTCAGCTTGTTCACTGTCAACGGCACACAAGTCGCCGCTGAAGAAGAACTCGGAAGACCAGTAGGACACCGAGGCCCTGGGTTGCACTATGCTCCCTTGGGGCTCTACAATCTGATCCCTTACCCTGGGACAGAACAACAGAACGAACTCCCAGCAGAGCCCGAGCTGGTGTACGACGGAGAGGGAGCAACTCCGAAAGGATTCTTTCCCGCAAACCGCGTGAAATTCGGACAACCCCGAGTTAAGGGCTACCCGGGATACAACAAGAAGAAGGACGGGTTGGTTTTGGAGGACCCGTACAACATTGCTATGGTCGTCGCAGTTCCCCTCGTCGTGTCTTGGATCATCACTGATGCCAAAAGATTCCGTGAAGTTTACGGAGACATTGCGAATTGCCTCAAGATCCTCAACGACAAGGCAGTCGAGGTGTTCGCCGTCCGATTCGCGACCATGACGCCAGCTCGAGCGCTACTCGAACTGGCTGAAGTAAGCCGTGAGGTTCAGCACAAGCTCGAAACTGAAACCTATGGCACAGGCATAGAAATCAAAGATGCCTACGTCAAGCAGTTCAATTTCAGCCACACTCTGAACACGGCGGTGGTTAATGTTCAAGTCGCCGAGCGAAATGCACGCGCGACAGAAAAAGCTGCTGAGGGAGCTGCGAATGCAGCAGTAACTGAAGCAGAGGGAAGGCGGAAGGTGCTTCTCAAGACTGGACTTGCTCGTGAGACCGCGACCGGCGGTATCGAGCTTCTCCCAGATGCAGCAACCAAGGCACACGCAGATGCGGTCGCCGGGTTGAAGGAATTGAAGGGAACGCTCGTTCTTGGGAACGGCGTAACGACCACCCTCGACGTCAACAAGAAATGATATCCTTCTTGGCGATAACCCTTCTAGTTTTGATCATTGGTGGCGCAATCGCCATCAAGATCAGGGCTGGAAAGGGTCAAACAGCTGTACGTAGCAACCCCCTAAAAACCCGTGGCCACGATGACCACGGGCACGGGGAGAACAAGAAACCCCCTGCTGCCTGGAGCGGAGTGGTAGGATCGCTCTTCGGGGCAATCCTAGTCTTGCTCCTGGGATTCTGGATGTGGAGGAGCGGGGTGTTGTCCCCGTCCCCCACCGCCCCGACCCAGTACGCCCCCCCGGCACCGCGCCACCGGGCGCAGGTTACAATGGTGGAGGTGGAGACACTCGAAGCCGAGTGCTCCAGTCCATGCAATATGTACATTGGGTTCAAGTTCGCGATTCGGTCAGACGACCGATTCCCCCTACGGATCACGTATCCGGGCGCGGGGGTGGTGGAATATCCCGTCGGGGATACCACCCACCCAATCCCCCCAGGAGCGAAGGTGGGGATGTACAAATTCGAGGTCGTGGGAAGCCCAGGATCTCGAGTGAGAAACTACCGCTTGGTGGAAACACCCAAGACCTGGTAGAGGCCTCGAATCGCACATCGCGCAACATTGCGCAAAAAGGGCAGCTCAGATGAGTTGCCCTTTTCACGTTTTATTTGCTTTTTATTTATCTCTGTCTATCTATTGGGAGATCCGAACTGAGGATAACGTGGATTATAATCATTGAGCTCCACTTCTCCCTTTTCAGCATTTATGCCCTTGACGTTAAAGGTATTCAACGCCAAACGTATTATGCTAAACACTCCAATCATAATAGTCAGGCCCACAATCCCCCAGACCATGTGTTGCTTGCCCGCTGTTCTCATTTCTTCGTTCTCAGCATTGGAGATAAATTGATACACCCCGTAGAGGAAGTACACCAGGGCAACAGCAAACATCATCCCGATGAGTGGATTAACTATCAGTCTGTTTACATTACCTATGAAAGTATCTACGTTACTAGCATAAGCCACCGGAGTAGAGAAAAAGCTCATTTGTTGAAGACTAATAAGGCACTGTTGGATAGTTTATGTTCTGCACATTACTTATACCGAAGGTATTGGTGACTATTTTTACAAGTCCCCAAACTCCAACAATAACAGCCAGGCCAATAACACCAAAAATCATTCTATTTCTTCCTGATGTCTTGGCTTCTTCATCGTCGGATATAACATAAGTTATAACTCCCCAGATAAAGTAGATAACTCCGAGGATAACAAGCAGTGGGATAAGAGAATTCAATATCTCACTTATTTTACATATAACTCCTTGTATTGTGGACGTAGAACCCAGTGCACCACACTGCCTAGGGCCTCCACCTGTAACCTGTGCTAGAGCCAACAACGGAGCCCCACTCAACAAAACACCACCTAATATAAATAACTTCTTTTTCATAAATATTTCTTATAATTTTCTACTAATAAGCGACCGCTATAACTAATAATAATTTCACTTCTTAATCATAACACACACTAAACTAAAATAAAGCTACTGTGGGCTGACCTTTGGGATAACTGTCTTAAGGCCGAAGGTATTGCCTACGACCTTTACTATACCCCAGACACTGGTCATGACCACTAGGCCTATTATCCCCCAGACCATAAACAGCTTGCCTTTCTCTTTTTTGCCTTCCTCGCTGTCGTTGATGACGTACTGCACTACCCCCCAAATAAATAGCACAATAGCCAGGGCAAATATCATCGGGATGACTGAATTTTCTATGATGCAGGTCACGTAGTTAAACAAGCCTCCTAGGGTGTTGTTGGACCCTTGAAAAAAGCTCATGCAGGTAATAGGGGGAATAATGGGTGGATTCATTTTATTATTTTAATTAATTTATAATTTACCCAAGTTGTAACACTGTCTCGGATATAAGCTGAGCAATGGCCCACGAACCTAAAAGCAAAACCGCCCCTATGACGCTATATAGCAGGGCCTGCTTGGCTTTTGTTATTTGCTCTGGATTGCCTTGCGCCTGAACAAAAAGAAAACCAGAATAAATTATCGCTAGGGCTACTATCGGTATACCTATCTTTATTATACCTTCGAGCAGGACTTTCACAAACTGGTTAATGCTATTTACTTTAATCGGGTTACAAATTTGACCTGATGTGGGGCTGCCGCACGGATCCCCACTAACCTCTCCCGCAAAAGAAATCATGGGTAATAAAAAAATAAAAGCCAAGATCGCAATCTTGCCTAAATTTTCTTTCACTGATCTAAGGTTTAGTTTCATGGTCTATATTATACCTCTTCCTTAAATCCAATCCAAGACCCATCGAAGCCAAGTGTGGCAAGTAGGGCGCTAACAATAAGGAAAGAAATAGCCGCAAGTATCAGCCCAATAGCCACGTTGGTAAAAATCTTTTTAGCTTTAGTTACTGCTTCTGTGCTACCACCTGAGGTCAACATCAGAACCCCCGCATAGGCAAACATTATGGCGGATATCGGTATTGCAAGCCCAAAAAGTACAAAGTATATAATGTTGTTGATGAGGGCCATAAGCTCCTTGAAGCCCCAGAGACATTGTGGTGGGGTCGACGTATCAGGTGTGCACTTGGGCACCAGCGGGTCCCCCAAGGCCGCCATAGACACCACAGGCGCAAGCACAAAGGCTAGCAACATAAACAAGAAAATAAATTGGGTTAGTATTTTTTTCATTGGATTTGATATTTCATCATCTACTTAACAAGAAAGTCATTTTGCTATCCGCGTCTCGTATCGCATCAGATGGTGAAAGTGAGTTAGACAGGACGCTTTCGACTATAGAAGAAAATATTCTATCCGTATCTGCAGAGGATGGATCCAGCCAAGTTCTGGCATACAGCGCAGAAGCATAGAACACAGGAGAATATGCGTCACTTGGAGCCCGAGTCAACAGGTCTCGACGCACCGGAGCAATACCCAGAGCGTTTGCAAAATTTGCCGCAAATTCACCGGTCGACAGCGCGTTAGCCACATAGAAGGCGGTACTCGTGTTCCGAGAAGCCGCCGCTACGGCTATGCCTATTACCCTGGCAGACGTCAGCTTGGAGACCTCGCCACGAATCTGAGGCACCGAAGCAATGGTAAAGTTCTGGTTAGGGTTGGCGTTAACAAGTGCGCGTAGCTCGCTTGCATGACCAAAATAAAAAGCCACATCTTCTGAAGAAAAGGCACTGCGAGAATCAGTAAAAGACCTATTCCAGGAATAAACCTCACTCAGAGGATCGGCAAAATCAGTATAAAATTTTAAAATAGATCCTAGGTTGTATTTATCATTAGAAGAACTTAAGGATGGCAAGAATACACCATTTTCTTCTTTGATGATTGTATTACCAGACTGCATAAAAAGAGTGGCGAGGATGTTTTTAGCGTGAGAGACATTGGCAAATTGGCCCAAGGCAACCGTGCTTTTTAGTATTCTATTATTCTCATCTTTCTTGGTAAGCCGAGGCACGAAAGCCGGAAATTCATCCCAATACTCAGGCGGGTAAAGAATCCCATTAGCATCCAGCATACTACGGTTGTAGTACATAACCAGAGGATCCACAGCAATAGGTAAAGCCAGTATTCCATTTGAAGTCATGAATACCTCCCCTGCTCCGGCAAAGGTTTTCCTGAAAGACGCCACAGAAAAGCTGTCATATGGAATTGGAGTTATTTTATTTTTATATCCAAACACCAGGTCGTCAGTCAAGAAAAACATATCCGGCCCCACGCCAGAGGCAAGCGCCTCGAGTAGGTCTTGGTCGAATGTCTCTCTGGACTTCTCGACGTATTTCAATACAAGTTCTGGGTTAGCTCTGTTGAATTCTTCTAAGGCTTGGGATATCAAATTAGTCCTGACTGTTCCCCAGAGTGTAACTGTCCCTGACGCACCGCTTTGATTCTTTTCTCCTATCGGTATAGTCCCAGAAAAAACCAAAACGCTAAAAACAGCAGCGAAAATAAATACAGCTAATATTATGATTTTGAAATTTCCTTTCATTTATAATTTCTCTAATATAATACCATAATGGTGCTCTCCTGCATTAATTTCCCTCTTGAAAACAAGGCCTCTCTTCTCAAATATCTCCTGGGCGCGGACTTTGGAGATGAGCATGCCAACGTTGGGGCCCATAGCCGAAGACACCTCAGACCAGTCAACTACTAGGACCTGCCCACCAGGCTTGAGGATGCGTTTGATTTCATCGGCAAATCTGTCTTTGTTTTCAACCTGAAATAATATATTGGAAGCAATGACCTTGTCCACGACATTATCTCCTATCTGTGTCCCTCCTAGTTTCTCAACATTACCCCATAGACATTCTATGTTCTTGAGTCCGGCCCTTTTAGCATTGTCTTTTATCGTCGGCAAGAAATCTTTCTGTACTTCTATGGCATAAACTTTGCCGTGAGTTACCATACGGCCCGCGGCAATGGAGTAGAAACCGGTCCCCGCCCCAAGATCCGCAACAATCATATGTTCTTGTAAAAAGAATTGCTTTAAATTTTGATTTGGGTCAGCAAACATTAATATATTACATTACATTACGTTACGTTACGTTTATTATATTACAAATAATTATTTTCTGCTAGATATGATACAATCTACCTGTCAAAGGTCATCTTTGACATAACATTATATATGAATAACAGAGATTATAAAAAATTTGGGATAGGAAATATGGTCCACATTTACAATAGGGGCAACAACAAAGAGAAAATTTTTCTGGACAAACAAGACTACAAGGCATTCTTGTTTCGCCTTGGTTTAGTTCTGGGATTAGAGCCTGAAGAAATGAACAACGAGATGCTCTTACTGCCATTTTCTCGTATACGCATATCAAGTCCAGGTAGGAATAAATTCTTATTACATAGCTTTTGTCTAATGCCAAATCATTTTCATTTACTTGTAGAACAAAATTCAGATATTCCAATTTCGGAATTTGTTTTAAAACTATGTACTAGTTACGCTAAATACTTTAACAAAAAATACGGTAGGGTTGGACATGTCTTCCAAGACCAATATAAATCTGTGGTCCTAAAAGACAATACCCAACTGATGTGGACTATTTGTTACATCCACATGAATCCCGTAAAAGGTAAATTGGCCAAGAATCCAGGAGATTATCTTTGGAGTAGTTATAAAGATTTTGCTCTAGACAGAGACCTTCCAATTATCAGTAAAAATTTCGTTATTGGACTATTCGAAAATAAAGAAAACCTGATAAATCAAACATTCAGCTCTGATGTCAAAGGTGACCTTTGACAGGTTATATACATGCCAAAGACGCGATACCATCACCAGAACGTAGACGCATAATGGTAACACCCTGAGTCTGCCGGCCTAGAGTCGGAATGTCTTTGAGTGCGGTGCGGATGACTTGGCCTTTTTTAGACATTGCTATCAATTCCTCTTCTTCACCAGCAAGGACTTTACCTACAATTAATTTGCCTGTTTTAGCTGTAACCTTGGCGGTCTTTATACCAGAACCACCTCGTTTCTGAACTTTATATTCTTTAAGTGCTGTCTTTTTACCAAAGCCATTTGCGCTCATAGTCAAGAAAAATCCTGCACCAGAAGCACTTTCTGCATTTTTCTTTATTACATCCACACCAATGACCTCATCACCCTTGGTAAGCCTTATACCGCTCACTCCACCTGCAGTTCTACCCATTTCGCGCACGTCTGATTCTTTAAATCTAATAGCCTGACCAGTAGTGGTGGCGACGATTATTTCATCTGACTTCTCGGTTAATAAAGTTGATACTAGCTGGTCGTCCTTGTCTAGCCTGATGGCTATTATTCCACTTCGGCGAACATCATTGAAGCTGGTGCTGGACATTTTCTTGGCTATACCGTTCTTGGTCACAAGCATCAACGACACAGGGGAACCCTTGGCATCTTTAGGTACTGGTAAAATAGACGCAACTTTCTCCTCGGCGGCAAGAGATAGAAAGTTCATTATAGATTTGCCTTTAGTTGCCCTGCGACCTTCTGGAATGTCATACATCTTCATCTGATAAGCCTTACCCAAATTAGTAAAGAATAATAAATCACTATGAGTAGACCCAGAAACAAGCATTGTGACAAAATCCTCTTCCTTGGTCTCAAGGTCCACCACACCTACCCCTCCCCGCTTCTGGGCTCTGTACTCTGATGGATCAGTGCGCTTTACATAACCCCCAGCGGTCAACACAAGCATGGTTTCTTTATCTGGGACAAGGTCTTCATCTGAAATTTCTTTAACTCCACCTTTGACAACTCTGGTTCGACGCTCATCTTTATACTTTTCACCTATTTCTTTAAGTTCACTGGAGATTGCCTGCAGTATTTTCTTTGGACTAGCCAAGAAATCTTTCGTCTCTTTTATGAATTTTTGCTTCTCATCAAGCTCATCCTCAACAGCCTTTCTCTCAAGACCCGCAAGCTTGGAAAGTCTCATCTCTAAAATAGCACTGGCTTGTAAATCAGAGAACTTGAATTCTTTAATCAGATTAACCTTGGCTATTTGAGCATCTTTAGATCCTCTGATTATTGTAATAACTCGATCTATCTTATCAAGCGCCTTTTTAAGACCAAGCAATATGTGCTCTCTTTCTTCGGCCTTACGCAGATCATATTCACTTCGACGTCTTACAACATCCTTTCTGTGTGAGATAAAAAAAGAAAGAATGGACTTCAAAGAAAGAGTCTGGGGTACTCCATCAACTAAAGCCACAATGTTAAAATTGAAATTAGATTCAAGCTGGGTGTTTTTATAAATATAATTTAAAACTTTTTCCGGATGGGCACTATTCTTTAAATCAATGACGACACGAATATCTTTCGTTGACTCATCACGCAGACCCTTGATACCATCAAGTTTCTTTTCTTGGACTAATTCAGCGATAGAAACTATGAGGTTGGATTTATTAACCCTAAAAGGTATAGAGGTTATAATAATCTGGAAATTTCCATCTTTATTTTCTACTATTTCGGCCTCACCTCGACACACTACACCACCTCGGCCAGTGCCGTATGCATGCAATAAATCCTTCTGACCATAAACTATTCCCCCAGTTGGAAAATCTGGTCCTTTGATGAATTGCATCAGGTCTTCGGTGGTGCTCTCAGTATTGTCTATTAAATGCCTAGTGGCATCTACAACCTCAGAGAGGTTGTGAGGTGGAATGTTGGTCGCCATGCCCACAGCAATACCAAGTGTACCGTTAAGTAAAAGAGAAGGCACAGCAGAAGGGAAAACTATCGGCTCTTTTCTTGTCTGATCATAGTTAGAACGGAAATCCACTGTTTCTTTTTCTAAATCTCGAAGTAACTCTCCAGAAATCTTGGACATCTTGGCCTCGGTGTAACGCATTGCTGCGGCATTGTCTCCATCAATAGAACCAAAGTTCCCCTGACCTAATATAAAAGGATACCGATAAGAAAACTCCTGAGCCATACCAACCATAGAATCATACACAGCCGTGTCGCCATGTGGATGATATTTCCCCAACACATCTCCCACAACAGCTGCTGACTTCCTGAAACGCGCAGAGGAAGTCAGCCCCATCTCGTGCATGGCATACAGAATCCTGCGGTGTACTGGCTTTAATCCATCCTTAACATCTGGTAATGCACGTGAAGTTATGACCGACATGGCATATGCCAAGTAGGATTCTTTCATTTCTGCAACTACGTCCACTGGGAGTATGCCGTCTTTGCGCGGTAATTGTTCTTCTTCTTTTGCAGAATTCTTAGCCATAAATATTATTGATCAACCTGAAGCCCACCTTGAGAATTATTTACATTCTCAGAAATACTATTATATCCATCTATCACGTTGGCCTTTAAAACAGAAAAAGGATCGTACTCACCGGTTGAAGCTTGTTTAGCGGTAGCAGAAAATCCTGACCCCAATGAATAAACCCACAAAAGCACAAGAACAGATCCAAGCGCTATGGTGGACACATGCAAAACATGAGTCCTAACTTCTTCTGGTTGTTTCCTTAAATGGTTGATTATTTTTCTCATCTTAATTTTTAATTATTTTTATAAAATACTAACTTTATAAGTTTATACCTAATTTTCTTTCAAAACCACAACCTCACCCTCAGAGCCTTCTAGGTCTTTGCGTTTAAGGGTTAGCTTTTCTACAGCAGAAACTCCTTCAGCGCCGAACTCTTTAAGGAATAACTTCAGCGTAGATGCGTCGTAATCCATCGGAATTATCATTTTAGGCTCAAGTGAGGAGGCAAGCTTGGCCGCCGCCTTAGCGTCAAGCAAGGAGCCACCTCCGACTGGCACGAAAAGTATATCCGGACCATCCGCAATCTCGTGCGCCTCTTTGGAGATCTCTGCATCAGACAGGGCGCCCAGAAAGACAATACTTATGTTGTCTACCGTAAGTGAATAAATAGTGTTGACATATTTCTTGCCAGTAATCTCGGAGTCAGAAAGAACACCCTTAATGAATATTTCCTTGATTTCATAGTCCCCAGGCCCGGTAATGGCAAAAGGTGCCCTTTCTCCATGAATAAGCTGTTCTAGGCCATTGTAGTCCGCATGATTGGTGGTAGAGAGAGCAATGTCGGCACCAAACTTTGAAGTGATGCCAGTTTTAGAGCTCTTACTCACAGGATTGAAAGCGATAACCATCTCACCTTGAGTCATCTTGAAGAATTGCTTGCCGAAATACGTTATTATCATTCTTTATATTATACTCCTAATTTCTTAATTTACAAGGTAAATTGTTGAAATTGCAGCCCTGTAAGGAGCAGAAAAAATTTTAAAAAGAAATGGCCTTGGCAGGGCTAAAATTCCAGCTTGTTCTCCGGGGAACAGATCTGCTTGCTTTTTTGGCTAGATATAGTAGTATTGGAATACAATTAAATTATTATTACAAGCATGGATTTGGGGTAACACTATTGGAGAAAGCAATCCGATAAAACCTGAACCTTACATCCGCTTAATGACTTTCATTTCAAGCGGATTTTTTGCTCCAGAGGCGCATTCGCCTTTGGCAAAAATTTATAAAGAAATTATGCAAAAAGAAGAAACAGCAGAAGAGGTAAAGGAAAACCTGGTCTTAAACTCCATATTGGAGAGAAGTGCAAATAGGCCAGAAATTGATTCATTGGTTGAAGGACCAGTAATCATGATAAAGAAATCTTCTGTTTTCGTGGATCTGTCCCCTTTTGGTACTGGTATTATCTACGGCAGAGAATTCATAAATGCTAAGGATATAATAAAGAAAATAATCCTAGGAGACACAATAAAGGCAAAGATCGTAGATATTGAAAATGAAGATGGTTATGTAGAGCTGTCTCTAAAAGAAGCTAAACAAGCTCTAACTTGGAATGAGGCTGAAAAGGCTATCAAATCCAAAACTTCTATGGATCTAGAGGTAAAAGATGCGAATAAGGGTGGGCTTATATTGGAATGGCAAGGAATTCAGGGTTTCCTGCCTGCTTCACAGCTGAAAGCCGAACACTATCCTCGAGTTCTGGATTCAGATAAAGACAAGATATTGAAAGAGCTTAAAAAGCTTATAGGTCAAAAGATAAAGGTAATGATAATATCTATTCTTCCCAAGGAAGGTAAACTGATCTTCTCAGAAAAAGACAACAACCCGGAAGAAAAGAAAGAAATTTTAGGTAAATACGCAATAGGAGATGAGCTTAACTGCACAGTAGCTGGGATAGTTGACTTTGGGGTATTTCTAAAGCTTGAAAACGGGTTAGAAGGCCTGGTGCACATTTCTGAGTTAGACTGGGGTCTAGTAGAAGATCCTCGCAGTATGTTCAAAATAGGAGATATTGTTATGGCTAAGGTCATAGAAATAAAGGACGGCAAAATATCCCTTTCCATTAAAGCTCTAAAAGAAAACCCTTGGAAGGAATTTGAAAATAAACTAAAGAAAGGCGACATCATAACAGGAGTAGTTATTAAGTACAATAAACACGGAGCATTGGTATCTATAAAAGAAGGTGTGGCTGGACTTGTACACAACTCAACCCTAGGCGGTGAAGTAAAACTAAGAGAAAAACTAGAATTGGGCAAGAATTACAATTTCCAAATCACCCTCTTTGAACCAAAAGAACACAAGATGACTCTAATACACCTGGAATAATCCCCAATTAGCTGGATTCCGCTTGTTGTATTTATAGAATAGATGATATAATATAATCAGTCGTTTTATTAAGTTGATTTATCAAAAAATAATACTATGATTGGAGGACACTAATTTCTACAAAAAACCAAAGGTTAGTTTAAGGAAACTTAGACTTTTCCTTTGGTTTTTTGTTTTGCAATCGAACAATGGTTAAAAAAAATACAAGCTGTAGCGCCTGCGGTACTGGCTATGTAAACCACACAATTCTATACACCACTAGTCTTCTTGAAGAAACCCTAGAAAAATACGGTGATGTTTTTTTTAATTTTGTTGTAAGGAAAAATCCTCAAAAAATAACTGTCCGAGTAGAAAAAATTATCTTCTCTGTTCTGTCTATGATTGGAATTTTAAAATTCAACACAGATATAGAGAAAGCGTCAACAGGAAGATCAAAATTGATTTGGGAAGAAGCGAGAAGGCGTGGAATACAAATGGAGCAGTTAGTCCTCTGGAGAAAACATATCGAGTATTATCGAGCACATATAAATGGAAATATTTTCTATTTTCAAAGCCTACCAATCCCCATTTCCATGCCCCAAGATGGCTATAAATGGTTGGACGATAAGTTTACTCTGTTTAAAAGACTATCTACGGCCAATATCCCTATTCCAGCAACAAAAAAAGTATCAACTTGGAATGGAACCTTGAAAGCTTTTGATTCAATGAAAAAACCCCTCATAATAAAGCCAAAACTTGGCTCCCGCGGACGACACACCACCACCAACATCCACACAGTAGACGCATTAAAAGAAGCATATAAACTAGTAAATCAAATAACCGCCTCTTGGGTTGTCCAAGAGCACTTATCAGGAAGTGTCTGTCGCGCAACGATAATAAACGGAGAATTAGTTGGTTTTTTCCGAGCTGAACCGCCACAAATAACAGGCGACAGTGTCCACACAATCAAAGAATTGATTGTGGAAAAAAACCAAAAACAACCAGAAAATCTTTCAGCCATAGAAATCAATGCGGATCTTTTAAGTTTTATAAAGAGATTGGGGTTTACCCTGGAAAGTAAACCAAAAAAAGGAGAACTTGTAAACCTCTCCGCAAAAACTGGAAGACTTTACGGCGGTTATACCGAAGAAATGCTCCCCAAAGTTCACCCTAAAATGCATTCAATTTTCAAAGAAGCAGGCAATTTAATGCAAGCTCCAGTGGTTGGGTTTGATCTTATAATAGAAGACCCGACAGTTGACCCAGATTTAGTGCACTGGGGAATAATCGAATGCAATTCTCTGCCGTTTATTGATCTGCATTACCTTGCATTAACAGGACCCAGGATAAATCTAGCAGAGAAAATTTGGGACTTTTGGGACACTACTAAAAAATAGTTGCCAAAATCAAAAACCCCTCCGTTTTACTGGAGGGGTTTTTGATTAACTTACAATTTATTGATTAAATGCTAATTGTGATTCATCTTTAATAACAGAAATTTCTTTGGGGTCGTTGGTTTGTGCCAAAGACGGAATCTCAGTGCCTATAACATTCATAATGGCAATCACCTGCTCTCCATATCTAGGTATAATTGAGGGCGGATTATAAGCACGCAGGATTTCTAGGACCGTTTTGTTGGCATAGTGATACGCTGTGTTTGGGTTATTACCACCCAAATTGCGTGCAACAACTTCTATCCCATGGTCATGAGACTTGAAGTTAATCTTACAAGACCCCCAACCGAAGGCACTAAAGGAAGCTTTTACGCATGCATGTCTACCACCGGTAGACTCACGTACAGCAATAGCAGGTAGAAGCCTCCAGTCGATATTGTTCTTCTCAGCTTCTATCGCCATCTTCATACCAGTTCCAGCTAAGGGCATTTTGCGCTCACTAAAATAGGCATCAATAGCTTCCGCTTTAATCCTTAATAGCTCAGCCTTATGATCTACTGCTTGGTTAAAAGCAAGTATAGCACCAGACTCAATATTCTCTTTTTGTGATAATACGAATTGAGAAGTCGACACAATGCTTGGCCCAGCTGAAGAGATGTTACCCCCCATGGAACCCGACATTGTTATTAATGGAAAAATAATAAACGACTCTGCTAGACGTATTAATTTTTTATTTTGCATAATTAGCGGTTGTGCTCCGCCGAACCCATTAACAGTGGCCTCTCTATCGTTTCTAAATAAAAACCCTTATTAAGTAAGCTCAAGTTAAACTTCTGAGCCCATAATTAAGGATATACTTATATGATAGCATATCTAGATTTAAAAGTCAATAGTTAAACAATGAATACAAGATATGTCAAATCCAAAAAACCTTGTAAAATAAGGCTTAAAACGTCTAGGGTGCTTAAATACCCTTGACAAATAAGGCTTAAAATATGTATAATTTAAGCTCTGTGGATAAGATTTTGCACTCTCCTACCCTTAGACCTTAATATTTGCAAAACAAGCCTAAAAAAAGTACTATAAATAAATGAAAATATTACTCAAAGCCAAGGTCAAACACCTGGTAGACGACCTGAAAACCGACCAAAAACTCAAATTGGCTTTATGTATAGAAATAAACTGGAAGAAAACAGCCTTAGCCTACTCTAAAGAACTGAATTTCTACAGGCCCACCAGGCCTATAGAAAACGAGCTACTTATTGCTTTCAGTAAAGAACTAGAAAGATTGGAGACCAAGAATCCACTAAAAACAAGCATACTGAACTCTCTTAAAAAACGAAGAATAATCCAAACTGCTCCCCACCTGGGCATAACCGAAAGCCCAAGGATGTTATGTATAAACTGGCTAGGATCACTTGCTGTTCCAGCCAGGCATTTCTATGTTGTTGGAATGTTCTCCGGAGTACCCTTCTCAAACCGGTCTAGGCCAGGTCGAATAAACACCCAAACCGGAGCCCTTAACTTATTTCCAAGCACTCAACAAGACTCCATGGTTTATCGAAGTACCATACCTAAGAAATTAATAGAGTCCCTAGAGGAAATACCGGCTCAAATAGCCTCCTATATACCCAAACCCAAAGAAGGAGAATCCTATACCAAGCTAGCCATCTTGGTTTGTGAAGCCATGGAGAAAAAAATACTAAAGAAAGACAACCTCGTGTTCTTGGACATTAATGAAGTAGTAACACAGTATTTAATACAAATCCTAAAAAATAAAGACCACATCTTACATAAAATATTCTTTGAATCAGAAATCAGAACAGAATTCTTGAGTAAATTCAAAGAAGAAATAATGTTTTATGGACCCAGACTGGAGGGTAAATACGAACAAATGGAAAATTTCACCATGAGCGGAAATTCCCTAAAAAGCAAAAGCAGGGAATTTCCGCTCAGTGATCCAGAAGTCTTAATAAAAGAACTCAATGAGAAAAGGCTCTGCCCGGCCCTAATTGTCTCTTTTATTGTTTTAACTTTTTTGAATGAATTTAAATGTTTCGGATCTTTTGCTCAGGTAGAATATTTACCTACATATCAAGAAAAGCTGTCCAAACTTTCCTTTTTCAAACACTTAAAAATATCAAAAATTCCGACCTCAAACCTAACTACTGGAGTATTCCCTCAACATCCTGATTTGTCCCCTGCCGATATAATCTTAGGTAAGAAATTTAAGCCCAACAAGGAAACACTCTTCGGAGAAATGCTTTTACCCATACAAACAATACTTCTAGGTGGATATTTTACTGGAGATATAAGGAAAAAATAAGATGCAAGAAAATATAGATTTATTAAACAAACAAAAGAAAATACACATCATAGGGATAGCTGGTGTGGGGTCTAGTGCTATTGCAATAATGCTTCAAAAGCTAGGACACATAGTAAGTGGTTCAGACGAAGGGTTCTATGAACCAACTACTTCATACTTAAAAGACCATAAAATAGACATTAAAAGCCCGTACCTTAAAGAAAACATACCCCATGATGTAGACCTCATAATTATGGGCAGGCACGCCAAACTAAATGAAAAAGATAACGTTGAGGTCAACGCAGCACTTTTAACAAAAGACAAGATAAGGTCTTTCCCCCAAGTTTTATCTGAAATTACAAAAAATCGCCAGAACATCGTCGTGGCTGGGAGCTACGGCAAGTCGACTTGTGCAGCAATGATGGCTTGGTGCTTATTGCAAGCTGGCAAAAAGCCTGGGTATTTCTTTGGGGCGATCCCCATAGGATTTAGCGAGAATGCGGACACAGGAGAAGGTGAGTATTTTATTCTAGAGGGAGATGAGTACCCAGCTTGGGAGGGGGTATCTAAATTTTTATATCTACACCCGTCCCACGTACTGCTAACTTCCGCAGAGCACGACCACGTAAATGTCTTCCCAACCGAAGAATCATATATTAAGCCCTACAGAGAATTAATAAATCTACTGCCAGAGGACGGCTTGCTAGTTGCTGGTATAAATAATCCTAATGTTAAATCCATTGCCTCTCCACACAAAAACACAAAGACATACGGAATAAGTGGTGAAGTATCCTGGTCAGCTAAAAATATCAAATACGGAGTATTAACGAAATTCGATTTACATAAAGATGGCATAAAAATAACTGAACTTTCAACCTCCCTGCTTGGAGAACATAACATTGAAAACATAGTCGGTGTTGCTGCGTTCTTGATTGAAATCAATGTGGTTTCAATCGAAGAAATCCAAAAAGGAATCTCATCTTTTAAAGGCCTCAAAAGACGACTTGAACTTAAAAGTCAAAATTCTTCTGTACTAGTGTACGAAGGATTCGGGTCTTCTTATAAAAAAGCCGAAACCGTATTCCAGGCAATTAAATTACACTTCCCGAACAAAAGAATCGTAACCATATTTGAACCCCACACCTTTTCTTGGCGTAACAAAGACAACTTGGATTGGTATAAAAATATATTCAACCGAAGTGATGAAACAATAATCTTCAGACCACCAACCCACGGAGAAGAAAGCCACAACCAAGCTAGCCTTGAAGAAATAATGGAAGTAGTCAGGATAAATAGCCCCTACGCCTACAGTGTGGAAAACAAAGATGAGGCAATGCAAATAATAGAAAAAACTCTCCAGCCACAAGACGTTATAATCCTAATGTCTTCAGGCGACCTCGGAGGACTGATAACTGAAGTACCAAGGTGGGCAGAACAAAAATTCCCCATCTAACTTGTGAAGGTTCGACCTTCCCATTATAATATTTACATGAGCAGGAAGTACGTTATCGCACCTGGTGAGTATTATCATATATACAACCGAGGAGTAGACAAGAGAATAATTTTTAAAAATTCATCAGATTATCATCGCTTTATTCTTTTGTTGTATTTTTGTAATTCAAGTAACCCCGTAGACCTAGAAAAAATTTTTAGGGAAGGTCGAACCTTCCCAGATATGTTTAATACCGAAAGAGAAAAGCCCCTAGTCTCAATCGGTGCTTGGTGTTTAATGCCCAATCATTTTCACTTACTCCTCAAGGAAACTTCGGATATGGGCATAGTAAAATTTATGCAAAAAATTACAACTGGGTATTCTATGTATTTTAATAAAAAATATACTAGAAGTGGAACTTTATTTCAGGGAAAATTCAAGTCGGAACACGCGACAAACGACAACTACTTGAAATATTTATTTTCTTATATACACTTAAATCCGATAAAATTAATCGAAGGTGAATCTAAATGGAAAGAAGTAGGCATTCACGACCAATCTGCTGCGGTAAAATTTTTAGAAAAATATGAGTATTCTAGTTTTAATAGTTATACAAGAAATAATTCAACATACCGAAACATACTCAAAAAAGATGAATTCCCTATTTATTTTGACAACCCCATAGATCATCTGGAAGAGCTGTCAGAATGGCTAAATTATCAAGATCCTACTGGATTTGGGAAGGTCGAACCTTCCCAAAATTGATATAGTCCCTAACTTGATCTTTTTGACCCTGAATTCCATCTTTGCGCTCTAGAAAATCTTCTAATGAAATCAAAAGGAACTCTGTACCTTCGTTCCCCAAAATTATATTTTCTTCTTTCAGGGTGTCTGATTTTACAACCACAAAATACATTACTTTCCCTATTTCTGTAGCATTAGGATAGGTTTTCGAGTACTCAACAAATTCATTCTCAATAATTAAATTCACCTCTTCTTTAACCTCTCTTTTAAAAGTTTCAAACGGAGATTCTCTTAATTCTCGTCTTCCGCCAAGCAAATCAATTTTAAAAGGATGTTGATCTGTCTTCCCATCTCTTCTGGTGACTACAATTTTATCCCCAACAAAAACAAGCCCCTTACTTCCAGTAAAATCAGTTTCTTTCTTAAAGATATTCGGATCAATCATTTTGAGGCTTGGGAAGGTCGAACCTTCCCAGATTAGATTTACGAAAATGCTTTCTGAAACTCTTCTACGTCATTAAAATGAGTTTTCTTGTCTTTGATTTCTTGGTACTCTTCGTGGCCCTTACCAGCGCAGAGAATTATATCCCCTGGCTTCGCCAAGCTCACAGCTAAAGCTATCGCTTCCCTACGATTGGAATTGCTTTGAACTTTTTCTAAAAGAAAAGGCGAGAGGTATTCTTTCATTGCCTCTATTATCATTTCCGGATCTTCGATGCGCGGATTGTCAGAAGTAAATATTGCCACGTCAGAAAGCCGGGCTCCTATTTCCCCCATTTTGGGACGCTTCATAAGATCGCGGTCGCCGCCACAACCAAATACTGAAATTAACTTTGAGCCAACGGGCTTAATGCTATTTGCTACAAGTAAAACTTTCTCCAGGGCATCAGGAGTATGCGCATAATCAACGATAACTAGAACACCCTCCGGGGAAGCAAAGTGTTCAAATCTTCCACGAGGTGGTTTAATATCTTCTAAAATTTTATTGACCTTATTCATGTCAAAACCAAGCAAACTACTTGTGCTCCACGCAGCCAATAAATTGTAAGCATTGAATTGCCCTAAAAGCTTTGTCTTTATTTGAGTTTTATTGAAACGAAGCAAAAGTCCAGAAAAGCTAGAATTCAAAATTTCACCCTGAAATCTATTTTCTATAATAGCCGGACCGTCAATGTTCTTAAACTCATACAGAAATTCCCTAGCTTTTATATTCTCAAGCATCTTCTTGCCATACTCATCATCAGCATTAGAGAGAGCAAAAGCACCCTCTGGAAGCATGTTGAAAAATTTCTTTTTGGCCTCAAAATAATTCTCAAATGTCTTGTGGTAGTCTAGATGGTCATGAGTTAAATTAGTAAAAATACCCCCAGTAAAATTTATCCCCGCTACTCGATTTTGATCCAGAGCATGAGAAGAAACCTCCATAAATACATACTCACAACCCTGCTCTAACATTTGGTTAAAAAACCTCGAAAGGGTTACAGAATCTGGGGTAGTATGGGTGGCTTCAATCTTTTCTCCAGCAATAATGTTACCAGCTGTACTCAAAAGCCCTGCTTTGTAACCAAGTGCCGTTGTGATGTTATAAAGCAGAGTGGCGACGGTAGTCTTGCCGTTGGTTCCAGTAACTCCTATCACCTTTAACTTTTTAGAAGGATTCCCTAGATAATGCATCACAACAAAAGACTTAACTCTCCACCAAAGCTTTTTAAGTTTTTTAGTTATTGATTTCAATGTTATTTCTCTAATTTACTAATGATTTGCGATGCTGTGGAGCATTTATCATTCCACACTTTTTCCATTTATACACATCACCAGTCGTTGGATTGATGGCCCCACATGGGCACGGATCATTTCTACCTATTCCAGAACCCTCTAGGGACGACGCGTTTGGCACACCAGAAAATTCTTTTAATTCATTATAACTGGTGACTAAAACTTCTTTTTCGTTTTCATCTTCTGCAATAATATTTATCTTGTTGTCTGTGTTTATGCTACTTATCAACGAAAAGACTTGCTCTTTGAAAGTCTCTTCCATGTCTTTGAACATCGCAAGTCCGTCTTTTTTATACTCTACGATAGGTTCACGCTGACCATAAGCACGCAGATTCACAGAGCTCCTCAAGTAATCCATCGCTTCCAAATGCTCCATCCAAAGCGCATCATTGGTATAAAGCGAAATACGGCGAGCAGTTTCCAAGAAAGCCTCTTCACCCAGCTTTTGTCTTTTTTCTGTAATTATATTTTTTGCATCTTGCCTGCCTTCTGCAACCTTCTCAAGCATTTCTTCGACGCCTTGCTTATCTGCTTTAAGCATCTTTTGACGTCTTTGGTAAATTATTTTACGCTGATGATTCATAACATCATCGTATTCAAGAGTATTCTTGCGAGAATCGAAATGAAATCCTTCTATTTTAGCCTGCGCACCCTCTAGGGTCTTGTTCACAAAACGATTCTCAATAGGAGAATCCTCAGGAATACCAAAACGGCCCATCATCGTCTTTAATTTCTCGGAACCAAAGACCCGCATCAGATCATCCTCAAGCGAAACGTAGAATTGTGTCTCTCCGGGGTCACCCTGCCTACCAGCACGACCTCTTAATTGGTTGTCAATTCTCCTGGCCTCATGTCTTTCGGTACCTATAACATAAAGACCACTCACACTCTTTACGAATTCATAATCCTCCTTGGTGTGCGGATTACCAGCCAGCTTAATGTCTATACCTCTTCCGGCCATGTTGGTGGCAATAGTCACTGAATCCTTCTTGCCGGCCTGAGCAATAATTTCTCCTTCTTTTTCGTGATTTTTAGCGTTCAGTATAGTGTGGGTAACGCCTTCTTGTTTCAAATAAGCAGATAAAAGCTCGTTTTTCTCTATAGATATAGTACCGATAAGCACTGGCTGACCTTTGACATTTAATTCTTTAACCTTCTTAGCTATGGCTTGAAATTTACCCTTTTCACTCTGAAAAATTAAATCTGGATGGTCGGTACGTGCGATTGGCTTGTTGGTAGGAATAGATATCACGTCCAATCCATAAACCTTTAAAAACTCTTCAGCAGAAGTGGCAGCTGTACCAGTCATGCCTGAGAGTTTTTTATAAAATCTAAAATAATTCTGAAATGTTATAGACCCAGAAGAACGTGTTTCTTTTTCAATTTTTACTCCTTCCTTTGCCTCTATCGCCTGATGAATTCCCTCACTCCAACGCCTACCAGGCTGAAGACGCCCGGTAAAAGAATCCACAATGATGACCTCGCCTTCTTTGACGACATAATCCTTGTCGCGCTCAAATATGGCCTGAGCTTTGACTGCAGTTTCTAAGTGGTGAACATACTTTATTCCCTTTTCTGTATATATATTCTCAATACCCAGCAAATTTTCAGCCTTAGTAATACCTGAATCAGTTAGGGTAATAGCTCTTAGTTTTTCATCAACCAAATAATCATCATCTCTCTTTAACTGCTTGGCAATCTGGTAGAACCTCAGATAGAAATCCTCAGAATCCCCAGAAGCAGAGGAAATAATAAGTGGAGTACGAGCTTCGTCTATCAAGATCGAGTCCACTTCGTCAACAATTGCAAAGTTGTGATCTCTCTGAGAGAGATCTTTCACTGAAGTAGCCAGATTGTCCCTAAGGTAGTCAAATCCGAATTCATGATTGGTACCATAAGTTACATCAGCAGCATAAGCCTCCTTTCTGTTACAAGGTTTTAAAAAATCATAAACAATCTTGAACTCTCCAACCCTGTCACGTAGCTCATCCGCTTCGTCATCGCTTCGGCGAGACGGGTCTTCTTCTTTGTGTTTTGAATCATAGAAATAAGAAACATTTTGAGAGTTAATAACCCCTACAGACAACCCTAGAAAATTATAAATCTGCCCCATAAGCACGGCTCCAATACGAGCCAAATAATCATTGACTGTAATCAAATGAACCCCTTCACCCGAAATAGCATTTAAATAGAGTGGCAAGGTCGCAACCAGGGTCTTACCCTCTCCGGTCTTCATCTCAGCAATCTTGCCTTTGTGTAGCGCAATACCTCCTATCAACTGCACATCATAATGTCTCTCTCCTAGGTTTCTCTTAGCGGCTTCCCTGACAAGGGCAAATGCTTCCGGCAAAATGCCGTCTAGGACCTCTTCTTTTTTCTTACCAGAGGCAACCCCATCCTTAAATCTGTCTTTAAATTCTTGAGTTTTCTTAGGGAAGTCCTCGTCTTTGAGGAGAGACATTTCGGCCTCTAGGGCATTTATCTTTGCTATCCAACCCTTTGTATCATTAATGAATTTAGAGCTCGTATCACCAAATATTTTATCAAATATACCCATAACCTATATTTTAGCATAAAACACAATGATTATAAATATCAATGACTTGGTTAAAAATAATGCCTAAAAAAAAGAAAAACCCGCCGTAGCGGGGTTTTCTTTAGAAACTACACGAGAACTAAGCTCGCTTCTTTGTAGTTTTCTTTGCTGCCTTCTTTGCTTTCTTTTTTGCTGCCATAATATTTTATTTAAAGTTATTAATTATAGTTTGCAATAAAACGACCTCAAAACATTTTTTAAATTATTTATTTAATAAAAAAATATTTTAAATAATTATTGCGGGAACAATTTAATTATCTCGCATAATAAAATTTAATACAATACTTTTTTCACAAAACTGTGGATAACTCCGACCTTGCGTCGGACTTTCAAAATAAAAATTCTGCAAAATATTTCTTGCAGAATTTTTATTTTGTTATTTTCATTTGAGGCGAGTGATGGCGAAACTCCAACATATGTGCCTATGTGAGTGCGACCACTCGCCACAGATGAAAACAACCTATTTATTGTACCACAAAACGTGGACCCACGGGGAATCGGACCCCGGCCTCGTCCATGCCATGGAAGCGTAATACCATTTTACTATGGGCCCAAATTATATTCTGTCTAACACATGATCTATAACATGGTGGGACTTAGAGCCAACCATATCAAGAGCCTGCTGAAAATGAGACCCCTGATTAAAATCTGGGGAAAACTTAACGTTAGTCAAATATATTTGACCTCTGGGGTGTAACACAAAATGAGAATTTAAATAAAAATTAACCCCAAAATGTTTATACAGATCCTGCGCCAATGAAGAAATGCGAACTTTATCTTCCCCAGAGACTCCATGCACAGGCAAAGTATAGACTTCCTCGCCACGAAATCCACCCAAAGAATGCGCCTGCACATTTTTACCAGGAATTAATTCTTCTATCAATATACTGTGCTCAGTACTGATTAGCTCCGATATGGCCCGAGATAAATCCGGGTAAGTCTTGGCAACATGCGGAGATATATGTGGATTATCTGGAAAAGGCCTCAGCATCCACGGCCCACCAAATTTCTCGAAAACTTCCTTGGCCTTTTTGATCGCATAGATCTGTGGGTCTTGGTCGAAATCACGCTGATACGCAGGCAGTAATAAATGCCTGGGCATATTTATTCCTATTTTTTGCATGTGGTCGCGCAACATGGTGCGATTATTATTTAAAGTTTCAGAGAACGGAGACGTGCCAGTATTGGGTAGAGAAAAATCTTCAAGAACCTTCGAGAAAGCCGGCGGTAGAGTACTCCACACAACATCTACCTTTTGCATAAGCTGACTTGGATTTATTGGCACCCCACTAGCATGCCAAACTCCATCTCGATCAACCAGTATATCAATGGGTTTCCATTTGTCAGATAAGTTTTCAGTTATGGCAACGATCAAATGACCTCCATCTTTCAAAGAAGATTCATAATGTACCCCAGTACCACCTCGCAATATTCCAACTCGTCTAACATCCATGTTTTAATTATATAACAAAAATGAAAAATGTATCAGTCAAAGACAAAAAAACACCCATTACCCGCGACACCAGATAGAGCTTTAAGCTCTATCTGTACAACCAAATCTGTGGCCAACATAAAACACCCCACTTTCGTGAGGTGTTTTATAAACCATAGTACCGTCCTTTGTTTTGTTTCGTTCTTTAACTAGGGTCTTTCCCCTTATGTCGGATATTTTTTAGGAAGTTATATCATTTTCCATTGCACGCTCAATTGAGGCGTACAATACCGACTCAATAAGTCCGACCAAAACCTTGGCCTGGGTCTCACTTGAGAGCGAGACCCTCTCCGACGTAAAGTCGGAGGAACATTTTTCAAATTGAATTAATCCACGAGCAGCTTCCGCTACCCGTGCCTTGTTACGACTTAGTCCCTGTCACCGAGCTTACCTTAGGCCCTACTTATGTAGAGACTTCGGGTACTCCCGGCTCCCTTGACTTGACGGGCGAATGCAATTTTTGGAATATTTTGCGTTCCCACGTAGCATGCAGATTTCCCGCACTACGCGAGTCCAATAGTTTTTTGATTCATTTGAGCTTTGAGTAGTCTAATTTTTTTAATTCCTGCTTTCGTGAAATGTACTTTCTTGTCTAAAAAATAAGAAATCCTACAAAACTCTTTAAAGCTTTTGCTTGTTGAGATGCTTTGAAGAGGATATTTCAAGAAAAAGGGAATAATTCTATTCGAGATGTCTTTGTGTGAAGAAACTGTATAACGATAGCACTGACAATGATTAGCTCGTTTTTCTTTTTGAAAATAAACTTCGCCACATTGTAATGTATTTTTAACTTTTTCTAACAAAGGACGATCTTGTTCCTGCATTTTTATATGAAAATGCATTTGAACTCGAACTCCTGATTTATAATTTGGAAATTCTCCCATATTTACATGGAAGCATCCTTCTCCATCAGTCAATCCTACTACATACTCATTCGAAACTATCGGTTTTGTCCTTCCCATATATCAATTATAACATTAAAACATTAACTTGACGCATGGTACTACGACGCAGCTGACTTCTCGTGTGCATAACTTTCCACTAACACACGAGATCTCCCACGGGTCACGCATAATTCTATTCCATACATCCATATTGTGCTTTTTGAATGAATCTTCGCTTTGCTCACCACCCTTTTGTCGGTTCAAAGCTCGATTCGCACTTTTTAGTATAGGCTGTATTTTGTTTCCAGATCCTCCGGACCCTTCCTCGCGAAATTGGACCTATCTTTCAACTACGTTCCCCGATCTAGATCGGGGAAGAGTGGATTTTAACCACTTAGTATTATACGCTGCCGGGCGCACTTATTTGTGAGTACAAGACTTGAGAACGTATTCACCGCGGTATAGCTGACCCGCGATTACTAGCAATTCCAACTTCATGGAGTCAAGTTGCAGACTCCAATCCGAACTGGGGCCGCTTTTAAACGATTAGCTCAGAGTCGCCTCGTCGCTGCGCGTTGTAGCGGCCATTGTATTATGTGTGTAGCCCAGGGTATCAAAGGGACATGCTGACCTGGCGTCATCCTCTCCTTCCTCCCCCACCTTTGCGTACGAATTTCCACTCAGTACTCGGAGTACCAATTGGTACTCCGAGTACTGAGTTCATTCGCAAAGGTGGGGGCGGTCTCGTGTGACACTTGTAACACACAACGAGGGTTGCGTTCGTTAGCCCACTTAAGGGTACAATTCAAACCACGAACTGACGACGGCCATGCATCACCT
>Ga0163144_10003688_pt1 | contig 34820 bp, 24 predicted proteins | sample OliLak19BULKMAT1_FD_123175 | JGI IMG/M metagenome (GOLD analysis project Ga0163144, IMG submission 123175) | Freshwater microbial mat bacterial communities from Lake Vanda, McMurdo Dry Valleys, Antarctica - Oligotrophic Lake LV.19.BULKMAT1 | ecosystem: Environmental > Aquatic > Freshwater >...
ACACGCCGAATTCCGAGGAGACCATCGCGCGGCTATACGATCAGCTGAAGCCGGGCGGTTGGCTCATCATCGACCATTACACCCACGAAAATGGACGCTGGAGCTCAATTAAGCCGCTGGTCCGGGCTTACATGAAGCGCGTCAAGCCTAATGTGACACTCTCGGTGGTGGAGCGCATGGTGAATATCTTTCTCCCCTGGCATCGCCGCTTCCGGAACTTCTATCCAGCGTGGTTTTTGCTCTGCCGCATTTCGCCCATCGTGACTTTCTACCGCCTGATTCCGGAGCTATCCGAACCGCTGCAGAGGGAATGGGCGACTCTCGATTCCCATGATTCACTTACCGATTGGTTTAAGCACCTGCGGACCGCCGAACAAATCGAAACGTGTTTGCGCGGCCTGAACGTCGCCGGTCTGCATATCACGGAAAACGGCAACGGCATCGAAGCCCGTTGCCGTCGCCCGGCTTAGGCTACGGCGCCCAGGCCCGGATCGGACCTTTGGCCACCGTCACATTGCCGGGACGCCGGTATTTCGACGCGGAAATACAACAGCACGCCGTCGACCGCCGGCATCTCGAGCGTACAGCCCGTTGTGCATAGCAGCGTATTGACGGTGCTCAAGCTCGTGGGTGAGGCGCCCGTGAAGATCACGGCCTGGATCGGATGGGCACTGGTCATCCAGGCCGGCGGCCGTAGCCGCAGTTGAAAGCGCCGGTCCACGCCCAGGATCCGCGTTTGCGCCTGGCCGGTGAGAATCCTGCCGCCGTCGCAACGGGCGCGGTATTGGTAAATTATGTTCGGATTCAGATTGTCGAACCAGAAGGTACGGGAGCGCCCGGCACCGAAGCCGATGGCGTTAGTGACCGTGGCAAAACCATCGGCGCTGGCTTCGGCCGCGCAGTAGCCCGCCCGGTAGTCGCTGGCGTGGATGGACAACTGCCGGCTCCCCGCCCGAATGCTGATTCGGCTCGCCGTCCCCTGGGCGTTGCCGAGCTCAAGCACGTAGCGGACGCTAGTGGAGGGCGCCAAATCGAGGGTGAAGGTCTGAGCGACAGGCACCCCCGCCACAAAGTTCCAGGGCAGGTGCAGATGCTGTGTCGCGAAACGGACGGCGTGGCGTACTCCGGGGACCGCCAAGCTACGCCGAGTTAGTCCTAAAAAGCTCATTCTTCAGTTTACTCCCCCCCCAAAGGGCCGTAGAATTCCATGGGTTAGATCCTGATGGCTGTTTCTATTTCCGCCGGTGCAGCCGATTGATCCATTCTGAGAGTTGTGCCGCCTGATTTACGGCGTCGAACGTGGCCCGGAATTGATCCGCCGGCTCGCGGGCCGTCGGCTCCAGGGAGAGGAAATGGCTCACTTTACGGTCAATCTCAGCCTCGGGATCACTGGGAAAGAGACACTGATAAGCAATACCGGAATCATGCAGAATCCGCTCCACGGGAGACCCTGGCTTGGTCCAAGCCAGAATCGGGCGGCCGATCCGGATGTAATCGAAAATCTTGGCCGGCACTTGCAGGCTGGTCCCGGTGTGGGTCGCATCCAGCAGCAGCAGGAAGTCCACGGTTTGAATTAACCGGTCGGCTTCACTGGCCGGGACCGGCGGTTTCTCTTTCCACCATTCCGCGTTGAAGGCCTCTCGTTCGGCGCTGAGCGGGCCGATTAATTCCACCCGGATCCGGCTGCCGTCGACGCGGCCGTCCCCGATCATACGGCTCAACGCGCCGCGCAAAGCTAGCGGGTAACGATCGCCATAAATAGACCCCACATGCCGCATCAGGCGCACGGCGCCGCCTTCGCGATCCAAGGGTCCGAACGGTCGCTCCGGATCGAAGCCATTCCAGAGCGTGACGATGTCTTCGGCGCGGTGAGGATGCTTGCGGTTCCACATGGCGGCCACGGCGTCGGTGTTGGCCACCAGCATATCCGCAGTGCGGAAAATCTGGCGTTCGAGCCACCGGTCAAACACCCGGCCCCGCGGGGCATTCAGACTCCGGTAAGGGTTGCCGTCCAGGGGGTCGCGAAAATCCGCAATCCAGCGGCATCCATATCGCTTTTTTAGCCACCAAGCCAGCATGTGGACCGTGACCGGCGGAGAGGTGGAGAAGAGCACTGGCTTAAGCGGCTGATTCATCCAACGCCCAGCCAAACGGGCCGCCCGCGGCAGCCAAGTAGCGCCTTCGTCTTGGGGCAATAAGGCGAGACGGGCCGCTTTCTCCACATAAAACCAAGGAAACCGCTTCTCCGGCGTATGGTCGAACTCTCCGCGCACCCGGTGGACGTGGCCCTCATGGACATAGCCATCTTCGAAGCGGGCCGACAACACTTCCACGGGGTGACCTAAGCGCTGTAGATATTTCGCCAGCCGATGGGGCCGGGCCGCCCCTGAATAGTTATCCGGCGGGTAAAAATAGGCCAGGATCAATACCGGTTGAAAGGGAGTGGCGGCGCTGACAGGCGCCACTCCAACGTGTTGTTCAGTGATCATCGAGAATGGCTGGCAATCTTAGTATATCACGGGCTTTCGGGCCCCGGAATTAGCTTGAATTACCCTTCCTCCAGTTCCCAGTCACACCGTTTTTAAAAATCTATTAACCTACATAAAATCATACACATGCATAGGGTTTATCGCCGTAATGGGAGGGCTGTTTGTTGCGGACGATTGCTACATTCGAGTTGGAGATGCGATCCATCGCCTGACGGACGCAAAAGGAGAAAACTATGCCCTATCGAGCTCTACTCGCGCTCAATATCCTGTGTTTGACTGTCGCGTTCGCCCAGACCAAGGTGCACTTGGGGACCCAGGCCCGCGCCATTGATTTTTCAGCCGCGTCAACGACGAAACCATTGAAAGTCGGGGGAATTCTCCCACCTCAATGTACGATTGGAGAGTTCCTTTTCAATTTCAACCAGCCGCCGGGCGCCAAGGTCTTCGCTTGTACGGCGATCAATACCTGGACATTGCAAGGCGGGTCGACTCTTCCTCCTGCCTCCGGCAATAGCGGCGCCGTGCTCAGCACGGATGGACTCAATGTTACCTGGCGCCCCTTGGATGGCGATGTCACCGGAACGCCCGCCGTCAATTCGGTGGTCCGCCTGCGAAACCGGCCGATTTCCGCGGCGGTGCCGCAGAATGGACAGGCTTTGATCTGGAATGCCGGTACCGGCGCCTGGGAGCCTCAGGCGGTGACCTCCGGGGGGAGCGGTGCGCTCGAGGTGCGCAGTTCCGGCACCGTCATCGGCAGCCGCAGCCGCTTGAACCTGATCACCGGACCTGGCTTGATCCAGACGCTCTCCGACACCGGAACCCAGATTGATTTTCAACAGAACATCGACACGGCCATTATCGCCACCCGCGCCGAAGGGCAAAGCGGGCGCTCGCTGCTCTGTAGCTCGGCCGGCAATTCGGCGACGGATTTTACGTGCGCTCTTTCCCCCGCCCTGACCACCTACACCACGGGCATGACCGTCCATTGGCGTCCCGATGTCGACGCCGCGGCGGGCGCGGTGACCCTCAATGTGGATACCTTGGCCGCTAAACCGGTCAAGCGTTCCGATGGCGTCACCGATCCTCTACCGGGCGACATTCGCGCGGGCCGTCTTTACGTACTTTGGTACGATGGTGCCGCGTTCCGGTTCACGCCTCGCGTCCAGCGTCACGAGGAGCATCGTGTTCTGGCCCGCTGCCTGAATGACACTCCGGTTTCCGGCGACGTGGTCAGCGTGCCATCCACAGGGGCGGCATCTTTTTCGTGCAGCGCTGGCAATCCACTGCTGGGCACGGCCGATTTCCCCGGTACGGGACTTTCTTCGCTGAAGGCCGTGTTTTGGCTCCCGGCCGATTTCGCCACCGGTTCCACGGCGTCGCTGAGCGTGTCGGGCATCGCGGCGGCCGCGGGAGCCTATCGCTTCTCCGCGCAAACCTCCTGCCGCGGCGCGGCGGGAACTTCGGCTTCGCCGGCGTTTAACACCGCCCAGGTCTCCTCCGCTTACGCCGCCAGCGGCGCCACCCTTGAAACCGGCGTCCTCTCCTGGGGCAACCTGACCATGACCGGCTGTGCTCCGTCCCGCCAGTTACTCATCAGCCTCGATCGCGATAACACGGTCTCCGGCAATGGCGGTCTTTTCGGCGCGTTTGCTTTGACGCTCACCATCCGCCGGGAGGTTGACTAGCTATGCGCGCCCTGCTGCTGCTGCTGCTCGCTCTGGCCCCGTTGGCATCGGCGCAAGGCGTCGCAAGCCTCAATTTTTTTAACGACCAAGGAGCCACCGCCACGATTCCTAACGCGCCTCCTTTTTCTTCGCTCGGCTCGTTCCGCTGGGAGTTTCGCTTACATGGGTTCCAACTAAATCAACCGAACTTACAAAGAATTTTCGAGGTCAGCAACATTTCCGTCAGCTTGGTGCCTGCATCCACCAATCTGCGCGTCACCAACTTCCTGGATGGCGGGGGTGAAAGCCTCACCATCGATCTCGCCGGCCGCAGCGATGTCGTGGTGCGGATCCAGCGCGACCTGAGCCGTAAACGCATGACGCTCCAGATCTGGGATTCCGACGGCGCCAACTTCGCGGAAACGGCGCCCCAACCGCTGACGGGAGACCCGCGTAACTTTGCCGGTCCCTTGACGATCGGTAAGAATAGCTTCGATTTCGAGCGCCTGCAGGCCGCACAGCTCGCTTACTTCCGTTGGTATCAAAGTCTGGTGGCGTACCAGGCGGCACCGCCCGCGAATGTGGCGGGCGGTGACCTAGCCGACTTTGAGTTCGAAAATACGATCGCTGACACCAGCGGGCGAAATCTTCCCCTGGCTTTCGATCAGGCGACCAATTACAACCTCACTCCCGTCATCGCGCTTCTGCCGCGAGACTTCAGCGTCCGCGCGAGCTCTGCTTTCTCGATCGATGCCAGCCCTTCGGCCGCCGCATCCTATTTCTGGCAACAACTCTCGGGACCCGATGTCCTCACGTTCTCCAGTCGTACCTCGGCTATCCCTACGGTCACCGGCGCGGTGGCGTTTGGAACTTATGTTATCCAGCTCAGGGTTACCGGCGCGAGCGGAAATTCCGCCATCCGCCAGGTGAAGGTTGGCGCTGTCCCCACCAATCGCGAAGGCGTCGTTCAGGTGGCTGACGACAAGGTCGATTTCATTATCGGCCCGCAACTGCGGGATGGCGTGAGCCCGTGGCCATTTTACGACCGCATCCGCAAAGATACGGGCCACTTATTGGGGCGCGCCTATGCCCCGCTGATTGCCGCCGACTTCGACTCCCCGGTGGCCGGAACCATCTCGGTCGTCAATGGCTCAACGACCATCTCGGGCACGGGCACCGCTTTCCGTTCTGTCTTCAGTTGCGACGGCCGCGAAGAATTCGCCGTTCTCTCCTATCCCGATGGCGCCGGTGGCTTCGGTCGCCGTCTGCTTTATGTAAGTTCCTGCCCTTCGGATACCGAGATTCTGACCAATGTGCCCTATGCCTACGCTTCGGCCGCCGGAGTGCAGTTTCAACGTTGGGATGCCAGCGTGACGCGCCGCTGGTCCGAGGGGCTCAATTATTATGACTCAGCGCTAGTGCAGTATCAAAATTACTACCGCACGGGCATTGATGATTTTCTGACTTACGCGCGCACGCTTGCCGATGGTTGGTGGCGCATTCCGCAGATTGATGGCGGTCGCGATCCCAATAGCCGGGACATTGGGTTTATGCCCCCGCGCCGTGTCAGCCTGGCCGGCTTACTCCTGAGGTCCATGGAAGGCAAACCGGAATATCTCACTTGGCTCAAAGCGCACGTTGACGTTTCGACGGCCGCGTACTTGGAGGGCCTGCGCGCCTCTCCCACCAGCGAGTATGGCCAGGGGGTCCGCGAACCCGGATATAGCTATTTGCATATCGCGCTCATGGCCAAAGCGCATCCCGATGCATCCGTGCGGACGGCGTACTTGGCTTTGTTGAATGACTACGCGACCAGCTTCTGGTACGACTATCAGTGCAGGCCAGACAATGCGCCGAACCGCTGCCTGGGTCCGCTCGGCGCCTATCGCTGGCCAGATCCTGGTTTCTATGGCGGCAACGCGGAGGTGCCCTTTCATGTGGCCATCGCGATGGAAGGGATCGCCCGCGCTCACCTCCTGACCGGAAATTCTACCCTCGCCACCGTTATCGAACGATTCTCCAATCACATCGCGACTGACCTATCCGGGGGTCAGCCGATCTGGCAAACCGCCGTCAGCGGCTTCGATCCCCAGGTTCGCTGCCAAGCCTTTCAGTATTGGGTGTATGCCACGCCTGGCGGCCCCGAAACCAACGAAAGTGGTAATCAGACTGCCGGGGCCTCCTGCCCGAATTACGATGCGGTGCGCGATAATCGCTCGGTGAACAACGAATTTCCTTTCTTCCTCGGCTACGCCTATCGGGATCTCCGCTTGCCGATCTACCAGGACCTGGGTGACGACGTCTTTGCCGCTACCTTTGGCCAGGAGCAAGGTCCGCGGACGGACGGATTCTATGGCCGGGTCGATACCGGTTTTGGCGATCTCGGTAAGCAGTATGGCCAAAGCCTCCGGTCGTCGGGAAGTTATCTGGCGTCGCGCCTGAATTCTTCCACCCAACCCATCTATCTGACGCTTTTCGTTGGCTTTTCCCTGGCTGCCGTGCCGGGCGCCACTTCCGTGCGCCTCACGGCTTACTCCCCCAATGGCCGTGAGGCCACCGCCGATTGCACCGCTGCGCCCTGCGCCGTTCAAGCCGACCGGATTCAAGGCGATCACCGTCTCCGTTTGGAGTACCGCTCGGCGACCGGCAAAGTCCTGGCCGCGACCAACCGCCTCTATGCCGTAGTTGCTCCCTAGTCTAGTGCGGCTCACCCTGCCTGGCCCGCCGCTTTCACGCGGTGGGCCTGGTAGGCCGTCATCTCTCGTTCCGCAACCAGTTTTCCAAAACCAGCAGGTGCCAGAACTGCATCGGCAGGTTACCGGTCTGACAACTGGACTCCCACCACCCACGCAAACGTTTGGCCGACAGCCACCCCTCTCGCGTCAGCAGGCCGTCATGCATGCTCTGTTCCCAGCGTGGCCGCCATTTCTCGCGCAACCACCGGGTTACCGGAATGGTGAAACCGCGTTTGGCGCCAAACGCCACCCGGTCGCCCAGGTGCCGTCGCGCCAGTTCCCGCAAGATCGCCTTCGAACGTCCTCGGGTCAGCCGTAGCCCATACGGTAACCGCGCCGCGAAATCCCAAAGCTCGGCGTCCAAGAGGGGTCCCCGCGCTTCCACCGCCCAGTGCATCGCACCGCCATCCACCTTGGTCATGTATTCGCCGACGAAGCGGCCCGCGCGATCATATCGTAGAAAATCGGTCAGTACGTCTCGGCCGGCCCCGGCCCGCCAAGGCGTCTGACGCTGCGCGAGTTTCAGTCCCCGTAGCCTTTCGCCCAGCACGCCCGCCGCCTCGTAGCGCGGCAAGCCGTCATGTGCGCTGATCACGGCACCCAGACCGCCGGTAGCGTAGTTCAGGAAGTTGCGCCCGCGTTTCACGAACCCGTGATCTGGCAGCAGTCCCTGGCTGGCTTGCCAGAGTTGCGGCGCACCCGGTGGCAGCCAGTGGGCCAATTGGCTGGCCCGGTACAAATGCTGATGCTCCGGATAGCCGAGAAACACATCGTCCCCCCCGTCGCCGGTCAACAATACCGTTGCCGAGGGCTTCACGGCCCGGCAGACCTTCAGCATACCCAGCGCCGAGGCGCACGAGAATGGCTCGCCGTAAGCCGTCACCAAGTCCGCAATATCCGGTTCCTGCTCGCCGCTCAGATCGATCACCTGGTGCCGGATTCCCAATTGCTGCGCCGTCGCCGTCGCATCGGCCGTCTCATCGCTCGGGTCGCCTTTGGTTCCCACGGTGAAGGCCTGGATATCGGCCCCCAACTTGGCTATCGCCCAGCAGACCAGGCTCGAATCCACGCCGCCGCTCAATAACGCACCCACCGGCACATCGGCGTCCAGGCGAAGTTTCACCGCTTCGACAAAGATACGTTCGGTCTCCTCCACGGCTTCCTCGAAGGTGATCCGGGACCGCTCGACGGCCGGTAGTTGCCAATATTCCCATTGCCTGATCCGGCCGTTGCTCCACTCGAGTATCCCGCCTGCCGGAATCTTATGAACCCCCTGGTAAATGCCGCGGACGTCGCTCACATAGCCGTATTCCAGATATTCGAGCATTGCCAGCGGGTCAAGCTCGCCGCCCCCGCCGCCGTCGCGCAGCGCGCGCACGGTGGAAGCGAAGAGCAATTGTCCATGGCGCTCGCTGTAAACCAGCGGCTTCACCCCTAGCCGGTCCCGGAATAGATAACCTTTGCCCGACCGGTTATCCCACAGTCCCACGGCAAACATCCCGCGCAAGCGCCGAACCAATTCCTCTATGCCCCATTGCCGGTAACCGTGCAGCAGCACTTCCGTATCGGTTTGCGAGCGGAACCGGCAGCCCAGGTGCTCCAATTCCGCGCGCAGGGCCCGAAAGTTATAGATGGCCCCGTTAAAGGCCACGCCGGTCTCACCGTCCTCGGTCAACATCGGCTGTCGCCCGGCTGCACTCAGATCGAAGATCGACAGCCGGCGGTGCCCCAAGGTCGCGCGGTCCCAACCGTGCACGCCGGACCCGTCCGGGCCGCGGCGCGCCATCGCGTCCACCATGCGGCTCACCGCCGCCTGCGACTGCTCCCGGTTTTCCACCCCAAATTGACCGGCGATTCCGCACATAAGTCCGGAATTACCTCTTCGTCCCGTTCATCCAGAGGCTCCAACCCCAGCGGCGAGCCCACGGCTTGCGCGCGAGAGCCGGAATTAGCCGCGCCAGCGCCGGCGCGATCACAATCTGATCGAGCGTGAAATCCACATCCGTGCCCAGTGTGTCGACCTTCAAGTCCGCCGAGTGCGGCCCAAACAAGTCGCGCATTTCCTCCCGCGTCACCGGCCAAGTGTGCGGATTGCCTTCTTTCCTGTCGCCGTCCGTGTAACGGCTGGTCATCTCCAGCTCATTGAGAAACTGCGACTCTCCATGGAGATAGCCCTCAATCAGCCGGATGATAAACCAGTGCAAAATCGACCGGCGATGATACAACATCACGCCAAAGCCGCCGCCGGGCCGCAGCACCCGGAACAACTCGGCAATCGACCGTTCAAGGTCGGGAGAGTGATGCAGCACGCCCCACGAATAGACATAGTCGAAACTGTTATCGGGAAACGGCAGCACATTGCCATCCACCTGCACCGCGCTCAAAGGCAGTCCGGCGAGCCGAAAGCGCGTCGAGGTCTGCGTCACCGCCACCGGGTTCAAATCCGCAGCGTGCATCAGGGCACCATGCTGGGCCCAGTTCATCGCCATCGTGCCCATGCCGCAGCCCACTTCCAGCACTCTCTTGCCCCGATAACGGTCATAGGAGAAAATGCGCCCAAATCGGCCCGTCTGGTCATGCAAGGGATGATTCCAGGAATAGAAGGTTTCGTCTACCTGCTCGAAAAACTTGCGGCTGCCAATATCGGCCGCCAATAGTTGGCCCGTCTCATCCGCATAGCTCGTTTCGCCATGGACGCTGCCATAAGTCATGGGGTTGTCCGCCCACCATTGGCGAACGTCGAGTTTTTCTTTCGGGATCTGTAAATCGCTCATCTCTTCCCCCGTCCTAAATCCACCGCCACCAATATCGGTGTGGCGATGACAAAAACCGTCAGGGCCACCAGGTCCACCGCCAGCGTCTTTTCTAGAAAACGCCGCCAGCGATACTGCCTTAGTAACTGGGGCGTGAGATCGAATACGCGCCGCCGGCCATTGCATATCGTGATTCGGGTGCCCGGACACGCGAGCGCCATCACCTGCTTTTCCACCACCGACCAGCCCAAGCCATTGCCATCCCGCCAGAGCAGCACTACCCGGTCGACCGCTTTCCAGTCGGCGTTAGCCAACTGGTCCGGCGAGTAGACCCGGCTGGGATCTAAAGGTCCAAGCAGTTGCCCGGCTGCGTCACGCATATATTCCCAGGAACGTGGGTTCTGCCGGTAATCAACCCGCCGGTTCAATCGATTTGCTACCCTGCCGACAACGCCCAAGGACTTTCCGAGGGCGGTTAGTCGAGGGTAGGGAAGATGGGTGGAATAAACGAAGATGGTCATCAATGATTTACCTTCACTATACCGATCTCCGAAGAAGAAGAACGCGAACCAAGGATCTTTCTCCCGCGTCCAGCAAGAAAAAGAACGCGCCCGCCGCGAGCACTAAGCCGCAGGGGGCGGCGGTTAGGGCGATCTTCAGAAGAGAGTGGAGCTCGCTCCTACTGGCCACCCAGTTCACCAGTAACCCCCCCGCCAGGCAGTATACCAGGATCAGAAGAATCGTCTGCCCGTAGCAGGGCCACCAATTCTGCCGCAGAATGCGGGCGGTATATCTGGTGCTGAAGACCCCGTTCCTCCCCAGGGAAACGATCGCGCTGGCGACCGCCACCCCATATAAGCCCAACTCAAAGCCCTTCACGAGCACCAACGACAGCACCACCATAATCAGTCCCGCCCCGATGTTGGCTAGCGCCCATCCCCGGATGTTGTCCGCGGCTAGCGCCACCACGCCTAAGTGGGATTGAGCGGCTTCGGCGCACAGAGGTACCAAGAGCAACCACGCCAGGGGAGCAAACTCCGCAAACGACGGACCCAGCCAGGTATCCAACAATGGACGCGAGAAGCCGCACAAAAGGGTGACGGGAATACAGGCCATCAGACCCGCCAATTTCACCGACTGGCGGCATAACTGGTTGAGTCTTCCCGAATCGCCCTGCGCATAAAGCAAAAGGATGGAAGGTCCGAGCGCCAAGGTAACCGAGTTGACGGCCGATCGCAGATAAACCACCCATTGCAGCAAGGGTGAGTAGCGGCCGCCGATTTCCGGTCCCAGGAGAACATTGATCAGCACCAAGTCCAGGTTGGCCATAAGAATCATGCCCGTCTGGTTCAGCACCACCCAGCGGCTGCTGAGCCAGAGGCTTTTCACTTCGCGCCACGAAATGGCGTCTTCGTTCAACCGCAGCACAGGCACCAACCGCCGGCAGGCCACAGTGGTGCTCAGCAGCAGGAAGGCCGCCGAAAGCGCCACTCCCAGCGAAACAGCCGATAGCGCGGGCGTGGTCCATGAAAATAGCAGCACCACGACACCCGTGCGAATCACGAGCCCAACGGCATCGAGCGCATTGCGGACATCGAAGCGGTTCGCGGCCCAGGTGTAGCAATCGAACGGGCTGCCGATGATGGTCGCCAGGAACGCCGCCGCCACGCTCACCATCAGAATGCGCGCCGCCATCTCCTGACCGGCGGGCACATTCAACAACCGCGGCATAGCCAGGGCGAATAGGACCGCCAGCACCAACAACGCGCCCCCCATGTAAAGCGCCAGCCGGAAGGAGAGATTGAATTCCCGGTTCGCCCCCTCCGCATCGCCGCGCGCCAGCGCGGAGGTGATATTGCGCGCCACCACGCCGCTCACCGCCACGCCGACAATGCTCATGTAGTTGGTCAACGATCCCGCCAGTGGCACGAGGCTGTAAGTAGCTACTCCCAGCCGGTCGATGACAAACGGCGTATACCACAGGCCGAGCGTGACACTTAGCGCCAGAAAGGCGACATTTGCGATCATGTTCCGCCGGAGTTGTCCCTTCGAGGGCTGGGCCACTTGGAAGGTTGCGCTCACAGCCAACAGCGGCCCCAGTGGTTCAAAATCATCAGCGACCAGGCCCGGTGCTGTTGCATGGGGTCGCCCGCCACGGCCCCGGCGGCGATGGCGGCGCGGGCCGCCGGCCGGAAGATTTCGGCGCTCAAGGTGCCGGGCTTTTCTAACTCATCGCGCATGCGGCCGGCGTAATGGTCGCGCAGCCACTCATACATCGGAATCGCGAAACCCTTCTTGCGCTGCATCGCAACCCCGGGCGGCAACACGGAGTCGAACGCCCGCTTGAGGGCGATTTTCCGGTTGGGCTCCTCATTGGCGGAACTTACTTTGTCGGAAAGGGGGAGCGCCCGGCAGTAGCGGTAAAAATCCATATCCAGAAAGGGGCTGCGGAGTTCTAACGAGTGCGCCATGCTCATGCGATCCGCCTTCAGCAGTAGATCCTCCGGCAACCACGATTCCAACAGTGCCCCCAAATAGAGCGGAACACCCTCCCAATCCTTGCGTTCGCCGTAGTAGCTCCGCAATTGATCGAGCATCCCCGTTCCGGCGTATACCGGCTGGGTGGTGTGCTCGCGACGATAGGCCGCCGGGAAAACGTTGGTCATCGCCAGGGCGTTCCGGACCAAGTAGTCGGTCGGTGAGACGCGGTCGCGCAAGCCCTTCAGCGGCAGCCAGTCCACCAGCCGGGTCCACTTCCGCAGCCTTTGCATCCTTTCAAACAAGGCCTGCATCTGCTCCATGCCCCCATAACCAGCCAGCAATTCGTCCGAGCCTTCTCCCGATAGCACTACGACGACATCCTCCCGGGCTGCTTTGGACAAGAGATAGACCGGTACGATGGTCAGGTCGGCCATCGGTTCGTCGGCAGAGAAAACGGCCGACGCCAGGTTCTCCCAAAAGCTCTCCGGTGTCACCACCACCTCGCGGTGTTCGGTTTGGAAATGGGTAGCGACGCGCTTGGCTTCCGCTAGCTCGTCATCCCGATACCCAGGAAAGCCCACCGAGTAAGTGTGGATCTGCCGGTGCCCCAGGGCGTGCATGGAGGCGACTAGGGCGCTCGAATCGAGACCGCCACTGAGGAAAACGCCCAGCGGCCGCTCTGACATCAGATGGCGGCCGACGGCCTGCTGTAACTGCTCGCGCATGTCGGCGGGGTTCGACGGTGGCGGGTGGGGCGGGCCATAGTCGGCGCGCCAATACCGACGGCGGTCGATGTCCCCGGTGCGCACGTTAATCGACCACGAACTGCCCGGCTGGATCTTTTCGACGTCGGCGAAAATCGATTGCGGCGAAGGGACATATCGCCACTCAAGGAAGCTCGAAATCGCTTCTGGGTTCAGGCGTCGGGAAAAGTGCGGCAGCCGGGCGATCGCCTTTTGTTCAGACGAAAAAACCAGTTGGCTGCCGTGACGCCACACATAGAGCGATTTCTGGCCAAAGGGATCGCGCGCGAGTACCACCCGTTGCTGGCGAAAGTCCGCGATGGCCACGCCAAACATACCGTTCAGGTGGCGGAAACAGTCGGCTCCGTGATCCTCATACAGATGCAGAATCGTTTCGACATCGCTGTGGGTGCGGAAGCGGTGTCCCTTGCCTTCCAGCGCCGCGCGCAGCTCCTGATAGTTGTAAATTTCCCCATTACAGACAATGGCGATGTCGCCCGTCTCGTTAAAGATTGGTTGTTGGCCACCGGCCACGTCGATAATCGCCAAGCGGGCCATCGCGATGCCGATTGAGCCTTGGGCGGCAGCCCCCGATCCATCAGGGCCCCGGTGAGCTAATTCGCGTAGCAGCGGCTGAAGATAGTCTTCGGACACAATCTGTCCGTCGAAGCGGACAATGCCCACGATTCCACACATTTATATATTTTTTCTACCCTGGCGCGGCTTGGTACCAGCCTTCTAAATGGTACCTCAAGTCGGTCCTCTCCACGGGTGGTGAACGCCCTTCTCCCAGGGTGCCCTTGCTCGCCCTTACTGAGGTGCCCTTACTGAGGTATCGGTCTCGGGCGATACTTGGATTTACCTTTATGTGCGGAATTGCAGGTTTTTTTACACCAGGCCGGCCAGCCGGCGCCCAACGTTTGAAATCGATGTGCGACCGGATCGTCCATCGCGGGCCCGACGACGCCGGGTACTATACGAACCACGGTTGCGCGATCGGAATGCGCCGCCTCAGTGTCATTGACCTCGCCACGGGCCACCAGCCGATTGCCAACGAAGATGAGTCCGTCTGGATTGTTTTCAATGGTGAGATTTACAACTTCCAAGAGCTTCGCGAAGGGCTCATCCAGCGCGGCCACCGCTTTCGCACCCGGTCCGACACCGAAACCATCCTCCACCTGTACGAAGAGGAGGGCGAAGGGGCCCTAAAGCGCTTACGGGGAATGTTCGGCATCGCGATCTGGGATGCCCGGCGGCGCAGCCTGCTGTTGGCCCGGGACCGCTTCGGCAAAAAACCGCTCTACTACTCGCTGCAGTCCGATGGCCTGTATTTCGGCAGCGAATTGAAGTGCTTGCTGGCCGCCGGCATCGACTTGGATATCGATCCCGAGGCGTTCCAGCTTTACTTCCAGTTTAACTATATTCCCGATCCATGGAGCCCTTACCGACAAGTCCGTAAGCTTCCGCCGGGAGGCTGGTTGCGCTACACCGCTGCCGCCAATCCGGACGGAAAAGCAAAGGTCGAGCAGGGACGGTACTGGAAACTGCCGCCGCCGGCCGTCGAAGAATCCGGCGCATGGACCCCCGCCGAAGCCGCCCGCCAAATCCGCGACAAGTTCGACGAATCGGTCGGGATCCGGCTAGTCTCCGACGTACCGCTGGGCGCGTTCCTCAGTGGCGGCATCGATTCGTCCAGCGTCGTGGCGTCGATGGCCCTCCAGATGAAGGAACCGGTGAAGACCTTCTCCATCGGCTTCGAAGAATCGGCCTTCAATGAACTTCCCTACGCTCGCCAAGTCGCCGATTTCTACCACACCGATCATCACGAGCTCATCGTCCGGCCCGACTCGATCAACCTCGTCGAGACCCTCGTCCAGCATTTCGACGAGCCGTTTGCCGACTCGTCGGCCATCCCCACCTATCTCGTCTCCCAGTTCGCCCGTCAGCACGTCACCGTCGCCCTCACCGGCGATGGCGGCGATGAACTTTTCGGTGGCTACGAGAGCTTCTTCGCCGTCGACCGTCTCCGCCGGTTGGACCGCCTGCCCCAGGCCGTCCGCAGCATCCTGTCCGCCCTGGCCGACCGGCTGCCCTACTCGGCCTACGGCAAGAATTATCTGCGCATGATCAGCCGGCCCAACGACCTCGAGCGCTACTTCGAACTCAACTACACTCCTTACTTCCTCCGCAAACAGCTATTGTCCGACCAGTGGATGGCGCCCGCCGACGCCGCCTACCTCCGCCGGACTTTTGCCGATTGCCTGGTCCACCATGGCGCCGACGCCCTCACCGAGGCCCTCTACTTCGAAGCCACGGCCAAATTAACGGGCGACATGCTGGTGAAGGTAGATCGCACATCCATGGCCAGTTCCCTCGAAGTACGTTGCCCGCTGCTCGATCACGAACTGGCCGAGTTGGCCATGCGCATCCCCCGAGCCTGGAAGCTGCGCAATGGCCGCGGCAAGATGATCCTCATCGACGCCATCAAGGACCGGCTGCCCCCCGACCTCCTCAACCGTCCCAAGAAAGGCTTTGGTGTTCCGTTGTCGATCTGGATGCGCACCTCCCTGCGCGATTACATGCATGATCACCTGCTGAGCGCACATTTCCTGGGGCGGGACATGGTCTCCGAACCGTTCGTGCGCCACCTCCTCAGTGAACATGCTTCCGGGCGGCGCGATAACTCCCATTGGCTGTGGATGTTGCTAATGCTCGAACGCTGGTTCTCCCTTTGCGGGACCGCCGTACCGGTACGGTGAGCAGCACGAGTCATTGGAGTAAACTCGGAAGCGAATGGCTTTATTCGATCGGCTCTTACCGCTGTATTACGACGTTATCCGACTAATTGCCGAGGTTGGGGAAGGCCATAGGTGCTCAAACGCACCCGGGCGATTTATATCGAGTTCAATCCGGCCCTGCTGAAACTCGCCGGCACCACCACTGCCGAAGTCTACCGGCGCTTGACCGAAGCCCGCTTCCGCGACCAAATCGATTCACCCCCCACCGGGGCCTGTGAGACGGGCTCGGCTTCATTCCGTCTTTCCAATATACAAGGGAGGGAATCCTACAGTCTCGTCAGAAGGGGTCTCGATGCCCTCCCGTTACACGCCTCAGCCATTTCGATTTCACACCGCACGCCACCAGGCCCACCATCAGCAACATTCCCGTCGCCGGTTCTGGCACCGGGCCGAAGGTCATGTTCAAGGCCACCCCGATGGTGCCCGAAGCTGAGGAAAAAATCCCCAAGCCGTCAAAGGACTGAACCCAGAACCCCGTCGGCATCGCTGGCACGTCCATACAGGGACGATACGGAATATTGATCATCCCGCCCATCACCGCGAGGTTAGCGCTCCAGCGCTGAACCTGTACAGGAAGCCGCTCGAGCATCCCGCCGCTCGTAGCGGAGTGAAAGCTGACCGAGCCGCTTCCCGCCACACAAAAGGGGTCCGCACCCGCCGTCAGCGCCAAGCCATCGGGAAGGATGGCCGAAACATCGCCGCCTCTCGGAAATAACGAAGTCTGCGAAACTACCGGGCCGGTGAAAGTGCCGGTGAAAGTGCTGCTGAAAGTGTTGGCCCGTGCCAAGAACGTGAAAGAGAAGAATCCATCGGTGAGCGAAATTTCCCGGGTCACTGTCCAATTATCCGGCTCCTGGAACCTATAACTTCCGCTAATGACTCCCGCCGACAAGGTCTGGCCAAAAAAGAAACAAAGATGAATCAGTCTTCGCATTCTTGTAGTGTGACACGGGTCATGCAATTCTACCGGCGCCCAACCAATTCCCGGTACAGTGCGGCCCATTGCTGACGCACCCGCTCCGGCGCATAGGACTTCACCGCTTCGCGACCAGCATCGGTGAGACGTTCCACCAGCACCGGATCCTCCAGTAAACGAAAACTAGCCCGCGCCACCCCCTCATCGTCATCGAGCTCCACCAGGAGGCCATCTTTTTCATCGGTCACCACATAGGGAATACCGCCGGCCTTGGTGGCGATGATCGGCAGGCCGGACGCGAAGCATTCGAGCAGCGAGCCCGGCATGCAGTCAATATTGGGCGTCGTCAGGTAGATATCCGCGGCGTCGTAGAGTTCGCGAATCTGGGTGTGCGGTACGCGGCCAATGAACGAGGTATGGCGCAGACCGAGTTCCCCCGCGAAGGCTTCCAGCTCCTGGCGCGATGGGCCGTCGTGGGCCAGGGTGAGAGTGGCGTCCGGGTAGCGCTGTTGAATGCGCTGGAAGGCGCGCAGCAGGCAATGAATATTGTACAGCGGCTCAAGGATCCGGTTCGTCATGAAGACGGGCCGCAACTGCCGGCGGCGCCGGTCGATAAAGTGAGCCGTGTCGATGAAATTGAAGATCGAGATGGCGGACAAACCAAACTTCCGGAACACATCGACAATAAAACCGGAGGGGGCGACAATCCGGTCCGCCAGGCGAATGGTCGGGATGGCGGTACGCCAGTTTTTCAAGTGATCCTCGCCTTGGCCGTCACGGTAATTCAGGATCACTTTCTTCCCCAGCAATTTACCGATGAGCAACGCCGGCATTGACCACAACAGATACGACGTGTATGCCGCCGTGAAGATATGCAGGATATCCACCGGCCAGGCTCGCCAAACCAAAGCCGGGAAGTAGGAAGCGAAGTTCGTCAGGGTGCGTAGCCCTTTGATGCGCAGCAGGAACTGAAATGGGGCCACCACGCGCGGGTTGATGGGCTGAAAGCGCATCTCGATATCGGGCGTCTGGGCGATCTGCTCGCGGATGCGGGAAGCTTGCACCGCCTGGCCCCCCAGGATGTCCAGCGACGGGGCGACCAGTAGCACTCGAATGCGGCGGCTCAAGGCGTTATTGGTCCTCACGCAAGATCGCGGGCAGGTCGATCGTCACCGGCTGCCCCAAACGGCAGGACTCCAGCATCTTCAAACACACAATGCTTGCACGCGCTCCATCCAGCACCGACACCGGTTGCGGTTGGCCACTCCGCACGGCCCCAAAGAATGCCTCCAGTTGTTCGCGGTAGCCCTTATGCGGGAACCACCGGCGCGACGTGTGCACCGTGGCTTCCTTGCGGGTCATGCTGCGGAAATTCTCTGTTTCCAAACCAAAACCGGCGCCAAATACCTCCACCCGTTCCCCGGCCGAGCTCTTCGAGCCTACCGTGCAATAAGTGAGATTCGCGATGGAGCCATCAGCGAACCGAAACGTGGCGGCAATGTTGTTTTCGCCAATCGGCTCGCCTTGACCGATCGGCAGGGAAAAGGCCGAGACCGCCACCGGCTCTGAGTTCAGCAGCCAGTAGAACAGGTCGGTAAAATGGCAGGCCTCGCCGAGGATGGCGCCGCCGATGGCCGGGTCGGCCATCCAGTACGCGCCCGAGATGCCGGGCGAGTTCACCCGGCAATTGATCACGAATGGGCCACGCCGCTTGAGGAGATCTTCCTTCAGCGCCACGTAGTCGGGCGCATAACGGCGGTTGAAGCCGATGGTGAGATGCAGCCCCGTCTCCTCCACCGCCCGCACCAGTTGCCGGCACTCCTCAATGGTGATGGCCATTGGCTTTTCGACGAACACATGTTTGCCGGCGCGCAAGGCCTCCAGCGACTGGCTGGCATGATACTGATTGCGGCTCATCACCATCACCACGTCGACGCCCGGATCCTGCAGCACCTCGGCCAATTCGGTGGTCGCGTATTGGGCATCGAAGCGCGCCGCGAAGCTCTTGGCGCGCACGCCGCCGCCGGATTGAACGGCCCGCAACACCACGTCCGGCAGCTTCTGCATATTCGGGACGTGTGACCAGCGCGCCAGATTGCCCGCCCCGGCCAAAGCGACTTGCAGGGTCTCCTTATTGACCGCGGGCGCGGGGCGCAGATCCACGCGGCGTTTCGCCAAGAACGGCACTTCCGCCGGTCGTTCTGGATACTCCAGCAGGATCGCCAGGCTGGGAATGGAACGGTCCATGATCGTCTGGTAGGCTTGCGCCGCCCGTTCCAACGGATAGCGGTGGGTGACGAGCGGCGCCACTTGCACTTCCCCGGTGGATAGCAGGCGCATAAACTCCTCCATGTTGCGGTTCTCTGTCCAACGAACATACGGGAGCGGATAGTCACGCCCTTGTTTCTCGTACTGCGCATCGTAAGATCCCGGCCCATAGGCCCGCGACATAAAGAGCTGAATCTCCTTCAGGTACATGTCGTTCCACGGGAAATGCAGATCCACCGCGCCCACCACCACAATCCGGCCGCGGTCGCGGCAGATCTCCAGCGCCTGTTGCGCGGGCGCGGCTGATTTGGCCGCCGCCGCCACAATCACGCAATCCGCCATCCGGCCGCCGGTGAGGGCACCGATCTTTTCGCGCGTATCAGAGCCGCCCTGCACCGCGTAATGCGCACCCAGCGTTTCGGCCAGTTTCACCCGTCCCGGCATCAGATCCAGCGCCATCACGCGCCCGCCCTGCAAGCGCGCCAGTTGCGCGATCAACTGCCCCACCAACCCCAACCCGATCACCGCCACCGTTTCGCCAATGCCCAACTGCGCGATCCGCACCGCATTGAGCGCAATCGATCCCAAAGTCGTAAAACACGCATGCTCAAAGGGGACATTGTCCGGCACCCGCACCACCAGCTTGCGGCCCGTCGTGATCGTCTCGCCATGGCCGGTTCCCTCGCCGCCATACGCCACCCTTTCGCCGATCTCGATATCCTCCACCGAGGCGTGTTTTTCCGCCAGAATGCCCGCGCCCGCGTAGCCCAGGGCGGCCAGTTCCGTCTTCAGCTTCGCCCGGACCTCCCGTATCGTGCCCTCTGGCCCGTTCAGCTTCATTACCTCCAGCACCTGGCGAATCCTGGACGGGTTATGAGAGACTTCCCGCAGGACGCCCTCTTGGTGGATCGACGCCGTTTCCGTACCGGCTGAAATCAACGAAAAGACGGGAAGTACCAGCACATGATGGGGCTGGGCAACCGGATCCGGCACTTCGTCGACAATAATATCTTTAATGCCTTTGCGTAGGACTTGTTTCATGGAATGTATTGAAGATAGAGTGAAAAAAACTAGAGGACTTAAGTAAGTTTAGCGGAATCCGGCCGGCTCAGTGAACCCCGAATCGAACCCCCGAAGCGGGTACCACCCCAATACGGGAAGCTGGGCGTCGCTGCCCATTAACGCTACACTGGAAAATGATCATGATGCATCGTATAACTTGCGTCGTCGGAGCGAGACCGAATTTCATTAAGGTGGCGGCGATCATCCGCGAGTTCCGGGGGCGGGACAACTGGACCTGCCGGCTGGTCCATACCGGTCAGCATTACTCCCCAGAGATGTCCGGCTCGTTTTTCGAGGACCTCGAAATCCCCCCGCCCGACGTCAATCTGGAAGTGCGCGGTGGAAGCCATACCCAGCAGACGGCCTCCATCATGATGGCGATTGAGCCGGACCTGATCAACCACCGGCCCGATCTTTTGCTGGTCGTCGGCGACGTAAATTCGACGATGGCCGCCTCACTGGTGGCGGCAAAATTAGGGATCCCGATTGCCCACGTCGAGGCCGGTCTGCGCAGCGGCGACCGCACCATGCCGGAAGAAATCAACCGCATCGTCACCGATGGGATCTCCGACTACCTGTTTGTCTCCGAACCCAGCGGCCAGCTCAATCTCGAGCGCGAAGGCGTGCCCCCGGAGAAAATCTTCTTCGTCGGCAATGTCATGATCGATACGCTGCTGTGCTTCCGCGAGAAAGCCGCCGCGTCCACCGTGCTCGAACGCTTAAACTGCCGCCCCGGCCACTACGTCGTAGCCACGCTACACCGCCCATCGAACGTCGACGACGATCGACGGCTTGAGCAGTTAGCCCGCATGTTGACTGAGCTCAGTCGCGACATCCCCGTCGTTTTTCCGGTGCACCCGCGCACCGAGCAGCGGCTAGCGCCAGTCTGGCTGAGCGGGGGACAAGTGCGGCTGACGCCGCCGCTCGGTTACCTGGACTTCCTCTGCCTCACCAGTCAGGCGCGCCTCGTGTTAACCGATTCCGGCGGCATCCAGGAAGAGACGACGATTCTTGGCGTCCCCTGCCTGACGGTCCGCGAGAACACCGAGCGGCCGGCGACCATCGACCAAGGCACCAACCTGCTGGTGGGCGTCGATCCGGTCCACGTCCTGCGGGAAGCAAAAGCGGCGCTGCAACGCCCACCGTCCTCCGAAGTGCGCCGGCCCGACCGTTGGGACGGCATGGCCAGCCGGCGGATCCGGGAAACCTTGGAAGAGTTGCTCGCTGCGCGAGCCGGCGTGGCCCCCGCCCTGCTTTAAGGAGTTATTGACCATGAGTCGCATGAATAACCTGCGTCTGGCCGCTACGCCAGCTTTTCCCGTACCCGTCGGCCAGCCCATAGCGGTCCCCACGCTCCCCTTTGCGCCCGTAGCCCCCCGGGATATGGACCCCCGCTGGTCCAGCGATGAGCGCAGTTCTCTGGCCTGGATCGGCTTCTATTTCACCGTCGCCTTCATCTTCGTGCGTTTCGGGGTCATCAATGATTTGCTCGCCGCCAGGCTCGGCGGAAGCCTTTATTTGACTTACGTCCTGGGCCCGGTCGCCCTCCTGGGCGGTCTCCTTTCTGGCTATTTGCCGCGCGTCTTCCGCCTCGCACCCAGTAAGCTCTGGCTGGCCATGATCATCTGGATCCTCCTCGGCGCGCCCTTCAGTGTCTGGCGCGGAGGGACGGCCGAAACCTTGAAATCCGCTTTTCAAACCGAATTCCCCATGTTTCTCATGATTGCGGGAACGGTCCTCACGCTGCGTCAGTTCCGCACCGTCGCCACCACCATCGCCTTCGCGGGCATGGTACAAATCATCGCCGCCCAGCTCTACGGAACCTCTCAGAGTTCACGCTTCGCCATGGAGTTCGGCACCTTGTCGAATCCGAACGATCTGGCTTTGCATCTGCTGGTCACCCTGCCCTTTATTCTGTGGATGGCCACCGACCGTAAGCGCTTACTCCTCGTCCGCTTCCTGGCTATTCTTTTCGCGCTCATCGGAGTTTTCTTTGTGCTCAGGACGGGTTCGCGGGGTGGCTTTTTGGCTATGGCCGGCGTGATCTTCGTCTTCGTACTCCAGGTCTCGCCGATGCAACGGTTGATCGCGCTCATGCTCAGTATGGCTTTCATCGTCATCGCCTTGGGGCTGCTGCCCAGCAGCGTCACGAAAAGATACACTTCGCTGTGGAGTAATTCGGACGTGGAATCAAATGAGGATGCCGAGGCGGCCGGCTCGCAGATAGCCCGCACCGAACTACTCAAATCCAGCCTGTGGCTCACTTTGAGAAACCCGGTCTTCGGCGTCGGGGCTGGCCAGTTCCAATCTGCCGAAAGCAAGGCTGCCACCCAGCAGGGGCGACGAGGCAGTTGGCATGTCACCCACAATACCTATACCGAGGTTTCCAGCGAGGCCGGTATTCCCGCCTTCATCTTTCTGATCGGAACCTTGTTTGGATCGCTTTGGCACGTCCGGCGAATCCACCAGCAGGTGCAGCACAATCCGCGGCTGCGGGAGCTGTGGGCCTTGGCTTTCACTCTCTACACCGCGTTCGTCGCGCTAGCCATCTGTCTTTTTTTCGCCTCGCAAACCTACCGCTTCCTCATCCCCTCATTCATCGCGCTGGCCATGGTCTTCGTCGGCGCGGCCCGTCATGAGATTGCCCTCCTGCAAAGCGTACCGCTCGAGCCTAGCGCGCCTTCGCCTTACCCGGTCCCTTACCCGCGGCAACCGTAGTCCAAAGCGACTCGGCCGGCACAAAGAAGTACGAAATCGCGCCGGCCGAAGCGGCCATCAGCACCACAAAGGTCCGCACGGGAGACGAGAGTTTTTTCGCCCGCGACTTGTCCGGCAAAACAAAGTCGAGCGCCGCCAAACCATAAAAGGCTGCCTGCCCAACCAACAACCATCGCCCCCACGGCCACCGCCCAGAATCGGGAAGAAATAAGCTGGCCAAGGCCACCGTGATCAGGGCCCACGGCAGCAGCAGCCGGCCGAACTTATGCGACAGATAATGGATCCACATCCGGTTCCGTCCGGGGTGAAGTAACTGGGGATAACTGGCCAGTAATTGATAATTCCCGGCCAGCGTTCTCACCTTGCGCCGAAACTCGCCCGCCAAAGAGGTAGGTTCGTCGTAAGCTAACGCGAGCGGCTCAAACGTCACCCGGTAGCCGGCAAAGAAAGCCGCCAGCGGCAGATAGACATCGTCCAGCAGCGTCCCGGCCGGCAGCGGCCGCGCCAACCCCCGGCGCATCGCGTAAATCGCGCCGGTCGCGCCCAACACCGAATCAATCCCGCTCAATTGGCACCGAATCCATTTCTCGTACCGCCAATAAGCGCCCACCGACGCTTCCTCCTGCGATTCCCCTTCGAGGATCACCAACTCGCCGCTCACCACGCCTACCTCCGGGTCGTGAAAATTCGCGATCAGTTCGGCCAGCGCGTTCGCGCCAAGCCGCTGGCGGACATCCGTGAAGAATAGAATCTCGCCCGTCGCCTCGGCCAAGCCGGCGTTCAATGCAAGAGCCTTGCCTCCCTGCGGTACCTCCAGCAGCCGCACCCGCCCGCCCGGCCACTGCCGCACCAGTTCCGCCGTCCGGTCTGTGGAGCCGTCAGAGATCACCAGCACCTCTACCAGTTCCGCCGGATAGCGCTGTGCGGCCAGCGTCTTCAGCTTCGCTTCAATCCAGGCTTCCCCATTGCGCACCGGCATCACCACCGACACCGTCCGGGCCTGAAACTCGCGGCATACTGACCGCTTACGCCGCCCCAACCAAACCAGCAGCAGTGGATAGCCGAACAGCACATAAAGCACGAAGCCCGCCGCCAGGAAAACCGCCCACGCCGCGATCATCCCGCTATCGCGCCCTCGCACCGGCCAGAATGTCCTCAAACCCGCGCGTCACGCTCTCCCATCCATAGTGCCGGGAAACCATCGCCCACGCCGCTTCGGAAACCGCTCGCCGCGCTTCCGCATCGGCCAGCAGAGCCAGGCATTGCGCCGCGAACGATTCATCCGTGTCCGCGATTCGGATGTTATGTGGCGGGTCGATTTCCAGGCCTTCGGCCCCGATCGTCGTCGACACCACCGGCACCCGCGCCGCCATTGACTCATAGATCTTCAACCGCGTACCTCCGCCGATCCGCAACGGCACAATCGAAATCGACGCGCCCCACAAGTAGGGCCGGATATCCGCCACCGTCCCCGTCACCCGGACCCGCGGATCCGCCGCCGCCCAGCCCAGTATCTCCTGCGTCGGGCGGCGGCCGGCGATGGTCAGCGTCAGATCCGGCTTCTGTTGGCGAAGCCGGGGCAGAATCTGCGCCATAAAGTACCGCATCCCATCGATATTGGGCAGCCAGTCCATCGAGCCCACGAAAACCAAGTCGCTCGGATGAGCCGGTCGATACCCGGGCGGCGGACTCAGCGATTCCAAGTCCACGCCCGTCGGAACCCACGCCACGTTCGCCAGTTCGAATTCCTTCTCCATCGTGCGGGCATCGTTCTCCGACACCGCCACCACCCCGCCAAAGCGCCGGCAGATATCCCCCTCAAAGCGCTCCATTCGCTCGGCCTGATTCTGAAAGTAGCGCCGCGACAGGAAATTCCCCGCCGTGCTCGCATGTCGGCGCCAGATTATCGTTTCGACATTATGCTGGAACAGAATCCAGCGCGACACATCGGGAATGTTAATCGCGGGAAAAAGGAAATCACACACGCAGACATCGTAGTTTTCCCGCGCCAGTAACTCGCTAATTTTGCGGCGCATCGCTTCGGATCGCTGCCAGAAAATCACCGCCGGCAACGCCGAAGGCAAGTTGAGAACAAGCTGCTGGTAAAAACGCGCCGTGCCCTTGGTGGGCATCGGCGCCGCGAGCGCGTACGACCGGCTCGAATACTCTGGCGCCCGCGCCGGCCCTTCCGTTTGCCCCGCTTCGGCGAAGCCAATGTAATGTAGTTCGTGCCGCGCATGCAACCGCTTCACCATCTCTAGTGTCCGGATCTGCCCGCCCCGATCCGTCGGGTGCAGAAAGTCCGACTTCGCCCATAGAATTTTCACCGGGTCGCCGCCTCCTCTCTCATCCAACCTTCCAGATATTGCTCCTTGCGGCCCGCTAAGAATACTTCGCCCCAGAGTTGCAGATTCAATAGCCGCCAAATGCGATCCGTCGCGTCTTCCCGCCGCGACCGGTGTTGGCCGATCAGATGCTGTAGCGCCTTGCGATCCACATAGCTTTCGAGTAATCCGCCCGGCTGCTGCAGTAAATCGAAAATCCTCCCCGCGCGAGGATCGATCAGCCACTCCTTCAGCGGCGTGGGGAATCCCATTTTCTTCCGGTAGATGATGCGATCCGGAATCAACCCGGCGACCGCCTTTTTGAGAATGTATTTCCCCTCGCCCGCCCGAATTTTCAGCGAGTCCGGAATACTGGCCGCAAACTCGACAAATTCGTGATCCAAAAACGGCACCCGGCTTTCGAGCGAGTGGCTCATACTCATCTGGTCCTGTTTCATCAATAACTCGATCAGATAGGTCCGCTGGTCGGTTTGTAACATCTGCCCCAGTAATGATTGACCGCGGCCTTGATTCCAGCACTCCAGAAAAGGCTGGTAGCGTTTCTCGATCCCCGGCACGCGAGCAAACAGCGTCGCGCACTCATCGGGAGTAAACGCCCCGTAGTAATTGTCGAGATAGATCGACTCAAACCGCGCCTCGCGGCCCAACACCGTGTGCTGCAGCTTGCGGCGGATTTCCCGCCCGATCGGTGCCCGCGCAATCGCTTGGCGCGTCAGGCGCTGCAGCCCCGCCGGCATCGCACCCCACGCCCCCATCAGTCGCGAGTCGCGCAAATAGTGCTGATACCGGCCATACCCGCCAAACATCTCGTCGCTGCCTTCGCCCGTCAGCACCACCGCCACTTGCCGCCGCGCCAATTCGGCCAGTAAGTGCAGAGAAACGCTCGAGGGCCAGGTGACTGGTTCGTCCTCATGCCACAGGACGCGCGGAAGGGCCTCGAAGAAACGGCCCATCGGCACCGTTACCTCGTGATGCTCGGTGCCAATGGTTTCGGCCACCTCACGGGCATAACTTAGCTCACTGTAGGGGCCCTCCGGATAGCCCACCGAAAACGTCTGCACCGCACCGCTCGTGAACTGTTTCACCAGGGCCGCAATTGCACTCGAATCCACGCCACCGGAAAGAAACACGCCCAGCGGGACGTCCGACATCAGCCGCATCCGCACGGTCTCTTCCAGCCGTTCGCGGGTTTGACTGATCCATTCCGCCTCCGTCCGCTCGGGCGCCGCCCCAGGTCCCGGCAGATTCCAATAGCGCTGCGTCTCCAACTGCCCCGCATCCTCCCGCAGCGTCAGCCGTAGCCAGTGCCCGGGAGCGAGTTTCCGGACGTTGGCGAAGAGCGTTTCTTCGGTATTGAGAAACCCGAAAGCAACATACTCCGCTAAAGCATTCTCGTTCAGCCGCGGACGTACCGCTGGATGCTCCAGCAACGCCTTGATCTCGGAGGCAAAGACAAATACTTGGCCGTCCCAGTAGTAATAGAACGGCTTCTTCCCAAGACGGTCGCGCGCGCAAAATAACTTCCGCGCCTGACGATCCCAAACCGCGAACGCAAACATCCCGCGGAAATACTCCAGGCAACCCGGCCCATACTCTTCATAGGCATGCAGGATGGTTTCCGTGTCGCTCTGGCTGCGGTAACGATGCCCCCGCTGCTCAAGCAACGGCCGTATCTGCGCATGATTGAAGATCTCACCGTTGTAAACGATCTGCAAACGACCGTCTTCGTTGGTCATGGGCTGACGGCCCGCCGCCGAAAGATCCACAATCGCCAACCGCCGGTGAGCCAGTTGCACGCCAGGCTCCCGAAAAAAGCCTTCCGCATCCGGGCCCCGGTGCGCGATCGCCCGGCTCATCCGGACCAGAACGGCGTCTGGAGTCTCCGGCGGACGGACCTGAATAAACCCTGCTATTCCACACATCGGTAATTTTTAGCCATGTAAATACGTTTATCCCCCAAGACTCGTTGCCCCCGAGCCTCTCTCAATACTAGCGCGCCACGCGGAGGTACCGGAGGTACTCCCCCAGGCCGGGGTGTGAAAAATTGCGGCTTTCCCGCCCCTCGGTTGCCACTCGAGGCTGCTCCCCGGCGGCCAGCTTCTCCAACACCTTTGCCACCGCCGGCAGGCCCTCCAAGTGGGCCCGGTGTTGCAGGACGACATAGCTCTCCTGCCGGGAATCGGCCGCCGGAACAACTCCCTGCGCCAACACCGGCCCCGTGTCAATGCCGGCGTCCACCCGCAACAACGACCAACCCACCAGCCCCGGCTCTTGCCGCGAAAGCGCCCAGAACGCCGCATGCACCCCTCGATATTCTGGCACCACCCCCGGATGGTAAACCAGCATTCCCAAGGGAGGAATCCCGAAAATGTTCTTCTTCAGCAGGTTCTGCAGCATCAGGACGCAGACTGCCGGATTTAATTGGCGCAACAATGCTTCGGCCTCCGGCGTGTTGATCCGGTCGACGTAATGACGCCGCGGCGGAGTAAACCCGGCCGGAATCAGCGCCTGGTACTGAGCGATGAATCCCGCAATCTGCCGGCTGTCGCGTGCTCCAAAGCGCACCGCGTGGCACAAACGGGCCGCCATTTCGCTGCTCACCCTCACCACTCCCACCCGCTGCGCCCGCTGCTGCAAGAACTGCTTCCAGGGTGGCCGCCGCTTCCGCACCACCACAATCGCGCTCACTGGATACAGCGTCGAGGCATATTCGGCTTTTAAGATTTGAAACGGATCGTCATGCACCAAAAATAGAACCCTCACGCCACCCCCATGTGTGGATTCGAAAACACCCTCTGGTAACCCCTTTGCGCCCAACTCACCCAATCATACAAACCGTACGCCTTGGCCACCGCGTCCACCCCATCCTCACCCGCGAATAAACCCATGCGCGGAATACCGTAAAGGCCACTGCCCACCGCCGCCCGTTCAATCTCCATCGTGAAGGAGCAGCGATAGCCGCACTCTCGCACCAATTGTTCACTCTTTTCCGAGTAAGCTCCATAAGTCCGGACGCCGTAAGGATAGGAAAATGTGTCCACCGTGCGACCCACTTGTTGCTCTAACTCCGCGCGCGATTCACGCAACTCCCGTTCGATCTCCCGCTCCGCCAGCAAGCCCACCAGCGGATGGGACATTGTGTGGCTGCCAATCTCGAAAACCCCCGCCCCGGCTAACTCCCGCACCTGATTCCAGCTCATCGGTTCGAAATGCCCGCGCAGGGCACGGTACTCGCTGATCAGCGCCGCATTCGACGAGTGCCACGGCGGCCCGGTTCGCCCATTGATGAAGCCCGGTGTGATGAATATGGTCGCGGTCATCCCCAAGCTCGAAAGGACGGGCACCGCTTCCTCATAAACACTGCGATAGCCATCGTCAAAAGTCAACAAAAAGCCCGGTTGCGCTAGCGTCGCACCGCCCGCCGCCGCCAGGGCTTGCTCCAGCGTGAGGCACTCAAAGCCCGCCGCGCGCAAACCTTCCAATTGACGGCGGAACCGAGCGGCCGTCACCATCATTTCACTCGACGGCCCCGTCGTAATCGCGTGCAGGCAGAACACCGCGAACCGCTGGGTCGGCCGCTGCGGCCGCAGCCGCAACCCCCAGCGCCCGATTTGCCGCTGCCCCCCATAGAAAACTTCTTTTAGGGCCCTGCGCATCGCATGCCCTTCACTGTCCGCGTCGCGTCCATCATTCTAATCCCCGCCGCCGGTACCACATCCAGCCACCCAGGCTCACCGTTCCCGCGCCAACCGCACCCGCCGCCGCCTTCGTCCACAGTGGCGTCTCGTACGTCAACTTCCAGATACGCGGCCAGGGCCCCAAGGACCATGGGTGATCTTCCCCAGGCCGCCAAGCGTGCACCCCCGCCGCCACCGCGACTCTGTTGCCCGCCGTTTTCCGGACCGTACCTCGAGGCTTGGCCGATACCATCATGGTCTTCGTCGATTGCACTTTGTTCTCGGCGTCCATATACTCAACCCGCGCCGTGTAACTTCCTATCCGGGCATTAATCGCCACCAGGCAGGGATCCTTTTCGCAAACCACTTTTTGCACCACTCCCGTCGGCGCGGTTAGCCGAATCCGCGCCGGCGTGCTCTTCAGATTCAACGCCACTGTCTGTGAATCTGGGGTCAAGTTCGAATTCAAGCGGTACGCCAGATACGCCCCACTTGACCGGAACCCCTGCCCATATTGCTTTCCATGATCGCTCACCCCGGAATCGAAATAGCCATAGTAACCATCCGCTCCCGGCCCGTCATTCTTCGCAAACGCCGCGCTAAAAATATCGTCGCCTCGCTCCAGCACCTCCGGCCGGGGATTGAGACTATACAGATAACCATAAATATTCGGAAACTCATGGTTCAAGGTCCGGTTATTGCGTAGCTCGTCCGGAGACCCGCACGTCGCTCCGCCTATATTCACCCCATCCGCGGTCGTCGCCGTTCCCGGATCGGCGTAGGCCCAATATTGCATCGCCCGGCAGCGCAGGTCCTGCTTGAAGCTCGGCTCCAGCGAATAGATCGCTTTCTTGCCCGACTTGCCATTCATATTGTTCTCTAAAAATCGCTCAAGGATCGTCAAGAGCATTGGATTGTTAGTGAGCCGATGCGCCTTAATCACTCCCTCCATCGCAATGGCGGTGTGAAATGGCACCTCCGCGTTTCCGCCGTAAAAATCTGGATCTGGCCACCGGAACGCGCCCAACGGCCCCTGGCACCGATTCGCTGGGTTATCCGGTTTGCATTGGTAGTCATGCCAAAAGTCGCGCCCCCGGTCGGTCAGCACCTTGATATAACGCTCCCGCTCTCCCGGGTCGTCCACGGTATTCGCGTACACCGCCGCGAATAGATAGGTGTAACCTGATTCCCGCGCCCCCACCCCATAAGCGCCGCTCGCGCTCGTCAGACGGTTCAGCCAGACTTCCGTAATATTATCCAGATACCCTTTCAGCCATGGCCAGAAATCGGGGCGCCCGTCAAGCGCCCGTAACATCAGCCCCTCGTACCCGCTCCGCCGCGGCATCACCGTCGTGCTGATTCCCTGGCGCCCCGAATCAAGTAGTGTCCCCCTCCACCAGGCATCGGCCAGCGTCCGGGCATAATCCAAATAGTCATCCAGACCCGTGCGATACCAGTTCTGATACTGCACCAGCACGGAATCGTAGTAATTGATCCCTTCTGTCCACCGCCTGCCCGTTGCCGCATCCCAACGTTGAAATTGAACCCCGTCGCCGCTAATATCTTCATAGGGCCTCGATAGTTTTAGCGCCGTCGCGGTCGGACAACCGGCAACACCATACAGAGAGCGCCCTACCGTGCCGTCCGCGCGCCGTTGGTAAACAATCAGATACTCCTCTTCCTTGCACGTAAATAAACTCCTGAAATCCGTTCCGGTGCCGGTTACCGCCATGCCCGCCCGGGTCACCTGAATCGTGCCGGCCGCCGGACTATCCAAGTCCACCCTCGCCCGCACCGCGTATGTCTTGCCCAGTTCATGCCCCTTGGCCGTCCGCACTTGCTCGTAAAATGGCCATGGCGATAGCCCGTCGCGTAACATCGGCCCCAAAATAAAAGAGGCTTTTCCATCCTCCACGATCACCACCCCATTCTCATTGGTCGGCACCGCCCCGATTTTGACCGTATTCTCCGCCGACTTGCCCGCCACGTCCGTGACCGTTAGCTTCAAGACATAGGAGGGGCTTCCGAATATGGCTCCCGTAATGGTCGGCGTCGGCGAGGCCGGATTATCGAATTCCAGGTCCGACGGCCCCTTCACCTGCTCCCATTTGTATCGCGTGGCACCCGACGGCCGCCCATCCAACTGATGGGGGAAACCGGCGCGAATGGTGTAAGGCTCCGGCAGCACCGCCATCGGTGCCGTGGCCCCATACGCCGGCGCAAACTTCCCCGGCTTCCACGCAACCCGGCGCGCGGCGTCATTCAGGCTATTCTCAAACTCCAATTGCAATAAATTCCCGCCCCCGAGGTTATTCGGCGGCGGGCTATGTTCGGGCACTAAGTCCGAATACCAACGTAGGTAAGCGATCTTGCCGGGGAAACGCTCGCCGCCGAATACATTCTGCCCCACCGCCAAGTCTCCCGAGTAATCCTCATTGCGGCCATCGTTCTCTTGTTCCGGTGCCGCCAAGTAATTGGATCCATTAGCGTCCCAAATCTCCATCTGAAATCGCTTCGTCTGATTGTTCCGCTGGATTCTCACCACAATGTCCCGTCGCCCCGCAATCGAGGTCTCGATCGTGGGTGAATCTTTGTCGTAAAACGAGGTCAGGCCCAAGTTATTACTTCCCCGGAGTATCCGCAGAGCCATACGGTTGACGTTAAAGATGGTCTGATGCTCGCCGGGAACAACGTCGAAATCGGAGATGCGCACCTCTAGTCGCCATGAACCCAGCGCCTGAAAAGGAGCTTGAGCTGGCGCCGTCGCCATGGCCGATCCCGCCATCGACACCGTCCCCTGGCCGAAAGCCGTAATCCCCAGCAACGCAAAAACCCAGACGATACGCAACCTCATCATTTTGGCCTCCATCTTTTAATTATCCTCTTAACTTAACAGGTCCTCATACAACTCCGCCATCCGGCCCGCCATGGCCGCCCGGGCGAACTCTTGTCGCATCTGGGTCTGGCACCGCGCGGCCATTCGATGCCGCAGCCCTGGATCCGCCATCAGCCGCCTTAAGCACTCCGCCAGCGCTCCGGCATCGCGCGCCGGAAATAGCAGCCCATTTTCGTCATCCGTCACCAACTCCGGATTTCCGCCCACGTCCGAGACCACCGGTACGCAGCCACACGCCATCGCTTCCATTAACGAGTTCGACAACGCTTCACTCGTCGAAGGCAGCACAAACAAGTCGATCGACCGGTACCACCGCGCGCTATCGACCACCGGGCCCGGCATCCAGCAGCGCTTTCCAAAAGGCCGCGCTAACTCCTCCAACTGCGCTCGCGACTCTCCATCGCCCACCAACACCAACCGGGCGTCCGGATCCTCCAGGCGCGAAAAGGCCTCAATAAGAGTCTCCAGTGATTTCTCTGGACGTAGCACCGCCACGCAACCGATCACCGTGCTTGCCGTTTCCAATTCTGGCAACCGCTGGCGCCCGCCAGCATGAAAGAGTACCGTATCGATCCCGTTATAACACAGGTGTACTTTCTCCGGTTTCACCTTCCACTGCCCGGTCATCTGGCTCCCGGTAAAGCGGTTATTCACCACGATGCCGTCCACCATGCCATCCGTCCACGCCAGTAAACGCCGGTGGAAGGGGGAGAATAGCATCCGGTCACCCCTTTGGCTCGAAAGCACCACCTCTGTTCCGGCCAGGCGCGCCACCGGCGCCCCGACAATTGCGCCAGGGTAGTCAAAGGCATGCACCACCGAAATTCCCTCCCGGCGGATCCATCGCCACATCTGCCAAGCTACTTTGAGGAATGCTGGTGATCGAAACGAACGCACCGGAAATTCGCAGACGCGAATCCCCGCTTCGCGCAGTTCCCTGGCTCGCATCCCTTCCGTAAGAAAGGCTCCCACAATCACCTCAAACCGCTTGGGATCCAAGCCCATCGCCAGTTCCGCAACCTGGCGTTCCGTGCCCCCCATCCCGAGTTCGCGGACGAGCAGCAGCACCTTCTTCGCGCCACTCACTCTGGCATTGCCGCCGTACACAACATCTACTGCGCTCCCCGGCTTAACAACATCACCTTCACCGTCTGGAACATGATGTAAAAATCCATAAAAATGCTCTGCCGCTTGATGTAGTAAAGGTCATACTCCAGCTTCGTCTCCGTGTCTTCCATCGTGTCCCCGTACTTGTGGTTTATCTGCGCCCAGCCCGTAATCCCCGGCTTCACATAATGCCGCTGCCGGTAATAGGGAATCTTGTCGCTCAGCATCTTCACAAACTCCGGCCGCTCCGGCCGCGGCCCCACCATCGTCATCTCCCCCTTCAACACGTTGAACAATTGCGGCAACTCATCCACCCGCAGCTTTCGTAGCCATTTCCCCAACCGCGTCACCCGCGGATCGTTCTTCTGCGCCCACACCGCCCCCGTCCCCTGCTCCGCATTCACCCCCATCGACCGGAACTTATACAGCGTAAAATCCTTCCCATTCAACCCCACCCGCATCTGCCGGTACAACACCGGCCCCGGCGAACTTAACCGCACCGCCACCGCCACCAGCACCATCACCGGCGCCGCCATGATCAGCGCCACCAGCGCCAACACCCACGAGTACGCCTGCTGCAACCCCATCGCCGCCGTCGACGGCCGCAACGCCGTCGAAAATACCAATTCCGCCGGCTGTAACTCCCGGATCGGCAAACGCCCCATCACCGTCTCGTACAACGTCGCCGCCGTCTCGATCGTCATCCCCTGAAACCGCAGATCCAACAACTCCATCATCGGCAGTTGCCCCCGCCGGTCCGACATCCCCACCACCAACCGGTCCGCCTTCCGCTCTGCCACCACCTCCCGCACGTCCACCATCTTCCCCAGCCAAGCCACTCCCCCCAAATTCCCCAGTTCCGCCTCATCGTCCAGAAATCCCACTACCTCCATCCCCAACTCCACCTGCTCTTTCACTCGACGTGCCACCTGCTCCAGAATCGGGCTCCGCCCCAACAGCAAAATCCGCTGCTGCCCCAACATCTGGATCACATGCGTAGCATAGATCAGCCGATAGCCCCCCAACAGAAAGACCGTCAAAATGCTCCCCGTCAACATGATCTGCCGGTGCATCAACCACTCCACCCGCCCATAATTCAGCACCGCCTGCACCAGAAACGCGAGCCCAATCGCCAACGACATCTGCTGCAACAACAAAGTCCGGCTCTGGATCCGCAAGTTGACGTACATGTCCTGGTAGTAAAACGCCAACAAGATCGTCAGCACTACCGGGACCATCGTCCACCACCCGCCCTCGTCGATCAGGTAAGCATCCGCGAAAGGGGCGTACGTCAGATATGCGGCCAGCACATAACATCCCGTGCACAGCAGCAACTCGGAGATCAACAGCGCAAAGACGCCGGTGGGAAAGAATACTTGAAAGAGGCGAATCATCCCCGCGCGTGCCCGCTCCCATCCTTATCCCGTAATCCGGCTGAAGTATTTGATTTCATTCAGGTCTCTAGCTATCCTGACACCCTCTTGCCACCCCTGCAATCTCTCCCCTCACATTCGATCACTTCCCCTGCTCTGGTACCCCCCATTCGCGCCATTCCTGCGCGCCTAACACTCCCCTGACTTTGACTCCCCCCCATTCACCCTATCCCGAACCCACGTTGCTCCCATAACGCCTCATCGTAGTGCTGGCCCGTGTGCACCAGCACCGGCTCAAACTCCGCCGCGCTCGCCAACTCCGACCACAGCGGGCCCAACTTCATGAAATTCGGCCGCGCTCCCGCCACCAACAGAATCTTCTTTTTGCTCATCCGTCAATCCTCCAAATAGGTCCATAAACGCCCGCGCCTGCCGTTCCCGGCTGTAATTGGGCGCCGCCCGCAAAGCCGAGGCCGCCATCGCTTCCCGCCCCGCCGGGTCGCCGGCCAACGCCCGCGAGAGCGCGATCAGCCCTTCCGCATTGCCGGATCCCGTATGCACCCCCGCCCCAGCCCCCCGCACCAATTCGCTCGCCTCTCCCTCCGGCGCCGCCAACAACACCGGCTTGCCCGACGCCATCGCCTCAAAAATCTTCGAAGGAATCACCGTCTTAAACACCGGCGTATCCTTCAAATGCACCAACGCCACATCCACCAAACTCCACACCCGCCGCATCATCGCCTTCGGCTGCGACCCGATAAACGTCACATTGTCGAGCCCCCTTCGCGCCGCCTC